>JABAOE010006619.1_pt1 | contig 13234 bp, 12 predicted proteins | sample 7062141 | NCBI WGS metagenome assembly JABAOE01 (sample SAMN14538627, study PRJNA623070) | marine sediment metagenome | biome: marine biome [ENVO:00000428]; feature: marine pelagic biome [ENVO:01000023]; material: deep marine sediment [ENVO:00002113] | place: India: Gulf of Khambhat ... | reverse complement strand
AGGCAGAAGGACCCGACCGCAACCGCGAGCATCAGCAGAATCGTGCGGCCATGCGCACGCGTCAGAACGAACACGTTGAAGGTCGACAGCAGGCTCATCGGGTGGCCGGCACGATGCGCGAGATGCGCCCGGACTCCGTCGCGAAATACAGGTACCCGTCCGGGCCTTCGGCGACGTCACGGATTCGATCGACGGCGCCGGTCAGCAGCCTCTCCTCGGCGACGACGGCGTCACCGTCGAGGACCAGGCGAACGATTTGTCCGCGCAGGGTGGCGTTGAAGAGGTCGCCCTGCCAGGCCGGGTAGCGGCTGCCGGTGTAGAAGGCCATGCCCGACGGGGCGATGCCGGGCACCCAGTGCTTCAGCGGCGGTTCCATGCCGGCGCGGGACGCGCCCTCGGGCTGCCGCCCGCCCCAGATATGTCGGCCATGGCTGATGACCGGCCAGCCGTAGTTTCGGCCCTCGACGAGGATGTTGACCTCGTCGCCGCCGGTGGGGCCGTGCTCCTGCTCGAACACGGCGCCCGAGCCCGGCCGCAGCGTCAGTCCCTGCGGATTGCGATGACCGTACGTCCAGACCTCCGGTGCCGCGTCGCCCCGGCCCACGAACGGGTTGTCCGCCGGCACGCGACCGTCTTCGTGCAGGCGCACGACCTTGCCGCCGTGGCTGGCCAGGTCCTGGGCGTCGTCCGGCGCGTGGCGGTCACCGATCGTGACGTACAGATGACGGTCCGCGTCCATGATCACCCGGGATCCCCAATGCGCGAACTCGGGGCTGGCGTTGTTCGCGACGAACAGTTCGGCGAGGTCGGTCAGCGCGGCGCCCCGCAGCCGGCCGCGGGCCAGCGCGGTCGCGGCCTCGTCCCCCATGGGTTTGACGTAGGTCAGGTAGATCCACCCGTTGTCGGCAAACGCGGGGTCGACCATCACGTCGAACAGCCCCCCGCTGGCCGACACGTGCACGCTCGGCCCGCCGGTGACGGGCGTGACGGCGAAATCGTTGAGCCGCAGCAGGTTCAGTTGCCCGTTGCGCTCGGTGAAAATCATCGTCCCCGCGTCGGTGAAGTCCATGGCCCAGATGACGCTCTCGCGCCGCAGGACTTCTTCGACCCGCAGCCGCATGCCTTCGGATTCGAAGATTTCCGGTTGGCCGCCGGCCGCATAGCCCGGCACGCTGGCGCCCGACACGGCGTCGGCCGGCTGCGCGGCGACCGGGATCGGCGTCAGCGTCAGCGCGGCGAGGAAAGCTAACGGTGTCTGACACCGAACTTTAGACGCGACCTGACGGGTTTGATCGATACCCGGTGGTGCCCCCAAGGGCCGCATCACGTGGCGCGAGAACGCGAATAAGTTCTGGTGTCTGACACCATGACTAAAGCGAGCCGAGGAACGCGAGCAGATCTGATCGCTCGCCGACTTCCATGTTCCGGAATACCTCACGCGGTCCCTCCGCTTCGCCGCCATGCCACAGGATCGCCTCGGTCACGCTGCGGGCACGGCCGTCGTGCAGGTAAAAGTTGAATGCGCCGACGTCGTAGGTCAGGCCGATGCCCCACAACGGCGCCGTGCGCCACTCCCGGCCGGACGCCTCGAAGTCGGGCCGGCCGTCGGCGAGTCCCTCGCCCATGTCGTGGAGGAGCAGGTCCGTGAACGGATGGATCTCCTGGTTCGACAACTCGGAGAATTTTCCCTTGCCCGTGACGACCGTCGGCAGGTGGCAGCCGCCACAGCCCGCGCCGCGAAACAGCGCCTCGCCGCGCGCGACGGCGGGATCGTCCGCGTTGCGCTGCCGCGGCACCGCGAGCAGGAACATGTAGAACTCGACCGGCGTCAGCAGCTCGTCGAGCAATTCTGGCGCGTCGGCGCTCGCCGCGATTGTTTGCGCCATCTCGATGCAGTCCGTCTGTGCCGTCTCGCACAGGTCCTCGCCGAACAGCGACGACGTCAGGCCCATGTCGCCCAGCGCCGCGCCGGCACTCTGGTGGCGCAGCGTCGCCACGTTCGCCTTCCAGCCGAAGCGGCCGGGCTGCATGGTCCCGGACACGGCGTCCCACACGACGTTGACGCGCCCCGAAATGCCGTCGCCGTTCTCGTCATCGGGATCGGCGAGGGCCCGAAGCGTCTCCTCGGGGATGCTCTGCAGCAGGCCGAGCCCGATCACCGGCGGGGCCACGCGCGGCGATGAAAGCACGTCCGGCGGCAGATCGCCGTAGGCGGTGTTGATGAACCCGATCGTCGGCTTGCGGAGCGAGTACGGCGTGCCGTCCGCGAACCGGCCGGGCAACTCCTCGTACTCGATGATCGCCCGTGCCTCGGGTGTGACGCCGGGCACCGCGCGGTCCTGCAGCTGATCGCCGTAATTCGGCACCGGGTTCGGGCCGCCGTGCGGGCCGGGGCCCGGGATGCTCAGCCGCACGAGCATCGACATCATCGGCTCGCCCACGTTCCCGGGGGGCCGGCCCCGCCCGTTGCCCTCGTGGCATTCGCGGCACGAGCGGCGATTGAACATCGGCCCCAGCCCGTCGAGGACCGGGCTGATGATCGGCTCGTGATCCCAGACGATGTCGAAGATGCGCTGGCCGAACAAGAAATCCGCGACGAGCGCGTTGTCCGCGTTCGCGACGATTGACCGGAAGGCGCGCGGCCCGGTCGTGTCGACGGTCGTGTCGCCGCCCAGGGCCGGTTTGAGCGGTCGCGACGAGAGGTCGGCGCGCAGGTCTTCGTCCAGCGCCGCCTGCGAAGCGTCGCCGTTGATCAGGGCCAGGCCGAGCAGCGCGGCGGCGCCAATGAAGCCCGCGACGATCCCCCGCTTCGATCGGCGCCTCGTCATGTTTCACCCCCGCTCTCGGGCTGCACGAGTTCCTTCGTCCACGTGCCCGGCGCCTGCGTGTCCGGCAGGATCGCGCCCCGGCCGGTGTAGTTCGCATTCGCCGTGCATTTCTCCGTCGCGACGCAGCCGAAATGAGTCGCGTCGACCTCCGTCAGATCCTGGCCGTAGATGCCGCCGTTATGCGCCGTCAGGAACGTGTTTCGGCGCACGTCGTGCACGAACAGGATGTCCCAGCGCGCGATATTGCCGTCGGCGTCGGTGGTCACCGAAAAGGTGCGGCACTCGTGCTTCGTCGGGTCGATGCGCATGCCCGTGTCCTTCATCACGTCGACCAGGTCGTCGCGCGTGATCGTCCGCGCGCCGTCGGTGAATTCGAATTTGTCGGGCAGGTTCGGGAAGGGCCACTGGATGTCCGGGTCCAGGAAATCGGTCGTCGTCGCCGGGGGCAGCTCCGGCGCGATGAACCACCCGCTGAGCTGCGATTCCGTCGTCCACGGCGGGACGACGCCGGTGATCACGGTCATCGGCGGCCCGACATAGCTGTATTTCATCAGCGGTGCTTCGGCATTGCCGGAGTTCGAATCGGATCCCCCGCATCCGGTGAGCGCGATACTCAGCGCGGCGGTGGCGACGACGTGTCTGATCATGGAAGCCCCCTTCCCGGATCCCCGACTTATTGGTTGGCGCGCTCACTTCCCGATGCGCCGGTTGCTGTTCAGGATACCCGGCACGCCGCGCGGTGCAACGGTCGATTTCTCTGCGCCCGAAGCGTGGGCGGGCTTCAGACGTGGCGCGAGCGCGTCATGATGAACGCGAAGATCGCAACGACCGCAATGACGAGCGTCCCGGCCAGCAGGTAGAACGGTCCGGCGAAATATTCGCGTCCGGAATCCGAGCCCAATGCCGCCATGCCATAGAGGTACCAGAGCGTGCCGGCGACTGCCGGCACGAGCGTCGGCCAGAGCGCGACCCACTGGCCGGCGTCGGCCTTGTGGGCCGAACGCAGCAAAAAAGCCGAAACCGCGCCGCCGATCAGCATCGGTATCGCGTTGGTGACAAAAACGAAAATTTGCGTATCCGGCCGGACGCCGAACACGACGACAGAACCGAGCATCGCGACCAGCGGCAAGCCGAGCACGCCGGCCAGGTTGTACTTGCCGAAACGGGTCATCCGCATCCTCCCCCCAATTCATCAACAATTCGTCGACAATTTGTGATCGGCCGCGAGCAAAAGCGGCGCTGTGAGACAATCCTAGATCAGTCCCGCGCAGACGCGATGATCCCGTTTTGGCACAGTCCGCTTGGCGGGCGACTGCGGCAGCCGGACCTGTTTGTGCGGGCGTTTCTGGCACAGTGCCGATAATCGACACGGGTTCCCGTAGGTGAACCAACGGGGCGACTGCCGCGAGCCGATTATCCGCGCGGCGTCCAAAACAATAACGAGGGGAGCGGGCTCATCATGCTGCGCGGTATCGTCGCATCATCCGGCTGGTCAACTTCTTTACGCGCCGTCGGCCGCGGCATTTTGCTTGCGAGTTTCTGTGCCGCATTGCTCGGTGCATGCTCGTCCGAACCGGACGTGCCGAAGCCACCCGTCTACGTGAGTTCGTGCGAGCCTTGCCACGGCAACGGGAGCGGCGGCGCACCGGTGACCGGCGACAAGGAGGAATGGGCTATGCGCCTTGCCAAGGGGCGCGAGGCCGTTTACCTGCTGGCGATCACCGGTTTCGAAGCTCCGCTCGACGACGAGGGACGCACGGCGGTGATGCCGGCCAAGGGAGCGCGAAACGACCTGTCGGACGACGAGATCAAGGCCCTCGTAGATTACATGATCAAAGTGTCGCAGTAATTGTCGCAGTCTGGGCCGAGGGGAACATGCTCAACACAACCAAAGCCGTCATCACTTCTTTCTTGCTGCTCGCGGCGAGCGGCGCCGCCACAGCATCGGATTGGCCCACCTGGGGCGGACCGCCGGGGGGCTCGAAATACTCATCGCTCGACCAGATCAACCTGGACAATGTCGACCAGCTCGAAGTCGCCTGGTCGATTCGCACCGGCGACTACACGGGCAAGATGCCTCGCTTCGGCAATGCCTTCGGACTGCAGGCCGTGCCGATCATGCTGCCGATCGAGGCCGGCGGACACTTGATGTTCTGCAACCCGTTCTGGAAAGTCATCGCCCTCGATCCGACTACCGGCGAAGTCCGGTGGGAGTTTGATCCGCAGGTCAAGAAAGGCCTGCCTGATCTGCAGTACAAATGTCGCGGCGTCGCGCAATGGGAGGACACCGAAGCGGCCGATGATGCGCTATGCAAATACACGGTCATCCAGGTGACCGGCGAGCGCCGGATTTTCTCGATGGATGCCAGAACCGGTCAGCTTTGCCCGGGATTCGCGAACGGTGGCGAACTCGACACATCCAAAGCGATCGGCTCGATTCCGCATGCTCACGACGTCAATGCGATCCGCACCTATTTTCCGCCGGCTGTCGTCAGCGACCGGATCATCATCGGCAGCGTCGTCGGCACCAAGTTCCTCGATGCGAATGCACCGAGCGGCGCCGTCTATGCATTTAACGCCCGCAACGGTGATTTCGAGTGGTTCTGGGATCCGATTCCGCGTGACCCGAGCGACCCTGCCTACGCAACCTGGGATCCGGAAGAAGTTTCGGAAACGGGCGGCGGCAACGTCTGGACCTACATGACGACCGATCCGGAACGCGACCTGGTGTTCCTGCCCACCGGCAGCCCGTCGCCCAACTACTACGGCATCAACCGGCAAGGCGATAACCTGTACGCCAACTCGACGGTCGCGCTGCGCGCCTCGACCGGTGAACGCGTCTGGCACTACCAGGTCGTCCGCCACGATATCTGGGACTGGGATACCGCGGTCGAACCGATGGCCATCGAAGTCGAGCGAGACGGCGAAACCCGTTCCGCCATCGTGCAGCTGACCAAGCAGGGGCTGACCTTCCTGTTCGATCGCGAGACCGGCGAGCCGCTCATTGAAATCAGGGAGCAACCGGTCGACACCGAAGGCGGTCTGCCCGGCGAATATCTGCCGCCGACACAACCCTTCCCGGTCAAACCACGTCCGCTGAACGAAATGACGACCACCAAGGAAGACGCCTGGGGTTTCACGTTCTGGGACAAGGCCAAGTGCGAGGAAAACTACGACAATTACGATCACGGCACGCTGTTCACGCCGCCCTCCGAACGCGGCCTTTTGATTCACCCGGGGATGGTGAATAACTGGGGCGGCGGGGCCTACGACCCGGAAACCAACATGCTGGTCACGAACTACCGGCGTTTCTCGTTGTTCGTTGCCGTGTTCCCGGTAGAGGACCTCGAGCTGGCTGATCCAAACGATCCGCGTCAGGGCTTCCCAAGCGGCCCGCCGGGGGTCATACGCAACACCGAAACGCCGGAAGCGCCAAATGGATACGCCATGGAGCGCGGTCCCGAGAAGGCGTTCTCGCCGCTGTTCTCGCCGTGCATCAAGCCGCCGTGGTACGTGCTCGCAGGCATCGACATGTCGACCGGTGACATCGTCTGGGAAACACCGCTCGGCACGCTGGACAAGATGATGCGGATTCCGTTGCCGCTCAAATATGGCGCGGTCGGCATCGGCGGACCGATGATGACTGCGGGAGGTCTGACCTTTATCGGGGCGACGTCGGATGAGACCTTCCGGGCTTTCGAAACCGCAACCGGCAAGGAAGTCTGGTCGGCCGAACTTCCGACGTCCAATATGACGGTGCCGATGACCTACGAGCGCGACGGGCGGCAGTTCGTCGTGATCGCAGCCGGCGGTCACCACATTTTCTATCCGCAGAAAGTCGGCGACTGGCTGATCGCCTTCGCGCTGCCCGAATAACAAGCTCGGCACGCGACGCGATGCTGATCAACAACTGGTACGTCGCCTGCGAGTCCGCCGCGGTCGGCGCCGAGCCGCTCGGCGTCCGCATGCTCGGCCAGTCCTTCGTGCTGTTTCGTGACGGCGCGGGTGCGGCGCACTGCCTGGCCGGCGTCTGTGTGCATCGCGGGGGGCCGCTGTGCAAGGGTCGGCTGATCGAAGACACCGTCCGCTGTCCGTACCACGGCTGGCGCTTCGACGGCGCGGGCCGCTGCGTCGAGATCCCGTCGATTCCCCCCGACGCGAAGATCCCGAAGCGGGCGAAGGTCGACTCGTACCCGGTCGCGGAGCGCTGGGGCTGGACGTGGGTCTTTCTCGGCGATCTCCCCGAAGAAGAACGCCCGCAACTGCCGGGCGAGGCGTTTTTCCCCGAGTGGTATGCGCAGGAGCGGGGCAGCGAGGATTATCGTTTCCTGCATGGGTCATTCGTGTTCGACGCGAACTGGAAGCGCTGCATCGAGAACATCCTCGATCCCGCGCACCCGTTCTTCGTGCACGGCGAGTTCGGCAACCTGAAGGAGACGGTCGTACCGCCGTTCGAAGTCGAGGTCGACGGCGAGAAGTCGTCATCGACGCATCGCTTCCGGTCTGCCGACAAGTCGGGCAGCTGGAGGGACGCCGACACCGGGGTCGACTCGGACAATCGGATCCAGCTGTTCTGGGCGGGCCTCGTGTTCCGCAACGACGTGCGGCCGCGGCCCGACTGGCATCATCTCGTCATGTCGGCCTACACGCCGATCGACGAGGCGCACACCCAGACGTACTGGATCCACGCGCGTGATTTCCTGAGGGAGCCCGAGCAGGATGCCGTAGCGGCGAAGCGCGTTCACCAGGTGTACGTGGAGGACGCGGCGGTCATTGATCATGTCCTGCCGCTCGAGTCGCCGCTCAGCGGCACGGTCGAACTGCTGACGGAAGCGGACCGGCACATCGTCGAGTTCCGGCGCCGCGCCGCGGATCATGAGGCCCGGGGCTGGCGCATCGACGTCAGGCGGCGGCGCGACGACGATCGCGTCGTCTACGCGATCCCGAGTCCGCGCCGGCGCAGCGAGTCGGGCTGGGTGCTGGAAGCGGTCCCGCTGACGGATCGCTAAACGTCGCCGCCGGGGTGTGGGTTCATGGGACTGACCAGGCGGTTATTCATCAAGGCTGGCGCCTTACTGGGCGCCTGGGCGTCGGGGACGACCGGCGCAGCGAACAGGAGCAGAACGATGGCCAAGTATCTCGACAGACTTCCGCCCGGTTTCAATCCCGGGCCGCTGAACATGGAGGTGCCGCTCGATAACCAGGTCGCGCTGCTGAAACTGCAGGCGGACCTGTCGGGCGAGCCGGTGATCTCGATTTTTCCGGGCAAGGCCTGGCTGTGGATTCCGGGCGAGAACAACTACGAGGCGTTTCATACCTACGGCGTCGGCGCCAGCCGGATCGAGTTCAACGAGGAAGAGCAGGGCTGGCGCTTCTACCACCGCGAGGCGCTCCTGTACACGGACCCGCGGTCGGGCGAGGTCATGGACACGTGGCTGAACCCGGTCACGGGCATGCGCGTGCGCGTCGTGCACGTGCTGAATGACCCGGTGCAGCGGTTCTACCCGCTCGAAAAAGGCCCGTTCGCGCCGCCGTATCCGTACCTGGTGAACGGCGATAACCTGGTGTTTCAGCTCGACGTCTTCCGCCCGCCGGCACCCGGCAACAACCCGCTGACGCGCAAGGATTATCCGCTCCACTCGCAGCAAGATCTGTACCAGACCGGCGAGCTGTGGGCGATACATGGCAGCATGCGGGCGCTGAACGACCCGGAGAACACGCGCGTGCCCTGCCACACGGCCTGGGGCCGCGTGTCGATGTGGGAGCCGTTCTTCGAGATGGGCAACCGACCGGGCGTCGTCGTCTATCACAGCCAGGCCTTCACGACGCAGAACGGTGTGGACGACATCGATCCCGTGATTCGGGCCTACATGGCGAAACATCACCCGCAGTTCCTCGAGTACCCGTATGCGCCGACCGACTGGGGCGAGGGCTACCAGGAGAATCACTGGAGCTACGCGCAGAAGATCATCGACAAGGCGCGCTCGGAAGGCAGGACCGTCGGCGAGAGCGTGTTCGGCGTTTTTGACGACTAGTCGATTAGCAGGCGATGACGAGCGAGGTCGCAACGCAACGCTTCGGGCCGATCGACCTGGCCCCGGGCATCAGTCGGCTGAATGCATCGGCGTTCATGCTGGCATCGTTTACGACGATCGGATTCATGATCTTCATCAATATCGGCAACACGTACGTGTTGATCGAGAACCTGGGAATCCCAAAGAGCGAGCAAGGATCACTGACCGGCTTGTTGCAGATTATCAATGAGGTCTCGTTGCTGCTGTTGATGCCGGTCGCCGGCATCCTGTCTGACCGGATCGGGCGACGTACGGTCATGGTCGGCGGGTTGCTGATCATGGCGCTTGGCTATGTGCTTTATCCGCTCGCGACGTCCGTGCCGGAGCTGATCGTTTACCGCGCGCTGTTCGCCGCGGGCGTCGCAGGCGCGACCGGAATGCTCGGTACGATCACGCACGATTACCCCCAGGAGCGTTCGCGCGGCAAGATGATTGGTATCTCGTCGCTGATGATCGTGCTGGGCTCGATATTCGTCGCCGATGTATTCAGACGCCTACCCGACATCTTCCAGAGTCGTGGACTCGACGGCGTAACGGCCGGTCAGTACACGTTCTGGATTGCCGCCGGCTCGATCGCATTCTGCTGCATTCTGCTGCGTCTTGGCCTCAAGGGCGGAACTCCGGCCAAACCCCAAGAGCGGCCGCCGCTGAGCGTACTGATCCGCAGCGGCTGGAAGCACGCTCGAAATCCGCGCATCTCGCTCGCCTACGCAGCGGCATTCGTCGGCCGCAGCGACCTCGTCATCCTGGGCACGTTCACCGTGCTTTGGGGCACCCGTGCCGGGCTCGACCAGGGCATGACGAACGCCGAGGCGATCCGCAGCGGCACGCTCTTGTTCGTCATGGCCAGCATTGCGGCCGGCATATGGTCGCCGTTCATCGGCCTGATCATCGACCGGTTCAATCGCGTCACGTCGATGGGCATCGGTGCGGGCCTCGCGGCTGCCGGCTTCATGGCGATCGGTCTCGTTGACGATCCGCTGTCGCGCGGTGCGATTCCGTTCGTGGCGCTGCTCGGTGTCGGTCAGGTCAGCTGCTTCGCCTGCGCGCAGGCACTGATCGGACAGGAGGCGCCGGTCAAAGAGCGCGGCGCGGTCCTCGGAATGTTCGGCCTGTTCGGCGCGCTGGGCATCATGATCGCGACCGGCGTCGGCGGCTGGCTGTTCGACCACTGGATGTACGCGGGGCCGTTCGTGCTGGTCGGCGCCGCGAACCTGGTGATCGTCGCGGCCGCGCTGCTCGTGCGCCTCAAGTCGCCGGGCAAGATGCCGCGACGGCAGCGGGCCCCGACCGGAAGCGCCGGTTGAATGCCGGGTTGACGGAACTGGCGTATGATTCCCAGGCCGAACAAAAGGGGGAGATAGTCTGATGCCAAAATACGTGATCGAGCGCGAGATTGCAGGCGCGGGCGGCATGTCCGCGGCGGACCTTCAGGGTGCGTCCCAGAAGTCGTGTCAGGTGCTCAACACGCTCGGAACCGACATCCAGTGGGTCGAGAGCTATGTCACGAACAACAAGATCTATTGCGTCTACATCGCGCCGAATGAGGAACTGATTCGGGAGCATGCTGCACAGAGCGGTTTTCCCGCCAACAGCATCGCGGAAATCAAGGCCGTCATCGATCCGACGACGGCGGAGTAGCGCGTCGCAGCGGGCCGGGCACCAGGCCCCGAAAACCCGGGTTCCGCATCATCACCGTCGACCTGGCGAATAATCGGCAGCCGAGAGCGGCCGCTCGACCCGCCATCAGTTCAGCGCCACCCACAGCGGCGTGCCGGCGACGATGTTGGTGTCGATCGAACGCAGCACGCCGGTCGTCGGCGTGTCGGGTCTCCCGTCCCCGGTCGTGTCGACCGCCGCCGGGAAGAACCGCTCGTGCGGGAACGGGCTCACCATCGCGTCGACATCGCCGCGCAGGAGCTTCGCGAGGCAGAGTTTGAGATCCTGCACGTATTCCGTTTTGACGTTCTGGCCGGGGCCGTCGAAATACGCGTTGGTCAGCTGATTCGACAGCGGCCCGACGCACAGCTCGACATTCGGCTCGTCGAAAGCGTCGTTGGCGGTCTGCCAGTCCGGTCCGTCGTCCTTCCTGACCCAGATGATCTGGCGCGTCGATGTCATCGTGCAGGTGAACCGGCGGGAGTCGCGGCGGCGGAGGTCTTCCGTCTCCCCGCCGAGAGCATTGACGAGACCGACGATGTCGATCTCGCCGGAGTTCAGCGTCGACGTGATCGGGAACGGCGGCTGTATCGTCACGTATTCGATCTCGATCGGACCCGAATCATAGTGCGTCGCGACTTCGTCGAATACCGCCGCGAGCAGATCGTCGCTCAGCGCGATGAACGGCGTCGCGGTCGCGCCGTCGTCGAGTTTGCCGGTCGCGCTGACGCCGACCGTGACGCGCCCGCCGTCGAGTATTTTTTTAAGCGTGCCGGTCGGCCGCTCCGGGTAGTGCGTCACCTCCGGTTTCGGCAGACAGTCGGCCATGTTGATGACGACGTCCTGCATTCCGTGCTGTGCGACGAGCCGCCGGAAGATATCGTCGTCGAGCACGCGGACCCAGGCCGCGTCGAGCGCGGCGACCAGCGCGGCGCCCCCGGTCTCGCGCTGTTGCTCGCCCTCGCAGCCGGTCGTCGCCATGACGACGATCCCCGCCAACGAAAACAGGCTCCGACGAATAACCATGAGCCAATCTCCCCACCGTGACATACACGTCGAACTACAGAATGAACAACGGCTCCGCGTCCGGATCCGGCCATACCTTAGCAGGTTAGAATCATCGCGGCGTGCAGATGAACCGGGGTGGCGGGAGATGAAAAGAAGAACGTTTCTTCAGGGGGCCTTGGCCGGCGCGGCGTCGTGGCCGGTCCGCTCACTCTGGGCCGCGAACGCGGACATACCGTCGAGTCTCGAGGCCGTCAGGCTGAACGGTGACGTGACCGTCATCGAAAAGGCCGTGCTGCAGGAATTCCAGGCAGCGCTGCAGGGCACGCTGCTGCTCAGGACCAGCGAGGGCTACGACGCGGCCCGAGCCGGCTGGAACGGCATGATCGACAAGCACCCCGCGCTGATCGTGCGCTGCGCCAACCGGACCGATGTCACGTCCGCCGTCAACCTCGCGCGCGAGTACGAGCTGTTGACCGCGGTGCGTGGCGGCGGCCACAGCGTCGCCGGAAACGCGGTGTGCCACGGGGGGGTCATGATCGACCTGTCCCGGATGAAGGGGATGCACGTCGATCCGGTAAACCGGACCGCCCGAGCCGAACCCGGTTTGACCTGGGGGGAGTTCAGCCACGAGACCCAGGCCTTCGGCCTGGCCACCAACGGGGGCATTTGCTCGGACACGGGCATCGCCGGAGTTACTCTGGGCGGAGGCTTCGGCTGGCTAATGCGCAAGCACGGGTTATCGCTAGACAATCTCGTGTCTGTTGACATAGTCTGCGCCGACGGTCGACTTCGGAAATCCAGCGCCACGGAGAACGAAGACCTCTTCTTCGGGATACGGGGGACCCATTCCAACCTTGGTGTGGTTACTTCCTTTGAGTACCGCCTCCACCCGGTGGGCCCGATGGTCCTCGCCGGAATGGTCCTTCATCCATTAGACAAGGCCGAGGAAGTCCTCAAGTTCTACCGCGAGTATAATAGCTCCGCTCCCGACGAGATGAGTGCATGGGCCGCTTTCCTAACCACACCCGATGGCCAGCCCATGGTGGCCCTTCTCGCCTGCTATGTTGGGGCCATGGACGTGGCGGAAGAGGTGGTGCAGCCACTGAAAGAGTTTGGCCCGCCGCTGGTGGATATGATCCAGCCGATGCCCTACGTAGGAGCCCTGACTTTGATCGACGAGGCGTTCCCCAAAGGGCGTTACAACTACTGGAAGTCCGGCCTGCTGAAGAATCTTGATGACGAAGCCATCGCCACTTTAGCCCAGGCGTTTGAGGGAGTCACCTCACCCTATTCCAGCGTCCTGGTGGAGCAACTTGGTGGTGCCGTGGGCCGTGTCGGCAGCGATGAGACCGCCTTCAGCCACCGGACCGCACCCTACGATCTGGTCATCATGCCCATGTGGACTGATGCTGCCGAGTCCGACGTACACACGCGTTGGGCCGACGAATTGTGGCAGCGGATGCAGCCGTTTTCCTCGGGTGGAGTGTACGTCAACTACCTGAGCAATGACGAGGGAGAAGCGCGGGTCAAGGCTGCCTATGGGGCCAACTACGAGCGGCTTGTGGCCCTGAAGAATAAATACGATCCCACGAACCTGTTCCGAATAAACCAGAATATCAAGCCAACTGGGTGACGGGCAGGGGCCTTCGCATCAGATTTGGCGAC
>JABAOE010006471.1_pt1 | contig 13236 bp, 13 predicted proteins | sample 7062141 | NCBI WGS metagenome assembly JABAOE01 (sample SAMN14538627, study PRJNA623070) | marine sediment metagenome | biome: marine biome [ENVO:00000428]; feature: marine pelagic biome [ENVO:01000023]; material: deep marine sediment [ENVO:00002113] | place: India: Gulf of Khambhat ... | reverse complement strand
GATAGAAAAAACCCGCTTAAAATCCTTGCACACTTTTCTTTTAAGATGCCGCTGGCAACTTCCACGGAATGATTCAGCCGGTGGTCCTCGCAAAGACGGTACAGGGACTCCACGGCGCCCCCTTTCGAGTCATGACAGCCAAACACGAGTGAAGAGATTCGGGCCTGGAGAATCGCTCCGGTGCACATAATGCAGGGCTCAAGGGTCACATAGAGAGTGCAATCTTCGAGCCGCCAGCTGCCGATGCTAGCCGCAGCCTCCCGCAGAGCCAATATCTCTGCATGACTCGTGGGCTCTTGCAGCTCTTCACGCTGGTTATGCCCCCTGCCAATGATCTCGCCTTGGTGAACAACCACGGCCCCCACTGGGACCTCGTCCTTCACCAGTGCCTTTTCCGCCTCCGCTAAGGCGACCTCCATAAATTTTTTGTGATTGATCTTGCTGCCGTTGCCCGTCGTGGCCATGGGTAGGGGTAGGATAGCACAAATTGCCCCATAAGCCTAAGACGGATTGTTTCCTGCTCCCCATTCGACCACAGACTCCAGTTAACCTAACGGTTCTCCGCTCAAGAACTTCAGAATAACACGGTCATGTTCTTCCGGATGTTCCCACTGGGGCCAATGGGCAGCGTCGGGCATGCAGTAAAACTGCGACCCGGGAATCATGGAATGCACGCGCTGTCCTACCTCGGGACCGGTACCCGGGTTTTTTTCAGACCAAAAGACCAAGGTTGGGGCCTTGATGTTTTTGAGGTCTTCTTCTGGAACCATGTAATCGTCCGAATCCCCGTCACCGAAGGAGTTGCTAAATACGGCCGTCAGGGCGCGTTGGGTTTCGGGCTCGGTGTAAATCTTATAGCGGATATCCACCAATTCATCGGTCACCCTGTCCGGCGAAGCCATTAGCCATTCCAATCTCTTTCGAATCGTTTCCTTGTTGGGATTGCTGATAGCGGCCAGGGAGCGCTCACGGAGGAGCTGCCGGCCCTGGGCCGGGTGCTCGTCCACCACTCCCGGCTTGAAGCGTACACCTGCCGTGGTGTTCAAGATGAGCTTGTTCAACCGATTCGGGTAATGCAGGGCAAACCAGAGCGCCGTCCACCCGCCCAGTGATTCTCCTTCGACGTTCGCCTTTTCGATTCCCATGGAATCCAACAGGTCCACAATTTGACGCGCATAGGTAGGCACCGCCTTCCCTTGATAGGGTGGCTTGGATGAGAAACCATGCCAGACCAGGTCCATGGCCATAGCATGATACTTCTGGCCGAGACGAATTAGGTTTCGGCTGTAAGCCTCCGCGTGCCCCCCTACCCCATGAATCAGGATAAGTGGCTCACCATTACCTGCCTCGATCACCCGTGTCTTAAACTCTTTACCGTAATAATTAACCCGGCTACCCATTAGATCCGTCCAGATTGTCGACATAACTAACACCTCCTCTTTGGGCTACTCGAAACGAAGCATAGTTTCATACGGAATTGGAAGTCAACCGTATTCAGTAAGGGTTCCGGTTACATTGGTTCAGGACTGCTCCAAGGATTCGCGTTTCTCAAACCCTCCTATTGGTTAACATCAAGGGGACCTGGTGCTCTGTTGACAGGTTACCCCTGGAACCGCTACCCTCTGGCTAACCCATGGCTTCGGAACCTAAGAAAAACGGCGCACTTACAGTCCAACCGAGAGGAGGAAGCCTCGTGAACCGGTTTGTCGGTCTCCCCTTGCTGCTCCTATTATTATCCCTGCAATGGGTTGGTTGTGGCTCGGAGCCTGCCGTCTACGACCGCAATACGGGTTCCTTCCAATTTAACTGGCGAAAGCAGAAAGACGTCACCGAACAAAGAAGGGAAAAATTTGCCCAGCAATCAGATCACAACTTACGTCTTTTGCAGGTCAAGTTACAAGACACCGTGATTCTAGAGGCCTTGCGTGCGGCCAATAACCGGTACCGCGGGATCTCCCAGGAACAGATTCAGGCGCTGGACCGAACCTGGATCAAAGCAAACGACGACATCATCAACAAGATGACCGACTTTCAATGCAACGAAGCCTTGAGAATCTTTCAAGCCGGGTATGGCACCTTCGCAGAAATCATCGTGACGGGAATGAACGGTCTGAACGTTTGCGTCACCAATAAGACCACCGATTACTATCAGGCAGACGAGGAATGGTGGACCCGTACCGTCAAACAGGGAAAGGGTTGGAAGCAGACCAACCTGGAATTCGATGAGAGCGCAGGCGTCTTCGCGGTGCCGATCTTTGTTCCGGTGCGGGACCCGACCAACGGGAATCTCCTGGGCGCAGCCAAAGCCGTAGTCCTTGAATCCAGGCAATAGCTACAGTGTTCTGTATTCCCTAACCGTCAACGTCACGGGACAATTCGATCCGGTTACCGCTGGGATCAACGACATAGACCGAGTACCCGGGACCCTTGCCATGGGGGCGTATCCCGTCCGTCTTGATCCCTTTTCCTTCGAGCTCCTTGACCAGATCCTCCGGATCGTCCGGTCCTTCGATGTCAAATGTGTGATGCGGGACACCTTGGGCTCTCTTCTGTGACGCATCGAACAACCCCAGCCCCGATCCACCCAACCGCAGGCGCGCCACATCGACACCTCCAACGGTGTGCTTCGTTCGTAACTCGGCACCCAGGACTTCCTGGTAAAATTTGACCATGGCTTCCAGATCATCCGCATGAAAATTCCAAGATCTCATTCCGAGGACTTTCATCATCTGACCCTCCTATTTTGTTCAATCCGCCGGCACACTCTTTATCAAATCCACCATTTCCACCGCAAGCATGAATCACCGCCACTGGAATTATGGGACCTGCGTCGTTAGCACCCTTAAACGGCGCTTCTATGGACCTGCGAGAAATTGTCCAAAAACCGCATGGGTCATCTGTGGGAACTGCCAAAGAACAAGGGGTTACGCTTGGCACCCCTTTTGCTCTCAATTTCCCTCTGAGCGGCAACATGCGAAACCCAACTAAGCAACTGAATTCAAAAAAGAAAATCCTGATCGTCGAGGACAACCTCGATCTGACCTATATCCTCCTCCGGCTGGTGGAGAATGCCGGCTACGATTCCATCCTGGCGGTGAACGGTAAGGAGGCAGTGGAAATTGCGGACCATCAATTACCCGATTTGATCCTAATGGACATTATGATGCCAGAGATGAACGGCTTCGAAGCCACCCGGCTGATCCGTGAGAATCCAAACACCCGTTGCATTCCGATTATAGCGGTTACCGCCATGAGTAGCGCCAAGGACCGGGAGGAGTGTCTCAAATCCGGATGTAGCGATTATATGTCGAAACCCTTTACTCCCTCACAACTCGCCGCCACCATCGAAAAGCACCTCAAAGCGTCTTAGCATCACTGCTAATAGCATTCGACTGACTCACAATCCCCCCTGCTCGCTCTCTTTCAGGGTCTCCAACCCAGGAGATGAATTCCACACTCGGCTCCCTTGAATTGGAATTGTTCAATTGACATCTCCTTGGGTAATTGGCTACTCTTTGCGCGCTATGCCACCTGAGATGACAATTCTCGTTGGTACCGTAGGCCAGGGCATCATGCGCAGCACCGACAGCGGAAAGACCTGGAAACGTGTCGGTGTTGGTCAGGGGCTTCACTCCGATGCGGTGGTCCGTGCGGTTGTGAACCATCCCCACCATCCGGAGATTACCTTTGCCGGTTCTGACAGAGGACTCTACCGGAGCGAGGATGCCGGAGAGAATTGGCAGTTAATCGATTCCCCCTTGAGCCGCAGCATCGTATGGGCACTGGCCATCGACCCAAAAGAGCCGGACTACATGTTTGCCGGCACAGGCACACCGGATCCGCCGGAACTGTTCCGGTCGGCGGATGGAGGGGCCACCTGGGAACAACGGTCCATCGAGGTTGCCTCTGAGTGTCCAGCCGTCGGCGTACCGAGGGTGACAGGAATCTCCGTTGACCCGGTCAATGGGAACAACATCTGGGTGGGCATCGAAGTGGATGGTGTTCGTCACTCCACGGATAGAGGAGAGACTTGGCAGAGGCTTGGCGACAAGATACCCAATCCCGACGTGCACAATGTCCTTGTGGTGGAAGGTCCCCCCAAAACCATCCTCGTCGTGGTCAACAATGACCTTTTTACGAGCACTGATGACGGCACCTCATGGAACGCTCACCACCTCAAATCTCCCTTCCCTACGATTTATCCACGCGGGATCGCGGTCCAGCCTGGCAGTGGAAAAACGATTTTTCTGACCATTGGTGATAGGACCCCGGGGACCATAGGAACCGTCCTCAGGTCGCAGGATACCGGATCAACCTGGCAGGAGCTTTCCTTGCCAGTCCCGGCAAATTCGGCCATGTGGATTGCTCACATGCAGGCCGCAAATCCAAGCATCGTGTTTGCCGGCAGCCGGTACGGATACCTCTACCGGAGTGAGGACGCAGGCGATAGCTGGACAAAACTGCAACGGGAGTTTAGCGAAATCTCCGGGATGGTGTGGATTCCGAACTAGGGGTTGGCTCAATCCGCTGGCAAAGGCTTCATTGCCTAGGATGGTGCGAGCCTTGGCCGGCCGGCGGTCACACCGCCATCTACGACAAAGGTCCCGCCTGTAATCTGCTTTGCGCTTTGGGACGAGAGATAGTAGACCAGCTCGGCGATCTCTTCTGAACGCCCCACTCGCCGGAGGGGAATTCGGCTGGCAACGCTTTTAAGACTCTTGGACGGCACCATGGGGGTATCCACCGCTCCAGGGCAGATGCAGTTCACCCGCACTTTGAAAGGCGCCAACTCGAGTGCCAGCACCTTTGTGAGCATAACGAGCGCCGCTTTGGACACGCAATAGGCCGACCCGCCCGCATACCCCATCAGACCGCCAGTGGAAGCGACGTTGACTATAGATCCCTTGGATTTTTTTAAATACGGCAGTGCCAACCGGGTGATGAGGAAGGCTCCCCTCGCGTTGACCGACATGACCTCATCCCAATCCGCCGGTGAGAGGTCTTGAATGGCGCTGATTTTTTGAATTCCGGCGTTGTTACACAACACGTCCAACCGACCCAAGCGTCCCGGCCCTTCCTTCACCACCCGCTCAACGGCTTCTTCCTTGCTAACGTCTCCAGGTACGAACAGGACCCGGCTGGAATATTTTTTTCTGATGTCCGCAACCGCTTTTTCGCCCCTCCTGACGTTACGACCGCAGAACGCCAGATCATAGCCTTTCCGGGCGAAATGATGGAGCACCGCCAGCCCAATGCCCGAGGTACCGCCGGTTACAAGAACAACAGGACGTTTATTCCTTGCCAAGCTAGCACTCTATCCTTACTGCACTGCCAGCGCGTAGATGATGGGAAAGTCCAGGGGGATTTTCTGCCAGTGATCGCCCCGGTCGCGGCTATGATAGATTTCCCCTTCGTTCAACTTGATAAAGCGGGCACCCTCACCGCCCGTGCCGATAAAAACTTCCTCTGAACCTTCCGGATCGAAATCAATGCACTCCACCATACTCAAGAATGGATCCGGCAACCCCTCGCCGATTCGTTGCCAACTGCTACCCCCATCGGAGCTCCTCATCAGGGCTCCGTTGGCCTTGTTTGAGCGATTGAGCCAAACCGGGGGCGGCTCTTCCGCCACACCGACATACAGAATTCGGGAGTCACTCGGGTGAACCCTAACTGGCACGGAGTACGTCCTTGTGAAGTCTTTGGTGAGGCACTGCCAGGACTTGCCGCCATCCGGCGAACGGTAAAGGGGTCTACCCTTGGGGTAAGGCGTTGGATCCGGAAAGTTTTCTCCTCCTCCCGTCGCAGCGTAGATCTGATTTGCATTCTCCGGATCGTAAACCACCGTGTGGACATCCATATCAATGGCGTCCCTCACGTCCGTCCATGTTTCTCCACCGTCTTGACTGATGAGCAAGCCACCGACCTGTGCCGCCACGCAAATTCGCTTTGGGTTCTTTGGATCCACGGTAATACAGCGAACATGGGGTTCGATCACGGGAACCGGATAGGTCCAATTTCGATCCTGAGCCAGCTTTCTCACCCCGATGATCTCCCGCCAGCTTTCACCTCCATCCTCGCTCTTCCAGAGAGCGGGAGGTTCTGTACCCACATAAAGGGTCTTCGAGTCCGAAGGATCCAGGGTCAGGGCGCGCACCTTATCCGACAACACGCCTTCGCCGAACTTGCGCCAACTCCCCCCCCCATCATCGCTCCGGCAAAGTCCGCCACCGCGAATTCCGACGTAGAGGGTCTGCCGGTTCCGGGGATCAATCACTACGGCGTTGATTTCAGCTCCATCGAGTTGCTTCGATTCGATTTTCCAATTGCCGTTTGCACGAACAACTTTGAAGATCCCGTCCAAGGTGCCAATGAATAGAGCTTTCATGAGAGCCCTCCCCTGGTAAATAACGTGATCTCATGCCTCTTCATGGTTGTTTTCTCCATCGTCCATTTACAACCTTCCATCATTTTAGATTTTAGAATTTTGATTGTAGATGACCGGAAATGGATCCGAAAATTCAGATCCAACTTAATCTAAAATCCAAAATCGAAAATCTAAATTCATTCTGTCTCTGTCCCCGCCTCCGTCCCTGTTCGTTCGTTGCGTCTCTGCGGTGAGTTTCTTCGTCCTTTACGCTTTGCGCTATGCGCCGCGCGCCTTGCTGGTTTACTCTGTCTCCATCTCTGTCTCTATCTCGGCTGCTATTTCCCGCTTGCGGCGATGGCCCGGTCACCGATCAGATCATAGATATATCGAAAAGCATCGATGCTCTCCCGAACAGCAAGGAGCGCCAGTTCCTGCTCTTGCTGGCTTGTCGCATACTCCACAATGATTCGAATGGTTTCCTCGGCGTGCCCCCCTTCATCCGGATCCGCGGCATCCGCCGCCTCCCAGTGGGTAAGCCACTCTTTCCCCAACCCTAACGGTTCCCAGTTGTGCCTCGAGTTCAAAGGCTTCTGGCCATATCGCTCGGCAAGCTCGCCATGGTTGGTTAGTTCCAATGCGCCCACGGCCGCGAACCCTTCCAGCCACGGTTTGGTCCGACTGATATTGTCCCAATAATGAACCGCCAACTTCATGGGGATACTGGGGACGTAATTGAGCACCTCGTCCCGGGAGAGCCCCAGACCCTGACCAAACTTCACCATGCTGCCATAATGGGTATCGTCGATGGTCGGGTCGTGCACTTCCTCGACATAAATATTACCGATGATATAGCGACGCACATCCAAGTGAGGACAGTTGGCAATCACGTTGCCGAACCAGCGGGGGAAATTCGCCGCGAAAAATGTGTGCTCCACCGCAAAGATCTTGGCTCCCTCTCGGCTTAGATGGTTATTGACAAACTCCATCATTCGCGGGGACTTCTTCCACCACGAATCGGCCACCGCCTCCAGGATATCGTCTCGACTTAGCATAAGGTTCTTTCCATACCTTCCCGCTCGCGTCAGGCTGCAGCCTGGTACAACCTCTTTGCATTGCCGCTCAGCACGGCTTCCTTATCCTGCTGGGACAAATCCTCGCGAGCAAGCAACTCATCTATTTCATGGCGACACTTCTTTGCGTCAAAGACTTCATGCGGGAAATCGCTGCCAAACAGAAAACCGTCCCGCCCGGCGTTCTGCACGGCAAAACCCAACCCGCCGTCATCCACATCAAAGCCGATAAAAATCCTTCCCTCACGCATCTGTTTGCGAAAATAGTCGCTGGCCTTCTCCCCTTTTTTCGGCCCCCCCAGGAGTTCACCGGTCAAATCCACTTGCATATGCCCCTCATGATGAGACCGATCGAGCCGATCGAGAAAGAACGGCACCCAGGTGGAGCCGCCTTCAAGATACCCAACCCGTAGCTTGGGAAAACGATCAAAAATCCCGTGGGACATCATGGCGGCGGCCTGAATCATAATGCCCATGGGATGTCCAATGGCATGCACCGGATAGTAAGTGCTGAAGGTGTCCATGCCCAGGTGATGCAACGCCCCCACATGCACGGCCAAACAGCAGTTGAGTTTTTCCGCCTCCTCGTAGATGGGCCAATAGGCTTTGGCTCCGAGATGGTGCTGTAAACCCTCGCCGTTGGAGGGCAGCATGGCTCCGATCATTCCTTGCTGCGTAACCGCCCGGCGGAGCTCTTCCACCGCGGCGTCCACGTCCTGGATTGGAATCAAAGCCATCCCTTTTAACTTGGGGCTGTGGTTGAGGAAGTTGTCGTACAGCCAATTGTTATAGGCCCGGCAGGCGGCGATGGCCCATTCCATAGAGACAAACCGTCCCATGGCCAGACCCCAGGTGGGATAGAGAACCGTCCAGTCGATCTCTGTCTGGTCCAGGAACTCCAGCCATTCCTTGGAACCGGGGTTTCCGAACTCCTTCTGTCCGAAGCTAGGCTTCAGGTAGTGAAAATGGAGATGGTCGAGTACGGGAAAGGTCTGAGACGCCCGGCAACCTTTGGGCATATACTTGACCAGCTCCTCGCTGCACGCCAATTCGTTTACATGTCCGTCCCCATCAATAATCTGCATAGGACCTCCTCTCTCAATTATCGACCCCTCGATTTGAGTCCATCCAAATGGGCCCACTTCTTAAGTACTTCATCCCGATATTGCGGACTGATTGCCGTTGCTTTGGGAAAATTCTTCATCCAGCTGTAGGGTCTGCACGCATCAATGATGATACACGAACTCACCCAGTCACTTCGGCTTCTGCGTTCTGGCGGGATCCTCGGATTGAGCGAGCTTCCCGCCACGTCGACAATTTCAGAAGCGGTTTTCGGATCCCAACGGGAAGAGACGGCCCACATCACCTCGTCCATATTGGTGATGTCAATGTCCTCGTCCACGACGATAACCATCCGCACGTCTCTCCCTCCATCCCGGGTGGCAATAACGCCGTATCCCACCTGCTTCGCGTGACCGGGATACCGCTGTCGAATGGCCACAACAACCACAAACCTTCCCTGATGAGGGAACCACACACCCTTGATCTCGGGCAATCCTGAACGCTCCAACGCCGTCCAGATGTTCGCGGAACGGATATAGAGATAGATTTGGCTGTTCAAGTAGGTCTTGAGGGGCGGATCGCCGGTCAGGATGGGATTGTCACGATGGTGCAGCGCCTCTACTCGGACAACCGGGGCGGGGTGAACATCGGAGGCGTAGTAACCCGGCCACTCTCCGAATGGGCCCTCGTCCCTTGCCATCCGATCCGGCGGGGGGACGTATCCCTCCAGTACAATTTCAGCCGAGGCTGGTATGGGCAGTCCCGTCACCGGCCCCTTGTGCACGGATACGGGCACTCCTAAAAGCCCGCCAAGAAACTCGTACTCGCTCTCCTTCCACGGTATACCCACAGCGGTTGCAAGAATGAACGCCGGCGGCAGACCGCAGACAATCGCCACGGGGCAATCCTCGCCTTTTGCCCAGTACTTCTTTGTAATGAGGTCCCCGTGTTTACCGGGAACAATGAACAGCCCCACATGTCTTTCGTCGTGGACTTGGATGCGATACGTCCCGACGTTGATGTAGCCGGTGTCCGGGTCCCGGCAGATAACGGCGTCGAAGGTGCCGATGTATCTCCCACCGTCATCCTCATGCCACAGGGGCACGGGAAACTTGAGCAGATTCACTTTCTCACCCCGGTCCGAATTTTCCAACCACGGAGCCGTTGAAACCTCACGCGGGGGTATCGGATTAAAGGCTGCCAAGCGCCCCTTTACGGTCCGTACCATTTCCATGCCACCCACGTTCGGCTCCAGGCCAAGGGCCAAGGCCTCACGAGCCCTAGTCATGAGGATGTTACTGAGAACCCGGTAGCCTTTGGGATAGTCGGGTATGCCGTCAAAGAGAAGCGCCGGCGGCTCCGGTACACCGGCATAGATCTCCGTCAGCGCACCGATCTCTTTGTTCCAGTGGGCGTTTTGAATCTCCTGAAGCTGACCGCTCTGTTTCACCTGCTCCAGGAAAACCCTTAAGTCCAAGCCACACTGTGCCTGCTCGACGTCTTTCTTCATGGCTCGTCTCTTTGACTAATGAAAGTCGGGGTGAAGCTGCATCTGTACAAACTCCGATGCCACCTCTTCCCACCAGGGCCAGTAAAACAGCACGATCCAGCGACATCCCTCGCCGGCTTTTGTGTTGAAGTGCTGGTGCTCCACGCCTCCGGGTTTGACCGGGAAGAGAATGAGATCGTTTTTTTCCCAGTCATACCTCGTCCCGTCACATACGGTATAACCCTCCCCTTCGGTGACATAAATAATCAACCCGCCCTGGTGTACGTGCTTGCCCGTGTGGAGGCGAATGTCCTGCGCGAATACCGTCCAATCCCGCAGGGCGTTTTTCTCGAACTGGGGGTTGAGATAGTAACATACCTTCCCCATGCGGTTTTGCTCCCAGCTCATGTCCGAGCCACGAACCAGCAAGTTACCCGTTTCATATCTCCCGCGAATTTCCATCCAACGCTGAAAATCACGGTCGTATTGGCTGCTCAAAGTCGCAGGCGCATCGGTGCGTTTCGTCACCACGGGTACCCGTAAACCGCTGCCCGGGGCGAGGTCCTTTTCGGTGATCTGCCCGCAGGTTTGCAGCTCCTCAAACCCCGATCCTTTGTCCACTCCCAAGGAGTGGGCCGTATTGATCTCGCAGGCAAGAAAAGTCGCATGGGCCCCTTTTTCCGTATTCAGGTGCTGATATTCCACGCCGTCTCGCAAGATGGGCAGAGTGAGCAGATCGCCGGCGCCCCATTCGTACAGCTCACCGTTAACTTTGGTTTTGAGCTTGCCATCCAATCCGTAAAACAACACGCCGCCCTGGCATCGTTGAAGCCCGCTCTTCCGGCCGGCATCGACCTGCTGGGCATAGAGCACATAGGCGTTCCAGGCGCTATCGAAACAAGGGTGCATGAACCACTTCATCCTGCCATGCTGATTTTCCTCCCAGGGAACATCCGTATCTTTGATCACAATGGGTTGTTTTTTTGCCACCTGCCGCTGTTTATCTCGAAGCTTCAGCAGCTCATCAAAATGACTCATGCAAAATTGCCTCCAAAATTCAATTTACGAATCTGCACCGGAGCAGGGAAAATACTCTACCTTTTCTAATCGCCCGCATTTTTCACAAATCCACCCGCCGAGTTCGAAAAGTCCGTTGTTCGAAAGATTCACACAATAGGGAGCGACCGTAGACCAGGGAATGGAGTTGTAGCCGTTCCTGGAAAGGCGTCCACCACACCCGCTGCATTGACCCAGATCCCGCTGAAACAGATTGGCCTCGATGTCTGCAACAGGTCCAACAAACACCGACGGCGATGATTGGCGTTTTCCGCCGGGCCGTTGCCCCCGTGTCTGTAGCCGCTTTTGAACCATTCGTTCTCTAAACGCCTTCGTTCCATTCACATCCAGCTCACTGCCCGATCCGATGATAACACCGTAGACCTCTTTTGCCCAATCCAAGGAGACCAGTCCCTGCCGGACATCCTCGGCTACGAGGTCAGGGTTCCGCGCAATGGGATCTCCCCAACCTCCCCCACCGGCACCGGTACAATGAAAGAGATCGTTTTCACCCAGCCAATTGCGACCAAAGGATTGTAGTTCCTCCCTCTGTCCTCCCAGTTCTTTTAAATCCTGCGGCAAGACTCCCTGTTTGAAGAGCTTCTGTGCATCCGTCTCCCTCAGAATGACCATCTCATTACACGCGCCAGGGTATCCGCCCGCCAGACCAACCGTGCTGGGGCAAGAGACTCCGTGGGAATGTAAAATCAGGTGTGGAATGGAGGAAACCCCATGGGGCTTGAAGGCCACGTCGATGCCGGCACCGCCCCTGAACTTCCCTGGTCCAGCGGAGTCTTTTGCCTCCCGGCGATAGAGATAGAGGATCGGGTATCGAAGCTCGTTGGTCTCGACATTGGGAATGGCCACTTCCGGCTCACTCCCGCTCCCGGTATTGATGCCATCCTGAGTTCCTCTGGCACCCCCTCCCATCCCCAGGGAACAATCGGTAAATACACCAGCAAACCTCTGTCCATACTGATCCTGCCCGGAGAAGTCCAGCAGGGGCATATGGCCTCTCAGCCCTGTGATGGCCCATCGGTCCATGTTGCCCCGGCTTAGCATTTGACTCACGCAACTGGTGACGGCCTGAAAAACGGCGTAGGTCCCCGCCGTGGTTCCTTTACAGACCCCTGCGGGCCAGGAGCAGTTTACAAAAGTTCCCGGATCCGCTTTAACCTGACAAACCCGAAAGACCCCCCCCGGGCAGGGTGATATGGCAAATCCAAAGATGGCCATGACCGCCCTGACCACATAGCCTTCGAGGGCAGGCTGCGTCACGTTGATGACCCCCGGTGCCTGTTCCGAGGAACCGGAAAAGTCGAACTTAAGGACATCGCCTTCCTTGGTCAGGGTCATACGGCAAACGTAAACTTGAAGCCTCTCTCGGTCGAAATAATCCAGGTACGCCACGTCGGACCAGGACCCGTCGGGAATTTCCCGCAAAATCGCCCGCAATTTGTTTTCCGTCGTATCAATGATTCGTTGCATGGCCTCCTTTACGGTATCGAGGCCATAGCGTTCGATGGTTTCCAGGAACCTACGTTGCATGATGTTGTTAGCGGATATCTTGGCCCTGAGATCGATGGCATTTTGTGCCGGCGTGCGGGAACGCTTTAAATAGTCCTGCTCGATGTCTTTGCGGACCATGCCGCGATCCACGATCTTGACCGGCGGCAGCGGCGGCGCCTCTTCCCAAATGGACTGAGCACCAAGGGACACTTGTCCCGGAGTCGGCCCGCCCGCGTCAGCCACATGGATACCGGCCCCGGTCCAACCCACCTCCTGATCCTTCCAGTAGGTGGGCCCCACCACTACGGTGCAGGTTTGATGCGGTGTGCAGATATACGGATCGTTGGACAGGAAAAGATCGCCGGGAGCAAGGCCGGGATTTTCCGCATAGTTCTGGTGAATGTACTTCGATGCGTACATGCATCCCAGGGCGTGGGATACGATGGTTGGCCCTACGATCACTGCCTCACCGGTCTCATTGAGCAGGGCGACGTTGCAATCATTGGAGAGGGCCACCGTGGGGGAACCCGACACGTTGCGCAATGCGATGGCGCCTTCACGCACGATGGTCATGAAGCGGTGCCGCAAGATTTCAAAGGTTACGGGGTCTAGCATGAATCACTCACTTGATATCCAGGATGACGTTCAAATACTCGTCCATCTCCACGTTCTGACCGGGA
>JABAOE010004524.1_pt5 | contig 13239 bp, 12 predicted proteins | sample 7062141 | NCBI WGS metagenome assembly JABAOE01 (sample SAMN14538627, study PRJNA623070) | marine sediment metagenome | biome: marine biome [ENVO:00000428]; feature: marine pelagic biome [ENVO:01000023]; material: deep marine sediment [ENVO:00002113] | place: India: Gulf of Khambhat ... | reverse complement strand
GCGGACCCGCCGGGAGCGCGCAGGCAGGGAATCCTCGCACGGGACCTGGTGCAGGCAAATCGCGGTGCGCTTGACCGACTGATGCGTCTTATCGAACCGCTGTTGGACGCGGCACAGGATAGTAACGAGCGCCGCTGATCAGGATTCCTGGGCCGCCTGGGCCTCCTCGCGGGCAAATGCTTCCTCAGGAGTCGGTCGCTCCCCGAGCCACTGATCGATGTCCTCGAGATCCTCGACGCGCAGTGTCCCGGCCGCTTGCTTGAGGCGCAGAACATTTAGCAGGTAGTCATAACGTGCTTGATAGAAAAGTGTGATTGCCCGATAGAGATTGAACTGGGAATCGAGCACATCGACGATCGTACGTGTGCCGACGTCGAAACCTGCATCTGTCGCTTCGAGCGCTGTCCGACTCGACTGGACTGCCTGTTCAAGAGCTTTTACGCGGCTCATCTCCGAGAGGACACCGAGATAGGCATCACGGGTTGCGCGCTCGGTTTCCCGAGTGACACGCTGAAGCTGTTCACGCGCCGCCCGATGCAGGTACACAGCCTCGCGAACCCGAGACGACGTGTAGCCGCCCGAAAAAATGGGGACATTGAGCTGAATGCCGATGCTATCAGAACGAACTTCATTGGTTGCCGGCGTAAATTCCGGCAGTGGCGGTATTTTCGGACCGTATATCGTTCGTTGTTCTCCAGATGCATCTTCGTCGCGCAGCGACACATAAAGATCTATTGTTGGATAATGTCCGTTACGACGATATGAAATTTCGTCTCTTGCCAAGCGCTCGCTGACTCGACTTGATACAAGAGCGAGATTCTGACTGAGCGCAAGTTCTACCCAAGCTTGCTCCGTCTCAGGGTCGGGGGACTCGAGAGGAAGCTCCTCGCCCGGTGCCGACAATTCCCTGACGTATTCACCCGTTATTTCGCGCAGAAATTCCCTTGCAGTAGCCAGAATGCGCTTGGCTGCGATCTCGTCCGCGACGGCTTGATCGTAAGCTGCTTGCGATTCTTGCACGTCAGTAATAGCTATGAGCCCAACATCGAAGCGCTGTTTGGCCTGTTCAAGCTGCCTGGCAATGGCCTGACGGTAGGCATGCGTCGACGTGAGACGGTCTTCTGCCGCGAGAACGCCAAAGTAATTCTGTGCAACGCGAACTATCAGGTCCTGCTGGGCAGCCTCTCGGTCCGCCTCCGCTCGCGCCACGATCTTGTCGGCCCGGCGAAGGTTGACTATCTGATCCCAACGGAAAACGGTCTGAGTAAGGTCGACGGTCCAACGTGTTGCCTCATAATCATCCTCACGCGTGGCGACAAATTCATCATTCGGTGGTGGCAGCGGCAGTTGCTGAGTGCTAATACGCTCGGAATTATCAGAGCCCCAACTGCCACTCAGGCTGATCTGTGGCATTAGAAATCCACGCGCTTGGGGCTCGGCTTCGAGCGCCGCAAGGCGAAGGGCCTCGGCCTCATGAATTCGCGGATCGCTCTGCAGGGCCTGCTGATAGACTTCGAGCAGAGAAACCGCATTGGCTGACACGGGTGCGAGCAGATAACACGTAACGATCAGCAGAGCCCTCGCGAAAGTTTCGTTTTTCATCGTCTTTGCGTCCCCTAAGTGTGGCTATCGCATTCAAAGTGTTATAGTTAAATATAACACTAAATCACTTTTTTCCGAGATGCCGGCAAGCACCTCATTTATTCCAAGTACATACGCTACCGCAAACCGCGCCCGGCGTCTGTCGAGATTGCTTGCATATGTCAAACCTTTGTGAGGTTCTGTCATCAAAAAGAAAATTTTGGGCCCAATCGGGCATTGATGAGCGGAGTAAGTGAGGTCTCGAATAGCGCATGACTCGTCCACTCGTGCNNCTCGTGCTCGTTTTTACGTATGACGAGCCGAGCTTCCATGACGGGCGCCGAACCCACAACCAGAAACAGCCGACCGCCCGGTTTGAGGACCATGACGAAACGCGTATCGAAATCTTCGAGTGAGCCCGTGACCGCAATGGCATCGAATAACTCGTCGGGCAGCTCGGCCATCGCATCCATCAGTAACAAATCCACGTTATCCGTGCCCGCGCGCTCGAGCTTTGTTCGCGCGGTCTCGAGGAAATCCGGAATGATTTCGATGCTGGTCACCGACTTCGCCAGTCTCGCAAGGCAGGCCGTCAAAAAACCGCTGCCCGTACCCACCTCGAGCACCGTATCAAGCGGTGTAATCTCGAGCGCCTGCAGAACCCGCCCCTCAACGGTCGGCGTCATCATGCTTTGCCCGTACCCGAGCGGAATCTCCGTATCCGCAAATGCGAGCGGTTTGAAAGCCTCGGGAACGAAATCTTCGCGCGGAACGGCGGACATCACCTCGAGGATGCCCGAATCGAGCACGTCCCAGGCCCGTAGCTGTTGCTGAACCATCTGTTGACGTGCAAAGTCTGTGTTCATGCAGGAATCCCTCTGTCGACTTCTGATAACCGGCATACCTACCGATGCGAGTGGCTCTGTCGCAGAACCGCTGTATATCCGAATTATGGTGAATCGTCGCAGTCGCCCGGGCGTGCTGGGATATGCTTGAAGCCATTCAGATGCACGGCTTTCCCGGCGTCTCTGCTCGCGATTGCCCAGGGCGCTCGACGAAGCGAATAATAACAAATGATCCGTGCGGCAGATGCGCGGAATTGAGCACTGCATGACGCTTATCCACTTAACTATCGCGCTGTCTATCTTGCTGCTCGGGGCGACTGTTGCTGTGGTCATGCTCGTGGCGGGCAAACGGCGCGCCTCGGCGCGCATTCGACGCTTCAATGCAGAGATGCTTGCTGCTTCTCAGGATGCATCCGTCGGACGGCGGCTGACGATTCCGGCCGATCCCGAGTCGGCACAGCTGGCATCGACGATCAATCAACTATTCGATGCACTGGGTGAGCGCGAGGCGACGATTCACGGCAGGGACCGGCTCTTCGAGGACATCGCCGGGACGCTCGCGGAAATCGTCATCATCCACGACGAAAAGATACTGCTGGCAAACGAGCGTGCGGCCGGGCTGGTAGGACTCGAGCCAAAGCAGCTGCTCGGTCGGGATGTGGTCGATCTGGTCAAGCCCGCATATCGCGCCCTGTTTCGGAATACCATGGCGAAGCGCCTGGCCGGTGAAAGTGTGCCGCGAGGGCTCGAGATTCAACTCATAAACGGCGATGAGGCGGGGTTATGGGTCGAGGCGCAGAGCACGAATATCGAGTTCCGCGGTCGTCCGGTCATCCTCACCATTGCCCGCGATGTCAGTCATCGAAAAAGTCTTGAGGCCTCGCTCGGGCGCAGCAAGCGCCAGGCGCAGTATACGCTGGAATCCGTCGCCGAGGGCATCATCACGACGGACAATGAAGGTCGGTCGCGTTGACTACATGAATTTGGCTGCCGAGACGCTTGTTGGGACTAATCGGGACGATGCGCTGGGGCATCGCATCGGCGAAATTTTCACGGTCGTCGATGAAGCGGATCGACGCCAGCTCGGTGACCCGGTCGAGCGCTGCCTCGCGATTCGTCGCCGCGTGAACATGGGACGCCGGGCACTGTTGGTGAGTAGTGACGGAGAGCATGAGCACTCGGTAGAGATGACGGCATCGCCGATTCGTAGCCCCGGCAGCGGCATTTCAGGCGCGGTCGTGGTGATCCATGATGTTGGTGAAGTTCGGGGTTTGACCCGACAGATGAGTTACCAGGCGAGGCGACACACGACGCGCTGACCGGGCTTGTCAACCGCCGCGAGTTCGAGCGCCGCCTCGACGAGGCAATGGACTTGGCGCACGCCGAGGAAAGCAGCCACATGCTCTTCTACATGGACCTTGATCGCTTCAAGGCCGTCAACGANNCTGCAGGAAGCAATCGATTCGGCGCACGCGGAAGAGGGCGTTCACATAGTCTTCTACATGGACCTTGATCGCTTCAAGGCGGTTAACGACAGCTGCGGACATATCGCCGGCGACAACATGCTGCGCGAGGTGGCCATGCTGATCAAGGGACAGGTTCGCGACTCGGACTTTGTCGGGCGCCTCGGAGGCGATGAATTCGGTGCGCTGCTCATCGGTTGTCCCATCAATAAGGCGCGGCAGATCGCAGCGGACATGTGCAACGCGATTGCGGACTACCGCTTTGTCTGGAAAGACAAGATATTCAACATCGGCATCTCGATCGGTCTGGTCGAGATCAGTCACGCGAGCGGCTCGGTTCAGGACCTGCTTGCCGCCGCCGACTCGGCCTGTTACGTCGCCAAACAGCAGGGTAAGGGCCAGGTCCATGTGTACTCGGCGCGTGACGAGGCGGTGGCAAGGGAGCGCGGCGACATACAGTGGTTGCGTCGATTACAAACGGCGTTGCACGAAGACAGTTTCGAACTCGCCATTCAGCCGATCATCGCGATGTCGGGAGGAGCCGATTCCGGACCGGGCCTAGAAGTACTGATTCGTCTCCCGGATGAGCAGGGCCGGGCAGCAGATTCTGCCGATTTTCTGCGGCCGGCCGAGCGCTATCAGCTCATGCCACAGATCGACCGCTGGGTCGTCAATTCTGCGCTGGCGGCGATCGCAAGTGGAGAAATCCGGCTGTCGAAGGGCCGGAGTTGTGCAATAAACCTCTCAGCCCAGACCCTCGGCGACGAGTCATTCCTGAGCTTTGTCGTGGAATCCCTCGATCACACCGGTGTGTCGCCGAGTTCGATCTGTTTCGAAGTTACCGAAAAAGCGATTCTTGCCAACGTCCAGTATGCGCAGCGCTTTATCGAGGTGTTACACGGTATCGGCTGCGAGTTCTCACTCGACGATTTCGGCAGCGGAATGGGCTCTTTCTCCAGCCTCAAGCACCTGCCCATCGATTATCTCAAGATCGACGGCAGCTATACGCGCAACCTCGTGTCCGATCAGATCAATCGGGAAATGGTCGAGGCCATGATTAAACTGGCCCGCACGATGGAATTTCGGATCGTCGCCGAACAGGTTGAGCACCAGGAAGATTTTGACTGGCTGCGAGATAGCGGCGTCGATTTTGTCCAGGGGCGCTTCATCGAACCCCCGCTTGCGCTGGGCGGTGCGCCCACCGGCACGTTCCGAGTATCGGCGCCCCCGGCTTAGGCAACTAGCGTCCAGGGGCCGCGGCAACCGAGAGCCGTGTGTGGTTCTCTTGCACGAGGTGGCCCATGAGCTCGTGGATCAAAAAAGCCGCCGGGTGCCGGCGGCTTCAGTGACCTGTCCAGGCTGACGATATTCAGAGAAGCGGCACGATCAGCAACGCGACGATGTTGATGATTTTGATCAACGGGTTGATCGCCGGTCCCGCGGTGTCCTTGTATGGGTCGCCGACGGTATCACCGGTGACTGCAGCCTTGTGCGCATCCGAGCCTTTACCGCCATGAGCGCCGTCTTCGATGTATTTCTTCGCATTGTCCCAGGCACCGCCGCCAGCCGTCATCGAGATGGCGACAAACAGGCCGGTGATGATCGTACCGAGCAATACGCCGCCGAGAGCCTTCGGGCCGAGCAGTAGGCCAACGGCGAGCGGAACGAGGATCGGCAGCAGCGATGGAATGATCATTTCCTTGATTGCGGCCTTGGTCAACAGATCGACGGCCCTGCCGTAATCCGGTTTGCCGGTGCCTTCCATGATGCCCTCGATCTCACGAAACTGGCGCCGGACTTCGTTGACGACCGACCCTGCAGCGCGACCGACGGCCTCCATTGCCAACGCGCCAAAGAGATAGGGTACGAGTCCACCGATGAAAAGACCGATGATCACGACGTGATCGTCTAACCGGAACACGGTTTCGATGCCTTCCTTACTCAGCGCATTGGTGTAATCGGCAAAAAGGACCAGCGCTGCAAGCCCTGCCGAGCCGATCGCGTAACCTTTCGTGACCGCTTTGGTGGTGTTGCCGACGGCATCGAGCTGGTCCGTGATGTTTCGCACCTCACTCGGCAGCTCTGCCATTTCGGCGATGCCGCCAGCATTATCGGTGATCGGCCCGAACGCATCGAGCGCCACGACGACACCGGTCATGGACAGCATCGTGGTTGCGGCGATCGCTATGTTGTAAAGACCGGCCAGCGTATCGCCCGCGGGTGCGAGTGCGAATGCACCCCAGATGCTCAAGCACACGGCCAGCACGGGCAGGGTCGTGGCTTTCATCGAAATACCGAGACCGGCGATGATGTTCGTTGCATCTCCCGTGGTCGACGCGGCGGCAATGGTCTTTACGGGCTTGAACTCAGTGCCGGTGTAATATTCGGTGATAATGACCATTGCGGCCGTCAATCCCAGCCCGATAAGCGCCGAGTAAAATATTGCCATCGCGTTGCCACTGGCTCCGAGCATGGCCTGGGTGATCGGATAGAAGGCGATCGCGGCAAGAACCCCGGCAACCACCATACCCTTGTAGAGAGCGCCCATGATCTTGCCGCCCTCGGAAGTCTTGACGAAGAAGGTGCCGATGATCGAGGCGACGATCGAGACAGCGCCGAGGACGAGCGGATAAACGACCGCCTGAGGCCCATACTTCGCGGCGATAAGCCCGCCGAGCAGCATCGTCGCGATGATCGTGACGGCGTAGGTCTCGAAAAGGTCTGCAGCCATGCCGGCACAGTCGCCAACGTTGTCACCGACGTTGTCGGCTATGACGCCGGGATTACGCGGGTCATCCTCGGGGATACCGGCTTCGACCNNCCGGGTTGCGCGGATCGTCCTCGGGGATGCCGGCTTCGACCTTGCCGACCAGGTCGGCGCCGACATCGGCGCCTTTGGTGAAGATGCCGCCGCCGAGTCGGGCAAAAATGGAGATCAGCGAGCCGCCGAAAGCGAGTCCGACCAGCGCGTGCACGGCGTCATCCGATGTCGCGCCCATCCCCGTCAGCACAGAATAGTAGCCGGCGACACCGAGCAACCCGAGACCTACGACGAGCAGGCCGGTTATCGCGCCGCCGCGAAAAGCGATGTTGAGTGCCGGATTCACGCCCAGGGTGGCGGCCTGGGCAGTGCGGACATTGGCGCGCACGGAAACATACATCCCAATGTAGCCGGCAAGACCGGAGAATAACGCACCGATCACAAAGCCGATGGCCGTCGACCAGCCGAGCGGCGAGAAGCCCAGTACGAGGGTTACAACAACGCCGACCATGCTGATTGTCAGGTACTGGCGGTCCATGTATGCCTTGGCGCCTTCCTGCACGGCAGCCGCGATCTCCTGCATCCGTTCGGAGCCGGGCGACTGCTTCAGAATCCATTGTGTTGAGACCACTCCGAACAGCACGGCGAGAGCGCCAGCGATGATCGAGAGCCACAGAGCCAATTCGTTAGACATGCGTATCTCCTGACTTTACGTGTCTTAATCCAGTGCATCCACGAACGCCCGAATGGCATCGGCGGCTAGGCAAAAGCAGCTGGAAATTACCCCAATTTAGTTTTTGTGCCCGGCGGACCGGGCGCGCATCATACCACAAATTTTCGGCCGAGCTTTGGCCTTACGGAACGGTTCTTGAGCGTGACGTACTTCGGTAAGCCATTGACATATGGAGGATAATCCTCGCCCCTTATCAACGGCTCGAGATACCTGCGTGCTGCGGGTGTGATCCCGAAACCATCCTTCGTAATGAAGCGACGCGGCAACATCTTCTCTTTGTTCGCGATACGTGAGAGCGGCGCCGAGTCAATTCGCCACCGGTAAGGCTTGTCGGAAATTCTCTTGATGACCGGCATAACTGCCGTCTTGCCGGCGAGGGCCATCTCCACGGCGGCCTTGCCGACCGCGTAGGCTTGTTCGACATCCGTTTTCGACGCGATGTGGCGTGCGGATCGCTGGAGGTAGTCAGCGACAGCGTAATGGTACTTGTAGCCGAGCTTGTCGCGGACCATGTTAGCGACGACCGGCGCAACGCCGCCGAGCTGGGCATGTCCGAATGCGTCCCGGGTGCCGGCCTCGGCCAGAAATTTTCCACTTCTGTTGCGGGCGCCCTCGCTGACAACGATGACGCAATACTCGTAGCGATCGACACACTCGCGAACTCTCTTGAGGAAAGCACGCTGGTCGAATGGAATTTCGGGGAACAGGATGATGTGTGGAGCATCGCCGGGCTGTGTACCAGCAAGTCCACCGGCTGCCGCGATCCAACCGGCGTGACGTCCCATGACTTCGAGGACGAAAACTTTCGTTGATGTTTTGGCCATCGAAAGCACGTCAAGAGCAGCTTCTCTCGTCGAGATGGCAACGTACTTGGCTACCGAGCCGAACCCGGGGCAGTTATCCGTGACGGGCAGATCATTGTCGACGGTTTTCGGGATCCCGAGACAAGATACCGGGAAGCCCATGCGTTTGGATATCAATGAGACCTTGTGGGCTGTGTCCATCGAATCATTGCCGCCGTTGTAAAAAAAATAGCCGATGTCATGAGCCTTGAACACTTCGATCAGGCGCTCGTATTCAGCCCGGTTGGCCTCGATGCTCCGCAGTTTGTATCGGGCCGAGCCGAAAGCGCCGCCCGGCGTATGTCGGAGCGCTGCAATCGTTCTCATGGATTCCCGGTTCGTGTCGATCATGTCCTCGGTGAGAGCGCCGATGATTCCGTTGCGCCCGGCATACACGTTCGCAATTTTGCTGCGATGTTTTCGGGCGGTTTCGATTACCGCGCAGGCCGAGGCATTGATTACCGCCGTGACTCCGCCCGACTGGGCATAAAACGCGTTTCTCGCAGCCATGTCCTGCTGTCTCCAGGCCTCGATTCGACCGGCTGCGAGGATAGCACTGTTTGACCTGTATTCTCATTGTCGGTAGCGTTTCGCCCTTTCGCAGGTTGCAGCGAGATCTGTCATGCGCATTGTTTTGCTGGGGGCGCCCGGATCCGGCAAGGGGACACAGGCCAAGAAACTCATGGCCGATGAGCACATTCCACAAATATCGACGGGCGACATGCTGCGCGAAACCGTTGCTACAGATTCCCCATTCGGCAGAAAAGCCGAAGCAGTCATCAATGCCGGCGAACTCGTCTCGGACGACATCATGTTGGGGCTTATCCGGGAGCGCCTCGGACGCGCTGATTGTGCCGACGGCTTCATCCTGGATGGATTTCCACGTACTCGGGAGCAGGCTCTCGATCTCGAGAAACTCCTCGACGAGACGAATGCGCCGCTCGATGCCGTGATTCTTCTCGACGCAGAACTCGACATCTTGATAAAGCGGCTTACTGGTCGCAGAACCTGTTCGCTGACCGGCAAATTACTCAATATCTACTTCTCGCCTCAAGAGGAGCTTGACGCGGTTATTGCGGCGGGCGGCCAGCTGATCCAGCGTGAAGATGACAACGAAGAAACCATTCGGCATCGATTCGATGTCTACCAGCGACGTACGGAACCGCTTGCCGATTTCTACCGGCAACGGGGCCTCCTGAGGACGGTCGATGCCGCTGGCGCTGCCGACGAAGTCTATGCCCGGTTCCGGGCCGCGCTCGCCTGACGGGCCCTTCAAAGCAGGGCTAAAAGCTCCCCCCCGATCACCTCGCGGCGCCAGCCGCGCAGGACGCGTGGGTCATTCTGTCCACCGATCACGATGCCAGCCAGATCCTTTCTCGTTGCAAGTATCTCCGGGGCGATGCCGAGTTCGCCGGCCCGTGTTGCGACGACGGAGCGCATCTTTTTGAGCAGGCTACGCTGCCGTTCGTTGGGTGGGGCAGGTGGTCGGTAGTCCTGCGGCTCGGCACCTGCACCGGCGATAATCGTCAGCACTTCCCGGCCGAAGCGGCGAGCGGTGCCGGGTGAGATGCCCTCGATACGCTGCAGCGCATCGAGCGAGTCGGGCAGCGCTGATGCGAGGGCGAGGAGCGCGGCATCGCGGAGAATCCACTGGCGAGGCCGATTGGCCCGAATTGCCTCCACTTCACGCCATTCAGCAAGTAGCGTTGCTGCTGCCCGCTGCCGGCCGCGCAAATAACGGGCGCCCGACAGGCGCTCGACGGCAGCTTTCGGGTCGGGTACGAAGCCCGAGACGCCGAGCAGAGATGCTGAATCCTCCTCTGCCCAATGCAGGCGACGCTGAGCGTTCAGCTTTTCAGCCAGCACTTCATAAGCCGCTAACAGGTATTCGACGNNAAGGCCTCTGCAATCGGCCTTTTCGACCAGTTGGCGCGGGTATGCAATTTGGCGATCTCGACGCCGAACAGTTCGCCAACCAGCGTTGCATAGCCGATCTGGGGCGGGTAACCGGACAGGCCCGCGGCGATCTGCGTGTCGAAAACGGTCCCGGGGGCACGCCCGGCACTCTGCACAACGACCTCGATGTCCTGACGTGCCGAGTGCACCACCCATGGCTTGTCGAGAATAGCTGACCACAGCCCGGCCATGCTGTGGCCTGTGAGCGGGTCGATGCAATAAATTTTCCGGGCGGTCGAGACCTGTAACAGGCAGAGTTCGGCATTGTAGGTGCGCTCGCGGATGAATTCGGTGTCGACGCCGATGCGCGCGGCCTCGGAGAGACATTCGAGGATCGCATCGGGTTCATCAATCAGCGCGTAATCGAGCATCGGGCTCTGGTCGTCGCAAGCTTTCGGAGGCGAAGGTTAACATGCGATCATTACTGCGATCGTGCCTGGATTCGACACCGTGCTGACATTGGTCAAAACACTTGCTGAGATCACCCTGCTGCGCCGGGGGCCTGAACACCTGCCTCGGTCCGTCGTCTTGCTGGGCATGACTGTCAGCCTGTGGTTGTTCGCGGCCCTCGCTGCCTTGGCCTTGATCGAGCAGTTCAGCGAGGCAGACTTTTTCCTGAGCGTATTCAGCGCTTTTGTGGGCATTTTGTGTTACGCCACGATCATCTTTCTTTACGGCTACGGTCCCCGGACGCTGCAGACCGTGTCTGCCATTATCGGCGTGGGTGGCCTGATAACACTCGTATTTGTGGTCGAGTACGTTTTGCTCAAGCCTTTTTTGGGCGCGGCCAACGCGGGGTTCATTGCAACCCTGATCTTGTTCTGGTCGGTACCGGTCGAGGGCCATATCGTCTCGCGGGCAATCGAAAGGCATTGGTACGTCGGCATACTGCTTGCGCTTGGCGTTTTCGTGTTCCAGTACCTGACCAATTCCTTGCTTACGACAACCGGTCAGGCATCCTGATGCACATCCACATTCTCGGTATCTGTGGCACGTTTATGGGGGGCGTCGCCGCGCTTGCGCGTGCGGCAGGTCACGAAGTGACCGGCTGCGATAAAGATATCTACCCACCCATGAGCAGTCAGCTCAGAGAACTGGGCATCGATATCCACCATGGATTTTGTGCCGAACAACTCGACATTGCTCCAGACTGCGTCGTCGTCGGTAACGTGATGACGCGCGGCATGCCGGTTATCGAGGCAATGCTCGATCGCGGTCTGCGTTACACGTCCGGTCCCAGGTGGCTTGCCGATAATGTCTTGCACGATCGGCACGTGCTCGCCGTTGCCGGTACGCATGGCAAAACGACGACGGCGAGCATGCTCGCATGGATGCTGGAGCACGCCGGTCACGCGCCGGGCTTTTTGATCGGCGGATTGCCCGCAAACTTCGGTGTTTCGGCGAGACTCGGTGAATCGGCCTTTTTTGTTGTCGAGGCTGACGAATATGACACTGCATTTTTCGACAAGCGGGCGAAGTTTGTCCATTATGCGCCGCGCACGCTGATTCTGAACAACCTCGAATTCGACCATGCCGATATCTATGCCGATATCGACGCGATCCGCTGGCAATTCCACCAGTTACTGCGAACGGTGCCGGGCTCCGGGCGTGTCATCCTGAATGCCGGTGACGAGAATCTTGCGGCGGTAATCGAGATGGGCTGCTGGACCCCCTGCGAGTCTATCGCCCTCGATGGGCAGGGAGATTGGTCTGCGGATTTTATCGATGCCGCGGAACGTCGCATTCGAATGCGGGATCCGAGCGGTGCCGAAGGTGAAGCGAAATGGCGCATGGTCGGGCGTCACAATCTGGAAAATGCGCTTGGCGCCGCCGCAGCGGCCCGTTCGGCGGGCGTCAAGCTCGCACAATCGCTCCAGGCACTGGCGGAATTCGACGGTGTCAAAAGGCGCATGGAGCGAACAGCCACGGTCGGCGATATTGCTATTTACGATGATTTTGCGCATCACCCGACCGCAATCCGACGGTCTATTGCGGCGATGCGCAGGCGCTACCCGGGACAACGTCTCGTGATCGCCATCGAACCACGGTCGAACACGATGAAGCTAGGTCTGCATAACGAGGAACTCGCCTGCGCGCTTGCAACGGCTGATCTCATCTGGGTCTATCGGCCCAGTGGAATGCATGCCGACTTCNNGACTTCGACAAGGCGCTCGCGAACTTGGGTAAGCCATTGAATTTTTTTGAAGATTACGATCAGCTGGTCGCCGACATGAGCCAGAAGCTGCTCGCGGGCGATCAGGTTATTTTCATGAGTAATGGGGGATTTGGTGGCGCGCGGCAGACGCTGACCGCGCTGCTCCAACGCATGCGCAGCTAGCATCGCAGGGCAGACTATACTTAGAGACAAACGGGTTTCCGGATTTCTGCTTTGCGTGTTCCACTCTTTCCGTTGAAAACGGTGCTTTTCCCCGGCGGCCCGCTGCCGCTGAGAATTTTCGAGGCGCGCTATCTCGACATGGTCAGCGGCTGCCTGAAGAGCGATGCGCCTTTCGGTGTGTTACTGATCAAAAGCGGCGCCGAGACCGGTCAGTCGACGGTACACGACATCGGCACGCTCGCGCGAATCGTCGATTGGTATCAGGGCAGCGACGGACTTCTCGGTGTGACCGCCATCGGCGAGCAACGGTTTCGATTGCTCTCGAGTCAGTCTCAAGCAGACGGGCTTGCCATCGGCGATGTCGAGCTGCTTCCCGACGAGCCTTACTCGAAGCTGCCTGCCGATTACGAGGGCATGGCCGACATACTTGCGGGCGTTCTTGACGACCTCGGACTGCTGTACAAAACGGTGGACAGGCGATTCGACGATGCCGGCTGGGTTGCGTCCCGGTTCATCGAGATACTGCCAATCGCTCTCGAGGAGAAACAGCGATGCCTCGAACAGGGCGATCCACTCAAGCGTCTGGAGACTGTGCGAGCGCTGTTGAGCGTATCGCGGGAGGCCAAGAACGTCTGACAGGGCTCGGGCTGAGGAAAACGCTACAGCGAACTCATGACCTCGCGCGCTGCATCGAGTGTCTGTTCGATTTCTGCATCACCG
>JABAOE010003103.1_pt2 | contig 13240 bp, 14 predicted proteins | sample 7062141 | NCBI WGS metagenome assembly JABAOE01 (sample SAMN14538627, study PRJNA623070) | marine sediment metagenome | biome: marine biome [ENVO:00000428]; feature: marine pelagic biome [ENVO:01000023]; material: deep marine sediment [ENVO:00002113] | place: India: Gulf of Khambhat ... | reverse complement strand
TTGCCGAACCCGCTATCGCAACGGAGTAAATCTGATGAGCAGTCATGAGAAATTCGAGCAATGGCTGGCAAGTGGTGAGCCGATCCTTGCGGACGGTGCCATGGGTACACAGCTGCATGCGCGCGGCGTACCATTTGACGCCTGTTTTGACGAGTTGAATCTTTCGCAGCCTGAGTTGATTCTCGAGATTCATCGCGAGTACTTGAAGGCTGGCGCTCGAATCATCGAAACCAACACATTTGGGGCCAATCAGCACAAACTTTCCTCACACGGGTTGGAAAATAAGGTGGCCGAGATCAACGCTGCGGGCGTGGCTCTGGCGAAGCAAGCGATCGAAGAGACAGGAACGGACGCCCTGGTGGCAGGCAGCGTGGGTCCACTGGGAGTGCGAATGGCGCCGTTTGGGCGGGTCAAGCCCGAGGAAGCATTCGAAGCTTTTAGAGAACAAATTAGTGCGCTGAAGCAAGCCGGGGCTGACGTGATTTCGCTGGAAACCCAGAGCGACCTTCACGAACTTCGAGAGGGCATTCAGGCTGCGAAGGTAGTCGGTGACCTGCCGGTGATCGCCTCGGTAACCTTTACGCGGGATGACCGCACGCTTCTGGGCGATACCCCCGTCCAGGTGGCCCAGATGCTGTCGGAATCTGGTGCGGATGTAATTGGCACAAACTGCTCTGAAGGTCCTGCGCAGCTGCTTCGAATCATCCAATCCATGAAACGCGCGGTCCCGGATGCGAAGTTCTCAGTCATGCCTAACGCAGGTTGGCCCGAGCAAGTTGGCGGACGAATCATGTACCCGGCGACCGCAGACTACTTCGCAGAGTATGCGCGCGCTTACACCGAGGCTGGCGCAAATATCATCGGCGGCTGCTGCGGCACGACCGCAGAGCACATTGCACATATGAAAGAGGCGCTTGACCGCCTGGAGCCAAGTGAGCTCAGCGCGATTGAGGTCGAATACGCGGAAATGCTCGAAGAGGTCGGAAATGGGCTCGAAGGACCTACCGAATTGGGTCAGAAGCTGGCAGAAGGCCGGTTCGTCCTTTCGGTTGAGGTCGATCCTCCCAAGGGCCTGTCGGTGAAGAAGCTGCTTGCAGGAGCCAGCCTGCTAGCCGAGGCAGGTGCAGATGTCATCAATGTGGCCGATAGCCCGATGGCGCGTTTGCGCATGAGTCCCTGGGCGGTATGCCACCTGATCCAAAATGACGTGGGACTGGAAACGGTCCTCCATTTCCCCACACGCGGGCGCAATCTGCTGCGGGTACAGGGAGACCTGCTTGCCGCTCACGCTACGGGTGTGCGAAACATATTTGTGGTTATGGGCGACCCTACTTCTGTTGGCGATTACCCCGAGGCAACAGACGACTATGACGTCGTACCGTCTGGCCTAATCAAGCTGGTAAAGCAGGGGTTCAACGTCGGTGTGGACCACCACGGAGATGAAATCGGAGAAGCTACTTCGTTCTATGTTGGCTGCGCACTCAACCCGGCTGCCTCAAACGTGGAGCACGAAGCCGCGGTATTGAAGCGGAAAGTTGAGGCTGGCGCGGACTTTGTCCTTACCCAGCCGATATTCGAGCCAGAAAAAGTTGGCCAAATTATCCGGGTGTATGAGGACGCTTTTGGATCGCTTGAGATCCCTGTACTGATCGGCGTATTGCCGCTCTATGGAATCCGGCACGCACTGTTTCTGCACAACGAAGTCCCCGGTATCTCCATACCGGAAGCAACCCAAAAGCGCATCTCCGCTGCGGGTGAGCACGCTCCTCAAGCTGGAGTCTCGATTGCGGTCGAAATTCTTGAGCAGCTTCGGGAAAGCGTTGGGGGTGCATACCTCATGCCTCCCTTTGGCCGTTATGATATGGCAGCTGAGATTATCGAGTCGGTAGCCGAACCGGTTCCGGTACGCTCGAGTAATTAGGGCAGCGCTGATGCACAAACAGGTTTGGATGGCGCTGATCCTGTTCAATAACAGGGGCGTAGAGTACACAATTTTGAGGATTCAGTCATGAGTGATTTAGCCGATCGCGAACTTAATCCACCCCGGGGCGGAGGTGTCTCGCCGCTCGAAGGGGCTGAGCTACAACACTTTCTGGAGAAGCTTGGCAACAACTGGGATGTGATTGATGAGCGACACCTAGAAAAGCAATACACATTTAAAGATTTCCAGTCCGCGCTGGATTTCGTCAATAAAGTTGGAGAGCTGGCTGAATCGGTGGACCATCATCCAGATCTCTGCCTCGGGTGGGGCAGGGCCAGTATCACGATCTGGACTCACAGCATCGATGGGCTGTCCGAAGCCGATTTTGTATTTGCTGCCCGTGCTGACCGCCTTGCGGCTCAAACCTGAGCGCGTGCATCCCGGGCTGCCGAACACTTGCCAGGCGGCCAGCGTGAAGAGGATGGGCTACTTGCGCCCGCCGCGCGTGACGAGGGTAACCCGCGCCAAAGCAAGTGCATTCTGATCGATTCCTTTCTCCACATATGCAGAGCTCCCGCTGATGACCGAAACGGAATTTGTGATTCACTCCGCCACGAAGATGGGTCACGTCCATCTGACGGTTGCCGGCCTCGAGCGACAGATCGAGTTCTATCAGCAGGTGGTGGGCCTTAGGCTCCATTGGCGTGAAGGTCAAACCGCGGGGATGGGTGCGGGCGCAGAGGACCTGCTGCGACTAACCGAGCTGCCTCAAACTCGGCGGGTGCCAGGTACTACCGGGCTCTACCACTTTGCGATCCTATATCCCAACCGACGAGAGCTTGCGCGCAGTATCGCCAGGCTCTTTTCCCTCCGATATCCCAACTACCCCACCGATCACCTGATGACGGAGACCACCTATCTGGATGATCCTGAAGGCAACGGGATTGAGCTCTATGCTGACACCCCTGAGCGAGGCAGGTGGGACATGTCGGAAGATGGGTTTGGGGCAATCGACAGCCAGGGAAATCCTCATTCGGGTCGCGAACCCTTAGACATAGAAAACTTGATGGTGGAACTTCAGCCGGACGATCCTCTGGACCGAGCCGCGCCAGCGGGGACGGTCATCGGCCACGTCCATTTACACGTCGCCGATATTGGAGAGGCGAACGGCTTTTATCAGGGAATACTTGGCTTCGAAGTTCAGGGGGTTTCCAGGTCTGTCGGTGTTAGTTTTGTCTCCGCAGGCGGCTACCACCATCACATCGGTCTCAATATTTGGCTTGGTCAAGGCGCACCGCCAGCGCCTCCGGATTCTCTTGGGCTTCGATATTTCACAGTAAGCCTTCCCAACGCATTGGAGCTGGACCGGGTTGTAGATCGCCTGAACGCGGCGGAGTTTTCCATTCAACGGGTAGATAACGGTTGGTTGGTGCATGATCCCTTCCGGAATGGCATACTGTTGAACACACTTTGAGTACACGGTCGATGGATCCACAGGGCAAACGCCGACGATCCGCTTTGCTGCACACGCCGCGCGATAGCGCTCGCTCGTTTCAACTTGCGCACAACGTTCGCTATGCGGGGGACTTCCTTGAAGCGAAGTTCTGGCGATGGTTGGCTGAATATCTGCGAACTGTCCTGAAGGGAAGAGATCGATTTCCCGGATACGACCTCACCGATTCTGGAGCCGGCCTGTACTCCATGCCGGAACGGTGTTCAGTAGCGTTAGCTTCAGATTGGGGCACCGGCACCAAAAATGCTTATCGTGTGAGAGGGGAGATCCTCAGTCGCCAGCCCGATATCACAATACATCTGGGAGACGTCTATTACGTCGGCAGCCAGGAGGAATTTGACGAGTATTTCCTTGGGGACGATGATTGGCCAAGGGGTTCGCTGAGAGCTGCAGAAGGAATTACGGCTCTTCCTAGCTATGCGCTCAATGGAAACCATGAAATGTACTCCGGTGGGCACGCCTACTTCCGTGCCATTCGCGACCACTTCGGACAGGAGGCCAGCTTCTTTTGCGTTGAGAATGACCACTGGCGCATCGTTGCACTCGATAGTGGATACAGCGCCAAGCTTTTTCCCGGTCTTGAGCTGCTGCCATGGTGGGTAGGGCTCCAACCGCAAAACATCGAATGGCTTGAGCGAAACGTCCTGAGCTCCACCGATTCCCGGCCCATTCTGATTCTCTCCCACCATCAGTGGTTCAGTGCCTTTGAGCGCGAATATCGAAAACTGGGGAGAGATCTCGGCAGCGATCCCCGTTATCTTTTATGGTTCTGGGGGCACGAACATCGACTTGCTGGCTACGGATCGTTCCAGACCCACCCGAAAGGCCCGGTGATCCGCGGTCGCTGTATTGGGCACGGCGGGATGCCGATCGAGGACATTCATATGCCGATCAAACGGGAGAGAAATCTCGTATTTCATGATCGGCGCGTTGCGGGTTCCGTGGACGATACAGAAGTTGGTTACTGCGGATTCGCCTTGCTTGCTTGAATTTGACGGCGAATCAGTCCTGATCAGCTATGTTGATGAGACGGGCGCCGTATTGCTCCGGGAACGCTGGACCCGGACTGGGGATAGCGCTCGGGGCGAGGTCGTCGACTTTAGTGCTGACCTGCTGACCCTCGAACGCCCGATCCAGCATCTCGTTACCTGAACTCACACAGTCAGCGGTTGCGGAGTTTGTTCAATTGGGTTTCAGCTGTTCAGCTGAGCAGGCATTCGAGCCATTGTGAGTCACATCATCCATCAGAGAGCTCTTGACTGCCATTGGATTTCGACTGCAGCGCCATGGGTTGACCGATTTGGAGGGAGGGTTACAATGATTGGGATGTCAGCAGCAGCTACCATGGCAATGTCCTGCAGAAGTTCGCCGATGGATCGAGGCCCATCGGCATGGGCTTGCGCGCGGTAGGCGCAGGAGCCTGACACAACCGCCAGCCTCGAGCTGGCGTTTTCTTTTTGAACTACCGAGCGATCTGGAGCTGAGAGGAATTCAAATGGCTGAAACCATCCATGTATCTGTGGCCTGGCCATACGCAAACGGGGACCTACACGTCGGTCACCTTGCAGGGGCCTACCTGCCAGCTGATATCTTTGCACGCTATCACCGGCTAAAGGGAAACCGGGTATTGATGGTATCGGGCTCGGATTCGCACGGTACTCCTATAACGGTGGAAGCAGACAAGCGAAAGCAGAGCCCTCGCGAGCTCTTCGAGCACTATCACGAGCGCTTCTTGGAGACCCAGAAGGCGCTGGGCATCAGCTATGACCTCTTCACCCATACCGATACGGAGAATCATCACCGCATCGCTCAAGACTTTTTCAAGATCCTTCGCGAGCAAGAATATCTCTACCTGAAGAAGCAGCAGCAGCTCTACTCCGAAGCCGAGGGCCGCTTCCTTCCCGACCGATATGTGGAGGGAACCTGTCCTATTTGCGGCTACGGCGAAGCGCGCGGCGACCAATGCGATAACTGTGGAAACCTGCTGGATGCGCTCGACCTGATTGAGCCACGCAGCAAAATCGATGGAAGCACTCCTGTCGTTCGAGAAACCGAGCACTTCTTCTTGGACCTGCCTGCTTTTACCGACCGCCTGCTTGAGTACCTCGATCAACATGTCGATCACTGGCGGCCGAATGTCTACAAATTTGCGCGTAATTACATCGAAGGAGGTCTGCTGGGTCGACCGGTCACCCGCGATATCGAGTGGGGGGTACCAGTACCGCTGCCGGACTGGGACGCAAAGCGGCTTTATGTATGGTTTGAAGCGGTGATGGGGTATTTCACGGCCTCCGTGGAGTGGGCCGTAAACAACGGCGAGCCCGAAGCCTGGAAAGCGTGGTGGTACGACCCCTCCGCTAAGATCTACAACTTTATCGGTAAGGACAACATCCCCTTCCATACCTTGATTTGGCAAGCCGAGCTGTTGGGGGTTGACCGGATCTACGAAGATGACCAAAACCTTCACCTGAACCTTCCCTACNNCTTTCGAGGAGGCTCAGTTCAGTAAGAGCCGAAACTGGGCAGTTTGGCTGCCCGATATCCTTGAGCGCTACGATCCAGATGCTATCCGCTACTACGTGACTGCGGTGATGCCCGAGACTCGAGATAGCGATTTCTCGTGGGCAGATTTTCTGAGTCGCAACAACGATGAGCTGGTCGCGACCTGGGGCAATCTCGCCAATCGCGTAAGCTCATTCGCCTACAAGCACTGGGAGGGGAAAGTTCCCGATCCTGGGGATTTGGAAAGCGCCGATAAGGAGCTACTACAGGCGGTAGAAGGTGGGTTCGAAACGGTAGGCGCCCACCTGGAAGCCGTGCAGCTCAGAGCTGCACTTCAAGAAGTGATGCGATTGGCGCGGGAGGTCAATGGCTACCTCGATCGGGCTCCCTGGTTCGGAGTTATCAAAGAAGACAAACCAACGGCAGCCAGGACCGTGTACACCGCGTTACGGGCCATCGATTCCCTGAAGGTGCTCATCTCACCGTTTCTGCCTTTCAGTTCCGAGCAGCTGCATACCGCGCTCGGCCATGAAGGGCAGCTGTTTGGCGATCTGCGGATCGAGAGATACGAAGAAGAAACGCGCGGACACTCGGCGCTAATTTACGACGATTCGCGCGCGATGGGTCGCTGGGCTCCGAGCGAATTGGCCGCAGGTCAACAGCTGGCCGAGCCGAAACCGCTGTACAAGAAGCTGGACGATGACATCGTTGAGCAGGAAAGGGCGAGCCTGAGAGACGACGGGTAGATCTGGCGAAAATTCGGCGCCTTTGTTGTTCGTTGCTTGAGGTGACCGCCGGTGCAGCGCTTGAGCTCTAGGCCCGTAGTGCGCTCCAGAAGACGCCAAGCAGCTTTCCCAAGCCGGGTTCTGCGGCAAAGTAAGCCAGGCGGCGAGCAAAGGCAGGAATCCGCTGGCGGTCGATCATGAGTGGATTCGGAACCTTCCGGAACGGGGCCCGGAGAACCGCTTTTTGTGTCCGCTCAAGCATGAGAAAGTTGTTGATCACGCCAATACCGGACTGCACGTCGTAAATGTTTTCGTGCGGGTAGCTTCCCCACGGGGTCACCATCCAGCATGCAGCGTAGCCTGTGAAATCATTTACATAGATAGTTCCGTACCTGAGATTGGAGAGAGCCCGCTCGATCGCTACTGCGACCTCCGGATCCTTGAGCGATGCCGGGTGGGCCAAAATCGTTGCGCTCAAGGTTCCCCATAATCGTTCGTTCGCAAACTCCACTGCTCGATCGATATACTCGGCGACGTCCTCAGCCTCAATTGCCGTCTCAGCCATCAGCGAACAAAATCCCTCCGTTGAGAAAGCGATCTCGTCCTCGCTATTGGGATCGACGTCGGGGATCAATGTCCACGGCAGGTAATTGTCCTCGTCCCGGCCAAAGCGCAGCGCTTCCGGGTGCTCGTCCATGAACGTTTCGTGGATTCTTGTTGTGCCGGGATACCACGCCTTCCGGGTGTCGACGCTGGAGAATACGTCCCCGAGCCGGTCCATCAATTCCTGCCGCAAGGCCCATCCTTTGTGCTGTATCAACACGCGGGGTGTAAGGCAGAAATAGCCTGAGTTGTAGACCAGCCAGGTGGCGAGCTGCGTGGCCTGGTAATGGAGATCACGATCACTCCACGGCCCTGGAACGATAATGACCGGGCTTACATTGCCGAGCTCCGCCTCCACGCGCTTGTGCAAGCGCGGCTCTCGACGAGCCTTCCGTTCAACCCCTTCATCCCCCTTGCCAAATACGATGGCCTCGAACGTCTTGTCTGAGCCAGTCAATTGGATCTCATCGACCATCGGGTGATCAGAGAGATACGAACCCTCTTCGGCCCCGCCATAAACCATACGGAGGTACCCACGATCAATGAGGGGACCAAAAGCCTTCTCCATCACAGGTCCGATGTATGCGTTTACTGGATTCAGCTTCAGGATTACCACTTGAAGTTGGATAAATAGCTTGTACAACGATTGTCCAAAAGGAAGAAATGGGATGTTTCCTGCTCCCAGTACGAGTGCGACTGCCCCGGGTGTGGACGGATTCTTGTAATTCGACGCCTGCTCAGAAATCAAATCCCTCTCGGTGACTTCCGGAAGCATCCACACTTCAGCGGTCGTTCCCCGGTATAGAAGCCGGTCATAGATCGTTTGGGGGAACACTTGCGCAACGACCTGGTCATTTGCATTCGTGCGTACAGGACCCGGGATCTGTGGTTGCCCTTGATCGCGTATCTCCTCAAGAGATCGACGGAGGATCCGAATCATTCGGAAGATTGGCCAGATCGAAGCCCACTCTTCACCCTCGCCAAAGGTCCCAGGGGCTTCATGCTTCATTTGCATGCTCACTTCGACCCACTCTTCAGAGACGGCCAGCATGGCTTGCATCATCTCATCGAGAATCTGGATGCGTGTTTTGATATCGAGCTGCACCCAATCGTCTTTCTTAGCCGAGAGTTCGTTCAGCGCTTGATCCAGTTCCGATTGTGGGGTGTGTCGAAACTCACCTTCGTACTCGGAAAACTGAATTGCGCCCGCAGCTCTCTTTTGGTGAGTCTCCAGGGTTTGGACCACTATGGGCCTCCTTTGGCGGTCCACCATTGAACCGCTTCTCCGGTTTCAAACCGTATCGGGGTTGATCTCTGGATGATGCTAAATACCGCGATTTGGCTACTTACCCTTGAACCTAGGCTCGCGCTTCTCCAAGAAAGCTGAAAGGCCTTCCGCGTGATCCTCGGTACGCCCGGCGATCTCCTGGAGCTCTGCTTCGTACTCGAGTGTCTCTTTTAGGAGAGCGAGGTTCGCACGATTGATCGCTCGCTTGCTGAGTCCGTAGGCTCGAGTAGGCCCCTTGGCAAGTTTACCTGCAAGCTCATTCGCAGCATCCATCAGCTGATCGTCCGGCACGACCTGGTTGACCAGCCCCCACTCCAGAGCCTCTTCCGCCGTGACTGCCCTATTCGTAAGTGCCATCTCAACCGAACGAGCAAGTCCAATCAATAGCGGCATTGTCAGCGAAGTTCCCGAATCGGCGCTGAGGCCGATCCCGACGAACCCGTAGATGAAGCTGGAACTCTGTGCAGCAATACGGAGATCCGTAGCCAATGCCACGCCGAGGCCTGCGCCAACTGCCGGGCCGTTGATCGCGCCGATGATAGGCTTTTCAAGAGCGCGCATCTTCGTGATCACACGGTTATAGGTGCGATGCAGGTGCTTACGGAAGGAAACCTCTCCTTCGCCAAATGCCGTTACGTCCTGGCCGGCGCTGAAGAAACGCCCAGTCCCGGTCAAGATTAGACTACGCACCGATTCATCTTTCTCTGCGCTTTTAAGCACGGAAAGCCACTCGTCGATCAGGGCATTGTCGAACGCGTTAGCCTTCGGGCGATTCAGCGCAGCCGTCAGCACCCCGTTTGATTGACTTAAATCGATAGATTGCAATTTGCCCATCTAGGGGCTAGGTGAGGGGATCCAGACCGTCGTCTGGATAATCTTCTGAACCATCATCGAAGTCAATACGGACCTGGAAGGGGTCCTGCACCAGGCGGACCCAGAGGAGCAGCATCTGGCCTTCGTCAACCTCTCCCCAGCGGGCGGCAATGATCTGGGCCTCGTCGGTGAGGCCATCATCAGATCGATATTCAAGAGTCATGGGTTGGTGATCTCGCCAGGCTCGATAACAGCGCTCGACGAGCTCAGGGGCGTTTTGACTTCGGAGGCGGCACATCGCCACCTGTGAGGGAACTGGGCCCTCTACGAGGCCCGGCAACCACGCGTCGCTGTCCAGCTCAAACGTCGGGGGTGGGCCTTCGATGATTGTGATCTTGTCCGGTTCCGCCAAACAATCCTCGGAAGTAGGGAGTGCGCGCAATATTACCACAGGCACCTGTGTAAGAATCCGTACCCGGGCCCTCGGTCAGTCCGCATAGAATCGGGTTGTGGGATCCATCCGAGCCAAGCTGGGATCAACCGTCGTTCGATCGGCCAATCGGATCGCCGATCGTGTCTTTGGCATCCGACCCGACCATCTGCTCAACCCCAATCCTGCACAGCCCGGTCTTGAAAGCCCCGCACGCAACTTGCGTGAACTTGCGAATGCAATGCGCGTGGAAGCCATCTCTGCTGAGACCGGCGAAGTGGATTACAGCAAGCTCACCGAGAGTGAGTCCTCCCTGCTATTCCGCGAATTCACGCGTGCGCTTCCCGCCTGCACAAAGCTGGATCTCGGCGACCGATCAAGTCAAATCGCCTTTTGGATCAATCTCTACAATGCCTTGATCCTGCACGGAGTCATTCAATACCAGATTCGTGGATCCATGCTGAGCGATCTGGGGTTCTTCCGCCGAGTTGCATACAACGTGGGTGGAATGCGTTTCTCAGCGGATGACATCGAGCATGGCGTATTGCGCGGCAATCGGCGGCATCCGTATCTACCCTTTCGCCAGTTCGCCGCTGACGATCCACGATTGATGATGCGTATTGATAATCTTGATCCCCGCGTACATTTCGCTTTAGTCTGCGGAGCTCGCTCCTGTCCACCAACGGCTTTCTACTCCAGCGATGATCTCGACGCCCAGCTTGACAAAGCCGCCGCTGCGTTTGTCAATGGCAGCGGGGTGAGTTTCGATCCAGACAATCAGATGCTGTCCATATCACGCATTTTCAAATGGTACACAGAGGATTTTGGGGGTCGCGAGGCCGTACTGCGCTTCATTGGCCGTTACTACGATGGGCCCGGAGACATCTCTGCGGCTCGAGTGAAGTACTTCTCCTACGACTGGTCGGTGAACATGGTCGCATAACCGGGTTTCGTGCCTGCCACAATAGGCAGGTCACAGACAAACCCCTACTGGACTTTGAGGAACAGCTCCCGTTTCAATCGGCAGTGGGTTGCAAAGGGCCCACTAGCAGTTTGTGTGGGTTGGGGTTAGAAGGTCAGTGCAACTTTGATCGACCCGGTTCGCTTGTCCGTCGCCGTCTTGATGGCCTTGCGGTAGTCCGCAAATGGAAATCGGTGCGTGATAAGGTCGTCCAAGTTTAGGTCGCCGTTCTTCAGCATCTCGATAACCAGATCGAAGGTGTGCAACCGCCGACCATTGAGTTGTTCCATCCCGAAGAGCATCGCACCCAGGAAATCGACCTCCTGAAACCAAACAGGAGTGATATCGAATTTGTACTGGTTGAGCGAAATCCCAACAAGGACGACGGACCCGCCTGCTTTAGCCAGGCGAAGCGAATCGCGCAAGGTGTATCCATTTCCCACGCAGTCGTAGACCACATCGTATCCACCTAAAAGCATGCCGCGGTTCAGTGAATCCCTGTAGTACTTCGCCCGGGTGATGCTCGCGGCTTTGGCGTAAAGGTCTCCTGAATCGCTGATCACCTCGTCCGCGCCAAAGCGCTCGGCTGCAGCTCCCTGGTGCTCATAGCGTACGACCGAGGTGACGTGACTCCGGGGAGAAAGCACCTTGATCGCCTGAAGGGTCAGCAGACCGATAAAGCCTGAACCGATCACCAGGGCTTTCTGCCCATCGGCAGGCAACCTTCGCAGTACAGCATGCATTGCGGTTGCCATCGGTTCGATCATCGAGGCCTGATCGTTCGAAAGGTCTTCTGGAACGGGCCAGAGCTGGCTCTCGTGCGCCGTGTAGGTATCCGCCCATCCAGCGCCGATTTCTTCGGGTCCAGCTCGAAGCGAGCGATTCTCACACAGCCTCGTATCGCCTCGGGCACAAAACTCGCAAGGGTGTTCAACTTCCTGCGTGAAGCAATTGGGGCTGCCGGCATTTACTGTGGCTGTCGCGATGGCGACACGATCTCCAACTTTGAATCTCTCGACCGCCGATCCGACCTCTACGACCTCGCCCACGGCTTCGTGGCCCAGGTACACACGCCTGTATCCAGGCAGCGCGCCCAAGGAAATTCGAGGGTCCCCATCAACCATGAAGAGCGAAAGGTCAGTGCCACATATCCCGCTCTGATGATTGCGCACTCTCAACCATCTGGGTCCTTGCAGTGGGGGGTCAGGACGCTCCTCAACTCCGGTCGGGGCGATCGGGGTCCACAAGACTCCAGGCCATATCCGCTTCAGTACCAGAGTAGCCACCATCTTGGTGTAGTTTTTATCGAAATATATGGCGCGCAAACCGTTAGCTCCCCTTCCATTCGGCTGGTCGCTTCTCGATAAATGCCTTCATGCCCTCTTTTTGGTCCTCGGAACTGAACAGGAAATAGAAGCTGCGGCGCTCGTCGGCCATGCCATCCGTTAAGAACGTTTCGTAGGCATTATTGACCGCTTCCTTCGCAAAGCGGATCGCTAGTGGAGCCCGAGCACCGATTTCTTTTGCCAGCTGGATTGCCTCCTCCCTATATAGCTCAACCGGCACCACTCGGTTGACCAACCCATGGTGAAGAGCCTCGCTGGCTGTCAGGGTCCGGTTGTTCAGGACCATTTCCATTGCGAGCGCCTTCCCAACCGCACGGGTCAGCCGCTGGGTGCCTCCGGCGCCGGGCATGACCCCCAGGTTGATCTCGGGCTGGCCGAACTTGGCGGTTTCGGAGGCGACGATCATGTCACAACCCATCGCCAGCTCGCTGCCGCCGCCGAGACACCAGCCGGACACCGCGGCAATTACCGGTTTCGTGACCTTGCGAATGCGATCCCAGCGGGAGATGCGGTCTGCCTTGATCATGTCTACCGATGAGGCCTCTGCCATCTCTTTGATATCGGCGCCGGCCGCGAATGCCCGTTCGTCGCCAGTGAGTACCATGGCGCCGATCGCAGCATCGGCATCGAATTCTTGGAGTGCGGCTGCGACTTCTTCCATTACGGTCGCGTTGAGCGCGTTCATAGCTTCCGGGCGGTGTATCTGGACCAGCCCTGCCTTGTCATGTACTTCGGTCAGGATGGTGGAATAGGTCATAAGGTTCTCCTGCTTACATTCGATGCTTGAGTTTTCGGATGTGATGAGTGTGATCCCGCTCGTGCCATAGTGTACGCCGCATCATCTTGCGCGCCGACCAGGTTTCACCTGACAGCGTAACAACCCCTCTGCGATCCGGCAGCGAAGGCAAGACGAAGAGCGTGCGCTTACGAACTTTATGCAACCGATCAATGGGGTCACCGGTCAACTCGCTGGTGGCCAGCGCCAAACCCAGGCGATCCAAGTACCACTGCTCCGAAGTCGCCAGGTGGTCAATGATCTCGAGAATAGACCATTTCTCGTCTGGCAACTCGGTTGTGGCGTCTTCATCAGTAACGTCCTCAAGCTCAGTCTCCAGATCTTTGCGTGTGGCCTGCAGCA
>JABAOE010002461.1_pt2 | contig 13240 bp, 10 predicted proteins | sample 7062141 | NCBI WGS metagenome assembly JABAOE01 (sample SAMN14538627, study PRJNA623070) | marine sediment metagenome | biome: marine biome [ENVO:00000428]; feature: marine pelagic biome [ENVO:01000023]; material: deep marine sediment [ENVO:00002113] | place: India: Gulf of Khambhat ... | reverse complement strand
CATCGGCAGCATCGCGCCCAGACCAGCCGTGGCGGTCGCAGCGAGCGCGAGAAAGTCACGGCGTTTCTTGTCTGCTTCGTCGTTTGTCATAGTTGTCTCCTGAAGATTACTCGAAAAAGCATTAGGTTATAGTATGAAACCACTTTTTTGCAGTGCAGAAAAATGAACGTTTCAATGTTGCCCACCGCATATTTTTTTAGCATCGGTTTGGCCTCTGCAGTGCGACCTCCATTCGCACCCAAATCATGATACACACGGACACATTACGTGTCGCTTACATTTATGGCCTATAGCTCTGTCCAGATGCAATCAACAGTTCGCCGCAAAACGCCCTGCCCGCCGCCCGGATACGAACGCCCAGGCAAGGTGGTGACCATGGCCCTTGAGAAGCAATCCGCCTTGCCCGGTCGACCCAACCGCATACAAACGCGGAATCGGCTGGTTGTCCGCCTTCAACACCCGATGCTGTTTGTCAACGGCCAGACCACCCTCGTTGTGCACAAACACCGAACGCACGGGACCAAGCGTAACGAAAGGCGGCTTATCAAAACCGGGAGCACCGGTAACTGCTGTCCTGAGAGCGGCTGGCGTTAGTTTCAGTTTTGCCGCCAACTGTGAGAGGTCGTCTGCCTGCTGAAACACGTCCGGTCTGTTACGCCGGTAATCGGGCACGTAGGCGTAGGCGACGCCTGGCGCCGTGGACACGAAATGTGGCCATTTGGAAAATTTTCTTATCACGACGCCGTCCATCAGGATGTAAGCCTGCTTGCCAGGTTGTTCAGCAACGGCATAGGCGGGCTGGTCGTTTTCATCGCAAAACCGTTGCCCCTCTCGATTGATCAAGATCGCGCCGTGCCTGAACAGTTCCGGTGAAGGTGCTAGCGCGGTTGTGACAAAACTCATGATGAAAGGGCGCAGCAGTGACATCGGGAGGTGCGCCATCGACCACGCCATCGTCTGCGCTAGCGCCGGCCACGGCGGCAGGCGCTGCAACAAGTTCGTTCGCGGTGGCGCCATAAAGCGGATCTCCGGGCCGAGCGCCAAATCGCCATTCAACACCCGGGCTCCTAGCTCCATCGCCATTTTTTGACCGTCGCCAGTGGCGGTTTCATTGACGGCTTCAACTTTCGCTTCACGCTCGCCCATGTAGCGCGCTTTCAGTTCCGGATCGTTGGTAAAATCGCCCGCGCTCAAAATGACCGCTCTCACTGCCAGAAACCGTGTCCGGTCGGCTTGCACGCCGTGCACACTTGTGCCATCCGTAATCAGTTTTAGGGCACGTACGCCAGTACGTATTTGCACGCCAATATCACGGGCGTGCTTTTGCAGGTGGTGGATGAACGAACGCGAATTCGGCAGCACGTTGTGCATGCGTGGCTGGCGGTGTGGCGGTTCGGGCATGGGTCCAAAAAAACGCACACCGAGAGCAAGCAGCCAACGAAATGCATCAGGAACTTCATCGCAAAGTATGCGCCGTAACTCGTCGTTGTCGCGATGCGCGATGTCACCGGCAAACAACAGCATGTCGCGATAGTGATCATCGGGCGTGTCATACACGCCCGCACGGCGCTGGTGTGGGCTGCTGCTGGTGGTGACGGAACCGACCGACCAGGCCGTCGTACCACCGAGTTTCTCGTTCTTTTCCAGCAGGCCAACCCGTGCACCCGCTGCCCGAGCTTCGATTGCCGCGGCCAGGCCAGCGCCACCACCGCCGACCACCACCACGTCAAAAACCTCTTCGCGCATGGTCGCTACGGTTGCGTCAACGCTTCGATATTGCGGCCTTGCCGGCGCTGCCGCCCGCAATCCTGCCGAAAACCACGCCTGACATCAGACCGGTACCACCCGGGTAATTGAAGTAGAACAAGCCTCCCACCAGTTCACCGGCAGCGTAGAGGCCGGGAATGGGAACACCATCGGTGTCCATCACCTGCGCGTCATTATTGATGCGCAGCCCGCCGAAAGTAAAAGTAATGCCACAGGAAACAGCATAGGCTTCGAATGGCGGGGTATCGATGATATTCGCCCAGTTTGACTTGGGCACCTGAAGTCCATAAGTACGGCGACCGTCCTTGACGTTAGGATTAAATTCGATCTCCGTATGTACTGCAGCGTTGTAATCGTGGATTGTTGCCAGCGCTTTTTCGGCATCGACATCATCAAGGCGCGCTACCAGATCCTCAAGCGTGTCCGCCTTGACTCGGGTAACCTCGCGGATGCGATATTCGTCGCGCAGTAAATGCGTCACTTTCGCGTCGAATATCTGCCACGCGAACTGGCCCGGCTGGCGCAGGATCATGGCGCCGTACTTCGCATAGGTATAATTGCGAAAATCAGCCCCCTCGTCAATGAAGCGGTCGCCATTGGCGTTGATCATGATGCCAAACGGGTATGAGTGCTTCTGGAAGCCGTCGCCCACATTGGGGTCACCGTACTCGGGCGCATTGCGGTCCCAGCCAACCGCGTGACAACCCGACCAGTTTCCACAGGGCGAAGCGCCCGCATCGAGCGCCATGCGAATACCATCGCCGGTATTAAAGCGCGTACCGCGCACTTTCGCCAGATCCCATCCAGGACCGAGATAACGTGTGCGCCATTCCGGATTGGATTCGAAACCACCTGCCGCCAGCACCACACTCTTGCTGGCAAGCGCACGTGTCTTCCCCCGATATCGCACGGTCACGCCATGCACCCCATTATCGTCGTGCAACAGAGACATCGCCCTCGCCTCGTAGAAGACACGAATGTTATTTTTCGCGGCGGCCTTCATGTGGGCTTCGACCATTCCGGGTCCGCCGCCCCGCGCTTCCACAGTGAGCCCACCCCAGAATTTAAAACGGCCATCCACTTTGAAGGCCTGGCGACCATAAATCGGTGCGAAGCGAAATCCGTTACTGCGCAACCACATCATCGACTCGCGGCTACGGCGTACCAGCAGCTCTACTAAGTCCGGGTTGGCGCGGTTTTCAGTGAGGCGTGCCATGTCGTCAAAAAACTGCTCTTCCGTGTATGCGCCGAAATCACTGCGCGCGATTTCCTCTTCGGTAAGATCCGGCATCAGTTCTCGCAGATCTTCGACACCGTTATATGCGCAGCGAATCGCTCCTGCCGTAAAGCGGGTATTACCGCCGGCTTCGTGTTGCGGCGCACGTTCGAGCACGACCACATTGGCGCCGTGCTCGCGCGCCGCAAGTGCCGCACACATCGCGGCATTCCCCGCGCCGACTATCACCACATCACATTGTTCCGGAAGCATTGGTTTCCTCTTTTTCCGGTCTTTTCTAGTTCGCCCCGAAAATCCGCCACGCGCTATAGTCACATTATCGCAGGCTGCCGGAATCCGGATAGGGGAGAAAACGGGTTTCGGCGGTTATCGAAAAGCTGGCCACCAACAAACGATCGCAATGATTTGATAGGGAAGGAACTGACATGCCGCGCATGAAGGGCGGGGACCTCATTTCGGAATTTCTGATCCAAGAAAAAGTGCCCTATGTATTCGGCATTTGCGGCCACGGCAACGTCGGGCTGCTCGATGCACTGTGGGCGCGGCAGGATAGAATAAGACTCATCTCGCCACGTCACGAACAGACTGCCGGCCATATGGCCGATGCCTATTACCGCATTGCACACCGGCCGGTCGCGACGCTGACCTCTTGCGGCCCCGGCTCGTGCAACCTGGTGATGGCCACGGCCGCCGCCGCCGCCGACTCGTCGGCGTTCTATGCGATCACGGCGAACGTGCCCACCTCGCAGTTCAACCGTGGCCCGTTCCAGGAAAGCCATCGCAATCAGGCCGCCGAGTTCCCGGTGGTGCTGCGCCCGTACGTTAAACGCACTTTCCAACCGACCCGAGTCGACATGCTGCCCCTGGCACTGCGGCAAAGCTTCAACCTGATGATGACCGGTCGTCCAGGTCCGGTGAATCTTGATGTGCCGTTCAATCTGTTTCAGGAGGAAGAAGACGTCAAATTGTTGCCATCGGACCAGAATGCGGGCTTCGCGCGTCCCGGTGCGGCGCCGGAAGACGTACGCAAGCTGGTCGACATGATTGGCGCAGCGCAACGCCCTGTGTTCTATGTTTCTCACGGTGTCACCCTATCCGAAGCCGGCCAGGAGCTGACGCGAGTTGCCGAGTTGCTCAACATTCCGGTTATTACTTCGCCGAATGCAATGGGTACCCTGCCGACATCGCACCGTCATGCACTTGGCTTTATCGGGCGCAATGGTGCATACCACGCCAATCAGGCGGGGCGACACTGCGATTTGCTGATCACCGTGGGGGCACGCTTCGATGATCGTTCCTCTTCGTCATGGATCCCGGGCTACTCATGGAACATACCGCCGACGAAACTGGTGCACGTCGACATTGATCCAAGCGAGATCGGCCGCAACTACCCGGTCGAACTGGGGATCATTGCTGACGCCAAAGTCTTCCTCGGGCAACTACATAGTGAGGCGGTTAACCGCAAAATCAAGGTGGGGCGTTTTGCGCCATGGCTGGAAGCAATCAATGGCTGGCGCCGCGAGTGGGAAGAGTTCACCCGCCCGCATTTCAACGACAGCGGTTCACCGCTGCGACCCGAGCGCGTGGTGAAGGAAACACGCGCCGCACTGCCCGACGATGCCATCATTTCGCTCGACAGCGGGGTGCACCACAACTGGTACATGCAATTCTGGGAAACGTCACAGCCGCAGACAATGCTTAACTCGTGGGGCTTTTCTGCGATGGGATTTGGTGTAAGCGGTATCCTGGGGGCCAAATTGGCGGCGCCGGATCGCGTCTGTATGTCGATCTGCGGCGACGGAGGTTTCACCATGACGCCGCACGTGCTGGCGACTGCCGTCGAATACGACCTTCCGGCAATATGGCTGGTATGGAACAACTACTCATGGGCAGCAATTCGCGACATTCAATACGGCTTGTTTGAAGGTCGTGAGATCGGCACCGGTTTTTATGCCGGACCCAATCGGGAACCGTACAACCCGGACTTTGCAGCGATGGCGAGCAGCTACGGGGTCGAAGGAATCTCGGTCAAACACAGCGACCAACTGGGCGATGCATTGCGTCACGCCATCGCACTGGGCAAGCCTTGTTTGCTCGACGTACATGTCGACGACAAGGTCAAACCACCCAGCACCGGCACTTGGCAGCTGCCCCCAATTCCGCATAAAGAGCCGGCTTTCGGCAAGCCGGTCATCGCCACATGAACGCACCGCCAAATAAACCAATCGTCGCCCGTGCCATGATCAGCGGCGAATGGCGCGCCCCGGCACGGTCAAGAGAGATTCGCGATCCATACCGCGGCGATGTCGTCGGCACCATGCCGTTATGCTCAACAGCCGAACTCGATGACGCACTGAACGCCGCTGTCGCAGCGCGTGATCTCGCCGCTGCAATGCCCGGTTTCGAACGGGCTGCGCTACTGAAGAGGATTTCGCAACTGATCAGGCGCGACGTCAAATCACTTGCGTATTTGATGGCGCGAGAGACCGGCAAGGCGATCAAAGATGCGGAAGCCGAAATTCGCCGCTCACTGGAAACATTCGCGCTCGCCGGAGAGGAAGCGATTCGTATCGAAGGCCGCCACATTCCTCTCGACGGCAGTGCAATGGGCGCAGGTAAAATGGCGTTCCTAATGCGCTTTCCGATTGGCGTGGTCGCGGCTATTACGCCATTCAACGCACCGTTCAATCTGGCTGCACACAAAGTTGCACCAGCGATTGCGGCCGGTAACACGTTAGTGCTCAAACCGCCGCCAAAAGGAGCGCTGATCGTCCACAAATTAATTGAACTTGTCGCTGAAGCCGGTGTTCCCAACGGTATGGTCAATACGGTCTATGGCGATGCCGGCATCGGCGCTGCACTGGTTGCCGACTCCCGAGTCGAGTTCATCACCTTTACCGGATCGAGCCGCGTCGGCGAAGCGATCAAGGCCGCCAGTGGTTTGCGACGCGTCGCGCTCGAGCTCGGTGGCAACGGCGCGACAATTGTTTACGAAGATGCTGATCTCGAAACCGCTGCTGCCGTGTGTGCGCGCAACTCGATGCGGCTCGCCGGGCAAAGCTGCATCTCGGTGCAAAGCGTTTATGTAATGCACAGCGTCTACGACAAGTTTGTCTCGCTAGTAGAGACTGAAGTCCGCAAACTGAAACTCGGCGATCCACTCGATCCTGATACAGACGTGGGCACGCTCATCGACGAACAAGCAGCAAAGCGCGTCGAAGCCTGGGTCAATCAAGCCGTCACTGATGGGGCCAGAGCAATCATTGGCGGCTCACGCGACGGGGCCGCATTTGAGCCGACGGTAATAACCAATGCCAAACCAACCATGCAAGTGGTATGCGAAGAGGTCTTCGGACCGGTGCTCAACATCATTTCTTTCGAAACGCTGGACGATGCCTTCGACGCCATCAATGCCAGCCCATACGGGCTGCAAAGTGGGATTTTCACGAGGTCGAACGAAGTCACCTTCGCTGCAATTCGGCGCATGCGCGTTGGCGGCATCATCGTCAATGGCACATCGACATGGCGCACCGACCAACTCGCCTATGGCGGCGTCAAGTCGAGCGGTATCGGTCGCGAGGGACCGCGCTATGCGATTGAGGAAATGACCGAGCAGCGCTTGATCGTATTCAATCTTTGACGATCGCCTGCTCACCGATGCGCGTACTGGTTACCGGTGGAGGTGGTTTTCTCGGCGCTGCGGTCAGTGCCGCGCTGGTTGAGCGCCACGATACCGTGATTGCTTTTGACATTCATTTCGGCGCTAGCGGCGCGACCGCTTCCGATCGCCATATACGCGTCACTGGCGATATTACCGACATGGCGGCCCTGGTGCAGGTAGTGCACGCACACCGCCCCGAGGCAGTGATCCATTGCGCGGCGATTGTTGGGGTGCTGTCTTCGGTTGCCAGCCCTATTGATGTCGTTCGCATCAACGTCGAAGGCTCCATCAACGTGTTCGAGGCGATGCGTCTGGGAGAAATTAAGCGCTGCATTCACATCAGCTCGGAAGAAGCATACGGTGCATTCCGAGCAGATCGCATCGACGAAAGTCATCCGCTTGAACCGGTGTTGCCTTATGGCATCTGCAAAGCCGCTGTCGAGCAAATGGGGCGAACGTATCGCGATCTGCACGGACTGGAAGTGATTAACCTGCGCACGTCGTGGGTGTACGGCCCGGGACTGCCGCGCGATCGCATCCCACGCAATATGGTGTTAGCCGCGCTCAATGGGCGACCGCTGCAGATTCCTCACGGTGCGGATACGGCAATCGACCATACCTATGTCGATGACTGGGTGACTGCGGTGCTGGCGGCGCTCGATCACAAAAGGCACCGCTACGATGTTTACAACGTTTCCAGTGGCCAGGCTTGCACCGTGAACGAGCTGGCAGAGATGATTTCGGAGCTAGTACCGAGCGCGAAGCTCTCAGTCGGCCCCGGGATGTACCGCCACGGCAATCAGATCGAGTTGGTCAGAAAAGGCGCTCTGGACGTCACTCGGGCGAAGAATGAATTCGGGTGGAGGCCAAAGTTCGATATCCGTTCGGGGCTTGCCGCATACGTAGATGCATTGCGACAGGCAAAAACATAAAACCGAATCAGCCTTTACACTTGCGTATCCACAACATTCGGGGGGATGAGAGATGACAAAGCCGCGTAAGGCAACAAAAACCGCATGCAAGAAACCCACGCCGACCATACGTGCTGCAGCCGAGGTCATCTGGCATGAGCCCCCCGCTCATTACGGCGGTGCGTTCTCGAAACTTCTGGTGAGGCCGGAGACCTGCGGCTCGAAGAGCATTGATTATCGAATTTCAGTCTACCAGCCGCGCGCCTATGTGGCGCCTCACAGGCACCGGATTCAGGAGCAGGTATATCACGTTCTTGAAGGTGAGGGATTAATGGAGCTCAACGGCAAGAGACAGGTGGTACGCAAGGACGACGTGATATTCATTCCCGCCGGCATTGAGCATGCGATTTACAATACTGGCATGACCGACATCAAGTTCGTAGTGGTCACCTCACCGGCAGATGAATGACGGGCCGAATACTTATTACAAAACAAGACTGACGTGATAATCACAAGACTGCTGAAATTGCTGGCTCTCGGCGCGTTTTTCGTGATGGCAAATCACGCACTAGCGCAAACGAAGGCGGTTCGCATCGGGGTAGTGACATTCTTATCGGGTCCCGGCGCTGCACCTTTCGGTGTGCCGGCACACAACGCTGCAGTACTGCTGTTCGATGCGCTCAATGCCGGTGAAGTGCCTGCGCCTTATCAGACGAAGGGCTTCGGCGGTATGCCAATCGAGATGGTGCTGATGGATGAAGCCGGCCCGCCAACCAGTGTTGCAACCCGATATCGCCACTTGGTTGAAAAGCAAAATGTCGACATGGTGATCGGTTACATTTCAAGCGGCAGCTGTCTCGCCGTAGCGCCCATCGCAGAGGAGCTCAAGAAGCTCACGGTTTTCTTTGATTGCGGCACACCTCGCATTTTCGAGGGTACTAGTTACCGTTACGTATTTCGTACTAACGCGCATGCCACAATGGACAATGTGGCAGCTGCAAAGTATGTCGCCGAGAAGTTTCCTAAAGCCAAACGCATTGCTGGTATGAACCAGAACTACGCTTGGGGGCAGGACTCATGGCGCGACTTCGAAGCATCGATGAAGGTCCTCGTGCCGGGGCTGAAAATCACTACGTCGCAGATGCCTAAGTTATTCTCTGGGCAATTTGGCGGCGAGATCTCCGCATTGTTGTCGAGCCGGCCGGACGTGATTCACTCCAGTTTCTGGGGCGGTGATTTGGAAGCGTTGATTTTGCAAGGTGCGCCACGTGGCCTTTTCGAACGAAACAAAGTGGTGCTGACTACCGGGGAGACGGCGCTGCATGCACTAGGCGAGCGGATTCCGGACGGCACCATTATCGGCGCACGCGGGCCTCACAGCATGTTTGCACCGGACAACGCGCTCAACCGCTGGTTCAGCAAAGCCTACAAATCCCGCTTCGACATGCTGCCGGTATTTTCCTCTTATCACATGGCGCAGGCAATTTTTGGCGCCAAAGCCGCCTACGAAAAAGCACAGACAGCGGGAGAGCAACCAAATCAGGCTCAGGTCATCGCCGCCTTCGAAGGTCTTACATTCGAGACACCGAGCGGCAAAACCGAAATGAGGTTGGGCAACGGTCATCAAGGCACGCAGGGCACCGCTTATGGTATGACCAAACGCGTTGGCGGCAAAACCATCATCACCGATGTCATCCACTACAGCGCCGAGGAAGTCAATCCGCCAGACGGTCTCGACAGTGGAGAATGGATCCGTTCTGGCTTTGCGCGTTGATCGTGCGGATTTTCGATTGCTAGTCAGTCAATCGTATCCCAAGCTTCGGTCCGTGACCCAGGTTCTAGCGGTTCCTTCAGCGCCGGATTCGCGTTGATAATGGCTGCCCGCAGGCGGTCGATATCGTACTGAGGGAACTTCGCACGGGCGTGTCTTCGGCCAACACTAGCCTACGGGCCTGCGGTGCGAGGCCGTATCGCAGCGTCATCAACATCTCACCGCTCCCCCTGGAGCTGCTCCGAAAGTATCCATGGCCGTCACCGCTGAGCGCGCCCCCTGCTTCGTGGGTGCCTAGGACACAATTGGGAAAGTCACGTACCGCGCATGACTCCGCGAGGATGATTGAACCGTTGGCATCTTGCTGATTATCCGCATCCACATTTGCAAACTTTGCGTGTTGGTGCGCGCGATGCCAAATCGATTCAACAGTCAGTACAGACTCATCCCAGCTTTGTTCCGGGTTGTGCCCGAACTCTGTTGCTTAATGCAACTTAATGGGTAATAACACTAGCCGCGGCGACAGCATCTACAGCGTAAACTTGTACATGCATTCATAGCGCCCTCCCTCGCCGAGCTCCTTGAGATCTCCTTCGATCTTGCACTCTATAGCCATCTCTTTTGCAATGCCTTCAAAAAACGGTATCAGTTCGGGCCAGGTCAAGTGTTTCTCGATATCGAGCTTTTTCGCGATCCGATCATAGCGCGAAATGCCGAAGACTCTGACGATCGTCTCTTCTGGAAGATATTCAAGGACCTCGAAGTTGTATTCAGGTGATGCCGAGTGCACAGCGGTAATGAAAACGAGTGCGAGCGCTCTGGTGTCCTTTGGTACGTCTATACCCAAATCCTTTGCCTCCACAGTCTTCAACCGCCCGAGCTTGGTGAAAACACTTTTGGAGAAAACGTCGACCTCGGGCCAACCAAACCGGAGGCCAACATCCTCTAACAGCAATCCATAGAATGCCGCACTGACGTTGGACAACTTCAGCGTCATATCCTCGGCGCTTTTGGGGAAGGTCTTTTCTATCAACTCGGCCTTAACTTCCTCATCGGGATAGATGTCCTTCGCTCGAATACCTTGCACCTCTGAATAGATTCGGCGGCCTGTGATCTCCGCGACCGCAGCGCTGAACTCATAGACGCGCATCGACAGTCTACGAATTGTTGCCACAAGCCGCTCCAGCATTGCGTCGGCAGCCGTGATTTCATTTCGTAAAAGGTCTCTAAATATTGCGGCGGGCATGGCAGCGATAACACAATCGGTTTGGGCCTCAACAGTTGCAGAGCGAGAAAGCCCATCTATTGAAGGATATTCGCCAAACATATTGCCGGGTCCCACGTCGGTAAAGCTCACTGGCTTGCCGCTTGCTGAATACATGATGACGCGTACATCTCCTGAGCAAACAAAAAAAACGTCGTCAGAGTCATCAAGATACTGAAATATGCATTCACCCGGTTTGTAGCTACGCCACACACAATTCGCCTCAATTTTCTTGAGAGACTTCGGGCTCACATCTTTTAATAGCTCGACTTGCCCCAGCGAAGGGTTATTACCAGACTTGGCCATTTTGAATATCCATCATTTTGGTTTGCATACCTAAATCGCTCGAGAAATCGAGCCCCTGCATTCGATATGACTTTGCAGGCTCGTAGCCACGACCGCTTTCGAGACTGTGAAAATTGTTAGGCGAGACATTACAAGAAGCGCTCTTCAATTGATATCGATGGTTCCTTACCAATTTTCTCAAAGTGTTCGCGCAAAAACGCGTCTCCCCGATCCCGCCCCAGCTTGAAGAGCCATTCAATAAACTCCGGTCGCGCATTCAGTTTGCTCGAGACCCCCAGATTCTTCATTTCGTCTTCTGCATCGATGCAGTGAATACGCATTTTTTTTAGCCTTCCGCCGTCATCAAACCCGCTGTCCACCAGACGGTTGACAAAGTTGATGGCTCGCATCTCCCTCATCAAGCTGGAGTTAAAGCTGAGCGTATTGATTCGATCGAGAATTTCCCGCGCGCTTTGCGGCACTTCGTCAATCAATATCGGATTGCTCATGATCAAGATCACGTCCGACGAGGTACAGTTGTACGCTATCGGAAAGATGGGCGGATTGCCCATGTAACCACCATCCCAATAGTATTCGCCGTTGATCTCGATGGCTTTAAACAAAAATGGCAAGCACGCTGAGGCAAGTACAGCATCAGCCGATATTTCGCTGTTGTCAAACAAACGAAGCCGATTTGTACGAACATTCGTCGCGCAGACAAATATTTTAACGTGTTCCGATTGGCGTATTTTTTCGAAGTCAACCTGCTCATGAAGCAGGTCACGGAGGGGATGGTAATTTACAGGGTTGAGCTGGTAAGGCGACATGATGCGCGACGCTAGATCCATCATAAACCAAGCGGGCGAATAATCCATGTTGCCCGGACCCATCAGCCGATCCATCCAGGATGGCTGCAAAAACGATTGGGATCCCAAGACCCCGACGGCCTCCCAGAATTTGCTCAAAGCATCGCGAGCAGTTTTGTTTCCATCGTCAGCCAAACCATGCGCCGTAACCGCAGCATTCATCGCGCCAGCACTCGTGCCAACGATGGCTTCTATGTCGACCCGATCATCCTCGAGAATTCGATCCAGGACTCCCCAAGTAAAAGCCCCATGTGAACCGCCGCCCTGCAGGGCTAGGTTTATTTGCTTTCTTTCGGTCATCTGGCTGAGCTCCACCCTCTAACTTGAATTCTTCCCGAAACGTTAGCTACGCGCTTGCACCTTCTCGAAAGCGCGCGCCTAATAGGCTGTCCAGCCGCCATCCGCGGCAATTGTCGTACCTGTGATGGAAGCCGCTGCTTCGGAGGTCAGAAACAGGGCGATACCCCCAAGCTCGTCCGTCGTCGCGAAACGTTTATTCGGTTGCCGCGCTAGCATAACGTTGCGGATCACCTGCTCACGTGGGATGTTATGGGCCTTGGCCTGGTCTTCGATTTGCGCCTCAACCAGCGGCGTGTAGACATATCCGGGGCAGATCGCATTGCACGTGATCCCCTTCTCCGCCACCTCCAGCGCTATCACCTTCGTCAGTCCAACCATACCGTGTTTGGCCGCCACGTAAGCCGATTTGAACGCTGAACCGACAAGGCCATGTGCAGAGGCAACGTTGATGATCCGACCCCAACCCTTTTCGATCATGCCAGGCAATGCGAGCCGAGCCGTATGAAACGCCGAGCTAAGGTTGATGGCTATGATGGCGTCCCACTTCTCGGACGGAAACTCCGAGACCGGTGCCACGTGTTGGATCCCGGCGTTGTTAACCAGGACATCAACTGCTCCGAACTGCTTTAGCACCGAGTCGAACATTTCCGAGATTGAGTCCGAATCGGACATATCGGCTCCAGAATAGACAACGGAAACTTCAAACTCGGAAACAATGTCCGCTTGAACGGCCTCAATAACTTCGGGCTTACCGAAGCCGTTGAGGATGATGTTGGCACCGCCCGCCGCAAGCGCGCGTGCAATGCCGAGTCCAATCCCGCTGGTCGACCCCGTGACGAGGCAAACCTTCTCCTTGAGCGAGTGACCCACCGCAGCAGAGTTCTCTTTCTGACCCACGTTCATTGATGCACCCCCCTCGGATATTCAGTTTTTATATCTCGGTCCGATGTATCCAGAAACCACCGTTAAGCCTGAATCAAATCTCGACCTGTTCTTCTGAGAAGTTTGAGGAATTACTGTCAGATATTGTCTGATTTAACTTATGAAAGCACCTCTCTGCCGCCCCCTCGAGTACGCATGTGCCACAGTCAGACGTTGTTCGACTTAATCAGCTTAAGGGAGATCGTGACCTGCGTAAACTGCTAATGGCTCGGACGCCGTTAAGCGACGAGCCGGAA
>JABAOE010006068.1_pt2 | contig 13241 bp, 15 predicted proteins | sample 7062141 | NCBI WGS metagenome assembly JABAOE01 (sample SAMN14538627, study PRJNA623070) | marine sediment metagenome | biome: marine biome [ENVO:00000428]; feature: marine pelagic biome [ENVO:01000023]; material: deep marine sediment [ENVO:00002113] | place: India: Gulf of Khambhat ... | reverse complement strand
CCCAACTTTCATATAGGAAGCTGGAAAGTTGAGGTCAGTGCAGCCAGCCGTCCCAACGACGTCATCTGTGTCGCTCACTTTATTGTCAGATAACGGTTCTCGTCCGACCGCCGCCCTCGCCGCTGAATCAGAAAACGATTTCCTTACCCGAGCCGTTGCCGTAGCTAATCTTCGGAGCAAGGCTCGGGTAGGTTGTTTTCAGCTTGGGATTTCGCCAACCACGCAACGAGCCCTTCACCCTCGCATGAATTCGATGTCACCGTTCCGGGCTTGCTTTATACAAAACGTTGCCCTCGGTGAAAAATGACAGTAGACCTCTAGGTCGTTTGTTTCCACGTTTGACCGAGGGAACTCCCTCGCCCCACGGTGCCAAGAACCGCGCATCCTTTGACAAAGGTCATCTGATATACGGATCCGTCCGGAAGCAGTAGATTTCACTCGGGCGGGGCTAGTAAGAGACCAACGATATCGAAAAGATTTGCCGGCGGGATAGAAGGTCCGTTGGCTAGGGCATCAGGAACGTAGGCGAAACCTGTCGATGATCAAGTTGTGAAGCTCGCCTTCAGCTATCCAGAAAATTACAAGGGGAATCACAATTTCCGGGTAATTTTCCAGGAACCCAAAATACCAGGTGATAAATATCAGCCCGGAGTATTCGAGAAAGTCATGTAAGTATCTAGTGAGCATGTTGGCTAACCTTTGCTTTGTTTTCTGGGTCGGAAGTTTTACTCTTCATCACCCATCACCGCTGTAGTTTAGCGATTTCTGTGCCACCCCGGAGTCGGATATAAGCCCGTGTAAAACTTAAGGCTTTTTATATTCCAGAAAAGGCGGAAAGAATTGCACCGAGGCACATTGATCCAGGCGTATCAATTTAAGACGATACTGCGCGATCGAACACCAGGGCAATTGCTTCAAATTGTCTAGGTGAAACTTTGAGCCGTCCCACCTAATCCTGAGCGTAAATTGGCCGAAGTCTGCCAAAGCTGTTGGGTGAATTCAGCCTCACCGGTGATAACCGCCATAAAATGTAACCGGGAAATGGCACGAAATGATGATTCAAAAGTACACAGGGTAACAAAATCGGATTGTAGATCCGGATTTATTGGATTGGGCGGATGACAGTATTCCACATGCGGAATTGGCACATTTTTAGCTTCCCATTCGATTATCTTTAAAGGAGCGGTTCGCATATGGGCACAGAAAACAAACCAGATACTCAAAAACCACAGGCCGATGTGGCAAATCATTCTGAAAAACGAACCATCGTTGTCGTGGATGACGATCCCGATCTCGTCACCATCCTAAGGTTGATCCTTGAGCACAATGGTTTCAACGTCGTTTGCGCCTACAGCGGACGTCAGCTGTTTAGTGCGTTGGAGGATCACAAACCAGACCTCATTATCCTGGATGTCATGATGCCGCACATGCACGGATTCGAAGTGTTGAATCGACTCAAGGGAAATTCAGAAACCGCATCGATTCCCGTCATTCTCGTCACCGCCAAGATCCAGTTTGAGAATATTCTTGAGGGTTACAAGTCCGGCGCCGATTACTATATCCCAAAGCCTTTCACCAAAAGCCAACTGATGGAGGGAATCAATCGCATTCTTAATGGGGACAGGAAAAATCCTGACTCCGTAATGCCGGCTTCCAACGACGCCTAGTCTTCAATCCCACCCTCCGATTTCTTGCTGCCGTAACTTTTCTCCTGCGAGTGTCTCCTTCTCCGAGCAGGCCACAGCTCATCGAGGTTCCAGCGGAAGACAGCGCCATTGAGCGTTGATTTGATCCAACGATATGCTATGACCTGATAAGAGTGAAGATTTGGACTGCTCTCCAGCATAGTTGTGGGCTTCTGGCCGCCATTGGGCTGTTTTTTGCGATTTCAGCCTATTCGAGTGATGCAGGTTCCCGCCCGATTTATACCGGCCTCGCGATTGCCGGCTTTGGGGTGGCGGGTTTTGTTGCTGGGCGTTTTCTTGCCAAACGTTTCGAACCCTAGACGCATTGTATTTTTTTTTCTGAGCGGATTGCCCCATGGGCTTGAACGAAATCGTCTTTTGACTCTGTCCATGATCTGTTTCGATGGGCTAGACGAGCGTGGTTGTCTCATGGCCAATTGGAAATCTCTGGCGCAAACCGAAGTTGACCTGGGCTAAAGATGAAGCGTGGTAAAGCAAAAGGCCGCACGGACAAGACGCCTGTTTTGACGTCCGCGCAGGCGCTTCGGGGGCTGCGTCAGGCCGTGCATTCCAACGCGGTTCATTACTATGCGTTGTATTCCAGTCTCATGGGAGGCATCGTCACAGACCCATACTTGATGGTGATTCCCTTGGACGATCACATGGTGCACCGTGGGCACGGAGTCTTTGACACCACCACGATGTTGGACGGTCGGCTCTATCAGTTGGATGAGCATTTGGATCGGTTCATTCGATCCGCTGAAATGGCCCGGATTCCACTGCCGTTCCCAAAGACGAAACTGCGCAGCATCATTTTAGAAACCGCGGCGGCCAGCGGCCGGCGCGACGGCGCCATTCGGTTCTGGCTGTCCGCGGGTCCTGGTGGCTTCAGTATCGATAGCAGCGAGTGCGTTAGGAGTGGGTTTTACGTCATGGTGTCCAAAGCCGAGGTTTACCCCGAAGCCTATTACACCGAAGGGGTAACCGTGGTGACCAGCACCGTACCCATGAAGGCGCCTCTTTTCGCCCGGGTGAAATCCACCAACTACCTTCCCAATGCCCTCGTGGTGCTTGAGGCCAAGGAGCAAGGTGCACAGTATGGGATTTTTATGGATGCTCATGGCATGGTGGGGGAGAGTTCGACCATGAACGTGGCGTTTGTCACCAAGGAAGGGATCTTTCGCCATCCGCCCTTCGATTCTATTCTGTCTGGAATTACGGTGCAACGTTTGCTTCATCTAGCCAAGAGATTGGTGGATCAAGGCCAATTGAAAGATATTCTGATCAAGGAAATCCCGCCGCAGGAGGGCAGGGCGGCAGCAGAGATGCTGCTCATCGGCAGCACGATCAAGGTGGTGCCGGTGGTGAAATGGGATGGCTGCCCCATTGGTGACGGCCGACCCGGTCCCATAGCCAAAAAACTTCTCGATCTTTGGTACGAGGATATCAGTAGCTCCAGGGAACACTTGGTTAGGGTACCTTATCAGAAGTATAACAAAGCCGAGCCCTAAGACCTGAGNNGATCGTACTCCACTACCGAACGGCCTACTCAAAGAAGCGTTTGCCTATCGAGACACTTGCAATGAATGACCCAACAGGGCAAATTTAATTCCACTTCAATCGCTTCTATGTTTAAAGACCTCAGCGCTGCGAAAATCCTAACCGTGAAAGCTCTCGCCCTGTGTGTTTTTTTTGGCGGATGTGGAGGGGGATCGGAACAACCCGCAGGGCCAAATGCGGACCGCGGCAGGAGACTGTACCTGGCTAACTGCGTCGTTTGCCACAATAGAGAACCCTCCAAAGACGGGCCTACGGGGCCCGCCATTGCAGGGTCGTCTGAAACGTTGTTGAGGTACAGAGTACTGAGCCGGTCCTATCCGCCAGGCTATGTGCCGAAGAGAAAGTCCTCGGCCATGCCTACCTATCCCCACCTGAAGAAGGCGATTCCCGACCTAGCCGCGTATCTCGACCCCGAGGCTCAACCCTCTCTACAGAAAGACCTTGAAGCAAAGATAAAGGATAAGGGTCAGGATGAAACCCGCCCATAGAGTCCCGGAGACGGAATCTAGCGGCTTCTTTGTGGCACCCTGAGTGCCTACCAGGCAGTTGAGTTCCACTAGAGCAATAATGACGAGGGAGACAATCCAAAAAGCAGCCGACGAACCGCTTGCCATCCCGATCGCGGGAAAGTGACTCGCAGCACCCATGAAAAACAGCATTGGAATGGAAAAGAGCGTGTTGGTTCGTGACGCGAGGGCCGCCCGACGGGCGCGGCCGGCGGCTTCGGGGATAGCCTGTCCTCCTCCGGCGACTTGGTTGGTGGAGGCGATCACAACCTGTTGGGCCGGCCAGATCACGAGCCACACGTTTAGAAACATCAGAGTGCCCATGGTGCCGCCTATGGTGATGGTTAATCCATAGGGTTGCGCGTAAAAATCCGCCGCTCCGAGCTGCCCCAATTTAATCAAGTATATCAATATACCAGCGAGGAAGGTAAACATCGCGCCCCACCGAAACCACCACAACGCTCGGGGTACGAGTTTTTGTATGGCGCCGCTTCGGACCGGCGCTTCGGTCTCAGCGAAAAACGGTGTCTGGACGAAGTTAAAATAGTAAAGGATTCCAATCCATGTAATACCGGCGAGAAAGTGAATCCAACGCAAGATAAATAGGGTAAATTCCATGAAGGACCTCCTTAGCCGCCTTGGAGTATACGGCTCACCGCCTTATATATTAAGCTTGTATCGAAGTTGTCAAGCAAAAATAGGTCTCTAGACGGACAGGTGAGGGAACGTGAATCCGGCGTCGTCGGCTCAGCGAGCGCCCATGGCATGGGAGTTTCAGCTTGACCTAGCACAGGATCTGTGCCAACTTTTCCGTTTGCAAACGAGAGTGTTTGATGGAGTCCTCTCTGTACCCCCACAATAAAAAAAAGGTCCCGGTAACGGCAACCTTTGGCGCCGGTAAGTCCGAGGTGTCTTCCAAAACGGATCCCGTTGACCCCTTTAGCTGTGTGTCCACAGAACTGAATGCGGTGGAGGAGACATTAACCTCTTCCATTAAGTCCCGGGAATCCGCACTCACGGAAATTGCTTCGCACCTTATTCATAGTGGTGGGAAGCGGGTGCGTCCCATGGTCACCTTGCTTGCATTTAAAGCCTTTGGTGGGACCAACACGCAAGACATCGTGGATATGGCCGTTTCTCTGGAGTTGATCCATACGGCTACCCTTCTTCACGATGACATCATCGACGGGGCGGAGATACGGCGGGGTAAAGTCTCGGCGTATAAGAAATTCGGGCTGAAATCCACCTTGGTTGCGGGGGATTTCCTCTTTATCAAAGCCTTCGAGGTTGCGGGGAAGTTTGACAATACCGTTGTGGAATGGACCGCGGATGCATGTGCGAGATTGACGGAGGGGGAAATCCTGCAAAATTCCTTCAATCGAAACCGGGCGGTCACGTTACCCGACTATTTTGAAATTATTGAAAGGAAAACCGCGTCGTTGTTTCAAACCGGCGCGAAGATAGGGGCTTATCTTGCGGGTGCATCACCGGCGCAGGTGGAGTTCATGAGCCAGTATGGCTTGAATCTCGGAATGGCCTTTCAAATGATTGACGACGTGCTCGACGTCGTGGGGCACAAAAAACTTCTGGGAAAACCCACAGGGATGGATCTGAGGGACGGTAATCCGTCCCTGCCCATCGTATTGTCTCTTACGGAGAAGGAGAGCGCTGTGACAGAGGCTTTTGAATGTTCTTGCCCGTCTGAGGCTGCCATTCAGGAGGCCATCGCGCATATCAGCAAGGGCAAAGCCATCCAACAAGCCAAGAAGTACTCCAAGCAGTACNNGTACGCCGTCAAGGCCTCCAAGAGCATCGAGAAACTTCCTTCGACAGTGTACCTCACGGGGCTCCGGGATCTGGTTCGACTTATCGTCGAGAGAGACTTTTAGCCCGCCTGCCGCTTTCTGCTCCCCTTTTTAAGCCGTTCATGCCTCAATCCAAAAATCACCGCGAAAGATTTGTACAAGGTCTTTTTGACGATATTGCCGGACGCTATGACCTTCTCAACCGGATCATCAGTTTTCACATGGATACGGTCTGGCGCAGAAGCGCCATTCGAGCCCTGGAGCTCAAGGGTACGGAGAAATACGTTTTGGACCTGGGAAGCGGCACCGGGGATTCCACTTTTGCGGCGGCAAAGGAAACCGGGAACGGAGGGCGGGTTTTCGGACTCGATTTCTCAATTGAAATGCTTCGCCGCGCACAAATTAAAAGACGCCGTCTGCGCCATGGGGACCGAGCTGCATTCATTCAGGGAAGTGCTCTCCAGGCTCCCTTTAAATCAGCATGCTTTGACGCGATTTTGACCGCCTTTGTACTGCGCAATATCTCCGATCTGAAGCAATTTTTCGCGGAGGCCTTCCGGCTTTTAAAACCCGGAGGTCGATTGGCTGCTTTGGATATGTATCCCCCAAAGCAGGGGATTTTTTTTAACCTTTACTCGTTCTATTTTCATCGTTTGATGCCGCGTATCGGCGCGGGCCTGGCGAGAAATGCCACGGCCTACCGATACCTTTCGGATTCGGTGCGTGATTTCAATCCACCTGAAAGCATCGGGGAGATCCTGGCTCAGGTAGGCTTCAACGATGTCGAGCTCGAAAAGTTCCTGAAGGGAGCTGTTTGCCTTCACTCGGCCAGAAAACCATCGTGAGCCATGCGCCTTGTGGTGTGCAATAACCTCGACTAACATCTATCGCTCAGAGTCATGAAGGCGTATCCGCAGAGCTTCATCCTATTACTTCAACAGATCGCTGTGGGCGGACTTTTTGCCCTCGCGGCGACTCCCTTTCATGAAATCGAAAGAGGATTTTATCGTTCCACCGCCGGAGTGCTTGTGGTTGCCGCACTACTGGCCCTTTGGGGAAAGTTCGCATTACTCCGCAACGGATCAAATGCCGGATGGGAGCTAGGAGAATGGAGCGACCTGATCCTTTACGCCTTTTTCGTCCTGTTCTTGCTCGTTTATTTTTTTACTCTGTGGCGCGAATACATATGGATCCGTGCCCGGGCATTTACCGCCGCCCTGTTTCTTGGTTTAGCGGCGCTGAGTTCGGCCTCCTTTGAGTTTCACAAGGCAGGGGTTCTATCCGTGGAGGTGCTTCTGTATCCGGTGAGTTTCCTTCTTTCCGCTTTGCTCCTGGGGGCTGCTACGGTGGGGATGTTACTCGGCCACTGGTATTTGATAGATGCGGGGCAAAGCATTGAGCCCTTCCGCCGGATTTTTAAGTTCTTCGTAACGGTATTAATTGTTCAAACCGTATTTCTATTGATTCTTCCGCTGCTCCTCTACGTTTCGGGGGATCCGGGCACGGCATCGGGAGTCGAGCTGCTTTGGCGCAATCACCTGATGCTTGCCGTCTCGCGCCTTCTTATCTCACAGGTGGGGCCCCTGGCCCTATCCTACATGATCTGGCAGACCTTGAAGATTCCCAATACCATGGCGGCCACGGGATTGTTCTATATTACCTTGTTGGGAGTGGTTGTGGGTGAGATTCTGGGACGGCAGTTATTGGCCCTAACTTCCTTGCCCCTCTAGATCATTTTGCGGTTCCTGAGGGATGGGGTCCGGATAGATTTTGATTTTTGTTACTTTGAGACCGCTGCCTGTCCATCCAAGGTCGTAGCCGACCTTTTGTCCGAGCTTGAGATCGTTGGTCGTGTTGCCGGCACCGGTGATGATCACGAAGCTATAGGAGAAGGTGACCTCCCGGCCGCTTTGGGTGCGCACCACCCCCATATTGTTTCTGGGGAAGAGTTTGATGATCACACCCTGGTAGTAAAGGTCGGCTGATTGGCTCAACCCCTGGCTCTCATTTGACCCGTCCATTTATTTGTACACTAGGTCAAGGGGTGCTTTTGCCTTGAAATTTTCCCCTGGAGTTCCATGAGCCCATCCAGAACCGCTTCAGGCCGGGGTGGGCAGCCAGGAACATAAACATCCACGGGAATGATTCGGTCAATTCCTTGAACGGTCGCATAGTTGTCGTAGAAGCCTCCAGTCGAGGCGCAGGCTCCAAATGCCATGACCCATCTGGGTTCCCCCATCTGTTCATAGACCCGCCGCAGAACCGGAGAGAGCTTGTGGTTGACGGTGCCAATGACCATGAGCAAATCAGCTTGGCGCGGACTAAAACGCGGCAAGAGAGCCCCGAACCGATCGATGTCATAGGGGGACATCGTTAGCGACATGAATTCCATTGCGCAACACGCAGTGGCGAAGGGGTAGGGGAAAATAGAGTATTTTCGGGCCCAACCCACGGCTTTGTCCAACCGCGTCAGCACGACGCTCTCCGCGAGGAGTTTTTCTTCTCCGAACTTGGAGTCTGAACTCTCTTCCGTTTTGTTCATGACGATTTGATCAGCATAGAATCCCTAGGAAAAAAGTCAACCTGTGTCCAAGGCGATCGACCCATTTGACTCATCCAGGCGAACTGACTAAGTCGTTCATGGGTTGCCTGCCAGCGGATGCCACCAGGCACCCCTTTGTTGGGTTCTTGGTTTCGATAAAAGCGATGGATTTCGAGTCTAAGCGGAAATTGATCATCTAGGTTCACTCGATGTCTTTTGTCTGCTTCCTGCCGGTGTGACAAGCCGGCGAGGACCAAGTTTCAGGTGGAGGAATCATGGCGCGATCAAACAAACCGATTCAAGTTTCCGTCGTAGGAGGGTCAAGCGCGGATGACCGGACGTTAGCCCTTGCCGAATCCGTGGGCCGGCTCGTGGGGAGCAGGGGCGGCGTGATTGTATGCGGGGGGCTGGGAGGAGTGATGGAGGCAGCGTCACGAGGAGCCAAACAAAGCGGCGGCCTGACGGTGGGAATCCTGCCCACCTACGATGCGAGTACCGGTAATCCGTTTTTAGATATCAAAATTCCTTCCGGGATGGGGCACGGGAGAAATCTCCTGGTTGTTGCTTCGGGAGATGTCGTTGTGGCCATGCCTGGCAGCCTTGGAACCCAGTCTGAGGTAGCCTATGCTCTACTTCTGAAGAGGAGGGTATTTGGATTTGATGCTTGGGGACATCTCCAGGGGGTAGAGGTAGTGTCAACCATAGAGGAGCTGGAAACGCGGTTGATGCCTATTGTTTAGGCAAATGAACCTTTTTGAATTAAGCTCCTGATATGATTATATAAAACGGGAATATGGCGTAAGGTACCAAGATAAAAAGGAATTTTATATTGACATGATGCACTTTTTATAATAGAGGTATTATGTATGCCTCCACGAGGAGCAGCAAGAAAGGAACATAGACCGTAGGCCTCTGAGATCCAAGAAAATGGCCATTTATACCCGCCTGAGCAAAAAGGATTGCTCCCAGATCGCAGACGAATTCGGACTCGGCGATCTCGTATCCTCAACAGGCATTCGTAACGGCTCCGTTAACACTCACTATCTTCTCGAAACAAAAAAAGGCTGCTTCTTCGTAAAAATCGACGAAATCAAAAGTGAGCTGGAAACGAAGCAGGAAATCGATTTGATCCTGTTTCTAAAGCGTCACGGGTACCCCTGCCTTCAACCCCTTCGCAGTAAAAAAGGAAAGTATTACGAGGAAATCGGTTCGAAAAACCTTTCCGTGAGTAAATACTTGGATGGGGTGGAACTCGCCGCGGAAAATTTGACCCTCGCACAGCTCGAGATCATGGGTCATGCCCTTGCGGATCTCCATTTGATCGGGAGAGGGTACAAAAAGGGTATCGACAATCGTTTCGCCTTCCCGAAAATCGCCATGATGTATCGTGAGTTTCGGAAGGACTTACCCTCCCATCTGAGGAACATCACTCGGGTGATGGATGACGAGGTCGCGTATCTGGAAAACTATCTGGACAACAACCTACCCAAAGGGGTCATTCATGGTGATTTCTTTGCGGATAACGTAAAGTTTAAAGGCTCACGCCTGGTAGGAATTGTTGACTTTGAAGCCGCCTGCCGCGGAAAACTTATCTTCGACCTTGCTACGGCAGTTAATGCCCTTTGCTTTGTTGATGGTCGTTATCGTATCGACCGGTTCGAGGCTTTGATCACCGGGTATGAGAACCTGCGACCCCTCTCGCTGCCTGAGTGGGACTCCTTTCCAAATGAGCTGCGCTTTTCCGCGCTACGCTTTACCGTGACGCGGATTAAGGACTTTTATTTACACAAAGTTGATGAGAGCCAAAGGAACTACAAAGACTTTAAAGAATTCTTCGATCGTTTGATGATCTTACGCCGCGAAAAGGACGGTGGAATGGAAGATCTCTTGCTGGCCATGGCCACGGGTTATGACTATCGCAAGTATCAAAAATCCAAACCGTCTAAATAGACAGCCCTTCGATCAAATTCCGTTCCTCCTCCACCTCATCCAATCCAACCTCAGGAATGATTCTTCAGCAACCGGGAGTTTAACTTCCGGATCTTGGACAGTGTGTCCTGTCGAATGAGACGAATGGCGGCGAAAAAAGTCGATATCAATCCGAGGACAAACAACAGTCTTCCCCCGCCCAGGACAACGTAGTAAAAATCCACTTTGACCCGCGCGGTGTTGTATTTTTCTCTGCCCTCATTGATCCTTCGGAGCACTTCTTTGTTCTTGCGTTGGTCGAGTTCCTGGAAGCTCCGATAACTTTCCTCGAGACCTGTCTTTGAGATGCTCCGCATCATGTTCTGGTACTTCGTTACCTGCACAGCTCCAACGATCCAGTTGCCAATACCCAGAATGAGCAGGATCATCGCGGCGACCATGAGATAATTGGAGTAAATATCCTTGGGCTTCATAGCGACTCCATTCGATAGCGAGTATCAAAACCAATCACGATTGTCAAATGAATTCAGGGGTTTATTCGCAAGAGAACTGTGCCGCGCAAGGATCTCCAGAGCCTTGTTGCGCCCTGATTCGCAAGCCGCAATCCGGGGTCGTCCATTCGAATTGTTGCCGTTGTTCCAGTCACGCCGTGACAATGGCGCATTCTGCTTTTGAATCCAACCTATAATGTTTTTTCAATGGCTTTCTTGACAGAGCCGCCGCTTCAAGAATAAGATCCCCTCCAATCAATATCTTAGGAGGTTCCCATGAAATCCTGTCTCAGGGTATACCGTCTTTCTCACACATGGGTAGCGTCGTTTTTGATATCGCTCGGTATGCTGAGCGGTAACGCACTGGCGAGTCCGGAAGGGCAAAAACTTCTCAATGAAGTGATTGCCAAGGCAAAAAAAGAAGGAGTGTTGGACACGGCCATTACCTCCGGAATCGTCAAGGCGCAATCGCGGCTCATCCGTGCATTCAACAAGCGCTTTGGAATGAACATTGAGATCAACATGGCCCGCGGCAACATGTCCTCGAAGTTCGTCCAACTCCACGCTACCCTCAAAACCGGTGGAGTCCCTGCCTTCGACACGCTGACTGGTACCGGTCAGGAACACGTCAAGATGAAAGAAGCCGGGTTTTCGACCTATATCGATAACTGGCAGACCCTGCTGGCTGAAATCAATCCCTTGGTGGGTTCCGGCAAGGTCAAGCCTGAGGAGGTAAGCCCCGCGCCCTTCAGTGGATATAGCTTTATGTGGAGCACAAGGTCGCGCTCATTTCTCTACAACAAAAAGCTTATTTCTGAGAGCGAGCTTCCAAAGAGCGTAGCTGACCTCGCGAATCCGAAATTCAAGGGAAAGTTCTCAGTTCCTCCTTGGACCTCCATGTGGGAAATCGGAATCCTGGTCTATGACAAAGACAAATGGTTGAACATCGCGGACCAGACCGGAAAAAACGCCGGAGCGGTCCTGCGATACGGTCAGGGTGTGGATCGCATGATCTTGGGGGAGTTCGCCTTTCAACCCACGAACACTTACTACTATTGGCAGAAGAAAGCCAAAGATCCAAAGCTTCCACTGGGACAGCAGTGGTTTTCCGACTACACTCCCATGACTCGTGTGCTTCACCTGATCCCTAAAAACTCCAAGCACCCAGCGGCGGCCACTCTGTGGGCCATGTGGATGACCACACCGGAAGCTCAGGCCATCTGGCAACCGGTCAACTATCAGTCCAACGCAGCCTTTGGTCAAAGCGACATTGACAAGGAAGCAAGAAGAAGCCTTAAGGCGAGCGGCAGCAAGGTGGTGACCTGGTACGACAGCTCGAAGACCATCAAACAATTCAGGTGGTATGGCACCAAAGAGGGACGTGCTTATCGGGCCAAGCTGAAGAAGGGTATAACCCAGCGAAAGAAACGTCGCCGCTAGATCGATCATACCTCAGTCAATCCAAGTCCAGGGTTCGGTTGTTCCTTATTGAGGGAACAATCGAACCCGTACAAATGAGTCAGGCAAAGTGAACGACCGGCAATCCACGGCCAAGTGGCTCCCATGGCAGACAGGGAGCGGTGCTGGATTGGCACGTTGGGTCGGCCCCCATTTATTCCCCCTGATATTTTCCTGGGCGGCTCTTTCCTGCGTGGTGGCGCTGACCCTGTTCGTCATGTACATGACTTTTGTACCTGGTCTGCCGGTGGACCCGGGATTCACCCTGGGGCATTGGGCTGAGCTCCTCGACTCCTACCTGCTCATCGAGGTGGTGCCGAACACGATGATTGTCGGCGTCGGAACCGTGTTGGTGACCATTGTTTTTGCCGGTCCACTGTCCTGGCTACTCAATCGAACCACCCTTCCCGGTCGCAACGTTTTCATGGCCCTTATCGCCACGGTCGTGGTGGTTCCCGGTTTTGTAAAAGCCATGGGATGGATCATTCTCGTGAATGAACGTATCGGGATCCTGAACAACGCGTTGGCGAGCCTTCTGGGAATGGACAGTATCCCTATCAGCCTAAACAATCCCTACGGGATGGCTTGGGTGATGGGCTTGGCTTTGACTCCCTCGATGTTTTTTCTGATCTCCGGTCCCATGAGAGCGCTGGACCCTTCGCTGGAAGAAGCGGCCGGAGTATCGGGCGCCAGCAAGTGGTGGACGTTTATGGGAGTGAGTCTTCCGCTGATTTGGCCGGCCATCCTGGGGGGAGCCATCTACAATTTCATGACGGCCATTTCAATATTTGAGGTTCCTGCCATGTTGGGCGGAGCCAGCGGCAAGGCTCCGGTCCTTGCGAGCGAGTTGTTTTATACCGTGCATCCTACCACGCCGGATTCCGCCGCCGCGGAAATTAAATACGGAGCTGCGGGTGTCTACGGGGTCCTGATTGCCGCTCCGAGTTTACTCGCTCTCCACTTCTATCACCGGATTCTGGCCAAGGCCCACCGATTCGGGGTGATCACCGGGAAAGGTTACCGTCCGAGAGACGTTGACTTGGGCTCTTACAAATACCTGGGACTGGGGTTCGTCATCTTTTATCTCCTGCTCGCCGTCGTGTTGCCGATCCTTGTCATATTGTGGTCGTCTTTGTTGCCGGTGGTGCAGATGCCTTCCATGGAGGCGCTTTCGAAACTGAGCTTTCGCAACTACGAAGACCTGCTCAGCGTGGTAGGCGGGTTGCGAGTGATTCGCAACACGATCGTGTTAACGGTGAGCGTGC
>JABAOE010016029.1_pt1 | contig 13242 bp, 9 predicted proteins | sample 7062141 | NCBI WGS metagenome assembly JABAOE01 (sample SAMN14538627, study PRJNA623070) | marine sediment metagenome | biome: marine biome [ENVO:00000428]; feature: marine pelagic biome [ENVO:01000023]; material: deep marine sediment [ENVO:00002113] | place: India: Gulf of Khambhat ... | reverse complement strand
GCTACGGTCGCCTTAATGGGTGGCATCGTCCACGACTTCAACAATCTGCTCACCGTGCTCGTTGGCAACCTCTATCTCGTCGCCGAAGGCGTGCGCGACAACCCAGCCCTGTTTGATCAAACGAAACGCGCGCGAGACGTCGCGAAGCGAGGTGCGGATCTGATCCGCCAGCTCTTGGCATTCTCGCGTAAGGACCAGTTGAGCACGAAGACGCTCGATACGAAGAAGGTGATCTCCAATCTCGAGTCGCTGCTTGAGCACACGCTTGGCTCGCATATATCGCTCGAGCTAGATCTCGAGCCAGACACTGCGTTCATCGATGCAAGCGCCGCGCAGCTCGAGAGCGTCGTCGTCAATCTCGTCGTGAACGCAAAGGACGCTATCGAGGGAGACGGATCAATCACGGTAGCGACCCGCAACCTCTGTATCGATGAACGCCGTACCGAACTGCGCGGCGTAGCACCGGGGCGTTACGTGAGTATTTCCGTAGCAGATGATGGTTGCGGTATCCCTGAGCTGCTTCAACAACGCGTGTTCGAGCCTTACTTCTCGACGAAGGATGGACAGCGCGGCACGGGCCTGGGCCTCAGCATGGTGCGTCAGTTCGCGGAGCAGTGTGGCGGCGACGTGCATCTATCGAGCCGACCCGGTGTCGGCACGAAAATTACGCTTCGCCTGCCGGTCTCACGCGGATCACCGGCGGATTCGTCTGTCATGACGATGCCGCTCAGGACGCTGCCCAGCGGCAACGAACGAGTATTGATCCTCGCCGGCGATGCTGAGCTGTCGAACACTGTCGAGCAGAGCCTGAGGATGCTTGGCTACGCGACTCACCTCCACACGAGTCATGACGATTTAGCTAGGCTTCTATCGGCTGAGACATTCAGTCTCCTTATCGTTGACTCGTCCGCCGGGACCGACGCCGAGCGGGATTCATGGTTCACAGCGATTCGCAATCGCCACCCGTCGATCGCGGTTCTCTTGATTGATAGCGGCGCGGGCGAGCCACCCCATGGATTGGCCAACACCGATCTGCTTAAGAAACCGTTCGCATTAAAGGACCTTGCCGAGATGGTCCGTCGGCTGCTGGATCGATGCAGCGATGTCTGACCGGGCGACGACACTATTCGTCATTGACGATGACATCGAGGTGGCGACACTGATCGGCGTCATCGCTGAACGCGCCGGCTTCAAGGCTGTGACGATCTGCGATTCCACGAGAGTCTTCGACGCGTTGCAGCGCTGCGAACCCGATGCCATTGTGCTGGATCTGCAGATGCCAGGGCTCGACGGAATTCAGGTACTTCGTGCGCTGGCCGAAAGAGAAGCCCAAGCAGGAATTCTACTCGTCTCTGGAATGGACGAGCGCATTCGGGCCGCCGCGGAGACCTTTGGCACCGAGAAAGGCCTGCGCCTGCTGGGCACGATGCACAAGCCCTTCGACCCGGAAGAACTGCTACGCACGCTACGTACCACGTTCTCGGCAACTGCCCCGTTGACGCCGGCGGATCTGCAGCGAGCAATGGACGAAGAGCATCTTCTGCTTGTCTATCAGCCGACCGTCAAACAAACCGATGACGGTAGCTGGCAGGTCAACAGCATGGAAGCCCTCTTGCGCTGGCGTCATCCTGATCGAGGATTGCTGGGTCCGAGTGAGTTTCTCGCGATGGGCGAGCGCACGGGGCTCATTCGACCGATGACCGATTTCGTGATTCAGAAAGGCTTGATGCAGCTCAAAGCCTGGCAGTCACACCAAATCGGGCTGAGCCTCCGAGTGAATATCTCGGCGTCACTGTTGACGGACGTCGAGTTTCCGGATCGATTCGAGACACTGATCAGCGAGCTCGAGGTCGATCCGTCGACCGTGACGCTCGAAGTCACGGAGACCGCCATGCTCGATCAGCATCCGAACACTTTCGACATCCTGACTCGCTTTCGATTAAAGCAAGTCAATCTGGCTATCGATGATTTCGGCATTGGCTACTCATCGCTCACTCAGCTCTTCCGAATGCCGTTCAACGAGATGAAGATCGACAAATCGCTGCTCCAGCAAATAACGCAGTCCTCGGAAGCAAAAATCATGGTCGAGGCGCTCGTGGATCTCGCCCACAATCTGAACCTGACCGTGTGCGCTGAGGGGGTGGAATCGCAAGAAGCCTTGGACTACGTCCGCGACATCGGTTGCGACTCAGCGCAGGGCTTTTTTATCGGCCGCCCGATCCTGCCGAAGGACGTCGCGGATCTTCTCGAGATACAGAGTCCGGATCACAGCAGGGCTGGAAACGCTTGAGCACGCGCGCGGACGCCTAGGCGCGGCGCAGCTTGAAAAGCTCGTCCGTACCGACACGTGGTACGACCATCTTGATGAAGTGCGTGCAGTGGCGTTTCAGCCACCGGTCTGATTCGTTCTTGCCGTGAAGATCGAGCGCGCCCCGCTTGGTCGGAACGCCCTTGGCGAAGTACGAGACCCGTGGCCCCGGGTCCGTCGCTGTCGCGGTCAATGCGAGCCCCATAGGACTCCCCTCGGGTATGAGCGAGTAGAATCCGCCTTCCCGCATGAGGTCGTAGCGATCGACAAAGAAGCAGCGGTACGCTGAATCCCGCTGGTGCTTGTGCGTATGCTCGAGCACCTCGTCGTGGAAGAAATGCGAGGCTTTGCGAATCTGCGTGAAGCGATGAAATCGCTTGGGCTTCGGGAAGAATTCGACGAAGTAATCGGAGATCGGTAGCCCGAACTGATCCTCTGCCCGGATGACCATCTGATAGTGCTCGTGAAAATTCTCGGCGTCCGGTGTGCTACGCCCGAACAACGCCCGCCTGTGCGCTTCGGCACCGTCACTGAAACCCGCGTAGGTTCGCGTATCCATGCACACGGTGTCCCAGTCAGCTGCCTTGGCCTGGTACTGTGCAGCCGAATTCGTACTCAATGCGTCCACGATGAGATTGGCCAGCTGCGCCTGATAGGTTGGATCTTTCGAGTGACCGTCCGAATCAGGATCAATGACGTTGCCGTGATCGCGATCCGGCAAAACAGCGAGTGGAAACTGAACCCGATTGCCGCCGCGCCGCGCCCAAGGTCGAACGGCGGGACTCGTCAGGCTTTGCGTGAAATCGACCGTGAGTCCGCGAGCATTCATATTTGCCGCGGCGACACGAACCGTGCCATCCGAACCGTTCTCATTAATGAGGTCGCGACCGAAGCCTTTGTACGGATGGGTACCGATGATGACGAACGGTCTTACCACATCGGGACCGTAGAACGCGTTAGCTCGGGACGAATCTTCGGGAACGAATAAATCGTCCTGTGCGAGGTCCCACTGAAACGACGAGCCCAACTCGAGCGCGTAGAGCATCTCCTCGCCGACCTGAAAGCCATTCTTAACACCACCCTTGAAAAGGCGGCCAATCAACGATCGGCCTTTGTGCGCCAAGGCGGAGCCGAAATTCGCGGGCGCCAGCATCAACAGGTTGCGCACGGGACAGGTGCGCGTCTTGTAGTACTCGGATATCCACCGGCGAGCCAACAACCCACCCGTACTGTGAACGATCAGGTCGAAGGTCCTATTGAGCCGATCCCTAGCAGACGCAGGCCTGGCCATCTTTTCGCGAACGACTTCCTCCATGCGCCGCGCGACGTCCTCGATACGCACATCGTCGCGCAACGATATGTAGTCACCGAGAAACAACGGCGTCACATCGTACTCGTTGCGCTTCAGGAAACTAATCAGCGGCCTGAAGGACTCCGAGTCGTCGCTCCAGCCGTGGAGAACTACGACCTGCCTCATGTTGCTCCCCCCAATGCTGCTCGCGACGCCGGACTAATCAGCTAACCCGGAACGAAACGCTCGGTTGATTCCTGATCACAATCGAAGCGGACCATCTCGACGTCCGGCGAGTAGATCAGCTCTCGCGTGTGAGTCAACGGTGCCGTCATGTACTCGGAATCCTCCAGCGTAAACTCGACCAGAATGCGGGCACCATCTTCAATCAGGTGGTAGCGCTCGATGAGACGTTTCTGCGACCCGGAGGGTACGCCGATCTGATAAGGCGAAAGGTGATCCGCGAAGAGCCGGCTGTCCACGACGAGCACGTCGTCCTCCCACCAACCGATGGAATGCCCGCCCGGATATCGCGTCCCGTCGTCCGGATGATCTCTGCCGTCCATGTAGACGGTGCGTAGCTCGTCGAAATACTCTGTCCGGAAAACGATCTTCTCTTCCGCTTCATTGATCTGAATCTCGAGCGGATAGAGGTTGGTATAGATGATCAGAGCCGGCGCCGGCGGGCCAATGCATCGCGACGCTGGATTGTCGAAGGACAGCGGGTTGTACTCTGCCTGGGCAGTTCTGCCCTTCTCGGTCAGCTGCAGGTTGGCACGGAAGAAACCGTCAAAGCCCCCCGGATAGGTGACGAGCTTCGACGTGTCGGCCCGCCAGCGGCCCGCAAGGCTCGACGCGCGCGCCGTCACTTCGGGCTGTGCGAGCAGCGGCTCGCCGGAGCCCCGGTCAAACGATGTCGGCAGGACCTCGCCGCCACTCTTTTCAATCGTACGAAGTATCCCGTAGGAGCGTCCATCTTGCGCCGGATTGGCATGCACCGTCACGCGATCGCCGACCGATAACGAATCCCGAGTCCAACCCACACGCGTCATCGTGATCGTCGAGGACGTTTGCACGGTCCACTCGTCGCTTTCGCCGTCCTCATCGCGGGTATCCACCCTGATGTAGACATGCGGGTTCCGCCAGCTGAACTCCGTGACCGTGCCCTCGAGCTCGACCAGCGTACTCGTGTCGATCCCGACCTCGGCATGGTGGGCCGAGGCGTGCGAGTACAGCACGAGGGCCGCCGATACAACCGATACCTGTCTCACGATCTCTCCTTGCGGTGCGTCCCCGAGCATGGTGCTGGACAGCCCCAGGGACTTGCTGGGACTCCAGTCAGAGCGTATAACGACGCACTACTCGGCGCCAATCACTGCCCACCTCGGCCATACGGCCGAGCGGGTATACAATCTGACGCCGTTTTTCGTGGTTCCAAGAGCCGCGCAAACGAGGTCGAGGGCCAGGCCAGCCATCCCGAGGCGGTCCGCTAGGCTATTGATCTCGCGACCTTCTTACCGACATCGGGGTGTAGCTCAGCCTGGTAGAGCACTGTCTTCGGGAACCGATGACTACACCGTAACTTATTGATCTAAAAACTATTTGAGCTGGGCGCCCGTTGCAACGATTCCAGTACTGACCACAACGGTCAATAACTGAGTCACGCAGAATTCACGCACTATTTCTTGAAAAGCGTTCGGGAGACAGGGGCCGGAGGTTCAAATTCTCTCACCCCGACCCGCCTTCAACTGGTCGCCAACTTCGAGCCCTCGTCTAATGCCTTATCACAACAGCAGCCGAAGCCTAGGCGCATCCCGTTTCCTATAGACAGCGGTTCGCGAATAGCCATTTCGTCCATCCTAGCGCTCTACTGTTCAACCGTTGTGGTAATAGTACCGGGCGAGAACACCCAGCTAGCGGCCCGGGTGTATGGCGGCAGTCCTCTCCTTCTACCAAGAACGCGAGAGCATGAACAGCGCTCGTTAATCTATTACCGCCTTCCTTTTGTCGCCGCCAGATGCCTTGAGTCGTGACAAGAGCTCCGGAATCGAGATGCTCGCGACTCTGCAGCGTTGATCGGCGATCCCGTAAGGAATGATCAGAGCATTCTCGTAAATCATGCTGCCGCAGCTGTAAACGACATTGGGTACGTAGCCATCTCTCTCGTGCTCGTCTGGCGTCAGTATGGGCTCGTCAAGCCGCCCAATGACTCTTGAGGGGTCATTGATGTCCAAGAGCTCGGCCCATATGCTGTATCTCCGCATAGGCCCGACGCCATGAAATATCGCGAGCCATCCCTCCGACGTTTCCAGCGGTGACCCACAGTTACCGACCTGAACGAACTCGAGTGGATGAATGGGTTCCTGTAAAAACTCTGGATCGTTCCAAGAGCGTAGATTGTCTGAAAACATGATGTAGTTGTTCACGCCGTCTTGACGTGACAGCATGGCATACTGGCCGTTGATCTTCCTCGGAAACAAGGCCATACCCTTGTTCTGCACGGCGTTGCCGTTAAGCGTATGGATCCCGAATGTCAGGAAATCATCAGTTTGCAGCAGCTGTGGCAGGATGTCGAATCCATTGTAGGCCGTGTACGTGGCATAGTAGGTTGCGGATCCATCCTCACGGACGAACCGAACGAACCGCGCGTCCTCGATACCCGCGGACTCGTTTTCAGATACTGGAAAAATCACTCTCTCAGAAATCGGTTGATCCGCTCGAAAAACCACTTCGTAGTTGGATCTCGCCAGCCACAGGGCTGTATCGATCGCATGCTGCTTGTCCAGCCGTCGAAACTTGGTTGATCTAAGTTTCCCGATCTGGGCCTGCAGCTCATCCATGGTGAAGGTTTCACGCAAGCCCTCCAAGAAATGAACCATGACCCGATCGTGTGCGCCCATTTCTTCGAGCTTTCGATGAAAGTGCAGGCGGTCAAACAAGGGCTCTGTATGGATCTCCGGTGTCGCAACATACTGGCTTACGGGATCGAAAAAAACGTCGTAGTTCTGGTCGACGATACCGGTGCGAAATTCGATTGAGGAAAGATGTCCTTCGCCCGTAGCCCGAAAGCTCATCACGAATCGCAACGCCCCCTTTTCCACCCCGCTTTGATCAGGGTGAGGAACTACGGAAGGATTGAACAACGCGGCTGCCTCGACCGAGTATTCGCAGGTGAAATAGGCACCAATCAGAAGCTGTTGCTCGGCGGACAGGGAGGTCGTCTTCGGAACATGCTCTGAAACGCGTTCGAAGTTTCTCTGCAGGACCTCTCGGAAGTTCCGGTGACGGGCCGAGAACTCTTGGAGCACCCCTTCCAAGAGGTGATTCACGTCGTCGTCGCCGAGCTCTGCAATCCGATCGATCAGGGTCTTGGTACGCGCCCCATCCCCCGGAACATGCGGCCGCGTGATGACGCGCGCGCTCTCGGCATTTAGGACCGTAGGATGCCTTTTGACGAGCTGTGACCGTTGTTCCTTAAGTCTCACTATAATGTAGACGGCAAAGCTTCCAGCACGCTGTCCTGGTCATTGAATGGGACGGATTATAGCTGTGACATTCGAGAGAAACGCGGCCCTGTTCTCACTACGTGAACGAGCCTTGGTCTGAGGCATGTCCATGCGTATTGCGCTTCTCAGCCCGATTTCATGGCGCACGCCGCCTCGGCACTATGGGCCGTGGGAATCCGTGGTCAGCCTGCTCGCAGAGGAGTTGGTGCGGATGGGCATGAATATCACGCTGTTCGCGACCGGGGATTCGCAGACGCAGGGCCAGCTCATCGCGGTCTGCCCGCGCGCTTACTCCGAGAATTCCTCAGTCGATCCTAAGGTCGCGGAGTGTCTGCACATCTCCGAGGTCTTCGAGCGCTCGAACGACTTTGATGTCATCCACAATCACTTCGATTTTCTTCCGTTAACCTACTCGAAGCTGGTTCAGACGCCGGTAGTGACCACCATTCACGGCTTCTCATCGCCGTCGATCCTTCCCGTGTATAGGAAATACAATGGTCACAGCCATTACGTCGCGATCAGCGAGGCAGACAGATCACCGGAGCTGGATTACATCGCGACCATTCATCACGGCATAGACCTGTTACTCTTCCCATTCTCCGAGATCCATGAGGGCTACCTCCTCTTCTTTGGCAGAATCCATCCGGATAAAGGCGTTCGCGAAGCCATCGAAGTAGCAAGACGTTCGGGCATTCCACTAAAGATCGCAGGCATCATCCAAGATGAGGAGTATTTTCGGACTTCCGTCGAACCCTTTATCGATGGCGAGGCTGTCGAGTATCTCGGCGTCGTGGGACCCACGCAACGGCCGAGGATACTCGGGTCAGCGCTCGCACTTTTGCATCTAATCGACTTCAACGAGCCATTTGGACTGAGCCTGGTGGAATCCCTAGCGTGTGGCACACCGATCATCGCATACCCCCGTGGCTCGATTTCGGAAATCGTAAGACACGGGGAAACGGGCTACGTAGTTCGAGACATTGAAGATGCCGTGAATGCGGTGGCTAATGTGCGATCACTCGACAGATTCGTCTGTCGCAAAGACGCGGAGCGGCGTTTCTCTCATACTCGAATGGCAAACGATTACATTCTCGCTTACCGAAAGCTCGTGGAGGCGGTATGAACAATCAGCCACTAGTTCAGCGGTATGAAGGGAATCCCATCCTCACCAAAAAGGACGTTCCCTACGCCGTGGAGACGATTCACAACGCGGGAGCGACGAGATTCGAGAATTTCTACATCTTGTTGTTCCGCTCCCATTTGCGGAACGGAAGGTCCATTATTGGTATCGCTCGAAGCGAAGACGGCTACAACTTCATCGTGGACTCGGAACCGTTCATAACCCCATCTACGCACGGCGCGTTTGCAGGATTCGAAGAATACGGGGTCGAGGATCCGAGGGTGTGCCTCATCGGTGCGGACTACTACATCACCTATAGCGCATACTCCAGGCACGGGGTGCGAATCGCCCTGGCGAAGACTCGTGACTTCAAATCTGTCGAGAGAATTTCTCTAATCAGCGAACCGGATATGCGCAACGTGACGTTATTTCCGAAGAAGTTCGGCGATCGGTATGCCCGAATGGATCGGCCCCATTCAGAGATCAAGCCCTGGTCGATTTGGTTGTCCTGGTCGCCCGATCTCGTTCACTGGGGCGACTCCGTGCCGGTTATCAATCCGCTTGAATACCACTGGGACGAGATGAAGGTCGGCCCGGGTGCGACGCCGATCGAAACATCGGATGGGTGGCTGAACATTTTTCACGGCGTTTTCTCCACGATGGATGGTGCCGTGTATCGGTTGGGCGTTGCACTGCATGACCTAACCGACCCCACCGTTTTATTGGGTGTGGCTGAGGAGTGGATCCTTGGCCCGGAGGATCCCTGGGAGGTGACAGGCTACGTCCACAATGTCGTCTTCAGCTGCGGTGCCGTTCCCGAGGACGACGGTACTGTGAAGATCTACTGGGGTGGCGCAGACACCGTCATGTGTGTCGGGACCGCAAAAACCGCCGATCTAATTCGACTCTGTCGCACGAGAAATAGGCCACCGCTGTTTTCACTATGACGCGAGTCGCGCGGGCCTCTCCATAACGAGTGCTAGCTCGCATTGGCTCGATTCACCCTCCAGGCCGATTTCGCCTTTGGCCTGCGACTCATGAATCTCGGCGAGCGCGCCTAGCCATGCCAAGACTGACTCCGCGCCCTGATTCTCGTTAGCTCCTGACTCTGTGAGCCCGTCCCGGCACCCGCCCGTACCTTCGTCGTACAAGCTTACGCCGACGTCGTTGAAGCCGAGGAACCATCGGAACGCGCCCACGGCCTCGTCGATCCAAGCCCTGTCTCCCGTCGCGCGAAAGGCAGCCACGTACGCCGAGACGGATGTGGCGGCCTCAATCGGCTGTTGATCGAACCTGGCTCGTTGTTCCCCCTTCTGGTACCACCCTTGATTTCCCACCGGCACGAAATGCCCATCAATGTGCTGCACTCGAGCTAACCAGCGCAACGCATTCAGCGCCACGTCCACCACATCGCCACGGCCCAATGCGGTCCCGGCTACGAGAAGCGCGTGAGGTATGACCGCGTTAGCATAGGTCAATACTGGCTCCGGCCACGGCCATTCGGGATCGCCGACATTGGCAAAAAACGGTTGACAGAGCTTCTCGGTCAACCGCCTCTGCGCCTGTCTTAAGACACTATCCCCCGAGTATTCAGCCAAGGCGGCACACAGACCCATGAGGGCCGTTGCGAGGGACCGAAGGTCCGGCACCGTCCAGATGTGGGGCAGCGCCCGGTGCAACAATGCCAATCCAGCTGCTTTGAGGCGCGGGTCGTGCCCGGTGTGAGCGAGCTCACCGACGGCCCAGATCCCGCGGCCGTGAGCGTCCGGAGCGCCGATCTTCTCGTGCCAGCGGCGATCGTAACCCATAAAATTTCTGAACGCGCATGTCTCGGGATTAAACGCATGGCGCAAGAATGCCAGATATCGGATGGTCAGAGACTCCAAAGTCTCTACGTCATCCGCGTACGGACGCAGCCTCAACGCGGCGATAAGCGCGCGTGCGTTGTCATCGGTGCAATAGCCATGGTCTCGGTCAGGGATCTGGTACGTCGCATGCTGCAGCACGCCCACGCTATCCGTGAGCGCACACAGATGATCGAGCCGCACCTCCGGTACCGCGGGGACAGAGCTACTGGCAGATTCCGATATCAGAATGTGTCGTGGTTTGCTTCGTCTCTCCTCCGCCACCTCGGCAAATAGCTCGAGATACCGCTGGCCTACTTCAGACCAGATACTGTGTCGCGTAAAGGCATAGGCGCGCTTTCGAATCGCGTGCCGCTCCAGTTCGTCGTCAATCAGCCGGCTGACCTCATGCGAGAAGGCTTCGCTGTCGCCGAACTCGACGATCGTACCGCGGCCCTCCGCCAACATTTCGACGGCATAGTAGTAGGGCGTGGAGATAACCGCGTTTCCCGTACCCATGGCATAGGCAAGGGTGCCGGAGGTGATCTGGTCCTCGTTCAGATAGGGGGTAACATAGACATCTGCGGCACTCAACCATTCACATAGCTCTGGCAGATCTACGTAGCGGTCATGGAATCGCACGTTGCGCTCGACGCCTAGCTCATATGCGAGTCGCTGCAGCGACTGCCGATACGCTTCCCCGGCTTCGCGTTTAATCTGAGGATGAGTAGCGCCTAACACCACGTAAATCGCGTCCGGATGCGAGCTAATGATTCCCGGCAGCGCGCGAATCATAGTGTCGATACCCTTGTTCGGCGACAACAATCCGAACGTGAGTATTATCTTTTTCCCTTCCGCACCGAACTTATCTTTGTAGAAACAAGGATCGACGAATGCCATATCGGGAATGCCGTGCGGAATAAGGGCGATTCGATTACCGCGTATTCCATAGATCTGTTCGAGATAGCGCTTCCCGGTCTGACTCATCACCACTAGCCGGTCGCTCGTGTAGGCGATCTCCTGTATGAGCTCGCGCTGGGCATCCGAGGGATCGTGGAGGATCGTGTGAAGCGTAACGACGACGGGCATCCGCAATTGCTTCAGGAATCTGAGAATATGGGCGCCATTGGCCCCACCGAAGATTCCGAACTCGTGCTGCACGCATACGACATCCGGGGAACTCATATTGAGGAAATCTGCAGCCTTCTGGTACTGGCCGAGCACGTTCTGGGAGACTTCGAACTTAACTTCGCTTGGGTAAGCATACGCGCCGGGCCGATCGTTGATGGCTACAACGTTGACACGGTGTTTCCTGTTTTGCGCGGCAATTGCTCCAACTAGGTCAGCGCCAAAGGTCGCAATTCCGCATTGACGCGGCACGTATGTCCCCACAAATCCGATGTTTACATAGCCGCGCGATCGCGATCTTCCCACAGTCAAGCCGTTCGTCGCCCAGTCGTTCGATTCCATGAGAATGCCCGTCAATCTAGCGATCATTAGATAAGCTGACAGAACGCATTGCTATACGCACTGTCCGTACAGTACGCTCGTCGTCGACCTAACGCGCAACGGCCGACCAGTTATTCATAGCGCAACTCACTCGGAAATCCAAGCGATGAAGGGGTCAGCGGCCGGCCGCACCCAGGCTGCCGGCGGTTTCGTCTCAGATTGATACCGTAGTTAGCGATTTCTCACAGCAGGCACTTAAACGTCCTTCTCCCTGCCCGTACCTAGCTGTCACCTACAAGTTCGAAGTTCGTTGGGTCTCTCCGGGCAGCGTCACAGCACTCCCCCAGCGCGTGCGTTTCGCCGCAAATACAGTGACGATGCAGGTATCCAATGATCTGCTCGAGATTGCCTGTCGCGATACACACACTCGTATCGGCAGCCCCGTAATAGAGCCGAACGGTGCCGGTATCGCTCTCCAGGATCCAACCGCAAGGAAATACGACGTCTGGTACATCCCCGCTACGTTCGTATTCAGTGCTCGGGCCGAAGACCCATTCGTTCCCACGTATTTTAACCACTCCCGGATCATCGCGATCCAGCAAAGCTAATCCGACACGATAAATTGCCCCCGCCGCGGTAGCCCGCACGCCGTGATACAGAATGAGCCATCCGTAGTCCGTGAGTAGAGGCGGTGGACCGAGCCCAATCTTGTTCGCATCCCACCATCCACCTTGACGAGCGTGGACGAGAACTGAATGATCTCCCCAGTGTCGTAGGTCTGGACTCCAAGATAGCCAGATATGCGATCCTGGGTGTCCGCCAAGTCCGGTAATCGACGAGGGGCGGTGTAACAAAGCCCACCGATCACCGAACCGGCAGGGAAACAAAGCTGCATCCTTGTCATCAGGTGGCATGAGGATGCCACGGCGCTCGAACGTACGAAAATCTTTCGTTACTGCCAAGCATACCAATGGCCCCCCACGAGAATAACCCGTATAGACGATCATGTACTCGTCATTGCATTTGGTGATCCTTGGGTCTTCAACTCCCCAGGTCTCTGCATAGTGCCCGGGTAACATCTGGAACGTGTCATCGGGTTCAATTCGCCAGTTCGAATATCCATCCGGGCTACGCGCCACGCCGAGATGTGAGATACCGCTACGGTCCTCGACTCGGACCAGCAGTACCGTCTCTCCTCCTTCAACCTCGACCGCGCCCGGATTGAATACCGCATTCACCGTATGCGGCCAGAGATCAGGCGTCAGAATCGGATTGTTCGGATCACGCTCAAAGAGTTTTTGTCGAGCTACCATCGTCGCCACCTGTCAATTCCTGAATTCCGCGTCAGGCACCCGTTCATTGTGAATCCCCGTTACCGCCGATATGCGTCAAGAACGCTCGAGTTTCGTGCGCGAAAGACTCATTGGAGTTGTTGCAACCCGGCGCGCTGCCAGAATGCGTTTCTCTCAGTTCCTGCGAGACGTCATTCCGAGAATTCACGTCCTACCAACTACCCCTCGTTGGCCAAATCGCGTAAGACCAGAATCGAGCCGTCCGATTCGAGTCGCCCGAGACTAACACCAATTGCAGTCGCGCCTGGCGACACCAAAATCGCGGCGCTGACCTTCGTGCATTCTCTCGCCATGCGTGGGGTTGGTTTTGAAATCTGGGGTCGGTTCGTTCAGCCGGGGAAGCAGGGGCCGATCCAGTGAAAGCTGATTCAT
>JABAOE010001550.1_pt1 | contig 13243 bp, 12 predicted proteins | sample 7062141 | NCBI WGS metagenome assembly JABAOE01 (sample SAMN14538627, study PRJNA623070) | marine sediment metagenome | biome: marine biome [ENVO:00000428]; feature: marine pelagic biome [ENVO:01000023]; material: deep marine sediment [ENVO:00002113] | place: India: Gulf of Khambhat ... | reverse complement strand
ACCATCTGCGCGCCCATATTCTCGAACTTGTCCTCGAGCTCGATTTCCTTGGCAACCGACACGCCGTCCTTGGTGACGGTCGGTGCGCCGAAGCTCTTGTCGAGCACGACGTTACGGCCCTTCGGGCCGAGCGTTACTTTGACGGCGTTCGCCAGGACGTTGACGCCCTTGAGCATCCGCTGGCGAGCTTCGTCTGAAAATCTTACTTCCTTTGCCATTTCGGTCTCCCTAAATTCAGAATTCGGTTTGTGGCTGTGCCGGGCGGCTAGCCCTCGATGACGGCCATGACGTCGTCTTCACGCATGACCAGGAGCTCCTCGCCCTCGACCTTGACCTCGGTGCCGGAGTACTTGCCGAACAGCACCTTGTCGCCTTCCTTGAGATCGAGCGCCCGTACCTCGCCGCTGTCGAGCAACTTGCCCTTGCCAACGGCGACGACCTCACCCTTGATGGGCTTCTCGGTCGCGCTGTCCGGAATTACGATGCCGCCGGGGGACGTACGCTCCTCCTCGGTGCGCCGAATGACCACGCGATCGTGTAAGGGACGGATTTTCATAAAGGGATCTCCCTTGAAACTAATTGATTTTGAAGAGAAAAAAGCTTTGTAGCCGCAATTTGTTGTTAGCACTCGGCTAAACCGAGTGCTAATGATAGTGACGGGCCGGCGTATTTCAAGGGGGTGTGCGTAAATTCCATGACAGCGCCGGATCACACAGCTATTCTTGGACCCGGGACCTGTCCGAGAGGACGCGCGTGGCGGCAGCTGCATTGCTCGTGTTTACAACCTGCGGCAGCGCCGAGGAAGCCGAGAACCTGGCCGTTCAGCTCGTCGGCGCCCGTGAGGCGGCGTGCGTCAATCGGATTAGCCAAGTGACCTCGACCTATCGGTGGCAAGGCGAAGTTCATAACGATAAGGAGATTATGTTGCTCATAAAGACGACGGAAGATCGGCTCGCCGATGTCGAGCGCACGATCCGTCGGCGATCTAGTTATGAACTCCCGGAGGTCATCGCTGTCCGTGTGGATACGGGATCGACAGCGTATCTGGACTGGCTCGCCGGTGCCGTGGCTGAGGAGTAAGCGAACGCGATGCGCAACCTATTCATTCACTTGCGACTCTTAGGACTGACCGCCCTGGTCGCGGCCAGCGTGACCGCGTGTGACCAGCAGGCGCTCGCCCAGCAGGACGAGATTCTGCGTCCCGAGCAAGCCTTCCCGTACACGCTCGAAGCCACGGCCGATGAAATCCTCGTACGCTTCGACGTTCCTGACGGCTACTATCTCTACCGCGAGCGCTTCGACTTCGATACCGACACGCCGGGCGTCAACCTCGGCGAGCCAGACTATCCGCAAGGCAAGATCTACGAGGACGAGTTCTTCGGCGTCGTCGAGACCTACCGCAACCGGCTCGACATTCCGATCCCCTATGAGCGCACGGCCAACGCCGATGAGCTCAATCTGCAGCTCACGCTACAAGGCTGCGCCGACATTGGCCTGTGCTATCCGCCGCAGGACTGGAGCCGAACCGTCGAGCTACCGGCGCCAGCCGCCCCGCGTCCCGGTTCGGCGCTGACGAACATTCTGACCGGCAACGCGACGAGCGACGACGAGATGCTGCCGGCCGAAGAAGCCTTCGTCATGAACGCGCGCGTCGAAAGCGCCAATGAGCTCGTCGTCGGCTGGACGATCGAACCTGGCTACTACATGTATGCCGATAAGTTCGAGTTCGAAGCCGATGGCCCGATCGGGCTCGGTACCGTGCAGCTTCCCGAGGAGGGCGTGCCGCACGACGACCTCGAGTTCGGGAATGTCGATGTCTATTTCAACTATGTCGAGGCGAGAATTCCTTTCTCGCGTGCAACAGCCGATGCCGTCGACATCGAGCTGATCGCGCACGCGCAAGGCTGCAAGCTCGACAGTATCTGCTATCCGCCCATGCAGCGTGTCCAGGCGATGTCGATCCCTGCGACGAGCGAGTTCGACGCGCCTGTGGCACTCGAGCCGATGGTGTCGGAGCAGGACCGACTCGCAAGCTTGATCGTCGACGGATCCTGGTGGCTCGTGCTCGGCACGTTTTATGGCTTCGGTCTGCTGCTCGCGTTCACGCCATGCGTGCTGCCAATGGTGCCGATTCTGTCAGGCATGATCGCAGGCGGCGGGCGTGAGACGACCGCGATGCGCGGCTTCACGTTGTCGCTGGCTTACGTCTTAGGCATGGCCCTGACCTACACTGCGGGCGGCGCAATCGCAGCCATGGCCGGCGCGCAGGTTCAGGCAACGTTCCAACAGCCGTGGATACTCTCGATTTTTGCGGGCTTGTTCGTGTTACTGGCGCTCGCAATGTTCGGCGCGTTCGAGCTGCAGATGCCGAGCGCGATACAGACGCGGCTCGCCGCGATGTCGAGCCGCCAGTCGGCCGGCTCCTACGCAGGCGTGGCTGTCATGGGTGCGCTGTCGGCGTTGATCGTCACGACTTGCGTCGCCCCACCGCTGATCGCAACGCTTGCCGTCATTGGGCAAACGGGTGACGTTCCCCGCGGTGCGGGCGCGCTGTTCGCGCTGAGCATGGGCATGGGCTCACCGCTGCTCGTCGTCGGCGCATCGGCCGGCAAGCTCCTGCCCAAGGCCGGACCCTGGATGAATACGGTCAAGGGCGCCTTCGGCGTCATGATGATCGCTGTCGCGATTTACATGATGGACCGCGTGCTACCGGCGAGCCTCGTACTCGTGCTCTGGGCGCTGCTCGTGTTCATGAGCGGGGTCTATCTCGGTGCGTTCGAGCCGCTGCCCGAGGGCCCGACGGGCTCGCAGCGCGCGCGCAAGGGCGTCGGCGTGCTCGCGTGCCTCTACGGCGCGCTCATGCTCATAGGCGCCTCGCTCGGCGGCACGAACCCGCTGCGACCCATTGTGCTCGGCGGATTCGGCGGCGTGGTCGGTCAGGCCGAGTCCGTGCCGACGCTGGAGTTCATCGATGTCGAAACAGTCGCCGAGCTCGAGGCGCAGCTTGCCGAGGCAAGCGCGGCCAACATGCCGGTCATGGTCGACCTAACGGCCGACTGGTGCGTCTCGTGCAAGGAAATGGAGCACAAAACGTTCCCGGACCCACAAGTCATCGCGGCTTACGAGCCTTTCACGCTGCTGCGCATCGACCTCACCGAGAACGACGATGACGACCAAGCGATATTGCGATACTTTGATGCTTATGGACCGCCCGTCTACGCATTCTTCGACCGCGACGGACAAAGACGCGACGAGTACGAGAAGATCGGCTTCTTCGACGCTGATGACTTCAGCGCCCACGCACGCCGTTTCGCGGCGCTCTAGCCAGAGAATGAGCCCCGTCGAATGAAAACCTCGGCTATCGTCGCAGCCGTGGCGGGCGCGCTCGCGCTGGGGGGCTATGTTGCGTACCGCACGATGCGCACCGAGCCCACCGTCACGGCGCAATCGGAGCCCGCGGCCGATGCGCCATCGACCGTCCAAGCCGCCGAAACTTTGCCGGACTTCACGCTCGCGAACCTTTCAGGTGAGCAGCAGTCGAGTCACTCTTGGCCCGATCAAGCACTCGTGATCAACTTCTGGGCGACGTGGTGCGCGCCGTGTCTGCGTGAGATACCGCTGCTCAAGGAGTTCCATGAGACGCAGCAAGCCAACGGCATTACCGTGGTTGGGATAGCAGTCGATCGACCTGAGCCCGTCGCGGCGTTTGCCGAGGACATGACGTTCAACTATCCCGTGCTCGTCGGACAGGCCGAAGGCATGGAAGCCGCGGCGTCGTTCGGCGTCGACTTCTTCGCGTTACCGTTCACGGTGTTCACGGATCACGACGCGAACATTCTCGGCGTGCACACGGGTGAGCTTCACAGCGAGGATCTGGAGAATCTCGCCGCCGTGCTCGAGGCCCTCAAAGCGGGCAGGATCGACCTCGAGGACGCACGCGGGCGCATCGACGGACGCATCTAGCCCCGTATTTCTGGGGTCAGAGTAAAAACTCTTTCTTTCTGGGGTCAGAGTAAAAACTCGAGGAGTTTTTACTCTGACCCCAGAAATGTGCCGCGATCTGCGGCGAAAATATGTAAAATAGCCGCAAACGAGCCGCTATCGTCCGCTATGTCCCATTTTCTGCTGCTAAACGGCCCGAACTTGAACCTGCTCGGCCAACGGGAGCCCGAGCTCTACGGCAGTACGACTCTGGGCGATATCGAGGCGCGTCTCAGCGAGCTCGCCACCGAGCGCGGGCATACGCTGACGTGTTTTCAGAGCGACGCCGAGCACGAGCTCGTCAAGCGTATCCATTCGGTGAAGGACGAAGGTATCGACCTTATCCTGTTCAACCCAGCGGCGTTTACGCACACTAGCGTCGTGCTGCGCGATGCGCTGCTTGCCGTTGGCATCCCCTTCATCGAAGTGCACCTATCGAACGTCGCTGCCAGGGAGGATTTCCGGCAGCGTTCGTTCTTTGCCGACATTGCCGTCGGCACCATCACCGGTTTCGGCGTCACGAGCTACGAGCTCGCCTTGACTGCAGCCGAACGTTACTTGGCCAAATGAGGACTCGGAGTGGACATTAGAAAAGTAAAAAAACTCATCGAGCTTCTAGAAGAATCCGGGATCGCTGAGATCGAGATCTCGGAAGGCGAGGAATCGGTCCGCATCAGCCGTTACTCGCGCGATGCCCCGGTCGTCAGCGCGCCTCCGGTCAGCGCGACAGCTGCTCCCGCTGCAAGCACAGCGCAGCCGCCGGCACCTGAAGCTGCCGTCACCGAGCCACCGAGCCAGGGTCACGAGGTCAGAGCACCGATGGTCGGCACGTTTTACGCTGCACCGGCACCAGGTGCAAAAGCATTTGTAGAGATCGGCTCAGAGGTCCAGGCCGGCGACACGCTGTGCATCATCGAGGCGATGAAGATGATGAATCAGATCGAGGCTACGCACTCCGGCCGAATCGTGAGCATCTTGGCCGAGAACGGCGAGCCAGTCGAGTTCGACCAGGTACTGTTCGTTATAGAAGACTAGCGCTCAGTTAAACCAGCACCGATGCTCGATAAAGTTCTCATTGCCAACCGCGGAGAGATCGCTCTGCGGATCTTCAGAGCCTGCAAGGAGCTCGGCATCAAGACCGTTGCCGCGCATTCGACGGCTGATGCAAATCTCAAGCACGTGCTGCTGGCCGATGAGACTGTCTGCATCGGTCCGCCACCCTCCGCCGAAAGCTACCTCAATATGCCTGCGCTCATTGCGGCCGCCGAGGTTACCGATACGGTCGCAATCCATCCCGGGTATGGGTTTCTTTCTGAAAACGCAGACTTTGCCGAGCGGGTTGTAGAGAGCGGTTTTGTCTTTATCGGCCCCCTGCCCGAAACGATTCGCCTAATGGGGGATAAGGTTTCCGCGATTCAGGCGATGCGACAGTCAGGCGTATCGTGCGTGCCCGGCTCGGACGGGCCGCTGTCCGACGACGGCGACGAGAACCTTCGCCTTGCCCGCGAGCTCGGCTATCCCGTGATCATCAAGGCTGCAGGTGGCGGCGGTGGCCGCGGTATGCGCGTCGTGAACAGCGAAGCCTCACTACTCAATGCGATTGCGATCACGAAGAGCGAAGCGTTGTCCGCTTTCGCCAACGATCAGGTCTACATGGAGAAATTTCTCGAGACCCCGCGTCATGTCGAGTTCCAGGTCCTTGCCGACAATCACGGCAATGCGATTCATCTCGGCGAGCGGGACTGCTCGATGCAGCGCAGACATCAGAAAGTCGTCGAGGAAGCTCCGGCGCCTGGCATCTCGGACGAGGTCCGCCACACAATGGGCGAGCGCTGCGCCCAAGCGTGTGCCGATATCGGCTATCGCGGCGCCGGGACATTCGAGTTCCTCTACCAGAACGGTGAGTTTTACTTCATCGAGATGAATACGCGCATACAGGTCGAGCATCCCGTCACCGAGATGGTGACCGGCTGCGACATCGTCAAGGCGCAGCTTCTGATCGCTTCGAACGAGCGACTGCCGTGGTCGCAAGGCGACATTCGCTGGCAGGGACACGCGATCGAATGCAGGATCAACGCCGAGGATCCGAAAACCTTTATGCCCTCACCAGGAAACATTCAACTCTGGCATGCACCGGGCGGTCCGGGAATCCGAACGGATAGCCATGTCTACAGCGGCTACGCTGTTCCGCCACACTACGACTCCCTCATCGGGAAGCTCATCGCACACGGTGAGAATCGCAGCTCTGCAATCGCCAGAATGACGACAGCCCTGAGCGAGATCGTCATCGAAGGCATTCGAACCAACGTCGCGCTTCATCAAGAGATCTTCCAGCACACTGCTTTCAAGGCCGGCGGTACCGATATCAACTATCTGGAAAACCGCCTCGGGCTAAAGTAAGCGTGGCCTGGCAACAGCTCGAGCTGCAACTGCCGTCACCGAGTCTGCCTCAAGCAGAAGCCATGCTCGAGCTGCTCGGCGCGGCTAGCGTAACGCTGCTCGGCGCAGGGCCCGACGAGATTCTGGAGCCGGATCCCGGAACGGCCCCGGTTTGGCCCGTTACGCGAGTTCGAGCGCTATTCGCCGCAGATGCCAATCTCGACCGCGTAAGACGGGTCCTCGAAAGCTCCTTCGGCACAGGCGTTTGTACGGCAACAGAACCTCTAGACGATGCCGCTTGGCGAAATGCACTGACCGACGAGCCCCGAGAGCAACGTATCGGCAACCGGCTCCTAGTCACTTCGTCGCAAACCGTTGACCCTAGCGATGGACGCATCGCTGTGCGACTCAGGCGAGGACTGGGTTTCGGCACCGGCGAACATCCGACGACGCGGCTGTGCCTCGAGTGGCTCGATGCAGAGCTCGTGCCCGGCGCTACAGTGGTCGATTTCGGTTGCGGCTCCGGCATTCTCGCGATTGCTGCGCTAAAGCTCGGCGCCGGATATGCCTGGGCCGTGGACATCGAGCCTCAAGCATTAGAGGCAACCGCTACGAACTCTACGCTCAACACCGTCGGCGACCATCTGTGGATCGGTAGCCCCGATCGGCTACCAACAGTGAGCGCCGAAGTCGTTCTGGCCAACATCCTGGCTCGTCCACTAATAGAGCTTGCGCCGCGGTTCGCTGCCATGCTCGGCGAGACGGGGACTGCCGTGCTGAGCGGCGTGCTCGTCGAACAACGGAAAGAAATTCGCGAAGCCTACGCAGAATACTTCGTCGAGCTCGACGATCGCGTACTCGACGGCTGGCTCTTGCTTGTCGCACGACGTCGAAGGTGCTGAGGACATCTCCGTGCGAGCGCGTCGGCCGCGCGCGTACGTCCCAGACGATATAGAATGCAGCACTAATGTAGACGTACTTTCTCGGCGAGTATGCTGTTTACCCGCTGCCCAGGCTGTCAAACGACGTTCCGGATTACCGCAGACACGCTGCGCGTGGCCAATGGCGCTGTGCGCTGTGGCACTTGCGCCACCACGTTCAGCGCATTTTCCGGCCTGCAGCAGAACGAGCTCGAGGATGACCTGCAGATGGACGACGAGCTTCTGTCGCCAACGATACAGACGCGCGAACTAGCGGGCATCGAGGAGTTTGCGGGACCAGAGTTCGAAGAAGCGCCGGCTGCCGAGAACGAGCCGGGCAGCGCGGCAACGGATCGCTCTGTCGAGCAATCTGATGCGCAAGGTGAAGACGATAATCCTGATATACCGACCGTCAATACCCCGGTCGAAGTACCGGCGGACCCGCCACAAGGTGGCGAGGCGGATCGTCCGCTCGAATCCGCTGAAGATGTCGAGTTAGAGCCGCTCCCGCCCGAGGAGCAGTCCGAGCTCGCGGCCGACGAGGTCGACGCAAGCGAGCCGTCCGAGGAGCTACCGTTCGACGCGCCGGCTGATGACTGGGCAGTCCTGTTGGGTGAGATCGAGCAATCCACCGAGGAGCAGGCCCGCGCGGAGGACGAACCGAGCGCTGGCGATTCGGACTCGCGCGACGAGGAAGCCGATGCCGAGCCGGACACCGAAGGATTCCGGGACGTCGGCGACCCCGCGACGACCGAGTCGTGGACCGAGATCGAGCTGTCGGGCGACAAGCGCACCGGTAACGAGCGTGTCGCCGTGGGCGAGCTCGAAACCGCAATAGATATGAACGAGCCCGTTGGCGAGGTGCAGACTGAAGCTGTCGACGCCGCGTCGCTCGAGGCGGAGCTCGATATCAGCGCGGAGGAGATCGACGCTACGCTGTCAGCCGAACCGGATCCCGATCTCGTCGAAGCGCTCGAAGCGCTCGAAGCGGGCCTACCTAGTCAAGACAGTAGCGCAAAGCAAGCGAACCTCTGGTTCATTGGGTCCATCGCCCTAGCATTCGTGCTCGCAACCCAAGTCGTTCATCATTTTCGCGCGCCGCTCGCCGGCCAGAACGTTGCCGGCCCGCTGATACGCGGCACCTATGGTTTATTCGGCGTAGAAGTCGTACCCGACTGGGATCTAGATCAATATGAGATTCTCAACTGGGTTGCAACTGAGGCCGGCTTGGGCAATCTGCGCATCTCGGCCCAGATTCGCAACAATGGTCCTCGAATCCAACCGTATCCTCACATTCACCTGGAACTCAAGGATCGCTGGGAAGCCGTTGTCGGCAGCCGCGTGTTCGAGCCGGTCGAGTACCTGCAGCCCGATGCGGACCTCAACGGTGCCATGGTCTCCGGCGTCACCGTGCCGGCGGATTTTGCTGTTGTCGACCCTGGAGAAGATGCGTACGGTTTCGAACTCGACGTTTGTGTTCAGCGCGAGGCCGGCCGGCTAAGCTGTTCAGCTCAACGCGTCTTCGAATAGCGAGCATTGCGACGGCCCGCTCATCTCCTGTGCAGATCGGCAATCTTCAATTCAGCAATAACCTCGCCCTCGCACCGATGGCTGGCATCTCCGATCCTCCGTTTCGCGAGCTCTGTGCTCGCCTCGGTGCCGGCCTGACACCAGGCGAGATGGTCAGCGCCGATACCGGCCTATGGAACAGCAAAAAATCCAGGTACCGTCTACGACGGTGGGGTAACCGTACGGCGCAGATCGTGCAGATCGCAGGCTTCGATCCGGCGATGCTCGCCGAGGCCGCAGCCTGCGCGGAGCAACTCGGCGCTGCAGCCATCGACATCAATCTCGGCTGTCCAGCAAAGAAAGTCTGCCGCCGGCTCGCGGGCTCTGCACTGTTGAAGGATCCGCGGCTGATTGCGCGCATTTTTCACCGAGTTGTCGGACGCGTCGGCGTCCCCGTCACGGCCAAAATCAGAACGGGCTGGTCACCAGCGCAGCGAAACGGTGTCGAGATTGCGCGCATCGCTGAAGATCAAGGTATTACGGCCCTCACGGTGCACGGTAGAACCCGAGCCTGCAGATTTGGCGGCAAAGCGGAATACGACACCATTCGAGAAATCAAAAACGCGATCGACATTCCGGTGATCGCCAACGGAGACATCGACTCCGGAGAAAAGGCGCGAGCCGTTCTCGAATACACGGGCGCTGACGGTGTCATGATTGGCCGTGCTGCGCGTGGCCAACCATGGATCTTCTCCAAAATCAACTCGCAACTAAGTGGCGCGCCGACAAATAATGAAAATCTTTCTTTGTTTTTCGTCCGTGATATTATTCTCGAACACCTCGACAGTCTGTACTCCTTTTACGGCGAGTCAACAGGCGTTCGCGTTAGTCGAAAGCATATCTCCTGGTATTCACAACATCAGGCAGGGGGGCGTCGCTTTCGCGAGCAGTTAATGACGGTCGAGACGGCCCGAGAACAGCTACAGCTGACTCGGAGGTACTTCGACGAATTTGCGCGCGAGGCAGAGGCCGCGCGCGAGCGTTCACGGGGAGAACGCAGTGGCGAAAACGGCAAGCAGCAAAAGAACACCAAAGAAGAAGAAGAAAAAGAAAAAGACTGCAGCTGGCAAATCTGCCATGAGCGTAAAGAATCAGCCGCTGAGCGCGCTGACCGACAACGCTTTGCGGCGCTATTTGGCGAGCCTGAACGGCCACCAGCCCGCCGAGCTCTACAAGCTCGTCATGGGCGAAGTCGAGAAACCGCTGTTCAAGACGGTGATGGAGTACGCCGGCGGTAACCAAAGCCAAGCCGCCGAAATCCTCGGCATTAATCGCGGTACGCTGCGCAAGAAGCTCATTGCCTACAAGCTTCTCGATGCATGAGCCGTAGGCCTGACCAACCGCGTCGAGCATTACTTAGCGTTTCGGACAAGACCGGGCTCGTCGATTTCGCTCAGCGTCTCAAGGCGCTCGACTTTGAAATTCTCTCCACTGGCGGCAGCGCCGCAGTCCTGCGCGATGCTGGAATCGAGGTCACGGACGTCTCCTCCGTGACGGGTTTTCCGGAAATCATGGACGGACGCGTCAAAACGCTGCATCCAGCCATCCACGGCGGGATACTCGCACGGCGTGGCACCGACGATGACGTCATGGACGAGCACAAGATCGGTTGGATCGACGTGCTTGCAGTCAACCTCTATCCGTTCGAAGCAACCATCGCGCGCGCTGAATGCACGTTGACTGACGCCATCGAGAACATCGATATCGGCGGGCCGGCGATGGTGCGCGCCGCTGCGAAAAACCATGCGCGCGTCCTCGTCGTCGTCGATCCTAAGGACTACGAGCGCGTCGTTGAGGGACTCAGCGCCGATGAAACGTCTAGCCTGCGCGAGGAGCTCGCGGTCAAAGCATTCTCGCACACGGCCAGCTACGACGCAGCGATTAGCAGTTATCTACAGGGGCAATACGGCTCCGAGGCGCTGTTTCCCGAGTCGCTCGTGCTGGGCTGGAAACGAGCACAGACACTGCGATACGGCGAGAATCCACACCAGCAGGCGGCCTTCTATGCCCAAGCTGATACGCCCGGCACGATCGCGGGTGCGACTCAGCTACAGGGGAAGCCCCTGTCGTACAACAACCTCGCCGATGCGGACGCGGCGTTGCAGTGCGTAAACGCGTTCGACGAGACTGCGTGCGTGATCGTCAAGCATGCGAACCCCTGTGGCGTTGCGATCGCCGAGACTGAGCTCGAAGCGTATCAGCGTGCCTATCGCACCGATCCGACGTCGGCGTTCGGTGGCATCATCGCGTTCAACCGTCCGCTCGACGAGGCAACGGCAGCGGCCATTGTCGGGCAACAGCTGGTCGATGTCGTCATCGCGCCACAGATCGAAGACGGCGCGAGAACCGCGCTAAGCAAAAAAAAGAACAGTAGAGTCCTCGAAACGGGATCGCCTGAGAAAACCGCGGTTGGCACCGCTCGGGCCTGGGACCTGAAAACTGTCGAAGCGGGTCTGCTCGTTCAGCAGCGCGACACCGGCACGCTCGCCGACGTGGAGGCGGAGGTCGTGTCGAAGCGGCAACCTGCTGACAAGGAGCTCGAAGATCTTCGATTCGCCTGGATTGTCGCCAAGTACGTGAAGTCCAATGCGATTGTTTACGCAAAGGGTAAGCAGACGGTCGGCATCGGCGCCGGCCAAATGAGCCGCGTCGTCAGCGCGCGTATCGGTGCGCTCAAGGCCGCTGACGAAGGCTTGGATCTCCAGGGCGCGGTCATGGCGTCGGACGCCTTCTTTCCGTTTCGCGATAGTATCGACACGGCTGCTGAGAACGGCATTACGGCCATTATCCAGCCAGGGGGCTCGATTCGAGACCAGGAGGTCATCGATGCTGCCGACGAGCATGGACTCGCGATGATATTTACGCATATGCGTCATTTCAGACACTAACTCGACGAGGTAGGTCTCATGAAAGTGCTCATCGTGGGTGGCGGTGGCCGCGAGCACGCACTCGCATGGAAGGCTGCTCAGTCGCCGCAGGTTCGCGAGGTTCTAGTGGCACCCGGCAACGCCGGCACGCTGCGCGAGCCGAATGTCAGAAACGTACCTGTCAAGGCTGAGGACATCGACGCGCTCGTTCAACTCGCGCGCGAAGAAGAGGTCGAGCTGACGATCGTCGGCCCTGAACAACCGCTCGTAGACGGAATCGTAGATCGGTTCGAGCGCGAGGGCCTCAAGTGCTTCGGCCCGAGCGCGGCAGCCGCGCGCCTGGAGGGCTCGAAAGCCTTCACGAAGGATTTCCTCGCTCGACATAGCATACCTACGGGCGCGTACGCCGCTTTCGATTCACTCGAGCCCGCGCTGGCATACGTGCGCGCACAAGGCGCACCGATCGTCATCAAGGCCGACGGGCTTGCCGCCGGCAAGGGTGTCATCATTGCACAGAGCGTCGCCGAGGCAGAGACGACAGTGAAGACGATGCTCGAGCAGCGTGCTTTCGGCGAGGCTGGCGCCAGAGTCGTCATCGAACAGTTCCTCCAGGGCGAGGAAGCCAGCTTCATCGCAATGGTCGACGGTACCGACATCGTCCCGCTCGCGAGCTCGCAGGATCACAAGGCGCGCGATGACGGCGACAGCGGTCCGAACACCGGAGGCATGGGTGCCTATTCACCAGCCCCGGTCGTCACTGAAGACATGCATGAGCGCATCATGCGCGAGGTCATGCGACCGACCGTGGAAGGACTGGCGGCGGACGGCGTTCCCTATCGTGGCTTTCTCTATGCCGGGATCATGATCGACGCCGACGGCGTGCCGAATGTCTTGGAGTTCAACTGTCGTTTCGGCGACCCGGAGACACAACCGATTCTCATGCGCCTGCGCTCCGACCTCGTGGAGCTCTGCCTGCGCAGCTTTGACGGAAAGCTCGCGCAGACGACTATCGACTGGGATCCGCGCGCAGCCCTCGGTGTCGTCATGGCGGCGGGAGGCTATCCCGGCAGCTACGAGAAAGGTGCGCGGATCAACGGCTTAGACGAAAGCTTCGGCGAGGCCGTCAAAGTGTTTCACGCCGGCACGCGCGAAGTCGACGGACTAGTCGTGACAAACGGCGGTCGCGTGCTGTGCACGGTCGCTCTTGGAGACAACGTCACGGATGCGCAGCGGCGGGCCTACGAGGCCGTGAGCAAGATTCGGTGGGAAGGCGCGTTTTATAGAACGGATATCGGCTACCGCGCCATCGCCCGCGAACGGTCAAATTAGCGGCTGCGTCCCGACTGCGCCTGCCCGAGAAGCACTCAGGCGCGCACAAGGCAAGGCGAAAATTGGCGAGCAAGCGCACTGTACGTAGTCAGTACATGAGCATTGCGAGCCGATTTTCAACGCAGAATTGTGCCGCGTGAGGGATTCTCAGGGTTAGCGCTTCATGGATTCGAAAAACTGGGAGTTGGTCTTCGTATC
>JABAOE010005054.1_pt1 | contig 13246 bp, 12 predicted proteins | sample 7062141 | NCBI WGS metagenome assembly JABAOE01 (sample SAMN14538627, study PRJNA623070) | marine sediment metagenome | biome: marine biome [ENVO:00000428]; feature: marine pelagic biome [ENVO:01000023]; material: deep marine sediment [ENVO:00002113] | place: India: Gulf of Khambhat ... | reverse complement strand
GTGGACTCGCCCGAGAACACGTCGAGTATGAGGTAGTCATAAAGCGCTGACGTGCGGCGCAGATAATAACGGGCGTCTTCGATGAAGATTTCACCGGACACCGCAAGGCCGAACCAGTCTTGCGCCGCTCGCAAGACGTGCGGATCGATGTCCACGACGTCCATGCTCACCCCCTCTTTCTCGAACCAGAGCGGCATGAGGCCGGCCCCCGTACCGACGACGAGTCCGCGTTTGCCCCCAGGTACCAGTGCCCGAGACAGGTGCTGGATGACAGGGGCGAACGCATAGATGGACAAGCCGTTCTTCATGTCCACGCCACCCTGAATGTAGCCGTCGATCATCATCTCGCGGGTGTGCATGGCACCGCCGCGGTAATCCACCACCTGCACGGTGCCGTAGAAGCCGTCCTTGTGGTGCACCTCGTTGACCCTCGTGCCGCTGGCGCGCACCAGTTCGACCAACTCCCTCTCCGCGCCGGGAAACACCAGCAACAGCGTGAGGCCGAGTGCAGCCCAGTGTTTGCGATAGAACACGAAGTAGATCATCGCCAGCACAATGAGCGTTGCGCCGACGAGCCAGAAGATACGGCTGATACCGAACCAGGCAATGAGGACGAAGCCCGTCGCCACGGTGCCCGCAAAACTGCCGAGCGTTGATACCGCGTAGAAGATGCCCACCGTGCGGCCCAGTCGACCCAGGTCTGCCGTGGCGAGCTTGACGATGAACGGCGAGACGCAGCCAAGCAGCACCAGGGGCGGACCGAACAGGATGGTAGAACTCGCGAGGGCGCCCATGCGCAAGCCCCACGGCTGAAAGGCCATCAGCACGGGCGCCTTGATGACAGGGATCAGCAGCACCATCACGCCCGCAGCGAGAATGATGCCATAAAGATTGCCGATGCCACCCCGATGGTCGGCAAGCAAACCGCCCACAGCATAGCCTGCCGCCAGCGACACCAGGGCCACCGCGATGAGGGATGTCCACACGAACAGATTCACGCCGTAGAAAGGACCTACCACGCGGGCGCCCAGCACCTCGATCATCATCACGAGTGCTCCGCTGATGGCGGCCGTTACGAACAGGAACAGGAGTGGTGCCGGTTGCCGGCGCGTATCGCGCTTCGTCCTTGCTTGCTGCTTCATAGGGCTAACGATTCATACCTCGACAGATCTTGATCAAAACTCTCGGTTGATCCCGGGTAGCTCCACCCGCTCAGGGATAGCCGAGCGGCGCGTGGTCCACGCCGTGGCATGCCAGGTAACACTCACCGCTGCCGGGAACACCCCTGGACGTAAACTCCAAGCGTCCGGTGCTGGTCGATTCGCTGACCACGACATTCCCGGACGGATCGACGAGCATGAAGTTGATCAGGTGCTCGTTCTGTCGTGAACCATGCGCATCGTGGCAGGTGGCGCAGGTTGCGTTGCCGCCCTGCACGTGCAGATTATGCGGGAACGTGCTGGCCTGGTCGTTGATGAGAAACGCGCGATTGTGACACTTGTAGCAGAGTTCGTAGTTTTGAAACGATTCGGGTGTGACGTCGCTCATCTCGTAGGATCTTTCCAGCATCGGGCTGAACTGCGACCCGTGGGGGTGATGGCATTCGGTACAGAAAATAATGCTCGAGGCAGAATACCCGGGCTCGAAACCAGACATACCCTGGTTCCTGCCGATAGCGGTTACCGCGTGGTGGCTTGGATTACCCTGGCTCAATTCCAAACGGACATTGCGGTTGTTATCGGCACGAACAATCCTCAGCGGTGTCGCTTCATCGCGGACCCCATGGCATTTGAAGCAGACCTCGTACTCGTAATCGGCCCCGGAAACTGCACCTCCGGTTTCGTTCAAGCCAGCTACGCCACGAAGCCGGCCTTGAACCAGCGGAGGGCCGGCAGGCGTCGAATTCACCTTGTGCGGATTGTGGCAGTCTGCGCAAGTGACGTGCCGTGGCATGGTATTGATCTCTTCATTCGGCTCGTGGCTCCAGTCGCTAGCGTCGACGGGGTGGGCACTCGGACTGAGGAAATCGTTCTCCAGATCAGTGGTGGACACGCTGCCGTTGTGACAGTCCAGACAAACTCTATGCTCCTGAGCATTGCGTAACAGGCGCTCGGCGCGCGGAGCAGCGTGCGTGTGATGGCAGTTCCGACATCCATTGTCGGCCACGTTGTCGTATGGGGAGTCTGGCCACGGGTTATCACCACTGCCACTCCAGCGAGCCTGCGACGTCGCGTGCGTGGACGTGAGCCAGTCCCGATCCGTGTGGCAATTGAGGCACAGGTCTCCAGTGCGGTCATCCATCGTCAGGAACATGCGGTATGGGTTAGCGTGCGGATCGTGGCAAGTAGTGCATTGCATTTGCCCTGTTTCATCCAGCCGCAAACTATGCGGCAAGGTAGCCGGCATCGCCAGTTCGCGGCGCCGGCTCGCCAGCGAGTTGTCGTAGACGAATGACACGGGGTGGTCATCGGCCAGGTTGGTGCCAAGCGCAGCCCGTCCCCTCAGCGCACCAAGCGATGCCCTGCCGGTGCGCGCGGCGACCCGCAGGTTACCCAGCGCCAGCATGCCGTCGTGACAAGACAGGCATAAGCGCGACGCGCCGGTAGGCTGATCAATCAATGCCTCGGATGTGGAGCTCTGGTAGGTGTTGTAGTTGCTGCCGGGCAACTCACGATTCCATAAGCCGCGCTGGGACTGGGCGTTGTGCGGCGTGTGACAGAACACGCACAGCTCGGTGACTCCTGTCTCCCGGATTTCTCCGGGCCCGCTCATGGAGAGATTGTGCACGGTGTCGGCAAGCCGGTCTTCTGCGACCCCGCTGGTGGTCAACAGAACGAGCAGCAGCAGTCCGGCAGCTTGCGTGCTAGTCATAAGTCTCAGCCTCAAGATACTGGAATATCTGGATCCGCCGATTGTATGAGTCGGCCACATAAATCCGGTTCAACTCGTCAACATACAGGCCGCCCGGCAGCCAGAACTGTCCGGGGCCGACGCCGCGCTTGCCGAAGCTCAGCAGGAACTGTCCGGCGTCGTCGAATATCTGCACCGCGTCGAACAGCGCATCCGCCACGTAGATGTGTCCATCGCCATCGACCGCTACGCCTTTGGACGCGGCGAAGTCGCCCGATCCATTGCCGTGGCGGCCAAACACCACGCTCAACTCACCGTCGGGCCCGAACGTCTGGATGCGGAAACCCAGCGCATCGTTCACGTACAAGTCACCCTGCCTATCGACGGCGACGTGAGTCGGGAAGTTGAATTGTCCCGGCCCTGTACCGCGCTCTCCGATGACGCCTTCCTGCGCGCCGTCGACTTCGAATATCCACACGCGATGCGCCGCGCTGTCAGCAATATACAGGCGGCCGAACCGGGGATCGTAGGCGAGTCCGGAAGGACGCTGTAACGCTTGCCCCTCGATGACCTTTTGGAACTCACCGTCTGCGGTATACACGAACACCCTCGCGAGATACGAGTCGGCCAGGTACACGTGGCCGTCGGCAGACACCGTCACGGCCACCGGTGACACCAGGGAATGCTCGCCCGCTGTCCGGATGCGCAGGAACTGCCGGGACCCGGAGTTCAGCAGCCACAGGGCCTGGGCACCCGGATCAGCCACGTAGATCTTGTCACCTCTGGCGGCCACGCTGGTCGGGCGCACCAAGGCGACCTCGTGCGCTCCGCGGACGGCCTGCAATACACGACCCCAGAGCGACGGCCGGATGCCGAGGTCTCCGGGATCGGACACCGACCGAAGGTATCGAATGCGGCTTTGCGCCGGCGGCTCCGGCCACACCAACGGTCCAGAGGCCAGGTGTGCGTCCGCGACCGGATCCTCGGGAGGCATCGCAACACAGGCTGGCATGACCGCCAGCAGCAGCAATCCCAGCAGCTGGACAGGTCTCGCGGTAGTCAGGGCGAATATAGGGCTACCTCCAGGAGAAACGGCGTCTCACGTTGAGCATCATACGGTAATCCCGTGAGTCGCTCATGCCACGCCGCACATCTAAGACGCTGATCGTCCCGTCCACGTTTAGCTTGCCGAGCTGCCAGCGAGCCCTGATACCAAGCTCCGCCGTGCGCTGATCGAGCACCCGCGTGTCCTCGAGGTCTTGCTTCCTCGCGAACAAGGAACCGAAAAAGTTCCCACTCCGGCTATAGGTCAATTCAGCGCGGAGCANNCGCGGTTCAGGAAACGAGTAACTGGTAGAACTCAAGGCACCATTAACCGCCAGCCACATGCGAGGGGTAAGCGTGTAACGAAGCTGGGCGTTTGCCCGGTCCCGGCCGAACACCTGATCATCCGAATCGAATTCGTCAGACGCAAGCTGCAAATTACCTTGCAGCCGCCGCCAGTTGCCGCGCAGCTCCAATCCGACGGTGGTCGCCCGGCGATCTGTCAAGAATCCGCTGTCGATGCCTGAGACGATATCCTGATCGGTTCTTTCCGCGTCGAAGAAGGGACGGATCCAGCCGTAGTCCATGCTGACATGCAACCGATCAGTATTGGTTGTGAAACTGACCGGTTCACCCCCTCGGGTAAACCGATAATCAACGGCTATCGTGTCGCCAGGATTGATTCCCGGCGAGGTCGCCGAGCACGGCTGAGGTACGATCTCGGTCCTGTTGCCCACCGTGCGAAGTACATAGTCGACGCCTTCTACGAGAGTGGTGGGAACGGAAAACTCGGTGCAACCGGCAACCGGCGGTCCGTTGGCTACTTTGCTTACCTCGACGGAGTCCTCGATCACGTTGGGGTTGTCCAGAAATACCGGTGTCGCAAACGCGATGTCAAAGCGGTGCGGCTCCTGTGGCACGAAGGCTTCGTCGAAGTCGTCGTCTTCTCTTTGCCTCGAGGTACTGTAAGCGGCATTCAAGCGACCTGATCCGGGCAGTCTTTTGGTATAACGCAGCCTCAGGCTACCACCGTAAAGCTCCTGCTGGCCGTCGATGAAAGACCGGTCACGTGCGTTGAGACTGACTGCGGTAGTAAGGCTTTCGTAGAGCTGGTGATTAAGGGAGAATGTCGCGTCCTGGGACGTTGTCTTGCCGCCGGAGCGCTCTATTTTGTCCAGGGCGTATCGGTACAATGTCCTCAGGTTGGGTCGGTGGCTGATGCGCAGCAACTGATCGAATTCCAGGCGGTCCTCCGTGGAGAATCCGTCGCGCGAAATCGTCCGTATCGTGGAATGCCATTGCCGATTCAGGCCAGGACCGAAATCGACGACGGTGGAAAGGTTCGCGTCCCGATGCCGGTAGTCCAGCTCGGGTCGGAAGCGATCGGTCTTGTCCAGCAATTCGTAGCGGAGCGTCATCTGCTTGTTCACCCAGCCGCGCATTCCCTCGTAGCGAACCACATCACGGCGTTCGTCGGTATTCACCTGGGAGGTACCGGTGCGTGCCACTGAAGCGATGCGCTCCTGGCGTATGCTCAATGATGAAGGTATGTAGAGGCGCGAGGCGCGCAGCGTAGCGCCGCGATTTTCGACCTCGATGTCAGTTCGACCGGCCAGCTCCCGGGTCTGGACATCTCTATTCCGGTTGGCAAACAGTTCTGCAGACAGCTTGGTATTGCGGGGAAGAATGGTGGCTAAGAAGTCGTAGCCAGACAGGTTGACCCGTCGTTTCTGGCTCGTGTCTACTCCTTGGATCACCGATGTTTGTTTCTCCTGGCCAAGCCCGAAGGTGCCTCCGATAGCGAACGTCGCCAGCCGCGGGTCGATGAGGAACGCCCCCCTGTTACGAATCGTAAGCCGTTCCTCCGTGCGGGTATTTTCGCTCTCGACTGCATTGGCTGCATCACCACCTGACTCTGTCTCGAGCCTGTTGTGACTCACCCTCACCTGAAGTGCGCCTTCCCATGCGCCGAAATTGAGGATTTGAGCGGCCGCCGGCCCGGCCCCACAGCTCAGGACGCTGGTGCCGATGAGCAGGATGGTCCGCCAGGCATGCACGGGTCACTCAGCGAAGTGACATCGGTTACAGGTATCGAAAGCGACGCCCCACGCGGTCTTGCCGTCGTGGCAGGCGCCGCAGTACTGACCGGCCGCTATCGCATCCATGGTGACGGGGTTGGCCCCCGCCTTCATCTCGAATATGGCGGGGTGGCAGGCATAGCAGGTGTAGCGCACCCGGTGCGCCCAGTGCGGAAATACGGCCGCAGCCGTACCGCGGGCTTCGCCTTCCACCTGAAACACGATGTCGCCCAGCACTGCCCGCAGGGATTCCACCGGCAAAGCCAACAGCGTCACCGCGAGGACTATCTTAAGCACCTTCACGAGACTCATTCCGTCCGGCCCTTCTGTCTACAAACCCGTGGCCAGCGCGCTGTGACAACGCCCGCAGCCGGTGTTCACATCGAAGGCGACCTTGCCGTGGCAGGCGCCACAATACTCACCGGCATAGATCTTGGCCATGGTGATGTCGCTGGCACCCGCGCGCATCTCGAAAATCCCGGGATGGCAGCTGGCACAGGACAATACGGCAGTGTGCGGCTCGTGGGCAAAAACCGCTTTGTACAAAGGGACCGCTTCCGGTACCAACTCGATATCAAATGGCAGCACCGGCTGGTGGGGTGTGTCGGGATCGATGCCTGCCCGGGGATCGATGATTCCCTGGGCCAGGGCCTTGGACCAGTCGGGCATGCCCTGCGTGACCGGCAGCAGGCGCTCGGCCTCCGCCCAGGTTGTCACGCTTTCCATCGGCGTGCGCGGCGCTTCGCTGGGGCGCCAGTCCGCCTGCATGGTGCCTTCCCGATGACAGCGGGCACAGGCGTTGTCTGTCGCAAAGGCCACCGTGCCGTGACAGACGCCGCAGTACTCGCCCGCCCGGATCTTGGCCATGGTGATCGTCGGCGGCTCGGCGCCGCGTTCCAGCGGAAAGATGGCAGGATGGCAATTGTCACAACTCAACCACTGCGTGTGCGGCGCGTGCTCATAGGTGACATGTAAGCTGGGGTCTGGCGCATCGGCAAAACGCACGTCGAAATCCAACACCGCCTGCCGCGCTGCGCCGGCTTCCAGTGCCGGCCGCGGCGCGATGGCAGCGCTCTCCAGCGCCAGCATCCAGTCGGTCTGGCCGGCATAATCGGTCGGCAGAAGCGCGGCTGCTTCCTCCCAGGATGTCGCGAGCTCGACCGGCGGCAGCTCTGCCTGCTGATCTTCCTGAGACGCCTGCTTTGCCTGCTCCAGCGCCAGCCGCGCTGCATCGAGCTCCTGCTGCAGCGTGCGGATCTCCTGCTCGAGATCGCGCCGCACCTTGCGCGTGGGCGGTGCTGGCCCCTGGTCGACGCCGTCGAGCAAAAGTGAGGGGCTGCACGCCACCACCGGCACGCCGGCAATGGCCATCACCAACATCAGCTTGCTGTGGGCCCGAATCATGTGGTTCTGCGCCTAATCCCCAGGACTACGGCGAACGCTGAAACGTTCGGCGCATATAAAGGATCAGGCGTCGAACGTCCTCCTCGTTCAGGATACCGCGCCAGGGCGCCATGGCCGTGCCCGCCCTGCCGTGGAGGATCGTCTGCCGCAGCGCCTCGTCGGAGACGGCATGCATCGCCCCGGGGTCGCTGAAATCGCGCGGGTAGCGACCGAGGGCTTCGAGCAGGGCGGTGCGACCGTTGCCCTCCGCGCCGTGACAGGCGATACAGTGTTCTGTATAGATTTGACCGCCGACGGCCAGATCCAGATCGAGTTGGCTCATGCCTGCCGGCAGGGGCCGCTCGAGGGTCCGGATGTAGCGCATGATGTCGATGACCTCCGCCGGCACCATGGCATGCTCCCAGCTGCTCATGGCGGTCCCGGGCACGCCTTTGGTGATCGCCAGGTACATGCGGCCGTCATCCACCCGCGCCATGGCCACCGGATCGGAGAAGTTGGTCGGCGGGGGATCCAGCATGCCTGCGGCCAGGGTATCCAATCGTCCGCTGTCGCCGTGGCACACCACGCAGCGGCGCTGGTACAGGCGACGACCGAGCTCCAGGCTTGCCTCATACGGCGCGGCGCGCGCGCTCTCTGGCAGTAAAGTAGATATGTAATCGATGACGGCGCCGATCTGCGGATCGGTCAGCACGGTGTTCCAGGGCGCCATCGCGGTGCCCGGGCGCCCGTCCTTGATCGCGCGGTACATCTGATCGAAGCTCACCCGGGCCATTTCGACCGGGTCGGAGAAGGCGCGCGGCCTTGGATTCAGCAGCCGGCCTGCTGCGGTAGCGGGCCTGCCGTCCTGGCCGTGGCAGACCGCGCAGTGCTCTTGATACAGCGACTCTCCCTCGGACAGCACCGATCCGGGTGCGGACTCCGCTGTCGTCCAGCAACACAGGCCGAGCAGCAGCGACGCAAGCATTACCCGAGTGCTCATGCGCTCATTCATCGCCTAGACACTCCTAAGTTAAAGGATTCTGCCCGCGACCAAAGAACGCCTGCAGGCGTATCACGGCCCTGGCGGGGGAAAGAACCCCCGCCCACTCTAGTCGTATCGTCTTATGCCAGCAAATCCCGCAGGGATTACTTGGCGTGGCACTTAACGCAGATGTAGTCCGCCGTGTTTCCTCCGATCAGGCCGCGCAGGAAGTACGAGCCACTCACATCGCCACCGTTGTGCGGGTCGTGGCAGGAGGAGCACTCTATTCCCGTTTCTCCGGCAACGGCGCCCGCGGCGATTGACGTCCCATTGTTGGCGGTGTCGTTGAACAGCCGAATGCCCACCGCCTCTGGGTCTGCCACCCACTCCGAAGCTATGGCGCCGGCGCCGCTCGTCTGGCCGTTATAACTGCTTGTCGCCCCGCCGTACGGAAACGGCATGCCGACCGGATGGTTGTTGTCCAAGCTGCCGGACGCCGCAACGATGTTCGGGGCTGATACGGAGAAACTCCCTATAGTCCCTGGATCCGCGCCATCGAACCACCCGACGTCCCCGACGGCCACGGTCGTATCATGACAGCTCAGGCACTTCACGCTCGGTCCCGTGTTGCTGGCCGTCGTAATCGTGGCATAGACCGTGCCACCCGTGGTATTCGAGTCCGTCCAGCTAAAGCTGGTGTTGGTGCTATTGCCCCGGTTCCATATCAGCGCTTGATCTCCGGCCGCGTGGGGCGTATGGCAGAATGTGCACATGCCGGTAGTCTCAGAGCCTACCGCTACTCCGGAGAAATCATGTGGCGTAGACGCCAATCCTTGACCCGGGTCCCCGGGGGCGGCGATGACCAATGGCGAAGCGAGCACCAGGGCCAATACCGACAGTAGTTTTACGATCAAATGTTTCATTGCCGACCTCCTAATTATTTCAGGGTCTAGTCCTTGTGTTTCTCACTGGCCCCCCGCTCGAAGCGCGGTGACGCCCGTGTGTTCTGTTGCGCCGTCAACTTCCCGGAAACTGTCCTCGGCGCGCGTGTTGACCAGCTGGTATACGTTGATCCGGTGGCTCAGGTGGTCAGCCACGTAAATGCGGTTCTGCGCGTCAATGGTGATGTCGGTGGGGTTGGTGAGCAGCCCCGGATAGCCGCCACGCCCGCCGAAGAACAGCAGCACCTCCCCGTAGGGATTGAAGATCTGCACGTTCGACCAGGCCGAATCCACCACGTAGAGATTGCCGAAGCTGTCGACGGCGACCCCCTTGGGCCGTTCGAACATGCCGTAGGCGTTGCCCCGCTGACCGAAGGTGCGCAGGTAGTTGCCATCGGCATCGAACTGCTGCACACGGGAGTTCATAGAGTCGCTGACGTACAGGTTGCCGGCCCGGTCCAGGGCGGCGTAAGTGGGATACAGCATCCGCTGCTCTACCGGGGCCTCTCTGCCACCGATGGTCTGGAGCAGCGTGCCGTTCAGGTCGAAGACCTTGACGCTGTGGCCCTTCCTGGTCTTGCTGCTACGCTCTGACCTGCCGCTATCCACCAGGTAGAGCCGGCCGCGCTGGCGATCGATGGCGATGCCGACCGGCCGCTCGATGTCCGGGTGTCTGATGGTCCCGACCTGCTGGCCTTCGCTGTCGAACACGGCAATGCGCCGCTGCCCCTGCTCGACCACATAGAGCCGCTCCTCGGCATCCAGCGCCAGGCCCGAGGGGTAGCGCAAGCCCTCGATCTCGAGGAAGCCCTGCTCGCTGAAATCGAACTTGAAAACCTTACCGGTAACGAGATTGGAAACGTAGACCCGCTGGCCGTCGTCGGACACGGCGAGCCCCATGGGCTGTATTACGTGGCGGTCCGGCGCCGGCTGTCCGCCCAGAATATTGATGATCTTCTGCGAAAACGTGGTATCGGTGCCCAGGTCGCGGTCGCTGCTGATGGTGCGCACGAACTCGATGCGGGTGACTTCCGGCGGCTCCGGCCACACCAGTTTCTGTAGCTCCGGCCCGGCGGGCGCGCTGGCGCAGCCGCTTATCAGGAGGCAGATCATCGATAGCGCCAATGCGCCAAGTGTTGCAGTGACCTTGGTGGCTTTTCGGGTCACCTCTTTGTGCCGACTAAATTGTTTCACGCGCCCCATCCTTCCAGCTCGCAGGTCCGGCCTTCGTTGATCGAAAGCCGAAACTGATTTTTGACGGATTTATTCTGAATTTGGGGCGCCAGAAAACACTGACATTCGTCAGTTTTCAGTGCGAAAAAACCTCGGAGTTACCCGTATTGGACCGCTTGGAAGCTTCGGTTATTGCTTATGGCTGCACACAATCCCTTGAATTTCAGGCGATTTTTTTAAATCAAGGGTGAAGGAGCCTTAATGTCAGATTCGATGAGGTTGCGCAGTCAAGACGTGGGTCAAACTGACGATACGCAAGGTCGGCTGTTCCCCGACATCCGGACTGGCCGACGGTGCCGGCCCTGGGCCGGCACCCGGTTCGCGCGGTGGCTCGTGGTTACTTCAGACTGGCGTAATACGCTGCAAGATTTTCGATATCCGCGTCCGAGAGGCTCATGACGAACGGTTTCATCAAATCATTGTTGCGAGCACCGTCCCGATACGCTTTGGTAGCCGACACCAGGTACTGCTCCTGCTGCCCGGCGAGATTCGGGTAAATGGGTAGCAAAGCGATACCATCGGCCCCGTGACAGGCAGCGCAGGCCGCCGCTTTTTCCTTGCCCGCAGCGATATCTCCGGCGTTGGCGGTACTGGTAAGCCCGAGTGCCAATAGGGCAATTGCAAGTGCTGAAATCTTCATTGTGCTTTGACTCCTGAGACTGTCGTTCCCACACAAACCCGTACGTCGCGTCGTGTGAAAATCAACCTTGCGCATACGCCGGTCTCACACGTCGCCGAGCCACATGGATCTGAACTAAGCAATGAAAGCCTAACCTGACAAACATCAGTTTGCGCTAGGTATTTACCGAAAAAGTAAACAGGTTTGTCAGTATCGACGCGGCTTGTCGCAATGAGTATTAAGGAAGTCTGATTTAAGGAGATACGGTAAAAGTAGGGAGTTGCGACACAGCCCGGCGGTTGCAGAACGACAGTCTTGATAGGCGGTTTAAGCTGCAGCCGGGCGTCCGCATGCAAGATGTCTTGTGTCAACCCGCAGTGTGCTTTCAGTCGCTTGGATTACGGGGACGAGCAGCCTTCGGCACTGAAACCGGAACTGCGCTGCATGGTTGCCGACGCAGTTCACAAAGTGAAATTCCGCAAAGGCCAGGCTCTGTTCCTCGAAGGACAGGCCAGTAACTTTCTTTACGCTCTGACCAGCGGCATGGTGAAAATCTGCCACCATACTCCGCAGGGGACAGAACAAATCATCGGGCTGAGCCATCCCGGAAATCTGCTGGTTGGCCTGCAGTCAATCGCCGAAGAGCATTATGCATACACGGCTGCCGCCGCGACACCGGTATCCGCATGCCGGATAAATCATCATGCGCTCTTGACCAAGGTCCGGGAAAGGGGCGACGTGGCCATGAGCCTGGTCCGTGCGCTGAATGCGCAACTCGCTCACAGCAGAGCGCTGATAGAAGTAATGGGGAAAAAAAACGCGGCGGCCAAGATCGCTTCATTGATCCTTCTCATGGTGCCCGGGAAGCAACATGAGAAAAGTCAATTCAGCCTGCCTTTTTCGCGCCGGGAAATTGCCGAGCTGCTGAACCTGAGCGAGGAAACCGTCTGCCGGATGATGGCCGAAATGCAACGCGAAGGGATCGTGAAGGCGCCGCGCCAAAACATCGCAATCGTCGACTGGAATCGCTTACGCGCGATGGCGGATGCTGCTGTTGTCGCCTGAATGGCAGCGGCCTCCCTAGCCGTCTTTTCTGATTGATTTAGAGCAGCTTCTCTTGGGCGGCGTCTACCGCCTCGTCGTTTTCTTTGACGCGGATCCGGCTCACGAACCAGAGCGATGCAAAAGTCCTGTCCAACGCTTTGCTATGAAAATCTTTCATCTCAACTTCGCTCAGGAACTCGATGACGTCATCGTATTTTATGTCGTTTACGAGGTGGGGAGTCGTTGCGAGCCAAATTTCCTCGTCCTCCTCGACAACGAGCAGGTACGCATAATTTCCCGCGATAAGCATTTCCCTGACGGTCGCAGTGCGCACGTCATCGGCCAGTGATTGGGTTGCCTGAGCCTTCGCAAGACCTACAAATGCAAACGTGGCGATGATTATCATGAAACCAATGACTTTTTTCATATTGGGGATTTCCCGATTGCCAAGTGATTGCAGGTGCCCTGGATCAATGCTCTACAAGGCTCGAGAGTTTCTCACTCCGAGTTGCCTGTCCGCTGCCATCTCACTGCCATCCGGGCCTCGTCACCGGATGCCCTGAATTCGCCTCGTTTCTTGAAAATGACAGTGATAGTGAATTGTTTTCATACCTTAACAGGATGCCCCCTGACATAGGCACTATCCGCAGGATATTCGGCCTCGCAATTATTCGCCAGAAATTGCGACGCAGGCGCTTTGGCGGCGCCTGTTTCAAGAAATCGATTGACTAACCAGAGGCTTGCGCAGGTCCGACCCCAACGGTGAGAGGACTGTGCCGACCAGGCGGAAGGCGTGCCACAGCACGACCCAGATGCCGAGCATCAGGGTGACGCCGGATATGGCGAAGACCAGCAGGAATGGCCTGATCTGCAGCATCATGTCCTGGAACGAAGCGCCGTCGTAGAGACCCCTGCCGAGACCGGCGAGGATCAGCGCGGTGAAGAACACCGCGAGCGAGACGTTCGCGGTCCAGTATCCGAACTGCACCTGCCGGGTGCAGCCCGCATGAACCTCCAGCGGCAGCTCCTCGCGGATCACGTAGAACACGGACGCCAGCAGGATCATCGTGTT
>JABAOE010028328.1_pt1 | contig 13251 bp, 16 predicted proteins | sample 7062141 | NCBI WGS metagenome assembly JABAOE01 (sample SAMN14538627, study PRJNA623070) | marine sediment metagenome | biome: marine biome [ENVO:00000428]; feature: marine pelagic biome [ENVO:01000023]; material: deep marine sediment [ENVO:00002113] | place: India: Gulf of Khambhat ... | reverse complement strand
TTCGTGTTCAGCGAGAGGTCCATCAGCAGCTGGTGGCGCCGCTCTTCGGGGAAGAAGTTGATGATACGGTCGAGCGCCTGGTTCGCGCTGTTCGCGTGCAGTGTTGCGACGCAAAGATGCCCGGTCTCGGCGAACTGAATGCCGTACATCATCGTCTCCTGATCGCGAATCTCACCGATCATGATGACATCTGGGGCCTGACGAAGTGTGTTCTTCAGAGCGTTATGCCAGTTGTCCGTATCGACACCGACTTCGCGGTGCGTAACGACACAGCCGTGATGCGGATGCATATACTCGACGGGGTCCTCGATCGTGATGATGTGGCCGTGCGAATTTTGGTTACGGTGTCCGATCATCGCCGCAAGAGTCGTCGACTTACCGGAGCCCGTACCACCGACGACGAGACACAGTCCGCGCTTTGTCATCGCGACGTCTTTGAGCTGATCAGGCAGCTCCAGTTCCTCAAACGTCGGAATCTTGGTTACGATCGTACGCAGCACGGCACCGACGCGCCCCTGCTGCACGAAAGCACTGACGCGAAATCTACCGATCCCTTGCGGTGCGATAGCGAAGTTACATTCCTTTGTCGCGTCGAATTCTTTTGCCTGGCGATCGTTCATGATTGAGCGAACGATCAGCGAGCTCTGCTCCGGGGTCAGCGGCCGATCAGCAAACGGTTTGATAGCGCCGTCAATCTTGATTGCCGGGGGAAACCCGGCCGTGATGAAGAGATCCGAGCCGTTTTGCTCGACCATCTTCTTCAGCAAATTTTGGGTTAGCCTGACTGCTTGGTCGCGTTCCATACCGACGCGCTCCTATGTACCGACTAGCAACGCTAGAAGATTTCCTTGTTGACGGCCTTGAACCGGGCCTCTTCCTTTGTGATCAGACCTTTGCCCATGAGCTCCTGAAGATTCTGATCCAAGGTCTGCATGCCAAGCGATTGGCCGGTCTGGATCGCCGAATACATTTGCGCGATCTTGCCTTCGCGAATCAGATTACGAATAGCCGGCGAGCCGATCATGATCTCGTGTGCGGCGATTCGACCGCCGCCCGTGCGCTTGAGCAAGGTCTGGGAGATGACCGCGCGCAGCGACTCCGAAAGCATGCTGCGTACCATTTCCTTCTCCGCGGCAGGGAACACGTCCACGGTCTCGAGGTCGCGCATCTCGCCGACCAGGACGATGTCGGGGTCCTCGCGCAGCGCCGCCCGCAGCGCGTTTTCGAAGGAATGCGTGTGCGCACCCAGCTCACGCTGGTTGATGAGGCACTTCTTGGACTCGTGGACGAACTCGATCGGATCCTCGATCGTAAGAACGTGATCCGGCTTGTTGTCGTTGATGTAATCGATCATCGCGGCGAGCGTCGTCGACTTACCCGAGCCGGTCGGCCCGGTCACGAGAACCAGGCCACGCGGATGCATCGAAATATCCTTGAAGATACGCGGCGCACCCAGATCGTCGAGCGTTAGTATCTCCGAGGGAATCGTTCTAAACACGGCTGCACAGCCGCGGTTCTGATTAAACGCGTTGACGCGAAAGCGAGCTAGCTTGGGAATTTCAAAGGAGAAGTCAGTCTCAAAAAACTCCTCGAAGTCCTTTCGCTGCTTATCGTTCATGATGTCATACACCATGCTGTGCACTTCCTTGTGCTTCAGCGCTGGCATATTGATGCGCTTGACATCACCGTCGACGCGAATGATCGGCGGAACGCCGGCGGACAAATGCAGATCCGACGCGTTGTTCTTGACGGCGAAAGCGAGCAATTGAGCGATGTCTACGGCGGCCATCCGGCTCCCTCTACATCTCTGACCCTTACCCCAACAACGGAGCTTGGCATAATGTGGGTAGTATAGCCATGACCAAGAACCAAAGCGTGACTCAAATCACGGACCATCTGCGCCAGGTGCGCGACCGCGTCAAGAAAGCGGCGTCCGCCGCCGGCCGCGCAGCTGAGGAGATCACGATCGTCGCGGTCAGCAAGAGGCAACCGGCGACTGCGATCGAGGCAGCATACGCTGCCGGACAACGCGATTTCGGTGAGAATTTCGTACAGGAAGCTGTCCCGAAGATCGAATCTCTCGACCGGTCTGACATACGCTGGCACTTCATCGGCAGCATTCAGGCCAATAAGACCAAGGACATCGCGCGTTTCTTCGATTGGGTCCACACCGTCGACCGGCTCAAGATAGCCAATAGACTGAACGAGCAACGCCCCCATTACGCCCCGCCGCTAAACATCTGTATACAGGTCAATCTCGCCGAAGAGCCGCAAAAAAGCGGTGTCTTGGCAGACGAGGTCGACGAGTTGGCCGAAGCCGTAAGCGATCTCTCGCGTGTACGCCTCCGCGGGCTCATGACGATGCCGCCCGTCTCTGCCACGACCGATACGATCGAAGCGCTGTTTCTCGAACTTGCGCGCATTGAGCGTTCGCTCGTTGCACGCGGCGTGGAGCTGGACACATTATCTATGGGTATGTCGGCGGATCTCGAGACGGCCGTGCGCTGCGGGAGCACGATGATCCGAATTGGCACTGCGATTTTCGGCCCGCGCGAGTAACCTAGAGGCCGTGTTATCTTTGGCAGCAGCTATATCGCGAGCGACTACCCGTCATGCGTGACTCGTTTACACTCTCACTGATTTTTTTGGTTCGTACACTTGGCGATCTCTATCTTCTGACGTTTCTTCTTCGCTTCATCATGCAGTGGGTTCGCGCGGATTTTTACAATCCCCTCGCGCAGTTTGTCGTAAGAGCGACGAATCCACTCGTCGTTCCGGCACGGAGATTCGTTCCGTCTGCAGGCGGTGCTGATCTGGCAACACTCCTCGTCCTGGTCATCCTGGAGGCAATATTGACCTGGATGCTCTTGTTCCTCGGCTCTCTCACGGTCACGACGAGCCAGTTCTTACTTCTCGTGCCCCTGCGCGTCATCAATCTAACGCTGTGGTTCTACACAGTAAGCATCTTCGTTTACGTCCTCATGAGCTGGATTTCGCAGACAGGATATAGCCCAATCAGCCGAATGCTCGCCGAGCTCAACGAACCGATACTCGGGCCTGTACGGCGTGTGCTTCCCCCGATCGGCGGCCTCGATCTATCACCTTTGCTCGTTCTCATTTTTATTCAGGCCATCCGCCTCGCAGTGCCGCTGCCGGCGTATCTGAGCTAGATCTGAGACTGGGGCGCAATGGCGACACAGCAGCGTGCGATAGAGTATTCTCAGACCGGGGACATACAAAACTAGGGGGGAAGGCCATGAGCAGATTCCTGCAGGTATTGCCGGTGGCGTGTTTGTGTCTAGCTGCCGCCTGTGAGCAACCTGCCCAGCCGACGGCAGCGACGCCCGAGCCGGCCCTGCGCAGCACGGAGAACTTCCGGGACTTTGGCGACTACGTCGTGCATTTCAATGCTATCTCGACGAACCAACTCACACCGGACATTGCGCGCCAGTACGGAATTGTCCGAAGTAATAACCGGGCGATGCTCAACGTCAGCATCATCAGAAAAGAACCGGGGACAATGGGCGTCCCCGTCTCCGGAAGCGTGTCAGCATCCGCTGTGAATCTGACTGGGCAGCACAAGAATATGACGCTGCGCGAGATCCGTGAGGAGGAAGCGGTCTATTACATCGGTGAGCTTCCAGTCGCAAACGAAGAGACGTTGGTGTTCTCGATCGACGTGACGCCTATGAACGAGGCGAGCAGATTCTCAGTTCGCTACATGAAACAGTTCTACGTCGATTGATTGACTACGAATTTTCTCTAACCGCGTTGCGAATACGGATCAGATCTTTGTGCGAGACGTACAGTAGACCAGCGAGTTTGCGAACGAGATGATCCTCGTGCTTATCGAGATGATCGTCGGCTAGCGCAACACGCCAGAGCATCTCAACGACTGCGTGCTTGTCCTCCAGGCTGAGTCGCTCGTGCAACAGGCGCGTGAAGGATTGCAGCTCGACGGAGTGATCTGCCTCCGTCTCGGCTTCCTTAACGAGCAGCAGCGCTTCGTCTTCGCTCAGATTGAAGAAACGCTTGACCTGGTCGAATACGGCCTCGTTCTCGGTCAGATCCTCCTGGTAGTCGGCGCGCATAACCTCTATCAGAAGCGTCGCCGTCGCCAACTGCAACCCATGTTCTCGCGCCTGCGGGTCATTCTGCTCACCGTCACCCAGTGTTCGATTGAGCATCTCTCGCAATCCTTTCAGCACTGATCTACCTCGAACCGTATTACTCGACAGCCGTCGCAGGTGGGGCCAAGAAACTCGTCACGCCGTTCTTGAGTTCCGTTAACTTGCCATGAAAGAAGTGATCGGCGCCAGGAATGACCTCTAGTTCCGGACCCGGTGCTTGATCGTTGAGCCAGTCGATCAATGCATCGAGCGCAACGAGCTCGTCGGCGTCACCGTGAACTAACAGCCAAGGCGCCGCGGGAAGCGTTGCACCTGGCTCGAGTCTCTCGACTGGCAACGCGACTGTGACAATACCCGCCGGATGTGTCTCAATGGCCGCGCGAACGACAACTGCGGCGCCGAAGGAGAAACCGCCGAGGTACTGCGGCAAATCCGGCCACTGCTCGCGCAACCACGCGCTCGCGACGAGTGCATCCTGCGTCTCGCCGACACCGTCTGCGTACGACCCGGCCGATGCGCCGACGCCGCGAAAGTTGAAGCGTAGTACCGCAGCACCGAGCGCCAAGAAGCTGCGCGCAAGCGTGTAAACGACCTTGTTATCCATCGTTCCGCCGTGCAGGGGATGCGGGTGACAGATCAGCGCCGTAGCTTTCGGTTCGCCCTTCGGGAGGTCCAGCTTCGCTTCCAACGTGCCCGCTGGACCTCGGATGACAGGCGCCTCTTCGGACGATGCAGGAACAGGCACGAGACGTCACCTCAATTGGTTGTGGCTTGCACCTGAAAGTCAATGATCTCCAGTCGGCGGCTGGCCACAGCTCGACCGTCGATGTATTGGGGCTCGTAGCGCCTCGTCTCGATTTGCGCAATGGCCTGCTGCTCGTAGATACGGGCGGGCGAGGCGTCGATCACGCGAACGCTCGAAACGCTGCGGGCAGCGTCGACGAGCACCTCGAGCTGGACGATGCCGCGCACGTCCCGGCGCAAGTCCAGCGGTGGGATCTCAGCCAACGGCGCTAGCATCGGCGAAGGGCCGACGTCCTGCTCGTCGAGTAACTCCCCAAAATCGCGTAGCTCCGTCTCGGTGAGCAGATCGACTTCGTGCAGCTCGAGCGCGCGCCGCTGCTGGCGCTCGTTGAAACCCGATATCTCGAGCGAGAACCAGATCATGGCCGTTACGATGCAAAGCGCTACACCGAACGACCCGGCGAAACGCAAGAAGGCCCGCTCACCCGTCATCGCTCTCCTCGAAATCCAACGCGGCTGAGTTGATGCAATACCGCAGACCGGTCGGCTTCGGGCCGTCCGGGAAAACGTGGCCGAGGTGTGCGTCGCAGTTCGAACACAACACCTCGTCGCGGACCCGACCCAGGCTGGCATCTTCCCTGCTTGCGAGGGCCTCTGCCGTCGCTGGCGCCCAAAAGCTCGGCCAACCTGTCCCGGAATCGAACTTGGTCGTGGACTCGAACAACGGATTCCCGCAACACACGCAGACATACATGCCTGAGTCGTCGTGATCGTAGTAGCGGCCCGTAAACGGTCGCTCCGTCCCTGCTTCCTGTGTGACGCGATATTGCTCGTCGGTCAATCGCTCGCGTAGCTGTTGATTCGGTCTGTCTTTGTCGTCGGTCATTCGCTGAGCTCCTGTCCTTTCCGGCGGACGAAAAGGCCGCTTCGGATGGTCGGCCTGCGGATGTTATCTTAGATTCGGTATGTCACAGATTATAGAGCTTCACGACGTTCGTAAGCGTTACGGTGACACGGAGGTCTTGAGCGGCCTGACTCTCGGAATTCGAGCGAACGTCGTCACGGCGATCGTTGGCGCGAGCGGCAGTGGCAAGTCCACGCTCTTGCAGATCATCAACGGCTTGGTCAGGCCGGAACAGGGAAGGGTCGCGGTGTTCGGCGCACCACTGCCTGAGCAGAATCTGTTCGCGACCCGGCGACGCATCGGCTATGCCGTCCAAGGCACGGCGCTGTTTCCACATCTGAGCATCGTGCGCAATATGAGCTTGGTCGCAGAAGTCGAGGGCTGGGACGAAGAACGCATCCGTGCTCGCGCCCTCGAGCTCATGGCGCTCATGAATCTCGAGCCGGAGCTCGGGGACCGCTTTCCACACGAGTTGTCCGGCGGTCAACAGCAACGGGCGGGGATCTGCCGGGCCATGTTTCTCAAGCCCGAGATCCTCCTCCTCGACGAACCGTTTTCCGGCGTTGATACGCTGACGAAGGGCGAGATTCACGAGCGCCTCGCTGGTCTGCTTGCCGCCGAGCCGACGACGGTGCTTCTCGTCACCCATGATATCGCCGAAGCACTGAGTGCAGCCGCAGATCTAATCATCATGCGTGACGGTCGCGTGGAGCAGCGCGGGCCGGTAAACGACGTTCTCGCCGAGCCGGCGAGCGGTTATGTCGAAGCATTTCTTGGCCAAGGTCATGCGGCGTAAGCTGATCACGGTCGCCGCGGTCATGGCGAGTTTCTCCGCTGGGCTTGCCGCTCAGGAGACACCAATCGTCGTCGGCAGCAAGAATTTCACGGAAGGCTATGTGCTGGCCGAGATCTTGGCGCAAACCCTGGAGTCCCGCGGCTTCTCCGTCGAGCGCGAATTCGGTTTCGCCGGCACGCTCGTTGCCTTCGAGGCGTTGCAGGCTGGCGAGATCGACCTCTATGCTGAGTACAGCGGAACGATTTCTCAGGCGATATTGCAGACCGGTGCCGAGCTCGACGGGCCTGCGCTCGCCGCACAACTCGAGCCGCTTGGTCTTGATCCACTCGAGCCGTTCGGTTTCGACAATACCTACGCAATTGCGATCACACCCGGACTCGCCGAGTCCCTGAATCTCGAGCGAATCTCTGACTTGCGCGGGCATCCTGCGCTTCGGTTCGGTTTCAGTCACGAGTTTCGCGACCGCGCTGATGGCTGGCCGGGGCTCAAGAACGCTTACGCACTACCCCAAGACAGCACCGGGCTCGAACACGGTCTAGCCTATCAAGCGATGCTCGAGGATGAGATCGATGCAACCGATGCGTACTCCACGGACGGTGATCTCGTTCGATACGAACTGCGATTACTCGAGGACGATCTAGGCTTCTTTCCGACGTATCTCGCGCTGCCGTTGGCACGTGGCGATCTCGACCCGCAAGCTAAGGCGGCGTTGGCTTCGCTTGCCGGCAGCATCAACGAGGCACAGATGCGCGCGCTCAACGCCGAAGTCGTTGTCAACGGGCGTACGTTCGCGGATGTCGCCGCACAGTTTCTCGCCGAGCGCGGCCTCGCGCCGCGCGAGCCTCGGGCGCGCAGCCGCGTTCAAGAACGGCTGCTGGCCAACGTTCTCGTACATCTGAAGCTTACGAGCATCGCGCTCTTTGCGGCGACGCTCATCGGTCTTGCTCTCGCGCTGTCGGTCTACCGTTCACCGACGATCTCCAAGGTTGTGCTGTACACCGCGGGCCTGCTACAGACCGTGCCCTCGATCGCGCTGCTTGCGCTACTGATTCCGATCGCCGGTGTCGGTCAGGTTCCGGCGATCATCGCGCTTTTCCTCTACTCGCTATTGCCCATTGTGCGCAACACGATCACCGCGCTAATTACGATCGATCCGCTGTTGCAGCGCGTCGCGGTCGCGCTGGGCCTGACACAAGCTCAGCGACTCAGATCTATTTACTTACCGCTGGCCCTCCCGCACGTTCTTGCCGGAATACGCATCGCGGCCGTGGTGAGCATCGGCACGGCGACGCTCGCGGCCTTCATCGGTGCGGGCGGACTCGGTGAGCCGATTGTGACGGGTCTCGCTCTCAACGACACGAGTCTTATTCTGCAAGGCGCAATTCCGGCTGCGGCATTGGCCGTATCCGTCGAGCTCATGTTCGAGGCGCTCGAGCGCTGGCTCGTGCCAGCGCACTTACTGACGCGTCAAGCCGTTCCCTGAGAACTGTCGTCATGTTGCGGCTCAACGAGCAGCGCGTTCATCCGCTTGACGAACGCTGCTGGGTCGTCGAGCGCCTGACCTTCGAGCAGCAAGGCCTGATCGAAAAGCAATCGCGCCAACGCGTCAAAGTGTTCCTGCTCCCTCTCGAGACGCCGCACGAGTGGATGCGCGTCGTTGAGCTCGAGCGACGGCACACTCTTGGGCGCCTCGTGACCGGAAGCTTTCAACAGTTCGCGCATTTGAAAGCCGATCTCATCATCGCCAAAGACGAGGCAGGATGCCGACTCGGTTAGCCGACGACTTACGCGGACCTCATCGACATCGTCGCGCAGCGCACGCTTGACCCGCTTGAGCAGCCGTTTCTGCGATTTACTGTCGGCTGCTTCGACGCCCGGCGTATCCGCCTCAGACGAATCGAGCATCCCGCGCGAGACGTCCTTGAACGTCTTGCCCTCGAACTCCCGCAGGTATTGCATTACCCATTCGTCAATGCGATCGGAGAGCAGCAACACCTCGACACCTTGCTCACGCAGGGCTTCGAGGTGCGGACTGTTGCGCGCCGCCGCCGGCGACTCAGCAGTGAGGTAGTAGATCTGCGCCTGCTCATCCGGCGCCGCCTCTAGGTAAGCTTTCAGGCTCCTATCCTGCTCGAGATCTTCTGACTCCGTACTGTTAAAGCGCAGCAGGCTGGCGATCTTCTCCGAGTTCGTCGGATCCTCAGCGACGCCCTCCTTGAGCGTCGTGCCGAACTCCTTCCAAAAAGTCGCGTACTTGTCCGGCTCTTCCCGTGCAAGCTTCTCGAGAACGTCGAGAACGCGCTTAGTCAACGCGCCCTTGATAGCTGCCACGTTGGGATCCTGTTGCAGCAACTCTCGCGAGACGTTCAACGGAAGATCGCTCGAATCGACGACACCGCGAACGAATCGCAAATAGAGCGGGAGAAACTGGGTTGCGTCATCGCTGATGAATACGCGTTGCACATAGAGCTTGATACCTCGCGGTGACTCTCGATTCCAAAGATCGAGTGGCGCGACAGAAGGAACGTAGAGCAAGCTCGTGTACTCTCGCTTTCCCTCGACTCGATTGTGGCTCCAGGCCAGTGGCTCGGAGAAATCGTGAGCGATGTGCTTGTAGAACTCGATGTACTCCTCGTCTTCGATCTCGGCACGCGGGCGGCTCCAGAGCGCTTTTGCCTCGTTGATAGTCTCGACGGTCTCCTTGTCCTCGCCCGGGCGTACGAGACGAACCGGAAACGCGATGTGATCTGAGTACCTGTGAATGAGGTTTTCGACGACCGTCGGTTCGAGAAATTCTCTGGCGTCTTCTTTGAGTTTTAACGTGACTTGTGTCCCGCGCTCCGGTTTCTCGGCCGGCTCGACCGTGTACTCGCCCTCGCCATCCGATACCCAGCGCACAGCCTGTTGAGGCTCAAGTCCCGCGCGCCGGCTCAACACCTCGACCTCGTCTGCGACAATAAAAGCTGAATAGAAACCGACACCGAACTGACCGATGAGCTGTGCGTCCTGGCGCGCCTCTCCGCTGAGCTTCCCAAGAAACTGTGCAGTTCCGGAGTGCGCAATCGTGCCGAGTTGCGCAGCGATCTCTTCCGCGCTCATACCGATGCCCGTATCGCTGACGACGAGTTTTCCGGCATCCGCGTCGAGCTTGATACGTATCTCAAACTCGGTCTGATCAGCCACGAGCTCTGGGTTGGCCAGAGACTCGAAGCGGAGCTTGTCGTTGGCATCGGACGCGTTGGAGATCAGCTCACGCAGAAAAATCTCTCTGTTGCTGTATAGAGAGTGCACCATGAGGTGCAGGAGCTGCTTGATCTCGGCCTGGAAACTGAAAGTCGCAGGCCCAGTCTTCTCGGTCATTCCACCCCCCGACGTAACATGAACGTCGTAGATGGGGCGTCATTAGAGAGAATTCAAGTCCCGTCGCTGGCCGACAGGCGTTGCGGGTCGGCGACGGTCCGCGAAAGCTCTCTCGCGATAAGTGCCGCAACCCAGAGCATGACGCTGGCGAGGGCTGTCCAGAAGAGCGCCGGGACCCAGCTGGCGAGAACGTCGGCGAAGCTGACGACGGCGAGCCCGCAGGCGGCTGAGAAGCCGACCTCGAGGCATGGCCAGCGCATTCGCTCAATTGCGTAGACGACCGAGAACACGAGGTCGTCGAGATCGTCTAGCCACAGCAAGATGATTTCCATATCGTTCTTGTATCGACGCGCGATCGGTTGTGATCGTCTGAGCGTCGAGCGTTGAACTCTACGCCGCATCGCCACAGCAGTGCCGTGATCGACCGCTCAAAAGACACAGATCGTTCAGGACACGCTTGTTTCGGTATAGTAGGTTGTTAACTTAAGCTGGCTGACGGCGACCCATCGCTGCCACTGATCGTGAAACGAATCATCGTATTGAACCCCAAGGGCGGGTCCGGCAAGACCACAATCGCGACCAATCTAGCCGCGAACTTTGCAGTCGCAGGTCACCATCCTGCGCTCATGGATCTCGACCCGCAGGGTTCGAGCACGCGCTGGCTCAAGAAGCGTGCGCGAGACCGTTCCGCCGTGCACGGCATCGCGGGTTTCGAGCGCTCGGCAACCGTGACGCGCAGCTGGCAGCTGCGCGTGCCCAGCGACTGCTCACCATTGATCATCGACACGCCAGCCGCGATGGATCCTCAGACGCTTCCGGAGATGACACGTGGCGCGGATGCCATCCTCGTTCCAGTGATGCCATCGGATATCGACATCCATGCAGCCGCCAGATGTATTGCCGACTTGTTGCTGGTTGCGAAGATCAAGCGCTCGGACGAACGTATCGGCATCATCGCCAACCGCGTACGGAGCAATACACTCGTTTCACAGTCCTTGATGCGCTTCCTGCGCAGCTTGGATATCCCGCTCATCGCCACGCTGCGCGACACACAGAATTACGTTCGTTGTGCTGAGTCCGGCGTGGGAATCCATGAGTTACCGCGTTGGCAGGTCCGTCAGGATCTCGAAGCTTGGTATGACATCAAGCAATGGCTCGATCGCCGAAATGCGCTTGTCGCCAGCGAGAGCCGCAGCCTCGCGTCCCACGGCTCAATCTAGAGCGGCTCGGGACGAGGATCGAAATTATGGATGATCGCGGGCGCCTAGACGGGCTCGCGGGGGTTAGGAGTCCTCGGACTCCCAGTTCTGCCGGATCTTGTCAGCCCAACTGTTGTAGCCACGCCAGCTATAGATGGATGCGTCTCTGGCAGTGCGCCGTGCAGGCTGCATGCTCACGCGGGAAAGCCATTTCCGGTACGCTTCCCAGCCCTGCTGCTCGGTCGGCCCGGAGGGCTGATCGCCATTGGGCTGATCGGCAGGACTGGGGTCCTGGGCTGCTTTGCCGTTCTGCCCGCCGTGGTACAGCGGTGGGCGAAATCGATGATCTTTTCCGTTGCTCATAAGGTCTAGCACTGCGTTCAAGATTCGAGCGCCATACTAGCCATCGGATGGCATCATCCGCCAGGAACTGCATCACAAACAAGTTACATAAAATCAATTCAAAAACAGAAAGTTACGACCGCTTTAACTTAATCCCCGTCGGCAGGCCCGTTCGCGTTAACGCGTAGCGCGCCTCGAGATGCGAGCCACGAGAACCGCAAATGACGCTTGTAGCGGCCGGGTTAGCCGAGGGCGAGCAAAAGTCGGGGGCGACCTTACGGTCGGATCTCGATGGGTGTGCCTTCGTCGGTCATGAGCCAGATATCGACCATGTCCGAGTTCGATACGGCGATACACCCGTCGGTCCAATCCCAGTTCGTGTAACGGGATTCGCTGTACTTGGGCTCGTTGGGCTGCCCGTGAATCATGATCTGGCCGCCGGGATCGACCCCCTCGGCCCGGGCGCGGGCGATATCCTGCTGATTCGGGTAGGAGATATGCAGGGATAGAAAATAGTCGCTGTTCGAATTTCGCGCGTCGAGATAGTAAAGCCCCTCCGGCGTACGAAAGTCACCTTCACGTTGCTTCGGGCCCTCGGGCATGAGCCCGAGCGCAATATCGAAGTCTCGTAGAACCTCGCCGGCCTTGAGCAAGTAAAGCTTGCGCTCCGATTTGACGATAAGGAGCGAGTCCGCCGTCTCGTAGTGTGGGCTCAGCGTATCGGCGCGTGGAACCCCGCCGGCGAAAAACGCCAGCAGCAGAACCGCCCCGATTGTCCCGTAGACACGCATGACCGGGTCACTCTAAAACAGGATCGCAAGCGTAATCAACGGCTCAGGCCGCAGTCCGTGCCGAAGTTTATTGCTGCTTTAGCGCAGCGATTCGCTGCTCCAGAGGCGGATGCGACATAAACAGCTGCCTCAAACCGGATGCCCGCCCGGCAGAGATGCCGAATGCCTGCATCGACTCGGGAAGCTGCGATGGCTCGTGCGCCTGGCGCAATCGCTCCAGCGCCCGGATCATCTTATCCCGGCCAGCGAGCTTGGCACCGCCAGCATCCGCGCGAAACTCCCTCTGCCTCGAGAACCACATGACGATCATCGAAGCGAGTATGCCCAACACGATCTGAGCGACGATGCTCGCGATGAAGAAGCCAGGCCCGTAACCGCGCTCAGTGCGAAACACGAGCCGATCGACGAGAAATCCGACGATGCGGGAGAGAAACACGACGAACGTGTTGACGACGCCTTGAATGAGGGCGAGCGTGACCATGTCACCGTTAGCCACATGGCTGACCTCGTGAGCAAGCACGGCTTCGACCTCGTCTTCCTGCATTCGTGTCAGTAATCCGGTGCTCACGGCCACTAGCGCGTTGTTGCGACGCGCACCCGTCGCAAACGCGTTCACATCCGGGGAGTCGTAGACGGCCACTTCCGGCATTGAGATGCCCGCCATCTGCGCCTGCCGTTGCACGGTATTGAGCAGCCAGCTTTCAGCCGCATTACGCGGCGTTTCGATCACCCGCGCACCGGTAAGCCGCTTCGCCGACCATTTCGAAATCGCCAACGAGATAAACGATCCCGAAAAGCCGATGACGGCCGAGAAAATCAGCAGTGCCTGCAGATCCAGCTGGGTTCCCTGCTCGTTGAGCATCGACTCGATGCCCAGCAGCTGCATGACGACAGACAACACCACGAGCACGGCGATGTTCGTGCCCAGAAACAGCAGGATTCTCTTCATACGTGCTCCAAATTCCCAGAACTGGCTGCCCGAAAC
>JABAOE010001447.1_pt1 | contig 13251 bp, 14 predicted proteins | sample 7062141 | NCBI WGS metagenome assembly JABAOE01 (sample SAMN14538627, study PRJNA623070) | marine sediment metagenome | biome: marine biome [ENVO:00000428]; feature: marine pelagic biome [ENVO:01000023]; material: deep marine sediment [ENVO:00002113] | place: India: Gulf of Khambhat ... | reverse complement strand
GGCGCGCTCCTGCACCGGTAGCCGACATCGATGCCAGATCGCGGGCCGGGCGCGCTCCTGCACCGGTAGCCGACATCGATGTCAGATCGCGGGCCGGGCGCGCTCCTGCACCTGGCGTTTTTTCAGCCACGCCGCGATGCGGACGCCGATCGCGACCAGCACGAGCGCCGCGAGGACGTAGTTCGCGGGCTCGCCGACGCCGGTCAGCATGCGCGTGAACTGCTCCTGCGCTAGCGCGATGCCGATCACGTAAAGCCCTGTCTTGTGGAGGATCTTCCAGCGCCCCGGCCCCAGCGCGGCCGCGGGTTTGTTGAACGACGTGATCAGCATCAGGTAGATCAGGGCATAGACGACCGTCCCGAAAAATGCCGCAGGCAGGCCGTTCAGGGCGATCAACAGGATCAGGTGCGAGGTCATGATCGCGGCAAAGGCGATGCCGATTAGTCGACGGTTCCTGAGCAGATTCCTGCTGATCGCGTTCACGTCCAGAGCGCGCAGCGGCCTCGCGATGAAGATCAGCAGATATATAAGGAGTGCGAGTCGCGCGCTGATGCGCAGGGTCACACCCAGGCTCTCCTCGTCCCAGCCGTGCTGCCCCAGGTAGAAGCCGGCGGGAAACGAAAACATGAGGAATACGGCGCTGAAGACGGTGAAGTTTTTCCGATTGCTGCTCATAAAGGCAGATAGACCCGGCTATCGGTATCGATCTCGAGTCTCTCTGTCAGCCCGCCGTTCAGTTCGAGCACGTAATTGACCGCCTCGTCGGAACGCCGCGACGTCAGCGAGTGCGGCTCGGCATTGCGGTGAATGTTGACGATGCGACCGTCTGCAGCGAAGAAGACGATGTCCAGCGGGATGTAGGTATTCTTCATCCAGATCGACAGGATCTGGCTGCGCCGATAAACGAACAGCATGCCGGTGGTGTCCGGCATCTCGCGGACGAACATCAGGCCGCGGCGGCGTTGTTCACTGGACAGCGCCAGGTAGACATCGAACAGGTAACAGGCATTTTCGCTGGCGGCAATGATCACCGTCGACTTGTCGAAGGCCTCGTCGATCGTACCTTCGAAGTCGTATTCGCCCGATTGCCCGGTGAGCAGGAACCACAGCGCGACGGTCGTCAAGACGCGTGCGATCGTCATTCGGGCTCGTCCCAGTTCAGCCGTCCGGCGAACTCGAGTTCAGTGAAGCTGATGCTGGATCCTCCATTCAGTTCCGCGAGCGGAGAGACGCAGTATACGGTACCGCCGATCCGGTAGGTCGACCCGGCGGCGCCAGGCACGGCCTGCTGGTAGTCGATGTCGGTCCAGCAGCCGTCGGTATCGCGGGTGCCGAAGAAACGTCCCGAGCCTTCCTCCATGAAGGTCACATTCGTGCCGAGTTCTTTCGCAGTGCGTCCCTTCTCGAGGTCGGGAATGCCGAGGATGAACGCGACGGTTGCTGCGCCGGGCCCGGCATCGACCGGACCCGACAAATGGATTCGGGCGCCTTCGTCATCCGGCCTGGGCATGCCTTCGCAGGTCAGCGACTCGGCTGTCCAGTTGAGGTCGAGGCGGACCGCACCATACAGTTCGGTGGCCAGCCTGGCGGACTCGTCGCAGGCATGGCTGGCGTCGGCCGACGGCTGCGGCTCGCGCTGGCAGGCGCTGACGGTCGCCAGCAGAAGCCAGGCCAGCGCCAGGATCGATCTGTTTCCTTGGTAACGATTGCTGGGATTGGCGTTCACAACGGTGCCCGACGGCCGGCGGTCAATGCGCATTATGGCCAACGAGGCCTCGAGTGACCATCTGCAGGGGTATCGTCCTGTGGGACAAAATGACAAAGACCATTTGGCCTGATAGCGCATCAACACTACAATGGCACGCCTTTTCGCCCTCGGAGTTAGCCAGTAATGAGCGTCTCAGAACAATTTCAAAAGCTCGAAGCCCACGTGGCGAGCCTGATCGTCGGGCAGCAGCACCTGATCAACCGGATGTTGATCGCGTTGCTTTGCGACGGCCACATGCTCGTTGAGGGCGCTCCGGGGCTGGCCAAGACGCGCGCAATCAAGGTGCTCGCCGAGAGCATCGAGGGTAATTTTCATCGCCTGCAGTTCACCCCGGACCTGTTGCCGGCCGACCTGACCGGCACCGATATCTATCGACCGCAGGACGGCACTTTCGAGTTTCGCGAAGGTCCGCTGTTCCATAACCTGATCCTTGCTGACGAGATCAACCGCGCGCCGGCGAAGGTCCAGTCCGCACTGCTCGAGGCGATGGAGGAGCGGCAGATCACGGTGGGCGAGAACAGCTACAAGCTGCCCGACCTGTTCATGGTGATGGCGACGCAGAACCCGATCGAGCAGGAAGGGACCTACCCCCTGCCCGAAGCCCAGCTCGACCGCTTCCTGCTGCACATCCAGGTCGGCTACCCGACGCCGGAGGACGAGCGCAAAATCCTCATCCTGAATCGCGACGAAGCCAAGGTCGGCATCCGCGACAACTTCGCCCCGCCGGAGATCGTGCCGGAATCCGCGATCATGGAAGGTCGCAAGCAGATCCTCGGCCTCCACCTGTCCGACGAGCTCGAGGAATACATCGTCAACGTGGTCGTCGCGACCCGCAATCCCGGCGCCGTTAACAAGGCTCTCGACGGTCAGGTCATGTACGGCGCCAGCCCCCGCGCCTGTATGGGCATCGACCGCGCCGCCCGCGCGCATGCCTGGCTCGAGGGTCGCGACTATGTCGGCCCTGAAGACATCCAGGCAGTCGCTCCGGATGTTCTGCGCCACCGGTTGGTCATGAGTTTCGAAGCGGAAGCCGACGGCGTCTCCGCCGACTCGGTTATCGACGGCGTGCTCGACGGGGTCGGCGTGCCTTAGCCCGCCGACGGATCATGCGACACGACAGGTTACCCGCAGACGCCTCGCCGGTCAGCGTTTCGCAACCGGGACTGATCCGGCTGAGCGGTCCTGCCCGGGCGCTCGCGCTGGACGTACTGCGTGTCAATTCCCTGCAGACGGGCGCCTATGTCTCGCATTTCAAGGGACGGGGCATGGAGTTCGACGAGTCGCGTCCCTACCAGCCCGGGGACGATCCACGCAACATCGACTGGCGAGTTACGGCGCGCAGCTCCGAGGCGTATACCAAGCTGTTCCGCGAAGAGCGCGAGCGTCCGGTCCTGATCATGACCGACCTGCGGACCAATATGCATTTCGCGACCAGGGGCAGCTTCAAATCCGTCAACGGTACGCGAGCGGCCGCGTTGCTGGCCTGGGCCGCGCACCACCGCGGCGATCGTCTGGGCGGTATCGTGTTCGGCGATACCCGTCACCGCGAATTGCGGCCGCGGCTGGGTCGCCAGGCGGCGCTGCGCTATGTGCACGAACTGGTCACGCATCCTGACTGGACCACCGACATCGATCACGGCGCTACCGACGAGGAACCGCCGCTGACCCAGGCGATCGCCATGCTGCGTCGCGTCACCCGGCCCGGCAGCCTGGTTATCATTGTCAGCGATTTCATCGGCCTCTCGCGGACGGCGCAGTTCTACCTGACCGGCATCGCGCGCCATAATGAAGTGCTCGCGGTTTTCCTGAGCGATCCGCTGGAACGACAGCTGCCTCCGCCGGGTCGATACAGGTTAGTGAGTCACGACGAGGAGATGGCGATCGATACTTATGCGCGCGGCGCGAGAACGGAATACCGCAACGCGTTCGAGGAGCGCCTGCACGAGTTCGAGGCGTTCTGCCATCGCTACAACATTCACCTGCTGCCGTTATCGACCGAGGAAGATCCGGTCGAGGCGCTGCAGAAAGCCCTCGGCAAACGCGAACGATAGAATCGAGCATCATGGACCCCGACCTGCTGCCACTGAGAGATCTGCACCTGCCCGAGGCGGTCGGCTGGTGGCCGCTCGCACCCGGCTGGTGGGCGCTGGTCGCGCTGGCATCCGCCGGGCTGCTCTATCTCCTGTACCAGCAATTCCTGAAGTGGCGGTGGAACGCGGCGCGGCGCGTCGCTCTGGCGGAACTGGCGCGTATCCGTCGCGACTACGAGCAGGGCGCCGATGCGCTGCTGCTGGCCAAGGAGCTGTCCGAGCTCCTGCGGCGCAGCATGCTTGCCTATGCGCCTCGCGGCGAGATGGCGGGCCTGACCGGGGACCACTGGCTCGCCTGGCTGGATCGCGGGCTCGACGGCCGGCCGTTCACCGAAGGCTCCGGCCGGCACATCGAGTCGCTCCCCTATCGGCGTCCGGAGAGTATCCGGGACGATGAGGACCTGGCGGGGCTGATCGACGCAGTAAAGCGGCGCCTGAAAACCCCGTTGCCGGAGGGCGCAGCCTGATGTGGTCGCTGGCCTGGCCCTGGATGCTGCTGGCGCTGCCGCTGCCTTTGCTGGTGCGCGCATTGCTGCCGCCGGTCGTCGGTACCCAGGACGCCGGCCTGCGGGTGCCGAGTTTCAGGGGCTTCTCGATGCTGGCCGACCGCTCCGAGGTCGAGCAGCTGTTCAACTGGCGATTCTGGGTCGCCGTGGTCGCATGGGCGCTGCTCGTCCTGGCCGCTGCGCGTCCCGAGCGCATCGGCGACGAACTGGACGTGCCGGTGTCCGGCCGTAACCTGATGCTCGCCGTCGACCTGTCCGGCAGTATGGACGCGAAGGACTTCGAGCTCGGCAATCGCCGCGTCGACCGGCTGACCGCGACCAAGGCCGTGGCCGGCGACTTCATCGGCCGCCGCGAGGGCGATCGCATCGGCCTGATCCTGTTCGGCGAACGCGCTTACCTGCAGGTGCCGCTCACGCTCGACCGGGAAACGGTCAACACGTTGCTGATGGAGGCGTTTATCGGGCTGGCGGGAGAGAAGACCGCGATCGGCGATGCGATCACGCTGGCGGTGAAGCGGATCCATGACCAGGGCGCGGAGGGCGGCGAGCAGGTGCTGATCCTGCTGACCGACGGCGCCAACACGGCCGGCGAGATCGATCCGCTCAAGGCCGCCGAACTCGCGCAACAGATCGGCCTGCGCATCTATACAATCGGCATCGGCGCCGAACAAATGGTCGTCTCGTCGATCACCGGCGGCATGCGTCGTGTCAATCCGTCGGCCGACCTCGACGAGGAGACGCTGACCGGGATCGCCGACCTGACGGGCGGGCGTTATTTCCGCGCGAAAGATACCGCGGCGCTGCAGGACATCTACCGCTTGCTCGATGAAATGGAACCGGTCGCCGAACCCGAGGCCGGCTTCCGCCCCGTGAAGTCACTGTATTACTGGCCCCTGGGCGGTTCGTTCGTACTGGCCCTGTTCCTCGCGGCGATGAACCTGTTGGCCGGCGTCCGGCTCGCGCGCTCAGAAAGGGTGAAGGCCCATGCCCGCTGAGTTTCATTTCCTCAGGCCCGAATGGCTCTGGGCATTGCCGGTCGTCGTCGTGATGACCGTTATGCTCGCGCGTCGCAAGCTGGCGCCGGGCAGCTGGCAGTCGGTCATCGATCCGGCGCTGGCGCCGTACATCCTGTCGACCGGCCAGATCAGCAAGCTGACCTATCGCTGGTGGCTCGTCCTCATCGGCGGCGCGCTGGCCGCACTGGCGCTTGCCGGGCCGAGCTGGAATCGCGTAGAGCAACCGGTATTCCGCTCCGAGCAGGCCGTCGTTATCGCGCTGGACCTGTCGCGTTCGATGGACGCCCAGGACCTGACGCCGAGCCGGCTGACGCGTGCGCGGCTGAAAATTCTCGATATTCTCGAGCGCCGAAGCAGCGGCCAGACCGCGCTGGTCGTCTATTCTTCGAACGCATTCACGGTTACCCCGCTGACGACGGACGCCGACACCGTGGCGGCGCTCGTCAACAGCCTGAGCACGGACATCATGCCGAGCCGCGGCAGCTATCCGCTCAGCGCGATCACCAAGGGACAGCAGCTGCTCGAGCAGGCCGGGGTCGCGCTCGGCGAGGTCCTGTTGATCACCGACGGCGGTTCTTCGCCCGCCGCGGAACGCGCCGCCGAAGCGCTGCGCTCGGCCGGTTATTCGCTGTCGGTACTCGCCGTCGGTACGCCCGACGGCGCACCCATTCCGCGTGCCGGGGGCGGCTTCGTCACCGATCGCTCCGGCAATATTGCCGTACCCAGGCTGGAAGCCGGCGGACTGCAGCGTCTCGCATCCGCCGGTGGCGGCCGCTACGCCGTCATGACGGCGGACGACGCCGACATCGAGGAGATACTTTCGGGCCCTGTCGGCGGCGTCGGCTCCGAGTCGGACGAATCGCTCGCCACCGATCAATGGCAGGAAGAAGGTCCCTGGCTGCTGCTGCTGCTGGTGCCGATGGCGGCGCTTGCGTTCCGCAAGGGACTGGTCCTCTGCCTGCTGGTCTTCATGCTGCCGGTCAGCGAGCCCGCGCATGCCTTCTCCTGGCAGGACCTGTGGCTGACCCGGGATCAGCAGGCGCAGCGGCTGCTGGATGAGGGCAGCGCCGCGGACGCCGCGGAACTTTTCGAGGATCCTCGCTGGCGCGCGGTCGCCAATTATCGCGCTGGCGACTACGGCGGCAGCGCCGCCGGGTTCGGAAACCTCGAGGACACGGACAGCCTGTACAACAAAGGCAATGCGCTCGCCAAGCTCGGCGAGTTTGCGTCGGCGATCGAAGCCTATGAGCAGGCCCTCGAGATCGACCCGGACGACGAAGATGCACTGTATAACCGTGATCTGCTGCAGGACATGCTCGAACAGCAGCAGGATTCACAGGCGGGCGAGCAGGGCAACCAGGAAAACTCGTCGGAAGCCGGCGGCGGTGCGCAGCAGTCCGAGGGCGAGAGCCAGTCGGACCAGGCCGGCCAGGCCGGCGAACCGGGCGCGGAGGGGCAGCAGGGGGAATCCTCGGTACGCGACGAAGAGAGCACCAGCCAGGAAGACCTCGAGGCGATGCAGCAGGAACTCGAACGCGCCGCCCAGCAGGCAATGGAGCAATCCGCAGAGGCCCAGGAACAGGAGGGCATGACGCAGGAGCAAGCGCTTGCGATGCGTCGCGCCCAGGAACAGCAGCAGGCGATGGAGCAGTGGCTTCGTCGAATTCCGAACGATCCCGGCGGCCTGCTGCGACGTAAATTCAGGTATCAGTACCAGCGGCAGGGCAGGGACCAGGACGGCAATAACCTGTGGCCGGACGACGAGACCCAACCATGGTGATTGCCGTGATTCGACGAACAGCACTGACAATACTCACTGCCTTACTGGTGATCGCAGGGACGGCGCAGGCCGCGGTGATCGCCAGCATCGATCGCGCCAACGTCGAACTGAACGAGTCGTTTACGCTGAAGATTACGGTCGACACGGCCATTGACGTCGAACCGGACGCCTCCGCGCTCGAAGAGGACTTTTACGTCGGCACCCGCAGCCAGTTGAGCAACACGACGATCGTCAACGGCCAGATCAGCCGCTCGCGGACCTGGACCTACGTGCTGATGGCGCGACGCGAGGGGGACCTCGTGATTCCGCCGGTCCGCATCGGCAGCGAGCAGAGCGAGCCGGTGCCGATCAGCGTGACGCCGCCGTCGACGAATATCCCCGGTGAGGCCGATATCTTCGTCACCACCGAGGTCGATCATGCAGAGAGCTTCGTGCAGGCGCAGGTCTTGTATCGCGTCAAGGTTTATCGCGCCGTGGCCACGCGCCAGCCGCGACTGAGCGAGCCGTCGATCGGCGGTGTCGAGGTGCTCGTCGAGTCAGCCGGTGAGGAACGCAGCTACGAATCAATACTTAACGGCAAGGCCTACAACGTCGTCGAGCGGGTCTACGCGCTGTTCCCGCAGGAGAGTGGCACGATTTCGATCGAACCCGCGCGCTTCGAGGCGCGCGTGCTGCGCAACGGCCGCATCACGGGCCGCAAGATTTTTGAATCGGACGCCATCGACGTCACCGTCAACCCGATACCGCCGCCGCCCGCCGACTATCCGGATGCCGCCTGGTTCCCGGCGAAATCGGTCGTGCTGAGCGAGGACTGGTCGCGCGAGCCTGGCAGCCTGCCCGCCGGCGAACCGATCACGCGGCACATCACGGTGACAGCGCTCGGTCAGCTGTCGACGCAGATACCGGTGATCGAGCCGGCAACGTCGGAAAATATCAAGATCTATCCCGACAAGCCCGAATTTCGCGATACCGCCGAGCAGCTCGGTATCCGCGCGGTGCGCAGGGACCAGTACGCGATGATCGGGGTTGCCGCAGGGGATGTGGAATTGCCGGCGGTCGATCTGCCCTGGTGGAACATCGATGCCGGCGAATGGCAGGTGGCAAGCCTGCCGGGTTCGATGCTCAGTATCCTGCCCTCGCCGAACGCGCTGCTGCTGCCGCCGCCGGCGCCGGTCGAGGAACCGGCGGAGGAGCCAGGGCCGGCCGTGGAAACGCAGATTGTTTACGTCGACTTCTGGGCGTATGTCAGCGCCGGCCTCGCCGGTATCTGGCTGATGACGGTGATCGCGTGGTGGTGGACGCGCCGGCCGGTGAGTCGCGAGCCCAAAGAACCTGCGCCGCCGCCCATCCACAAGCAGCAGGCGAAGTTCCTCAAGGCCGCCCGCAAAGCGGCGCGCGATGGCGACGCTGCAGGAGTCAAGTCAAACCTGCTCGACTGGGGCAGGCTGGAATGGCCGGCTGACACGCCGCGCAGCGTGGGCGAAATCGCCAACCGGGTCGCGATCCCGCTGTCCACCCAGCTGCAGGCGCTGTGCAGCGCCAGCTACGGTCCCCATGACGAGCATTGGGATGGCGAAGCGCTGGCCAGGTCGCTGCGATCGATTACCGTTTTGCGCGACGATGAACCCGGGCGCCCGGCCGATACTCTGCCGCCACTGAGTCCGGTCAGCCCCTGACTGACCCCGGCTACCAGCTGCCGGAATTTTCCATCGAGGCCCACGGCTCCCTCGGCGCGAGCGCGTCGCCTTTCTGCAGCAATTCGATCGAGATGTTGTCCGGCGAGCGGACGAAAGCCATGTAGCCGTCCCGCGGCGGCCGGTTGATCGTAACCCCGGCATCGAGCAGTCGCTGGCAGGCGTCGTAGATGTCGTCGACGGCATAGGCCAGATGGCCGAAATTCCGGCCTTCGCCATAGTCCTCCGGATCCCAGTTCCAGGTAAGCTCGACCTGCGCGTCCTCGTCTCCGGGCGCGGCCAGGAAAACCAGCGTGAAGCGCCCGGTCTCTACCTCCTTGCGACGAAGTTCGCGGAGCCCCAGCTTGTTGCAATAGAAATCCAGTGACTCGTCGAGATCGGTGACGCGGACCATCGTGTGCAGATATTTCATCTTCTCTATCCTGTAGCGGGACCAGTTGAACTGCCGCAGTCTATGAGACGACAATGCCCGAAGACTTGCAACCGGTGACCGACGTGCATCGCATCCGCGCCATTACGCTCGACCTCGACAATACGCTGTGGGAAATCAACCCGGTCATTTACCGGGCAGAGGAAACCTTATGGGCGTGGCTCGGCGAACACTACCCGCGAATCCACGAAACTTTCGAGGCGAACGACCTGTTGCGCATGCGCCAGGAAGTCATGGACGAGCACCGGGAGCGGCATTTTGACTTCCGTTTCCTGCGCAAGAAGGTGCTAAAAATGGTTGCCATCAGCGCGGGGTACGACGAGTCACTGGTAGAGCCCGCATTCGAGGTTTTCGATGACGTCCGCAATGACGTCGAGTTGTATCCGGATGTGCTCGTCGAACTGGAAACGCTGTTCGAGCGGTTTACGGTCGTTGCGCTGACCAACGGCAATTCGAATCTCGAAAAGATCGGTATCCGGCACCTGTTCCACGGCGTCGTCACTGCGGTGGGCGCCGGCGCCGCCAAACCCGAGCAACGTATCTTCGACGTCGCAGCGGCGGCAACCGGCGTCGCGCCCGGGGAGATACTGCACGTCGGCGACCACCCGGAAACCGACATCGATGGCGCGCGCCAGGCAGGATTCCGTACCGCCTGGATCAACCGGAATGGCGACGCCTGGCCAGACGAACTGCCAGCTCCCGACGCAGTCGTTACCGACATGACCGAACTGAGAGCGTTACTGGAAGCGGAGGCATAGTCCGTGCCCGCTTCGCCGCTGGTCATCTACGTCCCCGGGCTGAAGCCGAAACCGGAACCCGGTCTGCATCGGGAGCAGTTGTTGCGCTGTCTCACCGCAGGTATCCGCCGCCTGGACCCGGAGACCGCCGACGCCATTGGCGCGCCGGGGGCGTTCGAGCTGGTCAGCTGGACGTTCGGTTTCTATGGCGAACACCGCGACATCGCTATCGACCTTGACGACATTGCAGCCGTTCTGAAGAAGGAACGCGCCTCTGAAGAAGACATCCGCGCCGCAACGTCGTGGCGCCGGCGATTCGCGGTCAGCTTGTTCAATGCCGCGGATTTCCTGCCCTTCGTCATCCCGAGTCTCGCTACCGAGGAGATCGAGGTACACCTGCGTGATTACTTCCGCTACGTGCACGACAACCAGGGCCGCGCCGAGGCGGCCCGTGCCATGCTCAAGAATGCGCTGCTCGAAGCCCATCACGCGGGACGCCCGGTGCTGCTGCTGGCCCACAGCATGGGTTCCGTCATTGCCTACGACGCGCTGTGGCAACTGACCCGCGACGGAAGCCACGCCTCGGTTGACCTGCTGGTCACGACGGGCAGTCCGCTCGGGCAAAAGCGCGTGCAGCGGCACCTGTTGGGATGGTCCGAGCCGGAGCCGGACCGCTTTCCGACGAATATCCGCTCGTGGACCAACATTGCGGCGATCGGCGAACTGACCGCGATCGACAGAAACTTGAGAAACGATTTCGCCGCGATGATCCGCGGGGGCGGGGTGACCGATATCACCGATATCGAGGTCTTCAACTACTATCACATGCACGGCGCGCTCAACGTGCATGCCGAGTACGGCTACCTCGTCCAGGAGGCGACCGCCAGGAGCCTGCGCGAATGGTGGCGACGGGCGTCCCGCTAGCAGCCTGTTGAAGCCGCCCTGACGACCTCGGGCGGCGCTTGAAAATTTGTCGACGCGCCGCTAGGCAGCGGGATCGAGGTTCGGCTTGATCACGATATCGATGCGCCGGTTCCTGGCACGGCCGGATTCGGTCTCGTTGTTCGCGACCGGGTTGGTTTCGCCAAAGCCGGTTGCAATCAGCCGGTAGCTCGGGATCCGCATCGCGTTGATCATGTACTGCTGAACCGATTCGGCACGCTCCTGCGAAAGCCGCTGGTTGGAGGCGTCGCCGCCGTAGGAATCCGTGTGGCCCTCGATGATCAACTCGCTTCTCGGGAATACGTCGATCGCTTGCTCGACCTTGGCGAGCAAATCGAAGTCTTCCTGCTTGATCTCGGCCTTGCCGCTGTCGAACGTCAGCCCGACCAGGCGCAGGATGATGTTGTTGCCCTCGCGAAACACGCGCGCTTCGCTACGGGCGAACATCTTCTCCACCTGCTCGAACCGGGCCTTGATCTGCTCCTCGGCCTGCAGCCGCTGCACGAGCGCAGCGCGCTCGGCCGTCGCGCCGCCCAGCCGTTCGTCCAGCGCCGCGATTTCGTCTTCCATGTCCGCGAGCCGCAGGATGTTGGAATCGACTTCCTGCTCGAGGCTCTGGATGCGATTGCGCTGGTTCTCGATATAGGTCACGAGTTCCAGCTCGAGATCGTCGTGACCTTCCGACATCGCCGGCGTAATGTCCGCCATGCTGGCAATGCTGGACAAAGGCTCTTCCCACTGCAGCACCAGCTCCTCGACCGTCAGGTTCTTGTCGCGGACGTCACGAACGACTTCCGAGAGATAGATCGCATGCTTGGCTTCGTAGTTCGCCTGGCGAGCAAGGCTTCTCGGCAGATCGGTATCGTAGCGGTTCTCGTTGAGTTCCCGCTCGGCGTCCGCGAGCAGCTGCTTGGCTTTGCCGAGGGTGATCGGCGCATAGCGGCCGACCCGCGCCCGGTCTGCATCGGCCAGCAGGCGCCGGGTTTCGCTCAGGTATTGCGCCTTGATCGCAATGAGCTCGGCGTCGCGGTAATAGGTCGTCGCCTCGATGTCGTTTTCCTTGGCCCGTTTCAGGTCGCCGCGCTCGAGAAAGCGGATCGCATTGCCGAACTCGCGCTGCGCCCGGTCCCAGGTTTCCCGGGCCAGCTCCGGTGCGCGCGCGTTGGCCGCATCCTGGCGGCTTTTCATGACCTGGGCGAGCGCGGTCTGCGCGAGCTCCGCCGTCTTGACCGCGGTTCGGAAGTTCTCTTCCGCCTCGCCGGCCTTACGGCGGACATATTCGATGTTGCGCCCGCGATCCAGGGCGATTTCGGCGTCCTGGTAATCCTCCATTCCCGCTTCGTAGCTGCGCGGCGCAAGCAGCCTGGCGTCGAGCGCGTCGGCCGCTTCCTTGGCCGCGTCGGCGTCACGGAAAAAGGTTCGGCGCAGCTCGTCCTGCGCCATCGCATTGCCTGCTCCGGCCAGGAAGACGGCGAGCAGGAGAAATCTGACAAAACTGTTTTTGGCAGCCATTGTGTAATTCCGCTGGTTCATATGTTGTCTGTCGAGGCGCGCCCAAGCGCACTCGATCGAATATTACATATCGCGCCTGCGGCAAACTGTGCAGTAGCTCTACTTATGCGGCAAAGCTTATGTCAATTCGACCCATTCTACGCCGAAACGAGCGCTTTCGGGGGATCCAGGTCGCCTGCCGGGCCGATCTTTGTGACCCGGTTCACCCTTCGGCAGATCGGCCGCAACCACAGGGCAAATTGAGGCGTGGCTCACAGATCGAATCGCGACCCGTCCGTAATCTTGGTACCCATGTCTGCCAAGTACTACACACAGTTCAAGCTCACCGACGGGGATTACCACGGCGGCAACGAGTTTTCGGGTGTCGTAGAGCTCTCGCAACCGATGGACCATGACTCCGACGTCACGGACATCGAGGCGGTACTGGCAAAGAATTTCGACCTGCAGCAGAGCGCTGTACAGCTCGTCAGCTGGTCAAGGTTGCATTGAGGACTGGATCGTCCTGACAGGCGTCTGAAATCTTTTTCCCCCTGATTCTCCCCGGCTAGTCCGGGGATTTTTTTGTACTGGAATTCCCCATTCTTCGTACACATCACTAAAGATCAATCCGCGCCGGCCCGGATCGCAGGCATCGAACAGGCGGGCGGATTGCCCCTGATTCTCCCCGGCTAGTCCGGGGATTTTTTTGTCTGCAAAATGCCTTTGTAGGAGCGCGCCCAGCGCGCGATCGAATTCCGAGCACCACGCTCGTTCGCGCGCTGGGCGCGCTCCTACAG
>JABAOE010007754.1_pt2 | contig 13254 bp, 18 predicted proteins | sample 7062141 | NCBI WGS metagenome assembly JABAOE01 (sample SAMN14538627, study PRJNA623070) | marine sediment metagenome | biome: marine biome [ENVO:00000428]; feature: marine pelagic biome [ENVO:01000023]; material: deep marine sediment [ENVO:00002113] | place: India: Gulf of Khambhat ... | reverse complement strand
GGAGCAATTGACTGGGTAACGGCCTGCTCGTCCAGATGATCAGGCAGCGGCAGCTGTACGAGTATGCCGTGGATCGCGGCGTCGGCATTCAGTTCATTCACCAGGGCAAGGACCTTCTCCTCGCTCGCATCGGCGGGCAGTTCATGTTGCACGGAGTGAAATCCGCAGGATTCGGCCGTTCGCTTTTTATTGCGAACATAAACCTGGCTCGCCGGATCTTCGCCAACGATGACGACCGCGAGCCCCGGGCGCACGTCGTCGCTGGCTGCCAGTTCGGCTGTCGTCTGCGTTATCTCGGCTGTTAGGGCGGCGGCCATTGCCTTGCCGTCGATCAAAGTTGCTTTTGTCATGTTTTTGGCGTCTGAACACAAACGACCGCCGGCTTGGGCGGTCAAAGCTGATAAAGACTGACGTGGATTTTTCGGCGCGATGATAGTACCGGTTAGGCAGCAGCAGGTAAATACGGGTCCGGGCCGCGGTCAACTGAAAATTACCCGCACGGTTAGCGAATGCGGGTGCTAACATCGTCAGGACCGTCCGCGCCGAATCGCCGGTTGCGGTATCGTGGAGGGCAGAGGATGGTCGATCGCATCGATTCGAGAACACATGTTGCAGTGAAGCACTGGCCGATTGCGGTGTTGCGAATCTATACCGGGCTATTCTTCACCTGGAACGGCAGCAGCAAGATCCTTCGGGACGATTTTGCTGACGGCATGGCCGGATTTCTCACCACCCAGCTCGATTCGAGCTTCGCTTTTTACCGGCCCTTCATCGAGTCAGCGGTATTGCCGAACAAGACGATGTTTGCCGCCCTGGTTTCCTGGGGCGAACTGACCGTGGGTTTGCTCATGCTTGTCGGTCTTGCGACCCGTTATGCTGCCGCAATCGGCGCGATACTCGTGCTGAACTTCTGGTTTGCGAAGGGGATGCCAATTTTCGCGGGCACCAATCAGGATGTCGCGTGGCTGGTCATATTCATTGTGCTTGGCATGGTGCCCGCAGGCAGGATTGCAGGGCTTGACGACGGCTTCCGCGACCGGCTCCCCTTCCTCAGGTAGAAGCCGATGAGTGACGACTGGCTCGCTCGCTGGGATGAGGGACGGACTGGCTGGCACGAACCTGCCGGCAATGAGGGCCTGCAAACCTACTGGCCGGATGTCGAAAAGCCGGGAAACGTTCTCGTTCCCCTTTGCGGCAAGACACCGGATATGCTGTGGCTGGCGGAAATCGGTCACGAAGTCGTCGGTATTGAATTATCGGAGATTGCGGTCGAAGGATTCTTCGAGGATTACGAGTTGCGCTACGAGTACGAGTCGGATGGTTCGTTCGGCCGGTACATGGCGACCGATCGTGCTGTCACGGTCTACTGTGGCGATTATTTTGCCTTTCAGTCACAACCGTTTGATGCTTTATACGATCGTGGCGCGCTGGTGGCACTGTCTGCCGAAGAACGACCACGTTACGTAGAACACACCAAGAGCCTACTCAAGCCTGACGCGCTGCGATTTATTGTCACGCTGGAGTACGACCAGCGCATCGTAAACGGCCCACCTTTTGCGGTTATGCCCGCAGAACTTGCGCACTACTGGGACGATATTGTTCGCATTGGTGAAAAAGACGATATCGATAATTGCCCGCCGAAATTTCTAACAGCAGGATTACAGGAAATCTCCGAAGTCTACTGGTTATCCCGGTGAGTCAGCTCGGCTGTCCCACGCAGCCGCCGCTTCATGCCGCCATAAAGCAGCACAATCGGCCCGAGTGCCGCACACAGGTGTTTGATCGAATGACCGCTGATGATCTCTCCCAGGTCATATAGTGGCCCATCCAGCAGTTCGAACACTTTTGCGAGCGCATACAGCAGGAACAGTATCCAGATAAAGCGGGTGCGGTCGAACACGGATTCATAGCCGAGCAGGATGGCCGGGATTATTAGCATCGGCAGGAACTGCACGAGCCCGTATAGGCGCAAATCACCGGCATTTTGCGCCTCGGAATAGTCCCAGTAGATAACCGATATTGCGCCTATCGCCAGCAGCGGCCAGAGCATGTTCCGTCCCAGCCGTGTGGAGACATGTTCACCGACAATGATTGCCAGCAGTGACATGAACGCGATCGTCATCGGCAGACGATCCCAAAACAAGGTGTCATTGTCGGGCGCAAGATGAAACCACGCCGAGCCGAATGCCGTCAGCAGCACGCCTGCAAAAAGTATGTGATATGCGGGAAAAAGGGCGGCCAGGACACCCGGATGTTTCCTGGATTCGAGAATCCACAGCCCCGCAAAGCCGGGAACCAGGAACAGCGCATTGGTCACGACGTTCCAGAAATTGGGAATGCCCAGAAGGACCCTGTCATCTGCGAACTGGTGGTAGTTCTGGGGTTGTGGATACGGCGCGACGAACAGGAACACCGCGATGATGGCGAACAGGATGAAGGCAAGGAGTGCATAGCCCCTGGTCATAGCGGCAAAGCAACCCTATTCGCCGCCGGTCGGTCCGTAAAATATCACCCAGGTCGCAAAGTCTTCGGTGAAATCCTCGAATCGGTGGCTGACAAACGCCGGTACGAAAAGGGCGTCGCCCGCTTCAAACGGTTGCCGCTCGTTTTCGATGACGAAAAAACCGGAGCCGGATTTGACGATATAGACCTCATCGCGATCATGTGGAACCTGGTTGTCGATGCCTTCCGGTTTGTAGTAGCCGAGCTCCAGTGTCCCGTGTTGCAGGACGATCCCGTATCCCTCATCTGAAGACGTTGAAATTTTTTCAAGTGCCTGTTCGGCGGTGAATCGATTGTTCATTATTTACCCCCCGGTCGGTCAGCTTAGCGCACGGCGAAAGCGCTGGCCAATGCCACGCAACCGCTCGATGGACTCGTTTGAGAATACGATGCGAACGTAGTTGGCACAATGTTCGCTTCCCCAGTTGATCATCGGCGTTGCCGCAATTTTGCCGCGTTCCAGCAGGCGCCTTGATGCCGCGGCGCCGTCATGGCCGAGCGGCGAAACATCGACAAGAAAAGACCAGCCACCGTGCGGCGGTATCACCTTGAATTGGGATAGCTCATCAAGCAGCAGGTCACGCCTCGCCTGCAATTCGTTGACGGCCTCCTCGATGCCATCTCTGGCTTCGTTGATTGCAGTAGCGACTGCGCCCATGGCGATGCCTGTCTGGCAGACGACGTTGCTTATGCTCACTCTCGCGACGTCGGCGATAATTTCGGCGGGACCGACTGTCCAGCCGACTCGCCAGCCGATCATGCGGTATTCCTTCGATGCCGATCCAACCGTAATTACCTTGTCGCGCATGCCAGGAAACGATGCCGGATGAATTACCGCCCTCCCGTCGAACAGGATGCGTTCCATCGCCGCATCATCGATAAGCCAGCAGTCGGCAAGTTGACAAAAATCGATCAATGCCTGCCACTCTTCGACCGTGAATACCGCGCCGGTCGGCATGGATGGACTCATGAGCAAGGCCGCAGCAATCTTTTCAGGATCGATGCTGTTCAGTGCAGCGACATCGGCGCGCCAGCCCTCTGGCGTCGGCAGCAAAGGCACGAATCGCGGAACGCCTCCGGCCAGGCGAACCCGGTTAATCAGGCCGACGTAAGTCGGATCGGTAAGAAGGACCTCGTCTCCGGGTTCGAGCACTGCGAGCAGCGCGTTGAAAATACCTGAAAGACCGCCGGCACTGATGACGCACTCGGTCTTCCAGTCATACTGCTGGCCGGATTGCCGGGCGACCAGGCTCGAAGCTGCCTGCCGCAGGGAATCCAGGCCGAAGAATGGCAGGTAGCTGTTCGCGTCGTCGTCGTCGGTTGCGTCCTTCGTATACTTGATTGCTGCTGGCGGGGGCAGGATGTTCGTATCGAGATTCTCGAGCCGCAATACCTCAGCGTCATTCAGGCTATCGGCAAGCTCACCCATTTGCTCAACGCCGATTCTGGTGATGTGTTCAAGTCGCGATACGGACATGGATAGCCCTTATTGTCGGCTCCCGGATGCCACGAGGCTTGCGTTACCCGGTCAAAATATCGCCCGAACCAGGAAAAGGAATCCGAGCGCGGTAAGCGGAATCCCAAGGGGTGCGCCAACGACACTCATAGCGATCGCAACGCCCGCTATCATCAGGCCGATTCCGAGCACGACGCAGAGGACTCGACCGATTACGCCAAGAATAAAAGTAAGGAGGCGCCATATCGCATAGAAAGGCCACAGTAGTATGGGCACACTTTTTTCTGTCGATTCGTTCATTACCTGATCTCCTGCCTCGACCAAGCGGTGCCAACCACTTTTTATTCTACTGCCGTTCGGTCTCCGGGGGCGTGGCGAAATTCGATCCCAGCCATCCTGCAAGGAAAATTGTCGCAATGATTGCCAACACTGAACTGATCGAAAACCATAACGGATGCGGGATGGACATCAGGTTTATGATCGTTCCGAGGAGCACCAGCATACCCACGATACTCGCGTATAGGAGCGGCATTTGTCTGGCGATGAAGCAGGCCAGGAGGCCTCCGGCAAATGTCGCGGCAATCCATGCGGCCATCACGAACAGCAGGGCCGCAAGCGGCAGTCCTGCGACGTAAGCCTGCATTGCTTCCTTGTCAGTGATGTCGAGATCGCCAGGCGGCGGATAAACAGCGTGCCCGAGTGACTCGATCGCAATGATGACGATTACGGCTGCAAGTACACCGAGCACAGTAGCGAGTATTTTTCTTAGCATGGTTCGGCTCCGACGGAAGGAACTCGACTCAATCAGTTATCTTGGCAAATCTTCCCGGATGTGATGAGCGATTCGCCGCTCGCCATTAGCTTGCTTCCTGAGAAAGGCTGCGTATTTCCCCTGATTTCCGTAACGCTCGTCATCTTAATCGAATGACAGGCGAAAAGTAGCGCGGACACAGCCGAATCAAGACGAAATAGATTGCATTTTCTGGTCATAATGGATGACGGATCCCTGGTCATGTTTAGTTTCCGGAAAAAATTAATTGGCTGGTACTTTGTATCTGTCACCGACCGGGACAGTCACCTCACTCCCGCTGTTCCTCGAAATAACGTTCGTAAACCCTTCTCATGAGCTGGTCAGGCACCCGCAAGCCGTCAACCACCGCACCGAGAAGCCTCATTTCCCCTGCATCTTTGCGATTGTCAGCCGCAATCACTTGCAGCACCATCAACATGAGATCCTCTTTCTGGGCGAGCGTCAACTTCCGGTTGATGGCATCCACGACTTCGTCGAGCCTGGAATGGACGGCAAGTTCGTGTGAAGCCCGCGCAATCATTTCCAGCGCTTCATCGGGAGAGATCCGAAATCGATTGCGCAACAAACCCACCATGCGCTCCGACTCGTCGAGTGATATGCCGCCATCGCTCTTGGCGACCAGTGCCAGTAATGAGGCGATCAGATTCTGGCCTTCCCGATCGCCACTCAAGGCGTCGGATCCGACGCTGATTCCGGTCTTCGAATAAATCAAATCAAGTAGTGACATGTCGGGTTTAACCAGCCTGGCCTGTTCGCATTTTACCCGGTACAGCCGTCATCGAGCATTGGCGATGCCGCGCGTAAATCCTAATTCTAGCCGAATCGACTCATTCCTCTATGAAACTTACCGCGCCGGTATCGAGCGAGTACTCGGCGCCGACGATGCGAAGTTTTTCTTCGCCAACCAATGTCTGTAGTAATTTCGAACCGTGCCTCAGCTGCTCGACGGACGCCAGGATGTTTGCGCGAACCGCGGCATTCACCAAGCGCAGCGGATCATCCGGAACCGCCTGATCAACAAGGTTTTCGACCGCTGGCCGAATTCGGTCGACGATAGACAGGGAGTTTTTCGAATGCTCCTTCCTCGTCGGATCACGCAGGAACTCGAGGGTCGCAAGTACCGCGCCGCACTGCGAGTGACCAAGGACGACGACCAGCGGCGTGCCAAAATTTGATACCGCAAACTCGACGCTGCCTATCTGTGATGGCGCGACAATGTTACCGGCGACGCGAATGACAAAGAGATCGCCGAGGCCCTGGTCGAATATGATTTCGGCCGGGACACGCGAGTCCGAGCAGCCGAGAATGATCACGAAGGGATTTTGCCCCTCCGCGGTGGACAAGCGGCGCACCAGATGTGATTGTGCTGATTCGTCCTGCAGGCCTGCTATAAATCGCCGATTTCCTTCCTGCAGACGTTCGAGTGCTTGCTCTGCGGAAGCCATCAGACAAATACCTCCCGTTGGAATTTTCTGGAAATTGCAAACGCTTTTTCCCCTGCAAGAAGCGATTTTGCCCCAATTCCCTCTCCATTTCCGGGATAATGAAGACTCTTTTTATTATTAAGGGAGCACTGCGCATGGCCAAAGCAACGGCACGGCACATTCTGGTGGACACGGAAGAGAAATGTCAGGCGCTCAAAGACGAGATCGAGGGAGGTGCCGATTTTGCCGAGCTGGCAAAGCAGCATTCAACCTGTCCGTCGAGTCAACAAGGCGGCGAACTGGGCGAATTCGGGCCCGGAATGATGGTCAAAGAATTTGACGAAGTAGTTTTCAGTGCGGAAGTGAACACGGTACAAGGACCCGTAAGAACGCAGTTCGGTTATCACCTGCTGGAGGTGACCAGCCGCATTGACTGAAACCTGCAGTCGGAAGAGACAAAGCCCCAACAGGTGTCGGGGCTTTTTTGTTTGTGCCGATCAGGCGACGTCTTGCGATTCCAGGTCACCACGCGACAAGTCGTGCAGGCTTACGGGTAACTCACGAATGCGTATGCCGCTCGCATCGAAAATGGCGTTGGCCAGTGCCGGCGCGATAGCGGGGGTACCCGGTTCGCCGGCGCCGCCGATCTTTTCGCCGCTGTTGATAATGTACGTTTCGATGTCGGGCGAATCATTTATCCGCAGCATCTTGTAATCGTGGAAGTTGCTTTGTACGACTCTGCCCCGACTGATGGAGATCTCGCTGTATAACGCTGCCGTCAGGCCATAGATAATGCCGCTCTCCATTTGAGACCTGATGCCGTCCGGATGCATGGCAAAGCCGGCATCGACCGCGCAAACCACCCGCCGCGGCCTTACCGTTCCTGCAATGATTTCAACCTCGGCGACCTGCGCGACGATGGTGCCGAACGACCTGTGTATCGCTATGCCACGGCCCCAGTTTTCGGGCAGTGCGCTTCCCCAGCCGGATTTTTCCGCCGCCAGCTCCAGGACCTTGCGGAAACGGGGCGCGTTGTACAGCAGATCGTGACGATAGCGGAAAGGATCCTGTCCGGCCGCGATCGCGATCTCGTCGATGAACGATTCCGTAAAGAACGCGTGCAGCGAGTGATCGACGCTGCGCCAGAAGCCCCAGGGCACATGGGTCGGTGATTCCGTGTAGTGAATGAACTGGTTATCGATAGCGTAAGGAATATGCGGGGCTTCCTCGGGATCATGCTTCTCTACGTATTGATTAACCCAGGCGGACGGCTTGCCATTACTATCCAGTGCTGCCTTGAAGCGGCTTATGCTCGCCTGGCGATAATGATCGTGGCGCATGTCCTCTTCCCGAGACCAGATCAGCTTCACCGGATATGGCACTTCTGCCGCAAGGCGGGCCGCCTGTATCGTGTAGTCGGGAAATGCGCGGCGCCCGAAGCCGCCACCGAGATACTGGTTGTGAAGTACGACGTCGTCGAGGTCCATGTCCAGCGCGCCTGCAACCTCGGCAGCGAATCCCAAAGGGTTCTGCGTGCCCGTCCAGAGTTCGCAGATGTCGTCATGTACCCATGCGGTGCAATTCATCGGTTCCATCGGCGCGTGCGAGAGATACGGCACGCGGTATTCGGCTTCGATTATTCGCGAAGCGGTCGCCAGCGCCGCATCTGCGTCACCGGTCTCGAAGTCGGAGATTTCCCTGCCGTTAGCAATAGCATCGTCCATGTCATCCAGGAATTGCGCGAATATGTCACTCTGCTCGACGGTCTCATTGCCGCTCTCTTCGAACCGGACGGCAAGTTTTTCGAGGGCCTTGCTGGCCTGCCAGTAGCCGTCGGCGATGACCGCGACGGCATCCTCGAGATTGATTACCTTGCGGATGCCGGGCATGTTCTGTACCGAAGTTTCGTCCACGGATTCCACTTTGGTGCCGAATACCGGCGAGGCCTTCACGGCGGCGTATTTCATGCCTGGCAGCGTCGCGTCGATGCCGAACGATGCGCTGCCATCGACCTTGGCCGGCACGTCGAGCTTTTGCACGTCCGTGCCGAGGATGGTGAACTCCTGCGGCGTCTTGAGCACTGGTTTTACCGGCTGTGACAACCGGGCTGCCTGTCGGGCGAAACTCGCATACGGCGCACTGCGGCCGCTGCTCCTGTGAATGACCTGGCTGTTCTCCGCAAGCAAATCCTCGACCGGTACTCCCCAGGCATCGGCGGCGGCCTGCAGCAAGACCGCTTTTGCGGCCGCGCCGGCGACGCGCATGGCGTGCTGGCCGGTCGTCGGCACGGAAGTGCTGCCGCCAGTGATCTGCAGGCTCATGAACTGTGTCGCGGTCAGGAAGAAGCCGTCCACCGTATCGACGAGGAATGCCGGGAAGTCGATATCTCCGGCCGTATACCCTTTGGCCAGCGCGTAGTTTGCGTACTCGCTGCGCGCCGGTGCCTCGATCATCGTTACCTTGTCCCAGTCTGCGTCCAGCTCTTCGGCAAGCATCATGGCCAGCGTGGTATGCGCGCCCTGGCCCATTTCGGCATGCGGAATGATTGCGGTTATCGTGTTATCGGGTGAGATTTTTACCCATACATTGAGTACCGTTTCATCTTCATCCGCAATCAACGGCGCGACTTCCCCCGCTCGATTACCGGGACGGATGGCAACCCCGATGACGACGGCACCGCCAGCGAGTGCGCCTGCGGTAATGAATGCACGCCTGCTCCACTTAGCCATTGCGAGACACCCCGGGACCGGCCTTATCCGCAAGTAATCTCGACGCCCGCTTGATGCCACGGCGGATACGCGGATACGCGCCGCAGCGGCAGATGTTGCCGCTCATCGCCGCGTCGATGTCTTCGTCGCCGGGTGCGGGATTTGCTGCCAGCAGTGCAACCGCCGACATTATCTGACCGGACTGGCAGTAGCCGCACTGCGGTACCTGCTCGTCGATCCATGCCTGTTGCACAGGGTGCAGGCCTGTCTCTTTACTTGCGATGCCTTCGATAGTCGTTATCTGCTGATTGACCGCGGCACTTACGGGCATCACGCAGGAACGGATCGGCTTGCCATTGAGATGTACCGTGCAGGCACCACACTGCGCTATGCCGCATCCGAATTTGGTGCCGGTCAAACCCGCTTGTTCGCGAAGGACCCACAGGAGGGGTGTCGCAGCGTCCACGTCCAGCTCGTAAGCCTGGCCGTTTATCTGCAATGTGATCATATGCGGAAGTCTCTCATTCTGAATCGCACGCTCTATTCTACTGGAATCGGGCTAAAATGCCTGCGCGTTGCAACGAGGGCCTCCGTACCTTGCTGAAGAAAATACTAAACAATGTGCAAGGCATCATCGTGTTCGGCGCCTGCACGGTCAGCACTATTTTCTGGGTGATGCCATTGCTGGTGTTTGCAGTCCTGAAGCTGCTGATCCCGGTTACCGGCTTTCGCAGAGTGATGACGCGCTGGATCATGGGGATCGGCGAGATCTGGGTCAGTTTCAATGCCGCGGTGTTTCGCCTCGTAAACTCTACCCGATGGGAAGTGCGCGGGCTCGAGGGCCTGGAGCGCGATAGATGGTACCTGGTCATCGCCAATCATCAGACCTGGATCGATATCGTGGCGCTGCAAACGTTGCTGAACCGCCGAATCCCACTCCTGAAATTCTTCCTCAAACAGGAATTGATCTGGTTCCCGTTCCTCGGAATCGCATGGTGGGGAATGGACATGCCATTCATGAAGCGATATTCGAAGTCCTATCTCGCGAAGAACCCCCACAAAAAGGGTAAAGACCTCGAGGCGACCAGGAAAGCCTGTGAAAAGTTTCGTTACACGCCGACGTCTGTCATCAATTTTGTCGAGGGCACACGATTCACAGAAGAAAAGAAAATAAAAAGGCAATCGCCTTTCGAGAATCTCCTGCCCCCGCGAGCCGGCGGCCTGGCATTGGCACTGGATACGATGGGATCGTTATTCAACGAAATTCTCGACATCACGATCGTATATCCGGGCGGCGCACCAAAATTCTGGGCAATGTGTTACGGCGAATTCGATCGAGTAATCATCGACATCAAAAGACGTCCGATTGAAAAATGGATGCTCAACAACGATTACATCAATGACAGGAATTTTAGAAGCCAATTTCACCAATGGCTGACAGGGATCTGGTACGAGAAAGACGAACGAATCGGTGCTATTCGCCAGTCGGCAGACTGACTGTTTCGTCAAAATGCCAATCTTGTGAGGATATTTGGCGTACACTGTGATTCGGCCCATCAGCAGCAGGACATCACCATGTCTTCCAGCCGCCATTACGATACCGTTGCATTCGATGTGAGGGACAATGCAACAATGCTGTTCTTTGCACGAACGACGAGCGCTGGAGATATTGAGGATTACGTCCTGTTGATGCGCGCCGGGGGCGATGGTCTGGAGGAGGCAATCTATATAGAAATTAATGAGGAACAGCTTGCCGGACACGATCTGATTCAAGAAGCCCGCATGTCCGGAAACATGCTGACACTCGAGCTGCGCGAGCCAGTGGAGGAACTGGATGGCGCGTCGCAGATCGTGCTCACCTACGATGATTCGCCGGAAAATCGCGTCAGCATAGAGAACGGCGCGTTTCGCGTTTTCGGTAATACACTTACCGGTGGAAACGCCTGACTGATGCATGCTTGAAATTCGTCCCGCATGTGAACGCTGCGACCCCGGTCTGGAACCTGGCTCGTGAGAAGCAATGATTGGCTCGTTTGAGTGCACGTTCTGCCAGGGCTGCGTCGACACGGCGTATCAAGGCGTCTGCCGCACTTGCGCTGGCAACCTGGAACGGCGCCCGGTGAGGCGAGAGGATCTGTTGCAAAAGCACCCCCCGCCCACGATACCTATTTCAAGCTTATAACTTAAAAGTGCCGGACTGGAGCGTATACATGTTGCGATGCGGGGACGGAAGTCTCTATACGGGAATCGCGACCGACGTACAGAGAAGAATCGGCGAGCATAAACTGGGCAAACGGGGTGCCAAATATCTTCGCGGACGAGGACCACTTGAACTCGTCTACCAGAGAGCTGTTGGCAATCGCAGTGTCGCTACGCGCGTCGAGCTCGGCATCAAGCAATTACCGAAAACCGAGAAGGAAAACCTTTGGCAACTGCGCAGGCGTGTCGACGAATTGCTGAATGAAATTCGGGATGCTGGCTAGTACAGGCCGATCGGCTGCCCGAACGGTGGCAACTCGATCGCGATTGCCGTGCCATTTTCCTCTATTACTTCGTCGATCCAGTCCGAGGTAATGAGAATATTATCGGCGATGTGCGGAAACAGGCGAACTTCGCCAAACGGTGCGGTGAAATCGTCGTAGTGCACGGGCAACACCCTGGTTGCACCCGTTGCAACGACCGTTTCGTTCCACAGATTTTTGACGTAATCCTTGCCAAGCCTGGTCAGGCCGCCGATGCCGAGCATTACGACATCGGCAGTTTCGTTTAGCAGCTTATCCTCGATGTAACCGCCGCTCCCATGGATTAATGTGGTGCCACGTGGATGCCCGATAAAAACCGACCAAACGACGCCTTCCTTCCAGGCGTTCACGGGTGCCGGCTGCCGCAGCGCATCTTCGATAGTTCCCGGAAACCATGTCCCTTGGCCGAATTTGATCGGCGCGTGTCTGGATGTCAGTAACCTGATCGTAAATTCTCCGAACTGGCGTATCTCCCCCTCGGCAAGTATCTGGTACTGATCGACGGGCACGTCGGCACCGCGGGCGATATTGGCGGTGGATTCCGAGCCGAGAACCAAGGCGCTTGTCCGGTTTGCGACGTGACCGACATCCATCGCGTGATCGAAATGAGAATGCACCGGCACTATGGCCGCGAGGCGGTCCATGCGGAATTCGGCAAGTGCATAATTGATTGTGGCGACGTCGGACGAGACCGGCAGGAACAGGGCGATGTTCAGCGGGTTTATGCGGCTAAAGCTGCCGTCGATCAGGACTTGTGTTTCCCGGTCATCAAACAACAGAGTCGTGTTGCCCAGCCAGGTGACTGTCACCATGTCGGCGGGCTCGGCGAGCGCATCTGCTTGAGGCCAGCCGATCAGTTCCAGCGGAGGGCGGTCCTTCCATAAGCGCAGCAAGACGAGAACGGCGATGATGGCCGTCAGGAACAGCACGAGCGCGAAAATTCGGACAACTCTAAGCGGCAGGTTCATCCAGGAACATCGCTCTTGATCACGAAAGTGTCTCCGTCATTGCCCGGCGGCGATTCGCGCGAGATGCCCGGCCAGCGGCGCGAGATAATTGCCGAGCGCATAACCGATCAGCGCCATGAGCACCGACACCGGGACCAGGCTCGGGCGGTGGAATGCGGCGACGATAGGGGCCGAGGCCGCGGCGCCGATATTTGCTGCCGACGCTATGGCCACGCTGTGCACGTCGACGCGGAAAAGCTTCGCTCCGGCGAGGCAGAATGCGCCATGGATGAATATCCAGATAAATGCCCCCAGCAGGAATGCCGGTGCCTGTCCGAACCCCTCGATCGTAGCCCTGGCGCCCATTCCGGCAACAAAGATGTATATGAGCGCCGTGCCCATCGCGGTCGCATTGGGCAGCCGTGACAACGGCGTGGCGGACAATACGAGCGAAATAGTCGTGATCAATAATATCCGCCATGTAGATTCAGACAGGACAAGCTCGAGACCCGGCGCGATGGCCATCATCCTGTCGAAAAACACCGGCGCCAGCGCCGCGGCAATCCAGGTGACTCCGATCGCAATCGCACCCAGGTAGATGTAGTCGCGCATTTGCGGCACTTTGTCTTCTTCCGCAACGAGTTCTGCCGCCGATTCCATCATGCGAATTCTTCCTTCCGGGACTTTTGCCCAGGCATTGAAGTAATCGGCAAAGTTTTTCGATGCGAGGAGCAATGGCAACCAGACGATATAGACCACGTTATCTGCGAGGACCGCCAGGCCGAATTGTTCGGGTGGCGTGTTGAGCATTTCACTGGCAGCCGCCATGTTGCCGGTGCCGCCTATCCAGCTGCCTGCCAGCGCGCCGTATCCCGTCCATGCAT
>JABAOE010004294.1_pt3 | contig 13268 bp, 14 predicted proteins | sample 7062141 | NCBI WGS metagenome assembly JABAOE01 (sample SAMN14538627, study PRJNA623070) | marine sediment metagenome | biome: marine biome [ENVO:00000428]; feature: marine pelagic biome [ENVO:01000023]; material: deep marine sediment [ENVO:00002113] | place: India: Gulf of Khambhat ... | reverse complement strand
ATTCCGTGCCCGGATCGTCGCCACTCCGGCAACTGGGTCGTCGAAGAGATCCCGCGCATCAAGAATCGCGCCGAGCGCAAGAGGATCGAGCGAGCGGCCTGACGAAAACGAATAACTCCTCGCTAAAGCGGCCTTCGGGCCGCTTTTTTTGGAAATCATGGTGTCAGGCCGCATTTGCCACGATAAGTGGGGTCTGACACCATTTTTCGATGATCCAGATCGACGACCTGAGGTTTTGCTACGGAGCGGGGGATTTCCGGCTCAGTGTGCCGGAACTCGCCGTCGCGGACGGGGAGTCGCTGGCGATCGTCGGACCCAGCGGCTCGGGCAAGACCACGCTGCTGAACCTCATCGCCGGCATACTGGAAGCGACAGCCGGTCGGATCGAGGTTGCCGGCAACGCAGTCAGTCAACTCGGGGAGGCCGCACGCCGCGACTACCGTATCGAGCACATGGGGCTGGTATTCCAGGAGTTCGAGTTACTCGAGTACCTGTCGGTCTTCGACAACATACTCCTGCCGTATCGAATCACGCAGGCGCTGGAACTGAACCCGGCCGCGCGCGAACGCGCGCGGCGACTCGCCGCGGACGTGGGCATCGCGGACAAGCTGCGCCGATATCCGGGCCAGCTGTCCCAGGGTGAGCGGCAACGCGTCGCGATCTGTCGCGCGATTATCGTCGAGCCGCCGCTGCTGCTCGCCGACGAGCCGACCGGCAACCTGGATCCCGGGAACAAGGGTCGCGTGCTCGACATCCTGTTCGATTACGCGCGCGAAACGGGCGCGACGCTGGTCACCGTGACGCACGATCACGGGTTGATCGGCCGGTTCGACCGTTTGATCGACTTCCAGGATTTCCTGGCCCCGGGGACGGATGCGACGTGAGGGATCTCCTGTACCTCGTGTGGCGCTATGTCGCGTATCACCGCTGGAAGACCACAATTCTCGTGCTGTCGATCACGCTAATCGTCTATTTGCCCGTCGGGCTGAACGTGCTCGTCGCGCAGAGCGCCGAGCAGCTGACGGCCCGGGCCCGCGCGACGCCCTTGCTCATCGGCGCGAAGGGCAGTCCCCTGGAGCTGGCGCTGGGTTCGCTGTACTTCGACGCGGAAACACCGGCGCTGAGTCGCTTCGCGGAAGTCGGTCGCGTGCGCGACTCCGGCCTGGCCGATCCGATCCCCCTATACGTGCGTTACCAGGTGCGCGGCCAGCCGGTCGTCGGCACGACGCTCGAATATTTTCACTTCCGCGGGCTGCGGGTCGCCGAGGGCAGGCCAATGGCAACGCTCGGCGAAGCCGTGCTCGGCGCGACCGCGGCGCGGAAACTGGAGGTCGTGCCCGGCGATGCGATCATCTCGTCGCCGGAAAACGTCTTCGACCTCGCGGGCGTGTATCCGCTGAAGATGCGGGTCGCCGGCGTGCTGGCGCCGGCGTTCACGGCGGACGACGACGCGGTCTTCGTCGACATCAAGACCTCGTGGGTCATGGAGGGGCTCGGCCATGGCCACCAGGACCTCGCTTCCGCCGAGGCGGTCTCGGGAGTTCTGAAACGCGAGGACAACCGCATCGTCGCGAACGCCTCGGTCGTCCAGTACAACGAGATCACCGCGGAGAACATCGACTCCTTCCACTTCCACGGCGACGCCGACGAGTTCCCGATCACGGCCGTGCTGGCAGCGCCGCGCGATCAGAAATCGGGCGTGATCCTGCAGGGCCGCTTCGAGGGTGCCGACGAGCCGAGCCAGATCATTCGCCCGCTGGACGTCGTCGCCGAATTGCTCGGAACGGTGTTGACCGTGCGCCAATTCGTCATCGCGGCGGTCATCATCGTCGGTGCCGCGACCCTGGCCACGGCGATACTGGTCTTCATGTTGTCCCTGCGCCTGCGGCGCCGCGAGCGGCTGACGCTGTTCAAGATCGGCGGCTCGCGGCGAGTGATCGGCGGCATGCTGTCGGCGGAGATAATCGGCGTCATCGTCACGAGCGCGGTTCTCGCAGTTCTGCTGACCATGCTGACGCGGCAATACGGCGCGGATTGGGTGTGGGTATTCTTGCTGTGAATGGCCGCGCCGTCTGGTTCGCGCGCGCGGCTGACGCCCGGTTTATTCGATGCGCATGACGACGCCCGCGGTGTTGAACGTCAGGACTCGCTTCGAGCTGCCTTTGGCGTAGACCCATGTGTTGCCGTAACGCTCCGTCGGTTCACCGCACTTCTTCAGGACTTCATACATGGTGGTGCCGCTTCGGCTGCCAGCGCTGATGATGTGCGTCCCGCAGCGCATGGAGCCGGTTGCGAATGCGGGCTCCAGTGTCAGGATCGACAGGGAAACAGCTGCGATGATCAGGAAAGACTTGTGAATCATGTTCGATACCTCAGGTAGCCGAGTAGACGCTTCGGATAACGTGCTCGTCTACGGGATGCGATATTTGAGATCCTTGATCGTCGCCAAACCGGCACCGACGCGAATCATTGCGCCCGCCGCCATGTCGGCGATCAGGGCGCGGATCGGTGAGCGCACGCGCAGTTGGCCCGCTCCCGAAATTCCGGTGAATTCGCCCTCGCCGTCGGTCAGCGTGAAAGTGCCCTCACAGCTGCCGACCTCGCCCTCGCAGGCCAACTCGGCGTAGACGACGTCTTCCGCCCCGGCCGTGATCTCACAGTGACCGATCGCTTCGGTCTGGCCCGATTCCAGGTTCAGTTCCTGCATGACGGGGCACATGACGAACGCCTCATGCATGTCGCCGCGCGACGACTCGATATACATGACGCCCTCGAACGCGCCGAGAAACAGCATCGTCTTCGTGTCGATCTGGAAGACCTGGCCTTCGGCTTCCCACGGTATGATCGCCTGCACGGTGTCTTGCTCCGCCGCCTGGATCGGCGTGAAGCTTATCAACAACAAAGCCATTGTCGACATCAGATAGCTTCGCTTCACGGACATTGCTTCGTCTCCTGTTTTGACAACGACTGAAACCCGCACATCAACCTGAAGTTAACTCTACCAAATTGCCGTATCCGCTTTGCGGGAATTGTGTCGGTTTCGTCCTGATTCGCACCCGCGGGCGCTGCGATCATGGCAATTCCGCGAGGATGGCCGCTATATCGCGACTGAACGCGCCGATCAGGCTGCTCAGAGATTCCACGACCGACGAATACTGCTCGGGCCGCGGAACCCGGCTCGTATAGCGCGATCGCCGCGCCGGATAGACGTGCGCGTCTTCCGCGCTCTTGATCAGCCACTGGACCTCCAGCACGGCGAGTCCGGCCGAATCCGTGTCGAATCGCATGACCTGTGCGGGCAGACGATAGCCGCGATCGGTCTGGCTCTGAGCGGGGAAGTCCAGCACCCGATCGGAACCGAGCAGCACCGCGAGATTGTCGGACAGCGCGCGCTCGAAGGCCTCGGCCAGCGGCTCGGACCAGCGGTCGAATTCCGCGAGCTCGACGTCGACGCCGTCGCCGCGCGTGACGATCTGCGGTCTGCTGAGGTATTCGGCCATTCGCACCGGACCGACCGAGATGGAGAAGTCTTCCGGGACCGTAAAGTGCGTCTCGGACTCCACCGACACCAGCCCGTAGTAACGGACAGGGGTCGACGCGCCGCACCCCGCGACGACCAGCACGACCAGTCCTGTACTGAAGACTCGAGAAATTCTCCATCCGCTCATGAGCAGGCTCCGCTAATCCCTCTTGCCACGCAGAAGCGACTCGGGGTTTCGCTCCAGGTACTCGGTCAACGCGCGAAACGAACGCGCGGCGCGCTGTATTTCGCTCAGCGTATTGATGAGTTCGTGGTTCACTTCCGATTCGGCGCCGATCTGATTGTCCAGGTCGGCCAGGACTTTGGCTCCTTCGGCGATCGCCGCATCGAGGTCCTCCAGCACCGGGTCGAGCTTTTCCGCCAGCCCCGTCACTTCGGCGCCGGCGTTGTTGACCAGCGTGCGGGTGTCCGCGAGCGTGGTGCGCAGGTCGCGGACCGCCACGCGCAGGTCCGCCGTCAGTGCTTGCGTGTCGTCCGAATTGACGAACCGCTCGACGCCGGTGAAGATCCGCTCGACCTCCTCCGAGTTGATGATCCGGTCGACCCCCGCCGCGACGTTTTGCAGGTTTGCGAGTACCTCCGGCACGTCGACCGACGATTGTACCTCCGTGACGAATCGGCGGACGTCTTCGATCGCCTGCTGGATGTCGGAAGGGATGCTCGGAATCTCCGGATACGGCGGACTGATGCCGCGAAACACGGCGGGCGTGTCGGGCAGGAGGTCGAGTTCGATGACCAGCTGACCGGTGATCAGGCTCTCGCTGTTCAACTGCGCGCGCAGGCCCGCTTCGATCAGCCGGTCGAGGTCGATCGCTTCTCGCTCCTCCGCCGCTCCGAGCATCTGGCCGCCCCGGATCAGGCTGACGGCATCGGGCAGCACCTCGAAGATGACCGGGATGCCGAAGTCGAGCGTGTCGATGTCGCCGACGATCCGTATGTCCGTGACGTAGCCGATCCGGACTCCCCGGAACAGCACATTCGATCCGATCCGCAGGCCCTTGACCGAGCGGTCGAAGTAGGTGACGTATTTCGTCGTTTCCTTGAACATCTCCGCCCCGCCGAACAGCGCGACCGCGGCTGCGGTCAGCGCGACTGCCCCGATGACGAACGCGCCGATCAGCGTGGGATTTGTTCGCTCGCTCATATGGCATGCATCTCCGGCGCCGCATTTCCGCGCTGCAGGAAATTACGCACGATGAAGTTCGGATGGCGGTCGCGCAGCTCCTTCGGATCGCCGACCGCGAGCTGGGTTCGGGTGTCCGCGTCCAGGAAGACGGCATTGTCGGCAATGGCGAAGATACTGGCGAGTTCGTGCGTGACGCAGACGACCGTCGTGCCCAGGGTGTCGCGCAGTTCAAGGATCAGGTCGTCGAGCAGGCGCGCACTGATCGGGTCGAGCCCGGCCGACGGCTCGTCGAAGAACAGGATCTCCGGATCCAGCGCCATCGCGCGCGCCAGCCCGGCGCGCTTTTTCATGCCACCGGAAATCTCGTTCGGATAATAATCCTCGAATCCTGCCAGTCCGACCAGCATCAGCTTGTACGCCGCGACGTCGCGCATCTCCGCGTCGGTCAGCTCGGTGTACTGCTTCAGCGGCAACGAGATATTTTCGGCCAGCGTCATAGAACTCCACAGCGCGCCGCTCTGGAACAGCGTACCGAACCTGCGCTTCATCAGCTCGCGCTCGTGTTCCGGGCGGGCCCAGAATGGTTCGCCATCGTAGTAGACGTCGCCCTGTCGCGGGGTCTTCAGGCCGATCATGATCTTCAGCAGCGTGCTCTTGCCGCAGCCACTGCCGCCGATGATGACGAAGACCTCGCCTCTGTTGACCGTGAAGTTAAGGTGCTCCTGGATCAGGAAGTCGCCATACGCCATCGTCAGGTCTTCTACGCGGATGTGCTCTTTCCAGGGTTCTTCGGTTGGCATTTCAGATGCCCAGGTTGATGTAGATGACGGTCAGCACCGACGCCGCTACGACGATCAGGACGATGCTCATGACGACGGCTCGCGTTGTCGCCTGGCCGACGGCCATTGCGCTGTTCCCGCATGTGATTCCCTGTTGGCAGCCGGCCATTGCCACGAGGGCGCCGTAGACCACGGACTTGACTAGCCCGCCGAACAGCGCGTTCAGCCCGACCGAGTCGATGGTCTGGACTGCGTATTGCAGCAGGCTGACGTCCAGCATTACCAGCCCGACGAACGTGCCGCCGAGGATGCCCATCAGGCTCCCGTACATCGTCAGCAGCGGCAGCATGATGATCAGCGCAATCAGCCGCGGCAGCACCAGGAAGTCGATCGGGTCGATGCCGAGTGTAGTCAGCGCATCGATCTCTTCGTTGACCTTCATCGTGCCGAGCTGGGCCGCGTAGGCCGCGCCGGTGCGACCGGCCATGATGATTGCGGTCATGATCGGCGACATTTCGCGGATCATCGCAATGGCGACCAGGTCGGCGGTGTAGACGCCGGCGCCGAACGCACGCAGCTGCATGACGCCGACGAATGCGAAGATCATGCCGATCAGGAATGTGACGAGGCTGACGATCGGCAGGGCCTGTGCACCGGCCTGCTGGACGCACAACACGAAATCCGAAGCCAGGTAATGCGCCTTGCCGCGCAGGAACCGCCCCACCGACTGCATCGTCTCGCCGACGAACTCGACCATGTCGGCGCAGGTACGCCAGATGTCCAGCGTCGCTTCGCCGATCTCGCGCAAAAACGACGGTTCCTCTGCCGCGCGCCGCGCGCCCTCGCGCTCCTTGACCGCGAGCGCGAGCTCGATCAGCTTGCGCGCACCGTCGGGCAGGCCGGCCTGGTCGACCGGCACGCCGTTCGCCTCGGCGCTGCGCGTGATGTTGATGATCGTCGTGATCAGGCCGGTATCCCAGTCGCCGAGGCCGGCCGTGTCGAACCTGAGGTGCTCGGGCCGGGGCGATTGTCGTAGCCGGTCGATGACCGAGTCGGGACCGGGCAGATCATGGCCCAGCAGCCATTCGCCGCTCAACGCCACAGTGACGTCGCCGCGTCCCGTGGAATCGAATTCGATGCTGGCAGCGGACATTCGGGTTCTTATTGATGGAGCAGCGGCCGACCGTGTCGAAAACCTAGCACAGACCGGCAGGCGAGGGGAATTGTCAGTGCTGCCGCCGGTACCTATAGTTGCCGGCTGGCGGCTGTCGCGCGAAGAGATCCTACGCATGGACCGGAAAGACTATGAAAAGCGCCTGCTCGAGCTCCAGATCGAGCTCAACGGGCTGCAATCCTGGGTCACCGACGTGGGCGCCCGCATCGTCGTGATCTTCGAAGGACGCGATGCCGCCGGCAAGGGAGGGATCATTCGCCGGATCAGCGAAAAGGTCAGCAAGCGCGTATTTCGCGCCGTCGCGTTGCCGAAACCGTCGGATCGGCAGAAAAGCCAGTGGTATTTCCAGCGCTACGTCGAGCAATTGCCGGCGGCGGGCGAGGTCGTGCTGTTCGATCGAAGCTGGTACAACCGGGCCGGCGTCGAGGTCGTCATGGGCTTCTGCACGCTCGAGGAGCGCGACCATTTCCTGCGCGTGGTGCCCGGATTCGAGCGGACGCTGGTCGATGACGGCATCACCCTGGTCAAATACTGGCTCGAGGTGGGCAGCGACGAGCAGCGTGAGCGTTTCGAGAGTCGCATCTCGCACCCGACGAAACAGTGGAAGCTGAGCCCGATGGATGTCGAGGCCCGCCGCCGCTGGTACGAGTATTCACTGGCACGTGATCGCATGCTCGATGCGACGGATACGGGGCACGCCCCCTGGCACGTCGTCAAGGCCGACAGCAAGAGGAAGGCCCGGCTGAACTGCATTTCGCACCTGCTCAGCCTGATTCCCTACGAGGACACGGGGTTCGAAGCGATCGAGTTGCCCGAGCGCTCGAAGCAACACGAGTACGACGACCGGATGACGATGCGCGGTCGACGCTACGTGCCGGAGCGCTTCTGACGCCGGCGTCTCCTTGAATTGGCGACCGATTACCGGATAATCGAGCGTCCGCACCGATCGCGCCCGCTCGTAACCTCCCGCAAACCAACGGAGAAAATAATGACTCATCGGATCGTGACCGCCATTGCACTGTGTAGCATCGTCAGTCTGCCTGCCGCTGCGCAGCGGGCCGGTCAGAACGCCACCGTGCAGCTCGGGATCGTGCAACAGGCCGAGCGCGTGACCCTTCAGTCAACCGGCGGCGGCAAGGGCGCCCTCGTAGGCGGCACCTTGGGCTACGCGTCGGGCAGCAGCAAGAGTAAGAGCCGGCGTAACGCGATCATCGGCGGCGCGGCCGGCGCAGCGCTGTCGTCCAGCGGCCAGTCGGAAGGCATGCAGTACGCGGTCAAGGTCGGTGACGGCAGCGTGATCGTCGTCGTCAGTGATCAGACCCAGATCCAGATTGGCGACTGCGTCACCGTGGAGCAGTCCGGGGACATGGCAAATATCCGCCGCCAGGATCCGCTGGCCTGCGAGAACCGCGCCGCGGCCGCGGCGCAGGACGTCATGGAAGAGCTGGTCGACGACGCGGACAAGTGCGCGGCGGCGAAGCGGGAACTGCTGGCGGCCGAAACCCAGGAACAGCTCGAGCTCGCGACGGCGAAAGCCAACATCCTCTGCGACTGATTCGTAGCGCGGCTGCGCCGTTCGCAGCCGCCATCAGATAGCAACAACAACACCAATCACGGGGGTACGCCCATGATCCAGAGAATTCTGGTCCGACGACTGGCAATCCTTGTTTGCCTGCTCGCATCGATTACGCCGACCGGTCCGGCTCTCGCCGGCGGCCTGTACATCTCGGAATTCGGCACACCGGCGCAGGGCGCGTCGGGCGCCGGTTCCGGCGTGCTGGCCGAGGACGCCTCGACGGCGTTCCACAACCCCGCCGGCATCATGCTCCTCGAGCCCGGCAAGAACAATTGGATGGTCAGCGCCCTGTACGTCGACCCGTCGGCCGAGTTCAGCAAGCAGTCGGGCACCGACGTGCCGCCCCTGGCGGAGGGTGCCGGCAACGGCGGCGACGCCGGCGTCAGCGCCGTCGGCGGCGGGTTCTTCTGGGCGCGGCGCATGAACGACAACTTCGGCTTCGGGTTCGCGCTGAATTCCATCGCGGCGGCGGGGATGGAGTACGAGAGCGGCAACCCGAATGCGAACGACTTCGTCGGGCGCTACTGGGCGACGAAGGTCGATCTGCTGACGGTCAACCTGACGCCGTCGGCGGCGTGGCGAATCAACGAGAAATGGTCGGTCGGGTTCGCGATACCGGTACAGGTCGGCTCGCTCGACCTGGACGTATCGGTGCCGCTGCTGCCCAATCCCCTCAATCTGCCCGCGACCGACGCCGTGGCCACGATCAGCAACGGCGACGACGTCAGCGCGACGCTGGCCCTGTCGGTCCTGTGGGAGGCGACGGATCGGCTGCGCTTCGGCGCCGCGTACCAGGGCGAGAACAAGCTGAACTTCAACAGCGATCTCGGCGTCACGGGCCCGATGGGGAACCAGGTTCCGCTGCCGGTCAACGCGGCGAACGTCGAGATACCGTTCGTGCAGACCGTGCGGCTGTGGGGATCCTCCGAGATCGGCGATCGACTGACGCTCCTCGCGTCGCTGGCGTGGGAGGATTGGAGCGCGTTCGAGAACCTGTTCATCTCGACCGACGCCGGCACCGGCGCGCTGGAGCGCGACTGGAAGGACACCTGGAAGGCAGCCCTGGGCCTGCGCTGGCGGACGGCAGGCGCCTGGACGCACTACATCGGCGCCGCGTATGACTCGAGCCCCACCAGCGCGTCCAAGCGCACCGCNNGCCTGTCGATCGGGACGAACTACAGGTTTCCGAAACGCGTCAAGCTCGGCGCCGTGCTGACCTACGCGGATTACGGCGACGCCGAGATCAACAACGGCGGCGACTGGGGCACGGTGGTTGGCAAGTATTCGACGAATCGCATCTGGTTCCTCGGCGCCAACATCGGCTGGTAGCCAGCGCGGACCGGCCGCGGCGCTGCTGCTGATTGCGGCCGGTCCGGCATTCCTGGGCTGCTCGGAGAGAGTCGAGGAGACGCCGGCATCGATCGACGCGCCGACCGACGGGCGGCTGGTGGTCTACACGGTCAACTACCCGCTGGCGTACTTCGCCGAGCGCCTCGGGGGCGAGGCGGTCGACGTGAGACTGCCCGCGCCGCCGGGCGTCGATCCGGCGGCATGGTCGCCGCAGCCGGAGACCATCGTCGCCTATCAGCGTGCGGACCTGATTCTCCTGAACGGCGCGGGCTATGCGGCGTGGCTCGACAGCGCGACGCTGCCGGCATCGAAGGTCGTCGACACCTCCGCCGCCTTCGCCGATCGCTACCTGACCGTCGAAGATGCCGTGACCCATACCCACGGGCCGGACGGCGAGCATGCCCATGGCGATGTGGCGTTCACGACATGGCTCGATCCCGAGTTCGCGCAGTTGCAGGCGTCCGCGATCAGAGACGCCCTGATTCGGCTGCGGCCCGAGCGCGAGGATGACTATCGGTCGCGTTACGAATCCCTGGCCGCCGACCTCGGCGCGCTCGACGACGGGTTGCGGGCGGTGTTCACGATGCTGGGCGGCCAGCCCCTGCTGTTCTCGCATCCGGTCTATCAGTACCTCGCCGCGCGCTACGGTTTGAACGCGAAGTCCGTCCACTGGGAGCCGGGGCTGCCGGTGACGGCGAAAGACCTGGACGAGCTCGCCGGGATTCGCGAGGACCACCCGGCCGGAATCATGCTCTGGGAGGCGGAACCGCTGCCCGAGACCCGGTCGACGCTCGCCGCGCGCGGCGTCGCCGCCGTCGTGTTCGACCCGTGCGCCGCCCGGCCTTCTGACGGGGACTACCTCGCGTGCATGAAGGCCAACCAGCGGAACCTGGAGGGTCTGCTGTGAGGGGCGCCGTCTGCCGCTGGCTGCTGCCCGTCGCGGCGCTGGCCGCGCTGGACGCGAACGCGGACGCGATCGTCCGGACGCAGGCGATGTTCGCGAGCACGATCGCGGAAATGTACGCGGACGAGGGTGGCGTCGTCGTCGACCTCGAGATCGGCCTCTCGGATCTGACCGCCTTCGGCAACCTGCTCCCGGACGAGATATACGAAGAGTTGGGTAACGCGCCGGAGCCGCTGCGCGACCGGCTGCTGCGGTTCTTCACGCAGGACCTGATTATCATCCCCGATGACGGGGAGCCGTCGCTCGGCCGGATCGCCTCGATGGGACCCGAGACGCGCGTCCGGCGCGACCCGATCACCGGCGAGCCGCTGCCGGTCGCCGAGGGAGAGGAAGAGACCGTCGTGCGCGCCCGGCTGGTGTACGGCTACGAGGAGCGGCCGAGGTCGATCACGCTCGGGCTCGGCGGTCAGGCCAGCCGCGCGAGCGTGGGCTTCGTGCTCTATCACAAGGCGATCGCGGTCAACGACTTCCGCTACCTGACGCGCTCGCAGACCGTGGAGCTGGACTGGGACGATCCGTGGTACTCGCGTTTCGATGCGCGCGCGCTGCGGCGGCAAAACTTCGCGCCGATGAGCGGCTTCATCTACGTCGAGCCCTACGAGGTGCGCAAGGAGATCGTCGCGCGCCCGCTCGACCTCCAGCGCTGGGTCGACCTGGGGCTCGAAGGGCTCGAGGTGATTCCAGCCGAGATGCAACCCGAGCTGCTGCGGCGTGCCGGGGAGTTCCTGCGCGAGCATCACGTCGTCGAGANNTCAGGAATCGGCACAAGGTTTTGATCGACGGGGAGGTCATCGAGCCGGAGCTGGCGCGGATCAACTTCCTGGAACGCACGCTGCGGACGAGCCGCGTCATCGACCCTCCCGAGGAGCTGGACATCGACGCGGCGATTCTCGGCGTGATCTTCGTGTATCCGACCGTCGAGCCATTGCCGCAGAAGGTCACGATGGACTGGGACCTGTTCAACGACAGGATCACGATGGTGCCGGCTTCGTCCGTGGACCAGGCCGGCCCGCTGCCGACGTTCCTCGAGCCCGACTACCGCGTGCTGGAGTGGCAGAACTTCCTGAAGAATCCGGAGCTGCCGACGTTGAAGGCGATCATCCCGCCGCCGACTGTCGTGGAGACGGCGGCGTCATACCTGCGCTGGGTGTTCGCACTCGCGCTGGCCTGGGCGATCTGGCGGCTGGTCCAACGCCGCCGCGACTCGAGGGGCGGCACCGGCGAGGCCGCGATGCTGGTCGCGCTGCTGGCGGTCGTGACGGCGGGCAGCTTCTGGTACAGCCGCGCGGCCTCCCTGTCGGTCGACAAGGCGAACGCGATCGTATCCGCGCTGCTGCACAACGTGTACCGCGCCTTCGACTTCCGCGACGAGGAGCAGATCTACGACGTGCTGGAGAAGAGCGTCGACGGCGAGCTGCTGGCGCAGATCTACCTCGAGACGCGGCGCGGCCTCGAGCTGGCCAACCAGGGCGGCGCGCGCGCCAAGGTCAAGGAGATCGAGATGATCGAGCTAGATACCCGCGACGGCGAGGACGGCGGCTTCGTCGCGGCGGCGACCTGGAACGTGGCCGGCTCCGTCGGTCACTGGGGCCACGTGCACGAGCGCCGCAATCAGTATCGCGCCGAGCTGATGATCAGGCCCGTCGGCGGGGACTGGAAGCTGACCGGCCTCGAGATCCTGGACGAGCAGCGATTGTAAGCGGCCGTGGGCTCCCGGGCTTCACTGGCGTCGGCGGGTGCTTCCAGCGGGCCCGCGTCCGGTCGGAAGAAATACGGGTCACCTGCGACGACATGAGGACTACACGTTAGTTCGTGCCGTAAATCTGCCGATACATGGCGTCGAAGCGCCCCTCGTGGTCATAGACATCGTTCTCTTCGGCGTACTGCAGCCATGCCTCGATGAGCTCCGCCTTGACCTCGGAAAATGCTTCCGACACGTCCCGGATCTCGCCGGGATCTTCTCCGAGATCGTACAGTTGCCATTCCCCCGTGCCGAACGGTTCCGGCAGACGCAATAGCTTCCAGTCGCCCCGCAGGTAGGCCTTCATTTCAAAGAGCTCGTAGCCGACGCCCTCGCTTTCGCGAACGCTGGCGGCGGTCCCGCGCAAGATCGGCGCGATCGACCGGCCTTTTGGCTGTCTGACCGCTCTGCCGTCGATTGCGTCCGGATAGCTCGTTCGGGCGAACTCGAGGAAGGTCGGCGCCACGTCGGCGACATGCAGGAATGCATGGTTCCACTGGCCGCGCACGGCCGGGCCGTACGGTTGCTTGACGATCAGCGGCGACTTGATACCGCCCTGCGTCGTGAAGCTCTTGAATAGCCTGAACGGCGCGGAACTCGCCTGCGCCCACCCTGGGCCCATTTCGACGAACGAATTCGGCAGGCCGCGATTCGCGTACTCGTTGTCGAATGTGGCCAGGTAGCTGCCATCCGCGTTACCGGGATAGGCCGTTGCGCGTGCCCCATTGGCGCCGTTATCGGAGAAGAAGACGATCAGCGTGTTGTCATACATATCGTTGGCGCGCAGGTAGTCGAGCAGACGACCGATAGACGTGTCCATGTACTCCACCATGGCCGCATACACCGCCATGTCGCGCGCGGAGTCCCGTCGTTCTTCGGTGCCGAGTTCTTCCCAGCGCGTCGTCAAAAAGTTCGCCGGCAATTCGTCGACATCCTGTGGCACCAGCCCGAGCTCCTTGAGACTCTTAAGGCGGCGCATCGCCAGGACATCCCAGCCGTCATCGTATTTGCCGCGAT
>JABAOE010002530.1_pt1 | contig 13268 bp, 8 predicted proteins | sample 7062141 | NCBI WGS metagenome assembly JABAOE01 (sample SAMN14538627, study PRJNA623070) | marine sediment metagenome | biome: marine biome [ENVO:00000428]; feature: marine pelagic biome [ENVO:01000023]; material: deep marine sediment [ENVO:00002113] | place: India: Gulf of Khambhat ... | reverse complement strand
GGCGTGCGAGGCACGCATGGCGTCAGGAGCCAGGGTGGTCATGACGTCCGATCAGGAGAAGTAGATCCAAAGCGCGGCGACACAGAGCACCAGCCCCAACGTGAGGACGAGATCCCGGCGACGGCCCCGCTCGGCACCGGGACGCACCCGGGCATCGAGCGTGGCGAAGGTGAGGCCCTCGACCCGGTCGTCGTCCGGGGGCGGCGTGAGCAGGCTCACGCCTACCAGAACGACCGTGCAAACGCCGAAGAGCAGGACGGCGAAGTGGAGGAAGTTGATGTCGGCGTACGTGAACAGCAGTCCGTCGAGCCGTCCCTTGTTGAGCTCGGCGATGAGGCGACCCATGCCCAGGACGAAGCCCGTCCCCAGCGACGCGATCGCTCCCTGCGCGTTCACCCGACGCCAGGAGATACCCAGCAGGAAGACCGCCGCGATGGGCGGCGAGATGTAGGCCTGGACGCTCTGTAGGTACTGATAGAGCTGCGCGGATACGAGCTGCATGAGCGGGATCCAGAGGAGACCGAATCCCACGAGCACCGCCGTCGTGGCCTGGCCGACCAGGACGAGCTGCCGCTCCGAGGCGTCGGGGCGGATCTTCTTGTAGACGTCCCAGGTGACGAGCGTCGAGGTGGAGTTGAACACCGACGAGAGCGAGCTCATGAGCGCCGCCAGCAGCCCGGCCACGACCAGGCCGCGAAGGCCGACCGGGAGAAGGGCGCCCATGAGCGCGGGCAGCGCCTGGTCGGGCGTGTCGAGGGCGAGTCGGCCCTGTTGGCTGAGCGCGTAGGCGATGACGCCCGGGATCACGAAGATGAACAGCGGCAGCAGCTTCAGGTACCCGGCGAAGATGGTGCCGGCCCGAGCGTGCTCCTGGTCGTGGGCGGCGAGCACGCGCTGCACGATGAACTGGTCCGTGCACCAGTACCAGACCCCGAGAATCGGGGCGCCGAACAGGATCCCGGTCCAGGGGAAGTCCGGGTCCGACATCGGCTTCCACAGGTCCATGAACGCCGGAGCGACGCTCTGCTGCATGGCATCCCACCCGCCCAACGCGGACAGGCCCAGGACCGTGACGGCGATCGAGCCGCCCACGAGCACGAACATCTGCAGAAGGTCCGTATACAGCACCGCCCGGAGGCCACCGAAGACGGTGTACACGCCCGTCACGACGACCACGACGAGGGCGCCGGTCCAGAAGTCGATGCCCATGAGGGCCTCGAAGACGATGCCGCCGGCCGCGATGGTCACCGAGATCTTGGTGAGCACGTAGCCGATGATCGAGATGACCGCGAGGTACCAGCGCGCCCCGGCCGAGTACCGCCGCTCCAGGAACTCGGGCATCGTGAAGACGCCGCTGCTGAGGTAGAAGGGGACGAAGACCCAGCCCAGCAGCAGCAGGATGAGCGAGGCGAGGACCTCGAACTGCGCGACGGCGACGCCGCTGGCTGCTCCGGTGCCGGCGAGACCCACGAGGTGCTCGGACCCGATGTTCGACGCGAAGAGGGATCCTCCGACGAGGAACCACCCGGCATCCCGCCCCGCCAGGAAGTAGTCGGCCGAAGACCCCTTGTTCGCCCGCTCGCGGACGGTGGCCCATACGGCGACCCCGAACACGAGGGCGAAGTAGAGAGCGATGACGGCCCAGTCCAGGCTGACGAGCACGCTCACTTCCGATCTCCTCGATGAGTGGTGGCCGCCTCGTCGTACTCGGGGCCCGATCGTCGCATCCGGGCGTCAGCGGACGAGATACTTTGTTCGACGAGAAAGCAAAACTATGCCACACCCCTCGCCTTCACAACCTCTGCCCACGGCGTCAAAGACATGATGTAAACAAACCAGTGCATTGTTAAACACAAGAAAGCCCGGCCGACTCTTGACTCGACCGCCCTGGCGACGGTATGCTCCCAGAGTTTGTTTGATCTGAAAACAAAGCGCTTGTGGCCCGGGCCGTCTGGCAACCCGGCCACTCGCCACCCGAGACGGAGCATCGACATGCGAAGGCTGCTCTCCTTGACGGCACTCTTCCTTCTCTGGACCGGAGACGTCACGGCCCAGGAAGTCACGGGGACCATCGTCGGAACCGTCAGAGACGAGGCCAGCGGCGGGGCCATCGACAATGCGGAGGTGTGGCTCGACGGAACCCGCTTCCACACGATCTCGCGTGACGACGGGCGCTTCCTGATGGTCGGCGTGATGCCCGGCACCTATACCGTTCGCGTGTCGCGCATCGGGTTCGCCGCCGGCGAGCTCGCCGTGACGGTCGTGGCCGGCGAAACGACCGAGGTAGCCTTCGACCTGACGGTACAAGCGATCAACCTCGACGCGATCGTCGCGACGGGCTACGGGAGCGCGAGTCGTCGCGAGCTCACCGGTGCGGTATCGTCGATCTCCGGCGACGACGTCGCCGTACCCGCCGCCCCCACGCTCACGGTATCCAATGCCCTGCAGGGCAGAGCGGCGGGAGTCCACGTCCTCACGGCCTCCGGGCTCCCCGGAGCGGGCGCCAGCGTTCGGGTGCGGGGCACGAACTCGATCACCGCGAACAGCGAACCCCTATACGTGGTGGACGGAGTGCCCGTCGTGCAGGGAACCGCCTCCACCGATCCGACCCAGAACCCGCTGGTGACGATCAACCCCAACGACATCGCCTCCGTCGAGATCCTGAAGGACGCCTCGGCGACCGCCATCTACGGAGCCCGAGGCGCCAACGGCGTCATCCTCGTCACCACGAAGGGCGGAGGCGAGGACGGGAACGTGATCACGGTCGAGTCCAGCTACGGCACGCAGCAGATCTCGAAGGACATCGACGTGCTTACCGCTCGGCAGTATCGGGAGCTGCGCAACGAAGCCATGGCCAACGTGGGTCAGGCTCCGCAGTACACCCCCGAGGAGGTGTTCGACGCCTCCACGACGAACTACCCCAGCCTGCTCGTCCGAGACGCCCCGCAGCAGAACCACGCGATCACCTTCTCGGGAATCGAGGGGGTCACCAAGTACCTCGTGTCGGCGAACCTCATGGAGCAGGACGGGATCATCCGCGGGACCGACTTCCAGCGCTATTCGGGGCGTGTCAACCTCGAGCGCAACTTCACGGACAGCTTCCGCGGCGGCACGAACTTCAGCGTCAGCCGGGTGAGGCACAACCTGTCGCAGGTGGAGGCCGGCCAGCTGGCGGGGAACTCGCGCGGCATGCTCGCCGCGATGGTGTACGACCCGGCTCTTCCGGTTCGGGACGAGAGCGGGAACTACATCCGGCGGGCCGTCCTGGGCGAGTTCATCGACAACCCCGTCGCGACCGTCAACGAGCTCGTCGACCAGCGCAACGAGACGCGCTTCATCGGCAGCATCTTCGGGGAGTATGCTCCGATCTCCGGCCTGCGCGTGTCGAATCGCTTCGCCGTGAACTCCTGGGACGCCTACAACCCCTACTACGCGCCCAGCTCGATCCAGCAGGGCTTTCTGACGAACGGGTCGGCGAACATCTGGCAGGGCCGCTCGACCGAGCTCCTCAACGAGTCGCTCGTCAACTACGAGCGGAACGGCGTGGGCCCGGGCGACCTCGCGCTGCTGGGCGGCTTCACGTATCAGGACAGCGACTTCGACTTCACGAACGTGGGAGCGGCCGACTTCCTGGTCGAAGATCCCATGTGGAACTCGCTGCAGGGCGGCGCCCAGCGCCCCACCGTGTCCTCGGGCACCAGCGAGTGGACGCTGGTCTCCTACTTCACGCGGGCGAACTACAACCTTTCGGACCGCTACCTCCTGACGGTGACCGGACGCTACGACGGATCCAGCCGCTTCGGTGAGAACAACAAGTGGGCGTTCTTTCCTTCGGCGGCGTTGGCCTGGCGGGTCATCGACGAGGGCTTCATGCAGGGCCAGAGCGTCTTCGACGACCTCAAGCTCCGCGTGAGCTACGGGAAGACGGGGAATCAGGCCGTGGACCCGTACAACTCCCTGGCGGGCATGGAGGTGACGGAGAACGCGATCGGCAGCGTGAACACCATCGCCTTCGCGCCGGGCTCGCGCTCACCCAACCCCGACCTGAAGTGGGAGACCACGACCCAGCACAACGTCGGTCTGGACATGTCGTTCCTCGGCGGGCGCCTGTCGACCGCGCTCGACGTGTACCGGGCGACCACCGACGACCTCCTCCTCCTGGTGAACATGCCGTTCACCAGCGGCTTCGCAGACCAGCTCCGTAACATCGGCTCGGTGAAGAACACGGGAATCGAGCTCTCGGTGAACTCGGTCAACGTCCGCGCGGGTGCGTTCTCGTGGCAGACGTCGTTCAACGTCGCCGCGAACCGCAACGAGGTGACGAGCATCGACGCCCGGGACTTCATCGAGAGCGGCGCGGACCGCTGGGGCTGGGCCGTGGGCGGCAACAGCCACGTCATCATGCCCGGCGAGCCCCTCGGAGCCATCTACGGCTACAACGTCCTGGGCCTGTGGCAGCCCGGCGACACCTGCGACGTCGCCGAGCCCCGACCCACCCTGGATTGCGTGCCGGGCGAGCTCCACATCGAGGACGTCAACGGGGACGGACGCATCGATCCCGACGACCGCACGATCATCGGGCACGCCGAGCCGGACTTCTACGGCGGGTTCAACAACAGCTTCACCTACGGCCCGTTCACGCTGGACGCCTTCATGACCTTCTCGGTCGGCAACGACGTGGTGAACGCGTCCAACGCGTTCCTCATGAACTCGACCGGCCAGATGAACGAGCGCGCGGAAGTGCTCGACCGGTGGACGCCCGAGAACACCGACACGGACATTCCCCGGGCCAACGCGAACCGGCGCACGCTGCTCTACTCCACGCTGGTGGAGGACGGGACGTTCCTGCGCCTGCAGTCACTGACGCTCACGTATCAGCTGCCCGAATCACTCCTCCGGGGCGCACGCTCCGGACGCATCTACGTGACGGGGCAGAACCTCTTCACGCTCACCGACTACACCGGCTACGACCCCGAGGTGAACAGCCTGAACGGATCCCCTTCGGCCCGGGGACTCGACGTCGGCGCCTACCCCAGGGCGCGCATCTGGAACGTCGGTGTGAGCGTCTCCTTCTAGCGCCACCCGAGAGAGAATCCCGCAACGGAAAGCGAGATCCATGAAGACCCGATCCACGATTCTGATCCTGGCTCTGACGCTCGCGACGACGGCGTGTGAGGATCTCCTCACCGAGGTCCCCGAGTCCTTCATCACCTCGGATACGTACTACAAGACGCCCGCCGACCTGGAGGCGGCGGCCGTCGCGATGTACAGCCTCTTCCATGACTGGAACATGTTCAAGGTCCAGTATCACTGGACGTTCGAGCTCGCCGCCGATCAGGGGCGATTCCATCCCGACGAGCCCAACGTCGAGACCCAGGCGCCGGAGTACCTGAACTGGACCACGACCAGCCGGGACGCGGTCCAACCCTGGAAGACGCTGTACTGGAACATCCTGCGCGCTCACCAGGTGCTCGACAACCTGGACGAAGTCGAGTTCGGGGATCCGCAGCAGCGAGCCCGGCTCGAGGCCGAGGGCAAGTTCATGCGTGCCTTCCACTACTTCTGGCTGGCGCGCGCCTATGGCGGCGTACCCCTCTATCTCTCCGAGGACGAGCAGATCCAGGTGGACGTCGCCCGGTCCAGCGAGGCCGAGGTCCTCGCCCAGATCATCCAGGATGCGACCGAAGCAGTGGCCGGACTCCCGGAGACCCGCGTGGGCGCCGAGCTCGGCCGGGCCACGAAGGGCGCGGCGCTCATGCTCCTGGCCGACGCCTATCGATGGCGGGCGAACGTCGTGACCCAGTCCACCGAGGATTGGCAGGCCGCGTCCAACGCCGCGGAGCAGGTCATCAGCTCCGGCGTCTACGCGCTCGAGGCCGACTACGCCGACATCCACGTGCCCGGCGCCCAGTTCCGCTCCGAGGAGATCTTCTCGGTCCAGTCGATTGGAGGCGGAGGCTGGTGGCAGTCGAGCCTCTTCGGCGGTGTCTACTGGCCGCGGAACCTGGGAGCGGGGTCGGGCTGGGCCGTCGTGATCCCGACGCCCGACTTCTACGACTCCTACATCCCGGGGGACTATCGCCGGGAAGCCACCTACTGGACGTCGGCGTGTCCCGCCGATCAGCCCGCGGATTGTGGCAGCCCGATCGCCTTCACCCCCACCGACGCCCAGTTCGGCTTTCCGGACGGCTATCCCCACGTCGCAAAGTACATCCCGTCGGACCGGGGCCTGAACTTCTGGGGCGGTGGGGACGTGAACATCCCGCTCTACCGGCTCGCGGAGGCCTACCTCATCCACGCCGAGGCGGAGAACGAGCTCGGGAACGGCGCGGAGGCGGCCGCGTCCGTCAACGTGATCCGCGCCCGTGCCCGTCAGGGGACCGGCAGCGAGGGCAGGGCCGAGCCCGCGGACATCGGGGTTCTGGATCAGGCGTCGATGCGCGAAGTCATCTACCGGGAGCGGTCCTGGGAGCTCTCCTACGAGCTCAAGCGCTGGTTCGATCTCGTCCAGCGCGGGGAGGACTACTTCATCTCGCAGTTCCAGACCTTCGATCCGCTCGCGGGCAACCTGGGCAACCTCGTCCCGAGCCGGATGCGCCTTCCGATCCCCGCCGAGGAGATCCAGAAGAACCCGGCGCTGACGCAGAATCCGGGGTACTGACTCCGACCCGGGCAGGCCCCCGCAGCCACCGGGCGGGGCCCCGATCACGGGGCCCCGCCCTTCCTTTTTGGCGAGCGCCGGCGGGCCGGCGGTGGGAGTCCCCCGTGATCAGCCCAGGGACGAGCCACCCGCGGGCGCGCGAGGAGGCCCTCGACGACGCCGGTCCCGACCGGGAAGGGTCTGCTCCGAGCCCCCACGCAGGGAGGGAAACATCCGGGGGTCCGCCAGGGCGCTGTCCAGGACGAGGGTCGCCGCCCCTCTCGCAATCGCGTGGGGCCCCAGCTCGGAGACCAGGATGCGCGACGCCGCCATCGAGTTGACGAGGGTCTGCGTGCGGGCTCCTTCCCGGATCGGCGCCAACAGCAGGGGACCGAGTCGCGCGAGGCTTCCGCCCAGGACGACCGCCGACGGGTTCATCAGGTTCAGCACGCCTGCCACGGCGGCCGCGAGGTGCTCGGCGACTTCCTGGACGAGCGCTCCCGTCAGTGGATCGCCGTCGAGGGCTGCGCGCTCGATCTCCTCGATCGTCAGGTCGGTCCCGTGCAGGCTGCTGTCGGGCAGCTCGGCCAGAAGCTCGGCCGCGCGCCGCAGCAGCGCGCGCGTCCCGACCAGGGTCTCGAGACAGCCCCGGTTGCCGCACGAGCACGGCAGGCCACCGGGCCGGATGACCATGTGGCCGATCTCTCCCGCCACGCCCGTCGCCCCACGGTAGATCTCGCCACGAATGATGTGCCCACCCCCCACGCCGGTGCCGAGCTTCACGTACGTGAAGTCGTCGAGGCCACGGCCGACCCCCCACCAATGCTCGGCCAAAGCCCCGAGGTTGGCATCGTTGTCGACCAGCACGGGCACGCCGTGCGTGAACTGCAGCTGCTCCAGGACGCCGTGGCCGCTCCAGTGCGGCAGCAGCACGTCGGAGACCTGACGCGGCCTGAGCGGATCCACGGGGCTGGGCACGGCGACCCCGACGCCCAGGAGGCGCTTGCGCGCCCCCTCGTGCCGGGCCAGCACGCCGTCGCAGAGCTCGGCGATGAGCTGCTCCGTCCCCTCCGGGTCCGTGCGGACAGGGTGCTCACGATGCTCCCAGTCCAACTCCCGGCCGCGCAGGTCCGTGAGCATGACCGAGACGTGCGTCGATCCCATGTCGATACCGAGGATGACGTGGGCCACGTCGTTGAACTCGAGGATGATCGGACGGCGTCCCCCCCGGCTCGGACCGTCACCCGCCTCCAGCACGAGATCCGTCACCAGCAAGTCCGAGATGATCTCGGAGACCGTCGAGCGTGACAGGCCGGTCTGCCGGGCGATGTCGGCTCGCGAGATGCCCCGCTGCTGCCAGATGAGCTCGAGCACGGCGTGGGCCAAAGGCCGGCCCCGTGACTCGGCCGCCGCCGAAAGTGGACCTGGACGCATCCGGCTCATCGGAACGCGGGGCCCGGGGACGGCCTCGAGCGTGCTCTGGGGTGCGGAATCATGAGCTCCGGGAACGCGGTGTCGAGACGGGGAAACGAGGCCGGGGAAGCTTTGTTCGTGTCACGAACAAAGCTCGCCAAAGGTGCCTGAATGTCAAGGATCAAGGCGATTCCCGAGGGTGTCCCCGGTCGGCCGAGCACGGACCGGGCGGCCCCGCGCAAGGTCGATCAGCCTTTCCACACCTCGTCGCAGAGCCGCATCCAGTTCGCTCCGATCACCTTCTCCACCACGCGGTCGGGGTGCCCGCGCGCCACCAGCGCGTCGGCGATCATCTCCATGCGGCGGTGCGAGTTCAGATCGGGCACGGTGAAGAGGACGTCGGGGTCCTCCGCGGGCGCCGCGACGCCCGTCTCGATGCGGCGAGCCACGAACTCCCGGTGCTTCGCCCAATACTCCTCGGACCCGTCGATGGGAGTGATCGAGAGGTCGCTGCCGATGCCCACGTGGTCCTCTCCGCAGACGTCGAGGGCGTGCTCGACGTGGGCGACGACGTCATCCGCGGTGGGGACACGACCCGGCGAAAGGAAGGGCATGAGGTAGATGCCGACCACACCGCCTCCGTCGGCCGCCGCCCGGAGCTCCTCGTCGTCCTTCGAGCGCGGGTGGCGGGCCACGGCGTTGCACCCCGTGTGCGTGATGCCGACCGGGGCGGCCGAAGCCGCGATCCCCTCGGCGGTGGTGCGCTTTCCGCAGTGGGACAGATCCACGATGCACCCGAGCTCGTTCAGGCGCTCCACGACCCGGTGCCCGTACGCGCTCAGCCCCGCGTTGCCGGGCTCCAGGCAGCCGTCGCCCACGAGGTTGCGGACGTTGTAGGTGAGCTGCACGACGCGGACGCCGAGGTCGTGAAAGACGTCGAGGCGGGACAGCTCACCCTCGTAGGGCGTCGTGTCCTGAAAGCCCAGAACGATGCCCACACGGCCCGTCTCCTTGGCGTCACGCAACTGCTCGACCGAGCGCACCATCCGGAAGACGTCGGGCCAGCGCTCGACGTTCGAGAACCAGGGCGCCATGCGCCGCAGTGTGGACGCGGTGTCGCCGGAGCTCACCGTCACGTTCACGGCGGTGATGCCCGACCCGCGGGCGTTGGCCACCATCTCGTCGTCGAGCGGCGGGTTCTCGGGATAGTTGAAGTACCCGGGGCTCCCCAGGAAGTCGATCACGAACGCCTCGTCGTACCCCACCCAGCGCGGCGGAGCCGGCGTCCCTTCCGCGGTCGCGAGCGACGGGCGCCCCGCGCCGGCCAGCGGCCAGGGAGCGACGGACGCCGCCGCGGCGTAACGGAGAAAGTCCCTGCGTGAAACGGTCATCGGGCCTCCCGGTCTGTGGAGCGGAGGCAGATTGGGCGTGGGAAGGACGTCGCGCCAGCCGTCGACGGGGGGCGTGTCGGGTGCCGCCCGCCCCACCGGCCTCGCTCGACTAGGATACAGGCCGCCCGGGCCAATCCCCGCGCTGCACGACCACCTTCCCGTCGCTCACCACCATGAGCACGTCCTGCACGGTGCCGATGTCCAGCAGGGGATTGCGCTCGAGCACGATCAGGTCGGCTTCGAGGCCCGGCTCGATGCGGCCCGTGTGGTCCTCGACGCCGAAGAGCTCGGCGGCCGAGGTCGTCGCGGCCTGCAGGGCCTCGAGCGGTGTCAGACCCACCGTGACGAGCTCGAGGAGCTCGTGTGCGAGCGTGGTCGTGCTGTTGGGACCGTACCCGGTGTCGGTCGCGGCGACGATTCTGACGCCGAGGCGGTGCGCCATCGCGGCCATGCTCTGCACCCGCGGAAGCATGTGGCGGCCGCGGATGTTGAGCACGGCGTTGTCGTAGTCGCCGCCGGCGAGGGTGAGGTCGCGCACGATCGCGATCGTGGGCACGAGGAACGTCCCCCGCTCGGCCATCATGCGGAGGGTCGTCTCGCTCAGGTACGTACCGTGCTCGATGCTGCGTACGCCGGCCGCGACGGCCGCCCGGCCCCCGGCGTCTCCGTGCGCGTGGGCCGCGACGCCGATGCCGGCGCGTCCGGCCTCCTCGACCATGGTCGCGATCTCGGCTTCCCCGTACAGCTGCTTGCGCGGATCGGTGTCGGGGAGCCCCGCCCGCTCGGTGGCGTTCGTCTTCACGAAGTCCACCCCGCGCGAGACGATCGCCCGCGTGACGGCGCGCACCGAGGCGACGTCGGTGACGGCACCCCCATCCAGATGCCCGAGGTCCGGATGATCCTGGAAGAATGCCTCGGCCATCTGCGGCCGGACGTGATATCCGGCCGCCAGGTGCTCCGGCGTCTCGGCGTGCCCCGCCCGCTGCAGCTCGCGCATCCCCACGTCGGCGTAGTGCGAGGCGCCCATGCTGCGCATCGTCGTCACACCGGTCAGCAGCGCCCGCCGAGCATCCGCGCTCGAGCCCACGTGCACATGGGCGTCCATGAGGCCCGGGGCGAGGTAGCGTCCGGCGAGGTCGACGGTCCGCGCCTCGGCGGGCCCGGCTCCGCCCCCCTCGTCGATCGACACGATCCTCCCCCCGGTGACGACGACGGTGGCGCCCGTCGTCACCGAGCCGTCGGTCACGTCGATGACGTTGGCGTTCGTGAGGACGAGGTCCTGGCCCGCGGCCGACGCGGCCAGCGCGACCGTGAGGGCGACGAGCGCGACGAGCGTACGAGTCACGGAGAGATCCTCCAGTCTGCGGTGGATCGGGAGGTTAGGGACGGAGGCTCGGCGACACCAGCGCGTCCCGTCCCGAGCCGCGCCGGGAGACGGGGCGGCGACATGGGGCCGGGAGGGCGCGGGCGACGCGCCCCGGAGCCGTAGCCCGACCGAATCGGGCCAGCGCCCGCTAACTTCACGGGCTCGAATGCCGACCCGGCCGGCGGCACGTCCCCACCCCTTCTTCTCGAGGCCCATGTCGCGCGCTCCATCCCCCGACTTTTCCCGGCAGGTCGTCGCTGACCTGTACCGCTACGGCCCGAAGCGCCGAGGCGTGGCCTGGGCCCTCTGGCTCGCCACGGGCCTGCTCGGGGGTCATCGCCTCTACCTGGATCGGACGGCGTCGGGGCTCGCCATGCTCGCGACCGGGGGCGGCGCCGGCTTCTGGTGGCTCGCCGACGTGTTCTTCCTCGACCGGATGGTCCGGAGCTACAACGACCGTCAGGCAGAGCGGGAATCCGCGGGGCTCCCTCCGCTGGGGATGGAGTTCCTGCCCCCGCTGCCCGGCGACGACGAGCTGGAGGGTGAGCCGGCCTGGGCCTCCCGCAGGAGGGGGAGAACGCGGCTCCTCGGCGACGCGCTCGTCCTGCTCGTGGCCGGATCCGCGCTCGGCGGAGTGACCGCGCAGCGCGGGGACTTCGAGGCGCTCGTCGCCGTGGCGGTGCTGATCGCAGTGACGATCTTCGGCGCACGCTGGGACTCGAGCCTGCCTCTGCTCGCCGACCTCGACCGATGGAGCCACAGGCTCCGGCTCTACTATCGGTTCCACGACCCCGGCGGGCCGCTCGCCCTCCTCTTTCGGCCCCTCGTGGGCCCCCTGACCGCCTGGTTCCGGCGGCAGGCACGGATGGAGGTCCGGCTGTACCTCCAGCTCGGCGCGGTCTTCACGATCGGCTTCACCGCGTTGGACGTCGCCCGGGCGCTCGTCGCGAGCGGCGGCTTCGACGCGGACGCCCTCGTCGGGGACGTCTTCAGCACGTTCTTCACGGTCTACGCCTTCGCCACGCCGATCGGAGCCACCCTGACGACGCACTTGCTCCTGGAGAGAAGAGACGAGATCGTCTGGGCCCTGAGCGCACTCACCGTCGTCGCGATCGGGGCGGGTTTCCTGCCGGGCTGACCGGCAGCGATCGCCGCCGCGAACGAGTCACGCCCTTCCATCCGTTCCACCTGTCGCCAGCGTAGGTACGCCGAGCCCGCCATGAGCCTCCAGATCACCGGAACAGTCATCGACGTCCTCGAGGAGCAGACCGGCACCGGCCGGAACGGCCCGTGGAGGAAGCAGGAGTTCATCCTGGAGATCCCGGGCCAGTACCCCAGGCAGGTGTGCATCGTCCAGTGGGGCGACAACATCGACAAGTTCGGCGTCACCGAGGGCGAGACGGTCACGGCGCACATCGACATCCAGAGCCGCGAGTACAACGGCCGCTGGTACACCGACGTGAAGGCCTGGCGCGTCGAGCGCCCGGACGAGTCCGAGGCCGGGCGGCCTCCCGCGAGCGAGGATGAGCCGTGGCCGGAGCCGCCCGCCACCGACGACGGGGGCGACGGGCTGCCGTTCTGAGACGGCCCGGGACCCGGGCGCGGGTCGCCTGAGGTCGGCAGGAGATTCTCGTCAGCCACGTGGGTGCGGGCCCCGGGCTCGTGCAGGGGCTCCTACCCCTGGCCGAACAGCTCCCGGTGCCTCGCCGCGATCCGCGGCCACAGAGGAGTCACGTCGACGTCGAGGCCGAACACCGACCCGAGCTCGGCCTGCAGCTCGGCAGCGGCGCCCAGCGTCCATTCGCGCATCCCGCCTGACGTCACCTCGCGACGGACGCGCCCGCGCAGCACCTGCAGGGCCTCGGGCTGGAACGTCTGACACACGAGGTTCTGCACGAAGCCCGACTCGGGCGAGGACTGCAGCCAGCCGCACTGTCGCTCCAGCAGGGCCTCGTCGGCAGGCTCGGGCCGGAAGTCGAAGTCGCGCGCCCCGCCGTGCGCGTGGTTGTGAAAGCGCCAATAGCCCCCGTCGATGCGCTCGAGGGCGTAGCCCAGCCCTCGCTGCCGGATGGGTCCCTCCCGAAGCGGCACCGGCTCCCGGAGACCATCCCCGAAGCCGACGTCCGCGAGCCAGGGCTCGCCGTCGATCTCGACGGCCAGGACGAGATGATTCCCCAGCGCCCGGTCTCCGCGCTCGGAGCGGAGCACACCCGCCGCCATCCTCGTCACCTCGAAGCCGATCCGCTCGAGCGCCCACTGGAGGAGGCCGTTCATCTCGTAGCACCAGCCGCCCCGTCCTCCGTGTACGATCTTCGTGAAGGTGCGCTCGACGTCGAGGTCCAGCGGGTCCCCGAGCTGGACGCTGAGGTTCTCGTAGGGGATGTGGAGCAGATGCTGGTGATGCACCCGCACGAGCGTGTCGACGGTCGGCCGAGCGCGACCCTCGAAGCGCACCCGT
>JABAOE010001721.1_pt1 | contig 13274 bp, 18 predicted proteins | sample 7062141 | NCBI WGS metagenome assembly JABAOE01 (sample SAMN14538627, study PRJNA623070) | marine sediment metagenome | biome: marine biome [ENVO:00000428]; feature: marine pelagic biome [ENVO:01000023]; material: deep marine sediment [ENVO:00002113] | place: India: Gulf of Khambhat ... | reverse complement strand
CATGTTACCTTGGCTCCATCCCTTGATGTAGTTGGAGAACAAAAAACAAAACCTACTCAGCACAGTGTTCAAGAATTACGAAGAATTGGTATTCAACCTGACTTTTTGGCAGTTAGATGTACTAATCCACTAGAAGAAAAAACCAAGAAAAAACTTGCATTGTTTACAAATGTTGGAGTTGATGATGTTCTTTCATGCCATGATGCAAAATCTATTTTTGAGGTACCACAGATACTTTATGACCAGGGAATACTGGATTCAATTTTCACTAAATTTGCAAAAGTTGGAATGGTTAATGCCTCAGCCAATTGGGACGAGTGGAATAAAATTGCAGATTCAATGGTAAATCACAAAGACCAAAAAGTAAAGATTGCCATGGTTGGCAAGTATGTAACACTTGCAGATAGTTATGTTAGTGTAAATCACGCCTTAAAGCATGCCGGAGCAAAATTAGGAAAATCTGTAGAGATTGACTGGATTGATTCTGAATCAATAACTGATTATAATATTTTGTCAAATTACAATGGTATTTTGGTTCCAGGTGGTTTTGGAACACGAGGTTCTGAAGGAATAATCAAAACTGCAAACTTTGCACGAGAAAATAATATTCCGTATCTTGGAATTTGTTTTGGTTTTCAGCTTGCTGCCATTGCATTTGGTAGAAATGTTTTGAATTTAGAGGATGCAAACTCAACTGAGATAAAACTTGATGCAAAAAACCCAATTGTAGATTTGCTTCCAGAACAAAAAGATGTCTCTGATATGGGAGGTTCATTGAGACTTGGAGGTCATCAAATTCAAATTAAACAAGAAAGTATGGCACAAAAAATCTACAATTCAGAATTAATTAACAAAAGACATCGACATAGATATGAAATAAACACAAAGTATCTTGAAGATTTTGAAAAAAATGGAATGGTGTTTTCTGCAGAAAGCGATGAAGGAAAAAGAATGGAGATTCTAGAAATCCCTAATCATAAATTCTACTTGGGAGTTCAATTTCATCCAGAGTTTAACAGCAGACCTGGTTTTCCAGAGCAAGCATTTCTTGCTTTTGTTGATGCTGCATCAAAGTAATTATTCTATCTTTGAGATCTCATAGATTTTTTGCCTAGCATCGCGAACAGATACTTTCTTTTTCACATATCCTTTGGAAAGAAGGTGACTAAGGGCAAGTCTTACAGTTCGGTCGGGTAGAAGTGTTTTGTTTGCAAGGTCTTTTTGAGTCAAAGCTCCTTCATACTCTAGGGTCTTTAAGAGAAGTTTTGAGCTAGGAGGCATGCTAAGAAGATCCTCGGCTAAATGTGCCTTTTTTGCCAATGCTGAAATTGCAGTAGAGTCTTTTTTGAGACGAATTATTTTTGCTGATGGGAAAAATTGTGTACATTCCACTATGCTGTTAACTTTGTATCTATCAAGGCCATCTAAAACAGCTTCACAGTGTAATCTTGCAGAAATATCGGTAATCTCAATTGAGCTGTCATTTGCTACAATAATTGGCCTTCGATTTATGTTCAAAGAGTTTACAGAAATTATTTCAAAGACAGTAGAATCTTGAAAAATTACAGGTCCTCCTGCAGACATGGAGTAAGCTGAAGAACCAATAGGAGTTGAAATTATTATTCCATCACTACTATCATGCCATACCTCCTCACCATTTACACTAAGAGTATGCTCCATTAGCATTGCACTTTTTGATGGAAAAACCGCAACGTCATTTAATACAGGAAAAACATTTTTTCCATCAATCTTAACTCCTAATCTTGGAAATTCTTCTATGGAATAATTTTGTTTTTTTAATCTATTAACAAAAGACGAAAATTCTTTTAGATCAATTTGAGCAAGAAAACCTCCAGATTCACCTTCGTTGATTCCTAAAACAGGGATGGTAGAATCAAAAGTTCTATGAAAATAATTTCTAATACCCTTATCCCCACCAAGAACTATAACACAGTCAAGTGGTTTAGCTTTTGATTTTGGAGTAATAGTAACTGAATCAATATCATTTTCAGAGAGAATTTTTTTTATAATTTTTGCAGAACTCGTTGTAGTACCAGTTCCGTAAATTCCTATTTGCACAAAAGATTTGAAATTACAATATAATAAAAGGATAAGCTAAACGGAACGAAATTTCATGAGATTATAAAAGTAAGATGCATTTGTCTCAATTGTTCCTTTTTTGGGAATCTTTTTCAGGCCAACCTCCTTAGAATCAAGAGCAGCCTGCGCAGCCCCTCCTGCAAAGCATAACGCCCAAAGAGAGTCCTTTTCCTTAAGCATTGTACAACAAAATGTAGCACAAAAAATATCGCCAATTCCAGTAGTGTCATAAACTTGCTTGTTTGGTAAGGTAATTGAGTAAATTCTATCTTCAACTAACATCGAAACCTCGGTTTTGTTTGTAAGAATACAATGTTCAATTCCTTGTTTTTGTAATTTTTTAAGTGCCTCATGATCAGATGAGCCAGTTAAATGCAAAGCTTCCTCAGGATTTACTTTGATGGAATTGACTTTAGATAAATCCATTTCAGTTTTTTCTAAAATAACTTTGTTTTGTAAATCGCTTCGTCTCAAAAATCCTTGAGGGTCTAAGAGCAAATAATTTGCATCATTTTTTATTTTTTCAAATGTTTCATTTGAAATCTCATGATAAATCGGACTAATCAAAAATCCATCTGCTTTAATTTCAGAGTATTCGATAGGCTCACACTGGTTTACTAGTTTTAAAGTTCTATCAGCCCCAACAATATCAATTCCAAATCTTGTTGTAGGTTTATCGCTAAGTGCATTATCAAAATTAATTTTATTTTCTGTAAGGTATTCTTTGTAAGGGAAATCTGAACCAAATTTTGTTACAAGTTCAACATCAAATTTGAATTTTCTTGCAGTAACACCTCCATAGCAAGCTGCTCCACCAATTTGTTCATACTGAGAGTCTCCTATTGTGATACTATCAATTGCACAATGAGAGAATAATGCGATCTTCACTTTCTTGAATCCGATTAGATAAGGATTTAGTTTTTTGCATTCTTTTTTTCATGGCAAGCTTTGCAGATAATCTGGTTTTTTGTAATCACAAGTTCAAGATTTGACCCAAAGCAAATATGGCACAAGCCCCGCATTAGAATTCAAACTGTATGGATAAGATCAAGGATTAAAAGATGATGAAAGATTTGTTCGGATTTAGGCACGATTTTTGAGAAAATTCCAGATTATACGCAAGAATATAAGGAGGCAAATGGCATTATTGGCATGCCACTTAAGCGTGCAAGTAGAGGGCGTACCAAAGGAGGAAAAGGTTCAACCGGAGTAGTTCAGTGCTCAAACTGTGGCCAAACTGTTCCAAAAGATAAAGCAAAAAAGGTTACCTCAAAACTCAATTTAGTAGAGCACACTTTGGCTAAAGAACTACGAGCTCAGGGAGCATACATTGCCTCACCAACAGTCCTAAAGCATTACTGCATATCTTGTGCAATTCACTTTAAGATTCTAAAAATCAGATCTGCTGATAACAGAAGAAAAAGAGGAAAACTTCGATAGACTATTCTTCAATATTTCTAGCAGTTACAATCATTCTTTGAATTAGTGTAATTGCTGCAATAATTACTACAATCAAAACTGCAATTCCCATAAATCCAATAATTCCTACTATAGCAATAACTAAAAGTCTCTCAGCTCTTTCACCAATTCCAACTCCTTGAAGTTTGATGTTGAGCGCATCGGATTTGGCTCTGGCATAACTTACCAACAAAGACAATGTAATAGCTAGTAGAACAAGATAGGGTTCGGCGTGTCCTCCAATTAAGATTCCTAGAAATATTGCAGTCTCTGCAATTTTATCAAACATCGAATCAAGATATCCTCCTTTTTTTGAGGTTTTTCCAGTAACCCGTGCAACTTGTCCATCAACCATATCAAAAAATCCTGAGACAAGTAAGAGAATTCCACCAATGATTAAACCATATTCAATATCAAAACCATAAACAAAAGCAGAGCCTATTGCAAAAACTAGACCAATTACCGTCCAAAAGTTTGGAGAAAGTCCAGTGGAGGCAAATCCTTTTCCCATCTTTTCAAGAGCTGGCTTTAAAGATTCTCTGAGATTATTTAGCACGTGATTCCCCCAAAATCAAGGTATATAAAAAATCAGAAATGGTTTTTTCCATAGCTTGATGAATTTTTCAAATTTAGCTTAATTTGTGCGTAAATTATGCTGATTCATCACTTATCACACATGTTGTGTGTATAGGATCATCTACATAATGGAAGCAATTGGAACATTTGAACTGCGAGGGCTGGTCACAAACCAAACATGTTGTTATAACATCAAGGGATTCCCCACATTTCCTACAAGAATCTATTCTGCCTAAATTTGACATGAAAACTTTCAAAAAAAGAAGAATAAAATTCAACAAACAAAATTTGAGTTAGGCAATAGTCAATGTACTTTAACTAATTTTTAGCCAAATTAAGGGCAATTAATGTAGAAATAATTTTTGCAGCCAAAGAAGCAGTAGCTCCGTTATCATAAGTAGGGTTGAGCTCTACAATATCAACTCCAGTAACTTTTTTGTTTTCAAAAACATTGATCATATCAAATAATTCTCTGGAACTAATTCCAACGGCTTCAGGGTTTCCGACACCTGGTGCAAATGCTGGATCCAATACATCAAGATCAAAGCTAGTGTAAAGGGAGTCAAATGTAGAAATATGGTCTTTTAGTAGTTGTGGGCCTTTTCCTTGTCGGATATCATTGTCTGAGATGGTCTTTATGTTATGTTCTTTTAAAAATGCAAGCTCTTCTTTTACAAACGCTCTTGCACCTACATGTAGAATATTTTCTGCGCCTCTTTCTTCAACGATTCTTCTAAGATAAGATGCATGGCTTAGTTTGATATCTGCATATTCGTTTCTTAGGTCATAATGTGCATCAAAAACAACATACCCAGTTTCTTTTGGAAAGCTCATGTATGTGCCATATGTAATTAGATGTTCTCCTCCAAGGATAAACAATTGTCTTTTTTTCTCGACAAGTTCAGAAGTTATTTTTCTTACCATATCTATCATTTCAGAGGCGACAACAGTGTGTGTTGTGTTTCCTAAATCCTCGATGTTAGCTGTCTCCAAATCAATTTGTAAATCAGGATGAAAGATCTCGATGTTGTTAAAAGCATCACGTATTACATCAGGACCAAATCGGCAGCCAGGCTTGTAAGAGTGCGTAGAATCAAAGGGAATCCCAAATACTGTTGCTACAGGATCGCCTTCTCCTGAAGAGGTGATGAGAGGATTCCGATTCATGTAAAGATCTTGAAAACTCAATTTTTACACCATTAATTGTGGTCTTTGGGATAGATTTTTTGGCATGTTGAGTCCTGTAAAGGGTCTTCCTTTTGTCTGTTCTTTAAACTCTGAGATAAAATCATCAAAAGAAATTTCTCTAACATCTCCTGTTTGCCTGTCTCTAATGCTAAGATTTTCAGAGTTTGCTTCTTTTTCTCCTATTACCAAAATATATCGAATCCATTCTTTTTCTGCTTCACGAATTCTTTTTCCAATACTTTCATTTCTATCATCAATATCTGCTCGAATGTTGTTTGTAGAAATTTTTTCTACAAGTGAATTACAATATTCGTAAAATTCTTCTTTTAGCGGTATGACTCTTACTTGAGTTGGAGATAGCCATAATGGAAGTTGTGGTTTTCTTCCTTGTTTTGAATCAAAAGCTGCTTTTTCCAAGAGGGCATAAATTATTCTCTCAATTGCACCGCTGGGAGAGTTGTGTAGGATTATTGGATTTTTCTTTTCATTGTTTTCATCAACAAAATCAATTCCATATCTATTTCCATTTTCTACATCAATTTGATCAGTTGAAAGAGCCGAGGCTTTTCCAAGATTGTCAATGAAATTAAATTCCCATTTCAAAACAAAATAGAAAAATTTCTCTTTCCACATTTCGACTAAAACTGGTTTTCCGTGTTTTTTTACGAGTTCTTCAACGGTTTTTTTGTTTTCATTGTAAAAGTCCTCAGTAAACCTAATTGCCATTTCATAGTCTGACTCTTCTATTCCTAAATCATTTAGAACACTTCTTGACAAATCAAATCTAGTTTTGATTTCCTCAATTGATTGCTCCAAATCTTTACAAAATGCATGACAATCAGGCATGGTAAATGCTCGTAATCTCCTCAAGCCAACAAGTTCACCGGATTGCTCACGCCTAAAGCTATACCTAGTTAGTTCGTACAAGCGATAGGGTAAATTCTTGTAGGATAATTGAAATTCATTTGCCATCAAGAATTGGCCAAAGCATGCTGCAAATCTCAAAAACAATTGTTTTCCTTCTGAATCAATATTATATTGTCTGGCTGGAAATCGATTAAAGTAACTTACCATACTTGGATGATGTGAATCATACATTATTGGAGTCTCGACTTCATAACCACCATATTCTTTTACTCTAGCAGTAACGTATTGTTCAATCAAGGATTTTATCAATCGTCCATTGGGGAAGAACCTCATATTTCCTTGGTCTGAAGCCGATTCATAATCAGCAATTGCCATTTTTTTCATCAATGCAACATGGGGAGGAGGTTCATCCACACTACGTTTTTTTGCAGATTCGTATTTTGAGAGTATCTCTAGTTTTTGATGATTGGAAAAATTAAACTCAGACATTGGAGTCATAGAACCATCAGGAGACATTATGTACCAGTATGATTTTATTTTAGATTCAGATTTTAATGCCTCAGATGTGACTTCATCTTGTGAAGATAAAGTTTCTTTAGTGATTACCTTGGAGCTTTCGGCTAAAGGATGTCCTTTTACTTGAACTTTGTAAGATTTTGTCCAACCAAAAGGAGAATGAGACACATCAAGTTCTGATGCAGATGACTCCATCTCTTTGAGTAAGGACATTGCCAAGTTTGGGGAAGCAAGATTAGAGCTAAGATGAGCATAAGGATAAAGTAATAATTTTTTGCAACCAATTTTTTCCATGGAATTTTTTATTTGGGAAATTGCATCTTGAGCGACTGAAGAATCATCATCTTTTTCAACAGCCACAAATGCCACTACAAGCTCTTCTAATCTAGTAGTATCCGTAGAAACATCTTCTTCGGCACTTTTAATCTCCTTTTTTGTGGGAGTGTATTCGATGCTGTCGCAATGGAGTTGTAAAATACGCACGATAAATGGTGAATTGTGCGTCATAAATATACACTTCTTTCAATTACAAATGCACGCTATGAGGCAGTTGTAATAGATTTTTCAATCAAGTTTCTTAGTTCTTTTCTATGGGTCTCTATAATGCCTCTAATTTCAAAAGAATCCACGTATCCTCCTGCTGAAGCCCTAGAGGCTTTTAGAAGAAAATGAAGGGCACCTTCTTCTAATTTGCCCACATAATACCCATAAAGAAAGTCAATCTCATTTTCACATTTCCAGATTTGTTTTGTTTTCAAAAAGGTTTCTTTGATTTCTTGAGGGATCTCTTGCATCCTATGTTGTACATAATTATCTAATGATTTTCTTATGGAAGAATCATTGAGCATGATTAAGTGGAGTGGGTGTTCCTGATAAATAATTCAGCGTAAAGTTTTAGCTACTCACCAGACTGGGTTTTCAAGGAAATAACTGATCGTAAAATTAATGCCGATAAACCAAGATTGGAAATTAAAAATTGTACTGCACGATTCAGTGAATCCTCGCCCCTATAGCCCTCATCATAAATCATCTCAACTGTTCCTTTATCGGTCTCAACAAAAGATGTTATCAATGAGTGTGGGCCTAGTTTTTCATCAATTTGCTCAACATACAATCTCAATTCTACTCGTTTTATTATGAATCCTTGTTCTTGATAATCTCCAGAAGTAAAAAGAGTCTCAACTTGATCAGGGTTGCGATTTACACGTTCTGGATTATGAATATCAATTATTTTCATTTGACATGTTAACGTACTTCTCACATAAGAAATCTTTGTGATTGTAATCACAAGTGTTAATTTACAGTAAGAATTAATGGTCAAAAGTGGACCCACACAAATTTCATGGAAAAGACATTCCACACATAAAATTAGATCCAAAAATGACCATTGAGGAGTTAGTCGAAGTTTTTGCAAGATCTGGATTTAATGGTAGGCAGTTAGGAGAAGCGGCTAGACTTTATGCAAAGATGATAAAGGAAAATGCAACCATCTGCCTTACAGTTTCTGGTGCCTTAACACCCGTAGGTTTTGGAGGAATAATCAAGACCTTAATTGAGCGAGGTTTTATTGATTGGATTATTACTACTGGTGCAAATGTTTACCATGAAGATCATTTTGCATGGGGCCTTCCAATAAAACAAGGTCATTTTGATGTTGATGATATGAAACTTTATGAAAATGAAATTGTTAGAATTAGAGATGTCTACATCAAATTTTACGAAACACTAGAAGCTGAAGACCAAGTAATTCAAAAAATGTTTGGAAAAGACTTTCCCGACAAACCATTTACTACTGCAGAGTTTTGCAACTTGATGGGAAAGATAAGTAAGGAAAAATCAAAACATCCAGAAAAAAGTTTCATAACAACTGCATATGACTATGATGTTCCAGTATACATTTCTACCATGAAAGATTCTTCATTAGCTTTGAATTTAGCCGTACAGAGATTAAATGGTAAGATCTATAATTTGGATTTTGTAAGAGAAATAATAGAACAAGCAGCAATTTTGTTTAATTCAAAAAAATCAGGTATTGTAGAGTTGGGTGGAGGAGTTCCAAAAAACACTGCCCAACAAACAGGACCGCTATTAGATCAAATACTTCGTAGAAATGATGGAGGTCAAGATTACATTATTCAGATAACTGATGCAAGGCCAGACACTGGAGGATTGTCAGGAGCCACATTACAAGAGGGTAAAAGTTGGGGCAAAGTCCAAGATGCACATGAGGGAATTGTTACTGTTTATGCAGATGCAACAATTGCATTTCCAATTTTAGCATTGTATGTTCTTAGCAATCAAAAACCAAGAAAGCCAAAACGACTATACAAAAAATTAAACAAATTCTATGAAAACCTAAGTAACGATTATTTCAAAAAGCCAGTAAAAACAAAATCAAAATCCAAAAGAAAATAGTCTAAAACCGGTCAAATCTGGCCCTTTCCAGGTCTCGGTCATCTTTAGATTCTTTTTTGTATTCTTTATAGTGGTCTTTGCAAAGTATACTTTTTTTGCCTGCAGATGTTACCCGTAGGTTTGCGTTTTCAACTTTGGTGGTATTAATTGAACGTGCACCATCATTATCACATCCTTCAACATCACATTTGGCACCTTTTGAAACTAAGCCCATGAAAATATTTTATAATGAATATTATTTATACTTGCAAATTTTGCATTAATGAATTTTTGATCCTGTGTGATAATATTTTTGTTTGAATACATCGTTTATAAGAGGAATACTTTTTTCCAAAAAAATATGGCCGATACGAAAAAAGGAGGCAAGAAAGGTAAAAAGGATCAAGGCGAAGGTGGTCCAAAAAAAGCCGAGATTACTGTCATTATCAATGAACAAGAAGCTTCCAAAATTATCCAAAACGCCAAAGTTATTACAGTTCACGACCTTGCAAGACAAACAGGTGTCAAGGTCTCAGCTGCCAACAAGTTTCTAAGGCAATCACTTGAAAAAGGACTAATCAAAAAAGTTGGCGGTTATAGTGGTCATTACATCTATCAACCAGTTTCTTCATAGAGAACAAAAGAATCTCCTGGTTTAAGATTTTGTAAAGCATCCAGATTTTCAGATAGTTTTCCAATTGGAGTCATTGCTTTTCCTGGAGAAGAATTTTCTAGGAAAAAGCAAATGCTTCCCGAGGAGGATGCAAATGCAACATCTCCTTTTTTGAATTCTCTTTTTGGACGTTCAGTTCCAGAGTCAATTGAAGTTTCTAAATATGCAATGCTTTTTCCCATCATGTGTGCGTGTCCTTCTATTGGAAGAGATCGTAAGATGTGCCCAACTGTTCTAGGAGACAAATGTCTCTTTAGATCACAGGGAATTTTGGCTTTGTCTTTTACTTCTAAAATTAGTTGTTTTTTTGAGACGGAATTAACACTCAATTTGTAGTTTAGTTTTATTGGAATATATAACGCTTTGAGAGAAATCCGGTACTTGTCCGAAGTCGAAGAACCGGAGGTTGTTGAGACACCTGAACCAGTTGAAGCAGAAGAAGTTTCCGAACCTCAAGAAATTTTAGAACCAGAATTAGAAGTTAATGTTGGCTTAGACAAGGCTTTAGCAACTTATAGAAAACTTACAGAGGGAGGTAAAGACGCCGAACCACTATCAGAAAAAGAACAAGCCGCACTTGAAAAGAAGCTTGAGGAGATTCAAAATAGAGAAATCATTGAAACAGTTGAAGAGCACGAACCAGAAGAAATTCCTTGTGAGAAAGGAAAAATTACAATTGGTCCTCCAACACTAACAAGATTTGAAAAGGCAAGAATAATGGGAGCAAGAGCACTGCAATTATCATTAGGAGCCCCACCATTCATACCAATTCCAAAAACTGCAAGAACCTCTCTAGACATATCTATGGAGGAACTAGACAAAAAGGTGATCCCAATAACAATACGTAGGGTTCTCCCAAATGGGGATTTTCAGAACATACCAATAGACTATTTTGAATAAGTGGACCAATCGTCGATAAGACTTAAAAGAACTCACAATTTTTGAAAAGATGAATAATGCTCATGGAAGAGTCAAAGGAACGAGCTGGTCACGAGCAGACCGAAGAATCGAAGGGATCCGTAATGGAAATTCGAAACGACCCTGTTATGCAATCAGCTTTAGATGCACTGGAAATATTTGGAAAGTATCATGAAATTATCATAAAAGCAAGAGGAAATTCTATTCCAAATGCAGTAGCAGTTGCAAATATCCTCAAGGATAACATGTTAAAGGGAAAATCAAAAATTCATAAAATTACTGTAGATAGCGAACCAATTCAAGAAATGGGTCGTACAATGTCAAACATTGAAATTATTTTAAAGAAAATCTAGTATACGCTTCCAGGTCCTTTTAGTAGCATATTTTCACACTCTTTGCAAACCTTTTCATCAATATCTGATTCCAAGTTATGGTGTATCTCGCAAATCAATAAACTGGATTTGATATAGTTACAAAGACCAATAAATTTTGAAAGACTAGCAGGAGTATATGCCATATCAGAAGACAGATTTTCAGTCAGCTCGTCAATTAGTGTGGATACTTGTTGTTCGGACAAAAGTTTTGCAATAAGTGCTGGATCTCCACGTGTTCCGCGAATATAATTACTAACAGCTGCCTGAGTTACTCCAAGCATTTTTGAGATTTCTTCTTCTCTGACGTTGTGATCTTCAGCTAGTTTTTTTGCAAGAATTGCCCTTAGAGCAGGAATTAGTGTTTTTGATTCTATTTCTGCTGGAAGTAGCATGAATCCAAAAGTAGCATATACAGGATTTAAAGTTTCCAATCACTAATGAGGGAGTAACAATGAATTTTCAAGCTCAAGCCGTTTACCTCATATAGTTTCAATCAAACATAAAATCATTGGAAGATTTTTCTTGTGCATTGTTTGAAAAATTAGGCAAAGCTTGCAATCAATGTACCTCTGATACAATTTCTCTTTCAGGAGGACTAGATAGCACCATTATTGCATATTATCTTAAGGATAAAAAACCAAAATCAGTTGCAGTAGTTGCAAAAGATTTTGAAGCAAATGATCTTGTGTTTTGTCAACTAGCTGCAAAGGAATTTGATCTTCCACTATCGCTTCTGTATGTTGAAACTTCTGAAATTATAGAAGCAATAGAGAAGACAGTTTTAATTTTGAAAAATTTCAATGATATTGAAATTCGAAATAATGTTGTAATGTATTTAGCCCTCAAATGGGCCAAAGAAATTGGCTCAACCGGGATAATTACTGGAGATGGAGCAGATGAATTATTTGCAGGATATAGTTTTTTGATTAATAAAACCGAAGAAGAACTTGAGCAAGAACTAAAACGTATTTTTTCTGTGATGCATTTTCCAACCCAAAAAATTGGAGATGCTTTAGGAGTAAAAGTGGAATCTCCATTTCTAAATAAGGAAATTATAGATTTGGCTTTGCAAATTCCTCCTACTTTGAAGGTAAAAGAACATCAGGGTACAAAATATGGAAAGTGGATTTTAAGAAAAACATTTGAGCAAAAAATCCCAAATCAGATTGTCTGGAGACAAAAATCACCTATGCAAGATGGGGCAGGAACATGCAATCTTACAAAATTATTTGAAAATATGATAACAGACTCTGATTTTGCCCTAAAAAAAGAAAAGGTCAAGGATGAATCAAGTGTTTCCATTAGAACAAAAGAATCAATGTATTACTTTGAAATTTTCAAAAAACATTTTGGAATCCCTGAAAAGTCGTTAGAAGCATCATGCCCATTTTGTCATTATAAGACGGAAAATTCTAAATTTTGTAGAATGTGCGGTGCCTGGCCAATCTAAATATTTTTTTTCCACTTTCGTGGCTTTCTCATAAAGATTCTTCTGCAGCCATTGCAACAGAAAAAAATTTTTTTTCCCTCATATTCATGTGCAACAGCTAGACTTTCATCAAGCTCAATTCCACAAACAGGATCAACTGGCACAGATTGTTCACTTGATGTTTCTATTTATAGATATATTCAAAATCAAAATAAAGATTTAGTCACAATACAAAATCTTAACTGGACTGAGCTGAACTTTTCAAATTAGCATATCGTTCCAAGGGAATTTTTGCCTTGGGTAAACTAAAGAAAAAGGTTGCACCTTTATTTTCTGTGCTTTGTACCCAAATTTTTCCACCAAGTGCTTTGATTATTCCTTCACATATTGATAAGCCCAATCCACTTCCATCTTTCTTTCGTTTTGATGAAGTATCTGCTTGATAGAATTTTTTAAAAATATTTTTTTGTTGGGATATACTTAGTCCAACACCATTGTCTTTGACGTAAAAAACCACATAATCTAAATTATCTTGAGTTCCGATTTCAATTTCTCCATTTTTTTCAGGCAAAAATGCTAGTGCATTGCTAATTAAATTAGAAAAAACTTGAGCAATTCTGTCTTTATCAGAATTTACTTTGTCAGTTGCCTGAATAGACATTCTAAGTTTTACATTTTTTTCTTGGCATACTGGGTCAAATGCATGATATGCGCTCTCAATCAAGGATTTTGATTCAGTGACTTCGCTTTCAACTGAAAGCTTTCCAAGATCTATTTTTTG
>JABAOE010007474.1_pt1 | contig 13278 bp, 9 predicted proteins | sample 7062141 | NCBI WGS metagenome assembly JABAOE01 (sample SAMN14538627, study PRJNA623070) | marine sediment metagenome | biome: marine biome [ENVO:00000428]; feature: marine pelagic biome [ENVO:01000023]; material: deep marine sediment [ENVO:00002113] | place: India: Gulf of Khambhat ... | reverse complement strand
GCCGGGCCTGGCGGAGGCCGCCGCCAGCGCGGCGACCGCGTTCCGGCGCTACGCCGCGCGCCTCGAGGAGCACGCGTCGCGAGCGGGAGGCGCCCCGGTCTCGGCCGGGGCCGACGCGCTGGCCCTGCACCTGGCCGAGGCTCACTTCCTGCGCGAGCCCGCCGAGGACCTCGCGGCCCGTGCGCGCTCCGAGCTCGGGCGGTCCGCGGAGCGCTCGGCGGCTTCGGCACGGCGCCTCGGCGCGCCCGACGCGGCGGGGGCGTTGGCCTCCCTGGCCGACGCGCATCCGAGCGCCGACCGGTACCTTGCCCGGTTCGGGGAGATCTGGCGGGACGCCAAGGCGACCGTCGAGCGGGAGGAGGCCCTGACCTGGCCGGACTTCCCGATCCGCTACGTCCCCCGACCCGCCTGGAGTCGGGCGGCGGCTCCCGACCTCTACTTCCTCCCCTACCGCTCACCCGCCGCGTACGGGCGCCCTCGGAGCCACGACTACCTGGTGGCCCCGGTCGACGACGCGCGGTCCGCTGCCGAGCGAGAGGCGTTGCTGCGGTCGCACTCCGACTACGTCATCAAGTCGAACCACGTGGTCCATCACGGGGGGGTCGGTCATCACGTGCAGAACTGGCACGCCTTCCGCTCTCCCTCCCGGGTGGGCAGGGTGGCCGCCGTCGACGCCGCCGCGCGCATCGCCATGCTGTGCGGGGGGACGATGGCGGAGGGATGGGCCTGCTACGCGACCGACCTGGTCGCCGAGCTCGGCGGCTTCGAGCCCCTCGAGCGCTTCGCGCACGAGCACGGCCGGGCTCGCATGTGCGCGCGGGCGGTGGTCGACGTCGAGCTGCACTCGGGGCGCATGAGCCTCGAAGAGGCGGCCGAGCTGTACCGGCGGCACGCCGGGATGAGCCCGGCGGCGGCCCGAGCCGAGGCGGTGAAGAACAGCATGTTCCCGGGAGGGGCGCTGATGTACCTGGCCGGCACCGACACGATCCACGGGCTGAGGGCCGCGCTCGAGGCCGAGCTGGGGGGCGCGTTCTCGATGCGAGCGTTCCACGATGCGTTCCTCTCCTACGGCTCGGTCCCGGTGCGGCTGGTCGCGGAGGAGATGACGACCCGGGCCCGACGAGGCGAGCCGCTGGGCGCGCACGAGCGCCCGTTCCTGACCACGGCGGCCCCTTCCTGACCGCGGCCGCCTCCTCCTGGCCGCGGCGGCCCCTCCTAACCGCGAGACGAGCGTGACCGAGACGAGCGTGACCGAGACGAGCGAAGCCACCCTGAGCCACGGTCGGGCGGTGGCCACCGCCCTCCTGGGAGTGGACCGGCTGTACCGGACCGAGAGCGGAGACCGGACCGGGCTGGCCGTCCTGAACATGGACACCGAGGGCTCGCTCGAGCCCGACGACCTCGCCTCGTACGGCGACGCCCGCACGCGCTGGCAGGAGCTGCGCGCGGGGGCGGCCACGCTCCCGGAGGCGGACCGCCGCGTCTACTACGAGGAGCTCGCGCGCTCGACGCTCGCGTTCGTCGACTGGAGAGATCGTGGCCTGCCGCTCGAGGCCCAGCTCGGCTCCTTTCTCCACGTGCCGGTCGGGCCGGCGCCCGAGCCCGAGCTCGATGCTCTCCGGGAGCGGATCCGGAGGCTGCTCGGGCGCTTGGGCTACGGCGGCGATCTCCGGGCGCAGTGCGCCGCGTGGGAGGCGCGTCACCGGGTGCCCGCCGACGAGGTGGAGGGCGTGACCGCCGAGCTGCTCGCCGAAGCGTGGGACCGCACGAACGAGCGTGTCCTGCCGATTCCCGCCGACCGGTCCGACGGGATGCGCGTCGAGACCGTGCGCGGCGTCCCGTACAACGCCCGCTGCGACTATCTGGAGCGCACCATCCGGCTCAACGTCGAGCCGACGCTCACCCTCCCCGGGCTCCGTCACCTCGTGGCGCACGAGGCGTATCCGGGCCACTACCTGCAGTTCAAGGTGAGGGAGACGCTCGCGAAGGACGGCCGGGCGCCGGCGGACAACCTGCTGTCCATCGTCAACTCGGCCAGCTCGTGCGTGTTCGAGGGCATCGCGGACACGGGCCTCGCGCTGATCGGGTGGGACGAGTCCGACGACGACAGGGTCCAGTCGCTGCTCACGCGATACCGGGCGGGGATCGGCACCGGCGCCGCGTGGCGGCTGCACGCGCTGGGCCAGTCGCCGGACACGGTCTCGGGCTGGCTGCGCGATCAGTCGCTCGCCGGAGGGGAGGGCTGGGTACGGAACCGCATGGCGTTCGTCGCGGCGCCTCAGCGCGCCGTGCTGATCTGGTCGTACTGGTGGGGCGAGCCGTCGGTCGCTCCCGTCCTGCGCCGGACGCCGCAGGTCGACCGTGCCCGCGTCCTGCGCTATCTGTACAGCCGCATGCACTCGAACCGGACCGTGGGGATGTTCCGTTGACCCGCCCGACACGCGCGCGCCGGAGCGGCGCGGCCGTCCTGTTGCTCCTCGCCTCCGCAGCGTGCGGGCCGGCGGACGATCCGCTCGACTCCCCGGACGGACGGCGGATCCTGCGCGTGGCCTACGACCGCGAGATCGACGTCCTGAACGCCTTCACCAGCCAGATGCTGGTGGACGTGCACTTCAGCATGGTGGAGGGCCTGGTCACGACGGACGAGGGCAACCGCTACGTGCCGGTCCTGGCGCGAGAGATCCCCACTCGAGAGAACGGGCTCGTCGTCGACGGGGCGGACGGCACGGTCGAGATGACGTGGCGGCTGCACGAGGGTGTGCGNNCCCGACGGCACCATCGACATGACGTGGCCGCTGCACGAGGGTGTGCGCTGGCACGACGGCGAGGCCTTCACGAGCGAGGACGTCTGCTTCACCTGGCGCTTCGTGCGCAGCGAGGGCTCGCAGACGTACAACCGCGACTGGTATCTCGGCATCGTCGACTGCCGTGCGCCCGACGACCACACGGCCGTCCTCGTGTGGGACGGCGAGTACGGGTACTACGCGGGGCTCTTCGAGGCCATCCTGCCCGAGCACGTGCTCGGCGGGATGTCGACGGACGAGATCGTCAACTACACGCCCTACAACCGGGGGGACGAGCTCGTCGGCACGGGGCCCTTCCGCTTCGAGGAGTGGCGGGCCGGGGAGTACATCCGGGTCGTGCGCAACGACGACTACTGGCGCGGGCCGGAGTATCCCGCGATCGACGAGGTGGTGTGGTCGTTCATCCCCGACTCGAACACGAGGCTGAACGCGATGAAGGCGGGCCGGCATCATTGGGCCCGGCTCGAGCCGACGCACGTTCGGGAGCTCGCCGGCCTCGAGGGGTACGCGACGCACCTCGTCAGCTCCAACACCTTCATGCACTTCGACGTGAGCGTGAACACGGAGCGGGCGGCCGCCCTCTTCCGGGAGCGCCGCGTGCGGGCTGCTCTCTTCCACGCGATCGACCGGGAGGCGATCGCCGAGCAGCTCATGGAGGGAACCGTCCGGGTCGCGCACACCCCCATCAACCCGACGAGCCCGTACCACAATCCCGAGGTCGCCCGCTACGACTACGACCCCGAGCGGGCGGCCGCCATGCTCGACGAGGCGGGCTGGAGGCCGGGGCCGGACGGCATCCGCGTCAGCGAGGGGCGGCGCTTCTCCTTCACGCTCCTGAATCGCGCGGGCACCGCCGACCGGATCGCCATCGCCCAGGTAATCCAGGCGCAGCTCAAGGCGATCGGCGTGGAGGTCGACTTCCGCACGCTGGAGAGCGCCGCGTGGACGCAGGCCTGGCGCAGCTTCGACTGGGAGGCGGTGGTCTCGGCCTGGTTCCTGCCGGCGGACCCCAGCTTCACGGGGCTCTACCAGTGCGACGGCCCGAACAACATGACCGGCCTGTGCGATCCCGGCCTGGACGAGATCATGGAGGCGTCGGACCGGGCGCTGGACTTCGCGACGCGCAAGCCGCTCCTGGACCGCGCCCAGGAGCGCCTGGCGGTGTCGGCGCGCATGCTCCCCATCTACTACAACGTGATCCCCGAGGTCGTGAGCGACCGGGTGGCCGGCTATCGCGGGAGCGGCACGAACTTCGGGAGCTTCTGGAACCTGTGGGCGTGGTCGCTCACTCCGTAGGCGGGGCCGGAGGGGCGTCGGGCTCGACTCCGCGCCGCGCCGCCCCCGGGGCGGGCTCGACCAGGCCGCGCTCTGTGGCCTGACGGGCCTCGACGGCCAGGGCCGAGCCGAGACGCTCGACGCGCCGCGCGCTGAGCCCCGACACGAGGGTCCAGGCTCCCCGCCCCACGGCGGCTCCGGCCACGAGGCTGCCCGCGACCGCAGCCGCGGTGGCCGCGGCGCCCAGGCCGGCCCCGCCGATCAAGGGTGCGGCGATCATGACCGCCCAGGCAGCCGGCAGGAGGTGGAAGACCCGTCGCACGCGCGGCACCGCCTTCTCGACGACCTGGATCCTGGTCTCCCCGGACCCGACGGTGAGGGAGACCAGGCTGCTCTTGAGCCGGTCGGAGCTCGTCCAGCGCACGGAGCCGAGCGCCTCGGAGATCGTGCCCGTGGTGTCGGTGCGCTCGTCGACCACGCGCACGAGGCCGGCCATCGCCTCGCGGGTGAGCTCGCCGGGCACGGCGTGCACGGCCTTGCGGACGAGCGGCGCGCCGGCCCAGCCGGGCCCGGGCTCCCGGCCGTGATCGAGCGCGGAGACGGCCCGCTCGATCGCCGTCGGCGAGATGCCGACCTCCCGGGCGATCTCCTCGAGGTCGTCGAGCGTGAGGCCGCCGACGGCGCCCGATCCCTCGGCGTCGTCGATCTCCGACGCCCTGCGCAGGACGATGGCGACCTCCCGGTCCGTGAAGCGCCGACTCGGATCTACGCCCATCTGGGTCTCTCCGGTGGGAAGGTCACGCGCGCCACGTGTCGCGCAGGACGCGCAGCCAGTTACGGTACGCGATCGAGCGCACCTCCCCTTCATCGAAGCCGGCCTCCGAGAAGGCCTGCAGGAGAGCCGGAAGCCGGGTCACGTCGGAGAGGTCGTCCGGCATCGTCGCCCCGTCGAAGTCCGAGCCCAGGGCCACGTGCTCCACGCCGACGCGCTCGGCGATGTAGCGGCCGTGCCGGACGATCTCGGTGAGCGACGCCCCCGCGGCCACGTCCCCGTCGGCGCGCAGGAAGCCGACGTGGTAGTTGAGCCCCACCAGGCCGCCGGTGGCGGCGATCTCGTCGAGCTGGGCGTCGGTCAGGTTGCGCGGCGTCGGAGACAGCGCGTGCGCGTTCGAGTGGGTGGCCACCAGCGGCGCCGTCGAGATCCCGGCGACGTCCCAGAACCCCCGCGCGTTGAGGTGCGAGAGATCGACCAGGATGCCGAGCTCGTTGCAGCGGCGGACGAGCCTGCGGCCGGCGGGCGTCAGGCCGGGCCCGGTGTCGGGGGAGCGCGGGAAATCGAACGGCACGCCGTGGGCGAACGCGTTGGGCCGGCTCCAGACCGGGCCGAGCGAGCGGAGCCCTGCCTGGTGGAGCACGTCGAGCAGCTCGAGGCGCGTATCGATCGCCTCCGCCCCCTCGATGTGCAGGATCACCGCGAAGGTGCCGTCTTCCAGGCAGCGCTCCAGGTCGTCGGCCGAGCGCACGAGCGCCATCTCCCCGTCCGCCCGCCGGAGCAGACGGAAGAGATCGGCCATCACCGAGCGGGTGAAGCGGTCCGCCCGGCGCCGGTCCAGGCGCGGGGGCAGCTCGACGGACCAGCCGCCCGGCACGACCGTCCCGTCCTCGGCCACCAGGGGGCGGAGCGTCCGCGCGTAGCCGGGCGAGGCGGTGAAGATCGCGAAGAAGCCGCCGGCCAGCCCGCCCTCGCGGGCGCGGGGCAGGTCGAGGTGCCCGCTCCCGCCGCGCCGCAGGAAGGAGCGGGGAGGGTCGGCCCCCGCGTCGGCGATGCGGAGGCTGGTCAGCGTGTCGTTGTGGCCGTCGATCACGGGGATCGCGGGAGTCGGGCGCATGGCGGCAGGCTCGGCGGGCGGTGGCTCGACGCGACCGGGGAATCTAGTGTGCCGCCATGACCCGATACATCGTCCACCGCCTGCTGCAGATCGTCCCGCTCACCTTCGGGATCACGATCGTGCTCTTCGCGGTCATCCAGGCGGCGCCCGGAGGGCCCGAAGCCGCGCTGCTCGAGTCGGACCGCTTCATCGATCCGGCGGCGATCGAGGCATACCGCGCGCGCCTCGGCGTCGACCAGCCGGTGCCGGTGCAGTACGTGCGCTGGCTGGCCGGCGCCCTGGGCGGTGACCTCGGCGTCAGCTTCAGCACGACCCGCCCGGTCGCCGAGATGATCGCCGAGCGGCTGCCCGCGACGCTCGAGCTCATGGGCGCCTCCTTCCTGATCGCGGCCCTGCTCGCCTTCGCGCTCGGTGTCCTGAGCGCGGTGCGCCAGTACAGCTGGTTCGACCACCTGGGCACCGGGCTGTCCTTCGTGGGCATCGCCATGCCCGTGTTCTGGTTCGCGCTCATCCTGCAGCTCGTCTTCGGCGTCTGGCTCGGATGGCTCCCGGTGGCGGGGACCCGGACGGTGGGGGCGAGCTCGCTGGGTGACCACCTCCTCCACCTCGTGCTCCCGGCGACGGTCCTGTCCTTCCGCTACGTGGCGGGGTGGTCGCGCTACCTGCGCTCCAGCATGCTCGGAGTCCTCACGGCCGACTACGTGCGCACGGCCCGGGCGAAGGGCCTGCCCGAGCGGTGGGTGATCGGCGGCCACGCGCTGCGCAATGCCATGATCCCCGTCGTGTCGGTGATGGCGCTGAACCTCTCGGGCCTCTTTTCGGGCGCGGTCATCACCGAGACGATCTTCGCCTGGCCGGGGATCGGACGGATGTTCGTCCAGGCGATGTTCTCGCGCGACTACCCGCTGCTGATGGGGATCCTCCTGCTCGGCTCCCTCATGGTGGTCGTCTTCAACCTCGTGGCCGACGTCGTCTACGGGCTCCTCGACCCGCGCATCCGCTATGACTAGGCCGAGCGGGCTGGTCTGGGCGCGCCTGCGCCGGCATCGGCTGGCGGTCGCGTCGATCGTCGCCGTGGGGCTGGTCTCTCTGCTCTGCCTGGCGGCGCCGGTGATCGCGCCCTTCGAGTTCGACGAGATCGACCTCGCGAGCATCCGGCAGCCGCCCTCGCTCGAGCATCCGATGGGCACCGACGACCTCGGCCGGGATCTGATGACGAGGATCCTCTACGGAGGACGCGTCTCCATCCTGATCGGCCTGCTCGCGGCGGTGATCGGCACCGGGCTCGGCTCCTCCGTTGGGGCGGTCGCCGGCTACTACGGAGGGCGCGTCGACAACGTGCTCATGCGGCTGACGGACGTCGTCTACGCCATCCCCACGCTGCCCCTCCTCATCGTCCTCGCCTCGTACACGCAGGCGACCGCGACCTCGATGGCGCTGACCGTGGGCCTGCTGTCGTGGATGGCGACGGCCCGGGTGGTGCGCGGCGAGGTCCTGAGCATCCGGGAGATGGAGTACGTCGAAGCGGCGCGCAGCCTGGGCGCGACGAACGCGCGCATCATCGCGCGTCACATCCTTCCCAACGCCGTCGGCCCCATCGTCGTGGGTGGGACGCTCGCCGTCGGCAACGCGATCATCCTCGAGTCGTCGCTGAGCTTCCTGGGCCTCGGCGTCCAGCCGCCGACGCCGACCTGGGGCAACATGCTCATGGATGCCCAGGCCACGATGGCGACGCAGCCGTGGCTCTCGATCTTCCCCGGCGCGGCGATCCTGATCGTGGTCCTCGCCGTGAACTTTCTCGGCGACGGCTTCCAGGACGCGCTCGACCCCCGCTCGGTGCGCCGGTAGCCCGCGACCGCGCGAACCGGATGCGCCGCCCGCGCTCGCTGACGACGCGCCGCCTTCGCTCGCTGACGACGCGCCGCCTCCACTTCCTGACGACGTGCCGCCTCCGCTCCCTGACGACGCGCCGCCCGCGCTTGCTGACGACGCGCCGCCTGCGCTTGCTGACGACGCGCCGCCCGCGCTCGCCGCCGAAGCACCCCGCCGGCGACCGGGTGCCGGCGGGTGCCCTCAGCGCGTCCGGCTCACTCCCACCGGATCACTCCCAGTGGATCACTCCCAGTGGAGATCCAGCCAGGTGCACCACGGCTCGTCGCGGCCGAGCCAGTCCAGCGCCGGCTCCCCGATCCCGTACCGCCCGAGCCAGTCCAGCGCGGGCTCGCCGATGGGCGCCCCGGGCGGCGCCGCGACCTCGGACGGAATCGACGCGGCGGCGGCCGGCCGCTCCAGAAAGCGCCGTACCTCGAGCGCGAGGAAGGAGGCGTGGGGCTCGTCCGCCATCGCCACGAGGTTGCCGTGCATCCTCTGCAGCACCGCGGTCGACACGGCGCGCACCCGCGGCATGGAGGCGTTCTCGGCCAGCCACCGGATCCGCTCGAGGACGACCCCCTCGACGGCGCGCTTGACCTCGGCCTCGTAGGCGCCGGCCGCGGTCGCCCCGAAGCTGGCGTCGACCAGTCGGCCGAGGACGTCGTCCAGCCCCGGCAGCGAGGGGTCGAGCACCGCCTGCTCGACCATGCGCGCGGCCCGGTCCGGGGTCAGGAGAGAGGTCACGGTGTGGCTGGCCGCCACCACCGCCGGCGTGACCGCGTCGAAGGCCGAGCCGGTGTAGCGGGGAAAGAGCTCCCGCGTGCCGCCGTAGCCGGGCGGCCTCGGGGGGATGACGTCGAGGACGGAAGCGGGGATCGTCAGCTCCGCGGGCGACAGCGTGCGCATGAGCGCGTCGAGGGCTCGGTTCTGCGCGTCGGCCGGCACCCGCCACATCGGGGTCAGGCCGTCGCCGCGGGCGGCGTAGGTATAGGCGACGCCTCCCACCGCGGTGGCGGCGGACTCCACCTGGTAGCGGTGGTGCAGGTAGAGCGGGACGAGCACCTCCTCGATCGTGGCCATCGGCCGCCCGTTCCGGATGGCGGCCTCGCCGAAGCGCGACAGCGCCGCCCGACGCACGTCCATCATGCGGTCGAGCTCCGCGGCGACGTCGGTCCCGTTCGCCCACTGGTCGGCCTGGGGCGTCGTGGCGACGTCCTGGTTCGACATGTAGCGGACGTCGTCGTCCCAGGCCTCGTCCAGGATCCGCTCCAGCTCGGCGGCCTCGTCCGTCCCCGGTGGGAAGTCCTGGTACCCGTACGTCACCGCCACCTTGTCCCACTCCCCGATGCCGGCGTCGTAGACCTCGGAGTAGTCGAGCGAGCCGTCCGGCCTCAGCTCGACCAGCGGATGGGGGTAGTCCATGACCGAGATGCGGCCTGCACGGCTGTTGTAGTAGTTGTGGCCGAGCCCGATCGTGTGCCCGACCTCGTGGGCCGAGAGCTGACGGATGCGCGAGACCGCCCACGTCTCGAGCTCCGGCGGCGTCTCGTCACCCGTCGCGTAGGGCGAGAGCAGGCCCTCGGCGATCATGTAGTCCTGCCGGATGCGCAGGGAGCCGAGCGTGACCACGCCCTTGATGATCTCCCCCGTGCGCGGGTCGGACACCGAGCCGCCGGTGCTCCACCCGCGCGTCGAGCGGTGCACCCAGTTGATGACGTTGTAGCGCGCGTCGAGGGGGCTGATGCTGTCCGGTCGCAGCACGACCTGGAAGGCGTCGCGGTAGCCCGCGGCCTCGAACGCCTGGTTCCACCAGCGGGCGCCCTCCAGGAGCGCGGACCGCACGGGCTCGGGGGTGCCGGGATCGAGGTAGTAGACGATCGGCTCGACCGGATCGCTGACCGCCGCGGTGGGGTCGCGCTTCTCCAGCCGGTGCCGGCGGACGAAGCGCTTCGTCATGTCCTCGCCCAGCGGGGTGGCGTAGTCCTGGAACGAGGTCGCTCCGTACCCGGCGCGCGGGTCGAAGGCCCGCGGCCGGTAGCCGTCGTCGGGAAGCTCGACGAACGAATGGTGGATGCGGATGCTCGCCGCCTCACCCGTCGACGCCACCGACCCCACCCCCTCCAGGAAGCCTCCGCCCCGGCCGCCGCCGCCGCCCCGGCCGCCGGCCCCGGACTGCTGGACGAAGGTGAGCTCGACCTCCATCTCCGTGTTGGTCGGGAAGGCGTCGGTCATCTCCATGTAGACGGTGCTGCGGGTGTCGTCGAGCCGGTACGTGCCCGGCTGCATCCGGGCCGCGGCTCCCACGGCGTCACGGATGAGGAAGTCCGTGAGGTCGACGAGCACGCGCTCGCCGGTCTCCGCCGCCGGCGTGAAGCCCCACAGCACGGAGCGGGCGAAGGCGTCGCGCACGGCGCGGATCTCCGCCGGGTTGTCGCTGCTCGCCCGGAAGCGATAGTTGGGCTCGACCATCAGAACCTTCCGGCCCACCCGCTCGAACGTCACGATCTGCGAGCCGCGCAGGGCGCCCCGGTCGAGCCCGAGGTCGTTCGATCCCAGGCCGGCGCCGAAGCCCATGAAGTGGATCATCTCCTCGCCGAGCCTCGGGATCTCCATCCACAGCTGGCCGAGGTCGGCGTCCCAGTACAGGGGAAGGAGGCCGTCCAGGCGCTCCATGCCGGCGGTCCTCTCCTCGATCGAGGGCAGGGGGGCGGCGGCCGCGCCGGCGCCCCGCTGCGCGTGCGCGGGTCCCGCCGCGAGCGCCATCGCCACGGCGAAGAGAAGGGTCGGGGCGAGAGGGCTGCGAAGTCCTGCGCTGCTCATGAGGGCTCCTCGCGTCGTGCGTGGCGGATCGGTCTCGGGGTGAGCCGCCAACTTGGGGCCGGCCGCGCGATCTGGCGACCCGGCGGGCGTCGCCGGCGTCCCGTATCGGGACCTCGTGCCGCGGCCAGGGTCCTGGGAGTGGCGCGAGGCGGCGCGGCAGGCTCCCCCGCCATCGGGCGCTTGTCGTCCCTGCGGCATCTCCCGAAGTTCACCGCGCTCCCAAGGCCTCCACCCTCGCCCGGCCCGGCCCCGTGCCCGCTTCGCCCCGCCCCGCTCCGCTCCGGCCGGCTCCGTCCGCCGTCGGTATCCGCCGAAGCCGGGCTCCCGGGGCGGTGCGCCGCCTCCGAGGCGCGCATGCCTGAGCGCCTCGCCGTCGGGGTGATCGGGGCGGGGAGGTGGTCGAGGACGGCCCACCTGCCCGGGTTCCAGCGATCGCCGCTCTGCGACCTCGTGGCGATCTGCGACCTGGATCGGGATCGCGCGGCGGCGGCCGCGCGCGACTTCGGTGCATCCGACGTCGAGACCGACTTCGAGAGGATCCTCGCGCGGGACGACATCGACGTCGTGGACGTGGTCACGCGCGGAGACCACCAGGACCTGGTCTTCGCGACCCTCGAAGCGGGCAAGCACTGCCTGGTCGAGAAGCCGGTGTGCCACGACTACCGCGACGTGCTCCGGGCGCAGGAGCTGGCCCGCTCCAAGGGGTTGAAGACCAAGGTCGGGCTCACCTTCCGGTACGCCCCGGCGGTGATGTACATGTTCGACCTCATCCGGGAAGGCTTCGTGGGCCGCCCCTTCGTCTTCAACGGCTTCGAGCAGAACTCGCAGTGGCTCGACCCGGACAACCCGATGGACAAGCGCATCCACGAGACCAGGCCGGCGGGCGAGCCCGAGTGGGGGACCGACGAGTCGGCCGAAGGGATCACGGTCAGCTCGCTCGAGGGCTACGGGGCGCCGACGATCGACATCGGCCTGGAGTGCATCGGGAGCGACCTCGTGGAGGTCGTGGGGCGGCTCGCGAACATGGTCCCGTACCGGCGCCGCACGAACCTCGACACCGAGCGCGAGCGCATCAACATCGACGACGCCGACATCTTCATCGGGCAGGCGGCCAACGGCGCCCTCTTCTCGCTGCAGTCGAGCTACGTCACGGTGGGAGGCTATCCCGGGATCGAGGCCCGCATCTACGGGGAGCGCGGCGCGATCCAGGTGCGGCTCGTGGACGAGCTCGGCACCTTTCAGACGCTCCACGCCGCCACCGCGGACGCGGTCGAGCTCATCCGGCGGGAGATCCCGGAGCGCTACTTTCCGCCGGGATACCGAGAGGACGACAGCTGGGGCACGACGTTCTACGGCAACCTCGTGCACGACTTCTGCCGGGAGATCGTCGAGGGCGGAGACACGAACCAGGGAGACTTCGCCCAGAGCGCACGCGTCCAGGAGGTCATCAACGCCGTGGCGCTGTCGCACCGTGAGCGCCGCTGGGTGAAGCTGCCCCTCGGCGACGACGTGGGCGGCGGCCAGCAGAGCCCGTATTGAGGCGCCCTGCGGGGGCGCGTGCCGAGGTGGGAGGTCGCTGGCATGAGCGAGGATAGGAAGCGTGTCCGGTGGGGCGTGCTGTCGACGGCGAACATCGGACGGGCTGCGGTGAACCCGGCGATCCAGGCGTCCGCGAACGGCGAGCTCGTCGCGGTCGCCTCTCGCGATCCGGCTCGAGCGAGCGCCTTCGCCGAGGAGCACGGGATCCCGGTCGCGCACGGGAGCTACGAGGCGCTCCTCGACGACGAGCGGATCGACGCGGTGTACGTGCCGCTCCCCAACAGCCTCCACCGGGAGTGGACGATCCGGGCGGCCCGCGCCGGAAAGCACGTCCTGTGCGAAAAGCCGCTCGCGCTCGACGCCGCCGAGTGCGAGGAGATGGCCGCGGCCGCCGAGGAGCACGGGGTCCGGCTCATGGAGGCCTTCATGTACCGCTTCCACCCGCGCACGGAGCGCGTCGTGGCGATGGTGCGCTCGGGCGAGATCGGCGAGCCGAAGGCGATCCGCAGCGCTTTCACCTTCCGCCTGAGGAGCCGCGACAACATCCGGCTCGTCGCCGAGCTGGGCGGAGGAGCGCTCATGGACGTGGGCTGCTACTGCGTGAACGTGTCGCGCACGCTGGCCGGCCGGGAGCCCGAGGTGGTGCAGGCGACGGCGGAGTGGGGGCCGACCGGAGTGGACGAGGCTCTGGCGGGCGTGATGCGCTTCTCCGGCGGGCTGGTCGCGCATTTCGACTGTGCGCTCACGATGGAGCGGTGCGAGGCCTACGAGGTGGCGGGCACGGACGCGTGGCTGAGGCTCGACGCGTCCTTCCTGCCGGGGACCGCCGACGTCGAGATCGTCGAGCGCCGGGGCCGGGAGGGGGAGCGGCGGCATGCGGTCTCCGGGGACGACGAGTACCGGCTCATGGTCGAGCACTTCGCGGACTGCGTGCTGCACGACCGGTCGCCCCGGTACCCCGCCCGGGAGGCGGCCGCGAACATGCGCGTGATCGAGGCGCTCTACGAGTCCGCCCGCCGGGATGGGGCGACCGTGGCGGTGCCGTCTTCCTGAGCAGGCCCACCGACCCCAGGCCTCTC
>JABAOE010000026.1_pt3 | contig 13279 bp, 12 predicted proteins | sample 7062141 | NCBI WGS metagenome assembly JABAOE01 (sample SAMN14538627, study PRJNA623070) | marine sediment metagenome | biome: marine biome [ENVO:00000428]; feature: marine pelagic biome [ENVO:01000023]; material: deep marine sediment [ENVO:00002113] | place: India: Gulf of Khambhat ... | reverse complement strand
ACGTGGCGGGTGGCGGCGCAGTTCGGGATCATCGCCACCGGCAGCGACACGGCGTGGGTGGGATACTCGAGGATCTTCACATCCAGCACCGTGGTGAGGCCACCGAGTCCCTGGGCACCGATACCCAGCGCATTGACCTTGTCCGCGATCTCCAGGCGCAGCGCCTCCACGTGATCCTGCGCGCCGCGCGCGCGCATCGCGTGCAGATCGATGGGTGCGAGCAGGGACTCCTTGGCGAGCAGCAGCGCCTTCTCCGGCGTGCCGCCGATGCCGATGCCGAGAATGCCGGGCGGGCACCAGCCGGCGCCCATGCCGGGGACGGTCTCGACGACCCAGTCGACCACGCTGTCGCTGGGGTTGAGCATGGCAAAGCGCGCCTTGCTCTCCGAGCCGCCGCCCTTGGCGGCGATGCGCACATCGACGGTGTCGCCGGGCACCACGCGCGTGTGGATCACCGCCGGGGTGTTGTCGCGGGTGTTGACGCGACCGGCGATGGGCGGGTCGACCACGGATGCGCGCAGCACGTTGTCCGGGTGCGTGTAGGCGCGGCGCACGCCCTCGTTGATCATGTCCTCGAGACCCATGTCCGCGTCCCAGCGAACGTCCATGCCGACGTCCACGAAGGCCACGACGATGCCGGTGTCCTGGCAGATGGGTCGCCTGCCCTCGGCGGCCATGCGCGAGTTGCTGAGGATCTGCGCCATGGCATCCTTGGCCGCCGGCGACTGCTCGCGCGCATAGGCCTCGCCGAGCGCCTTCACGTAGTCCACCGGGTGGTAATAAGAGATGAACTGCAGCGCGTCGCAGACGCTGTCGACGACGTCGCGCTGCCGGATGGTCGTCACCATGGGGGCGTTCGCGGCCCCGCTATCGACACTGCACGGCGCGCACCGGCGGCACCGCGGTCAGGGCGTCGAGGCCGCGCGCCAGATCGCACTCGATGTCGTCGATGTCCTCGAGTCCCACGGCGACGCGAATCAACGATTCGCGGATACCGGCCAGATCCCGCTGCTCCTGGGTGATGCGGCTGTGGGTGGTGCTCGCCGGATGCGTGATGGTGGTCTTGGCATCGCCCAGGTTGGCGGTGATGGAGAGCATCCGCGTCGCGTCGATGACCGACCAGGCCTCGGCGCGGCCGCCGTGCACCTCGAAGGCGACCACTGCACCGAAGGCTTTCTGCTGGCGCGCGGCGAGCGCGTGCTGGGGGTGGCTCTCGAGACCCGGGTAGTAGACCCTGGCGATGGCCGGATGCTTCTCGAGCCGCCGTGCGAGCTCCAGGGCGCCTTTGCAATGCGCGTGCATGCGCAGGCTCAGGGTTTCGAGGCCGTTCAGGAACACCCAGGCGTTGAAGGGGCTCATGGTCGGACCGCAGGTTCGCAGAAAAGCGAACACCTGGTCGCGGATCTCCTGATCCTGCATGAGCACCGCGCCGCCGACGCAGCGTCCCTGCCCGTCGATGAACTTGGTCGCCGAGTGGATGACGACGTCCGCACCCATCTCGAAGGGCAGCTGCAGCGCCGGCGTGCACAGGCAGTTGTCCACCACCAGAAGGCACTCGTTGGCGTGGGCGAGCTCGGCGAGCCATGGGATATCCGCGATGTCACCGAGGGGATTGGTCGGGCTCTCGATGAACAGCATGCGCGTCTGCGGGCGCATCGCCTGCTGCCAGGCTTCGCGATCGGTCACCGAGACGAAGCTCGTCTCGATGCCGAACTTGGAGAGCACGTTGCTGAACAGCGAGACGGTCGACCCGAAGAGATCGTGCGCGGCGACGATGTGATCGCCGCTCTTCAAGAGCGCGAGACACGTGGCGAGCACCGCCGACATGCCCGAGGAGGTGCCGAGACAGTGCCGGGCGCCCTCGAGCGCCGCGAGACGCTCCTCGAAGGTGCGCACCGTCGGATTCGTGAACCGCGAGTAGACGTTGCCTTCCTCTTCGTGAGCAAAGCGCGCCGCCGCCTGCCGGGCGCTTTCGAAGACGAAGCTCGATGTCAGAAAAATCGCGTCGTTGTGCTCGGCCTCCGCGGTCCGGACCTGGCCGCTGCGCACCGCGCGGGTATCGAATTTTTCCATTGTCCCTGTCGCCGTCAAACGGGCTTTGTCGTGATGCAAAAAAAAACCTGCTGAAGCGGTTGCTAAAGCAGGTTTGCCCTCGCTTTAGCCGTACTTATTGAGCGCCCGCAAGCTGATTTGGATCAAATCGGCGCTTGAATAGCAAGCCTAAGGCAATGTGCCACTGCCTGTCAACGGCATTTTCTTTAGGAAATTCAGTCGTCTAGGCCGACTCTCCCTCCGCCAGCCGGCGCGCCTTGGCGGCATCGTTGCGCGCCAGCGCGATCCGCTCCAGATACTCGGTGGTCACGCCACCGGTCACGTAGTCGCCGGTGAAGCACGAGGTGTCGAAATCGCGCAGCCGCGGATTGCCCTTGCGCACCGCGTCGATGAGATCGTCAACGGTCTGATAGAAGAGCCGATCCGCGCCGATGGCCGCGGCGACCTGCTCCTCGGTGCGGTTGTGGGCGATGAGCTCGCTGACAACGGGCATGTCGATGCCGTACACGTTCTGATAACGCACCGGCGGCGCCGCGGACGCGAAGTACACCTTGCGTGCCCCCGCCTCACGGGCCATCTGAATGATCTGCGCCGAGGTCGTGCCGCGCACGATGGAGTCGTCCACCAGCAGGACGTTCTTGCCTTCGAACTCGAGATCGATGGCATTCAGCTTGTGGCGCACCGATCGCTCCCTCTCCTGCTGCCCCGGCATGATGAAGGTGCGGCCGATGTAACGATTCTTGATGAACCCTTCCCGGTACTTCACGCCGAGCTTGTAGGACAGGGGCAGCGCGGCGGTGCGGCTGGTATCGGGGATCGGGATGACCACGTCGATATCGTGATTGGGCCAGGCCTCGAGAATACGATCCGCGAGACGCTCGCCCATGCGCAACCTGGCCTTGTACACCGACACGTCGTCGATGATGGAATCCGGTCGTGCCAGATAGACGTACTCGAATATGCAGGGTGAGTAGACGGGATTATCCGCGCACTGCCGGGTGTGCAGCTGCGCGTCGATGTCGACATAAACCGCCTCGCCGGGCTCGAGATCGCGTATCAGCTCGAAGCCGAGCGCATCGAGCGCCACGCTCTCCGAGGCGATCATGTACTCGCGACCTTGCTCGGTGTCCCGGTAGCCGAAGCACACCGGCCGAATGCCGAAGGGATCTCGAAAGGCGACGACGCCGTGGCCGATGATCATGGCGATGACCGCGTAGCCGCCGACGCAGCGCCTGTGCACACCCGAGACCGCGTCGAAAACGTCGTTCTCGTCGATCTCGAGCTTTCCGAGCTTCATGAGCTCGTGGGCAAAGACGTTCAGAAGGATCTCCGAATCCGATTCCGTATTGATGTGGCGCCGGTCGTCTCGGAATACCTCGCGCATGAGCTGCCTGGCGTTGATGAGATTGCCGTTGTGGGCGAGCGTGATGCCGAAAGGAGAATTGACGTAGAAGGGCTGCGCCTCGGTCGAGGACGCCCGGCCCGCGGTCGGGTAACGGATGTGCCCGATGCCCATGCTGCCGCGCAGGCTCAGCATGTGCTTGGTGCGGAAGACCTCGCGCACCAGACCGTTGTCCTTGCGCTGGTGCAGGTGCTGGCCCTCGCAGGTGGCGATGCCCGCCGCGTCCTGGCCGCGGTGCTGGAGGACCGTCAACGCATCATAGAGCGTCTGGTTGACGCGGTCCCTGGCGACGATTCCGATGATTCCGCACATTCCGATCGAGTATCCCGGGTTTCAGTACTGGAAAAGCTTCGCGACATCCGCCGGCAGCAGGGCGCGGATCTCCACCGCCAGCACCTGGAAATGCGGCAGCAGCAGCGACTCCTTCCACCAGGAGTCCTTGGGCAGCGCCGTGAGACCGGCGCACAAGACCAGAATCGCCACGATGACGATACCGCGGGCGACTCCGAAGACGATTCCCAGGGCGCGGTCGGTGCCGGTGATCTCCGTCTTGTCGACAAGGAGGCGCACGAAATACATGGCGATAGCGGTGAGCACGAGCGTGCCGATCAGAATGGTGAAAAAGGCCAGGGCGTGGCGAATCGACGGCTGTGAGACGGTACTCTTGAACAGGGCGCTGACGTCGTCGGCGAACGTGAGCGCCAGCCAGAACGCCAGGACCCAGCCGAGCAGCGACAGCGCTTCTCTCAAGAAGCCGCGTATCACGCTGATCGCGGCGGACACGACCAGGATCGCAAGGATGGCATAGTCCACCCAAATCATGTCGCGGACGGAAGCAAATGTGATACCGCGTTGAGCATTCAATTCCCGATCGGCGGGCCGGGATTGTACCAGAGGGCCGGAGGGCTCGAAACGGGCCACCGGCTACCCGGACAGGTTGACGACGATACCCTTGAGCTTGGTCTCGGCCAGCAGCTTTTTGACCATCCTCTCGGCCTCCGCCCGGCTCGGCTGTGGTCCCACGTAGACCCGCGAGATGCTGCCCTCGGTCTCGACGAATGCCGTATAACCCCGGGCAACCAGCTTGTCGCGCAGACCCCGGGCGTTTTCGGCCTTGGCAAAGCTGCCGAGCTGGACCGCGAAGCGCCCGCCGCCGGCGGGCTTGCTGCTCGCGGCCGATCCGCCGGACGCCTTCGCCGGTGTCGGCGCCGGGGCGGCCGGCGCCTTGGCAGCGGGCGCAGGCGCGAGCACCGGCGCGCGCTCTTCGGCGGGCGCGGCCGGGCCGGATGCAGCGTCCGATGGCGAAGGCGCGAGCAGGCGCCCGGCGCGTGGCGCCGGCTCCTCGTTCTGCTCGAGCAGCATGGGGATGAAGACCACCGCGGCAAGCACCAGCACGGTTGCGCCGACCAGGCGCTGTTTCAGTCGATGGTCCATGCCGGCAGTCTCCGGGCCCCGCGCTCAGCTTTCAAGATTCAGCACCTCCCGCGCGGTCAGGAAAGAGCCGAGCGCGACCATGCGCTCACCGCTGCGCGCCGCGCCGCGCGCCGCCTTCCAGGCGGCAGCGACATCGGCATGCACGCTCACCGGGCGCGCCGGGAACAATCGGCGCAGACCCGCAGCGACGCGCTCGCCGTCCTGGCCCCGCGGCCCGGGCAGCGCGGCCGTGTACCAGACGTCGACGGCATCTCCGAGGGCAGCGGCGACGCCCTCCACGTCCTTGTCGCGCAGCATCGCCAGCAGCGCGTGGGTGCGCGGCGCGCGGGGCCGCGCGGCCAGCGTCGCCGCGAGCGCCCGCGCGGCCTCGGGATTGTGGGCGACGTCGACGATCCGCTCGACGTCGCCGGCGAGGATCTGCTGGCGACCCGGCAGCCACGCGCTGGCGATGCCGTCTCGCACCGCAGCGTCGCCCACCGCCACGCGCGACCCGAGCAGCTGCATGGCCATGACGGCGGCGGCGGCGTTGGCGCGCTGCGAGGTGCCGCCCAGACGCGGCTCGGGCAGCCCGTCGATGCGGCGCCCGGGTCCCCGCCACGACCAGCCGTCGTCGTCACCGACCACCGAGAACTCGGCGCCGAGCGTATGCAGCGGCGCAGCCAGGCGGCGCGCGCGCTCGACCAGGCTTTGCGGCGGACACGCGTCGCCGCACACCGCGGGACGCCGGGCGCGGAAGATGCCGGCCTTCTCGCCGCCGATGGATTCGCGGTCCGGACCGAGCCAGTCGGTGTGATCGAGATCCACCGTCGTCACCACCGCCACGTCCGCGTCGACGAGATTGACCGCGTCGAGCCGCCCGCCCAGGCCGACTTCCAATACCGCCAGCGCAACCGGGGCGCGTCGGATGATGTCGAGGACCGCCAGGGTGCGGAACTCGAAGAACGTGAGCGCGACGTCGCCGCGCGCCTGCTCGACGCGCTCGAAGGCGTCGATGAGCGTCTCGTCGCTGACCTCGCGTGCGCCAATCGTGAGACTTTCGTTGTAGCGCTGGAGAAACGGCGAGGTGTACGCGGCCACCGGATAGCCGGCCTTCTCCAGCATGGCGACGAGATAGGCGACACAGGATCCCTTGCCATTGGTGCCGGCGACGGTGACCACCGGCATCGGCAGCGCGCCGATCCCCATACGGGCGGCGACCTGCGCCGGTCGCTCGAGCCCCAGATCAACGAGGCGCGGATTGAGACTCTCCTGCCAGCGAAGCCAGTCCTCGAGCGCGAAGCCGGTGCTCGCCGGACGTTCGATGGTGGTCGTTGGGATCACCCTCAGGGCGTCGGCCGGTGCTTCAGCATGGCGAGCACGCTGGCGATGCGATCGCGCATCTCGCGGCGGTCGATGATCAGATCCACGGTGCCGTGCTCGAGCAGGAACTCGCTGCGCTGAAACCCTTCGGGAAGCGTTTCCTTGACGGTCTGCTCGATGACCCTGGGCCCGGCGAAGCCGATGAGCGCACCCGGCTCGGCGATGTTGATGTCGCCGAGCATGCCGAGGCTCGCCGACACGCCGCCGGTCGTGGGATCGGTCAGCACCGAGATGAATGGAAGTCCGGCCTCGCCGAGACGCGCCAGCGCCGCGCTGGTCTTGGCCATCTGCATGAGCGCGAATACGCCCTCCTGCATGCGCGCACCGCCGCTGGCGGAGAAGCACACCAGCGGCACGCCGTGCTCGATGGCGGCGCTCGCGCCGCGCGCGAATCGCTCGCCCACCACCGAGCCCATGGAGCCGAGACGAAAGCGTGATTCGAACGCCGCTGCCACCAGGGGCACGCCTTTGACGCGGCCCACCATCACCACCAGCGCGTCCTTCTCGCCGGTGGCCTTCTGATCCTGCACGAGCAGATCCTTGTACTTCTTGCCGGCGCGGAACTTCAGCGGGTCAACAGGCGCGACCTCGGCGCCGACCTCGACCCTGGGCTCAGCATCGAGAAACTGATCGAGGCGTTTGCGCGCGCCGATGCGCATGTGATGGGAGCACTTGGGACAGACGTCGAGATTGCGCTCGAGCTCGGCCTTGTAGAGGACGCCGCCGCAGGACTCGCACTTGCTCCACAGCCCTTCGGGCACCGTGCGTTTGTTGCCGCCCTCGGTGCGGATGCGCGACGGCAGCAGCTTCTCGAACCAGCTCATGCGCGCGCGTCCATGGCCGTGCGCATGGAAGCGAGCAGCGCAGCGACCTCGTCGGGGATGCGTGACGGTGAGTCCATCATTTCCTCCATCTTGGTAATCAATGCGCTGCCGACCACCACCGCGTCGCTGACGCCCGCGACCCGCGCGGCGGTCTCGCCGTCCCGGATGCCGAAACCCACGCCGACCGGCAGATCCGTGAGCGCCTTGATGCGCTTCACGCGGCTCTCGACCTCGGCCACGTCGAGGTTGGCTGCGCCGGTGACGCCCTTTAGAGAAACGTAGTACACGAAGCCGCTCGCCTGGGCGCAAATGCGCGCAATGCGCGCCTCGTCGCTGGTGGGCGCGAGCAGAAAGATGAGATCCAGGTCCCTGGCGCGCAGCGCCGCGCGGAAGCCATCCGCCTCCTCCGGCGGCAGGTCCACCGTCAGCACGCCGTCGACGCCGGCCTCGCCGGCCGCCTCGGCGAAGTGCTCGTAGCCGGCCACCTCGAAGGGATTCAGGTAGCCCATCAGGACCACGGGCGTCCGGTCGTTGTCGCGGCGAAACTCCGAGACCATGGCGAGCACCCGCTCGAGGCTCATTCCGCCGGCCAGCGCGCGCTCGCTGGCGCGCTGGATGACCGGACCGTCGGCCATGGGATCGGAGAACGGCACGCCGAGCTCTATGATGTCGGCACCGGCGCGCACCAGCGCGTGCATCAGCGGCACCGTGGTCGCCTGCTCGGGGTCGCCGGCGGTGACAAAAGGCACCAGGGCGCGCCGTCCTTCGCCGCGCAGCCGCTCGAAGGTGCCGGCAATGCGGCTCACAGCGTCAAGCCCTCGATGGCGGCTACCGTCTGCATGTCCTTGTCGCCGCGACCGGAGAGATTGACGATGATGATGTCATCGACCTTCATCTGCCGGGCGAGCTTGGCCGCGTAGCTGAGCGCGTGGCTGGATTCCAGGGCCGGTATGATGCCCTCGGCCCGCGTCACGTCGTGGAAGGCCGCCAGCGCCTCGTCGTCGTTGATGGTCACGTAGGTAGCCCGCGCGCTGTCCTTCAGCCAGGCGTGCTCGGGCCCGACACCGGGATAGTCGAGCCCCGCGGAGATCGAGTGTGCCGGGGCGATCTGGCCATCGGCATCCTCCAGAAGGTAGGTGCGGTTACCGTGCAGCACCCCCGGCGCACCGGCGGTCAACGGCGCCGCGTGGCGCCCGGTTTCGACGCCCTCGCCGCCCGCCTCGACGCCGTAGAGGGCGACGTCGGCATCGTCGAGAAACGGATAGAAGAGCCCCATGGCGTTCGAGCCGCCGCCCACGCAGGCCACCAGGGCGTCGGGCAGGCGCCCCGCCTGGTCGAGGATCTGCTCCCTGGCCTCGCGGCCGATGACCGAGTTGAAGTCGCGCACCATGGCGGGATACGGGTGCGGGCCCGCCACCGTGCCGATGATGTAGTACGTGTCGTCGACGTTGGTGACCCAGTCGCGCATGGCCTCGTTGAGCGCGTCCTTGAGGGTCTTGGTGCCCGAGGTCACCGACACCACCTTCGCGCCGAGCAGCTTCATGCGGTAGACGTTGGGCGCCTGGCGCTCGATGTCCTCGGCACCCATGTAGACCACGCACTCGAGCCCGAGGCGCGCGGCCACGGTCGCGGTGGCGACGCCGTGCTGCCCCGCGCCGGTCTCCGCGATGATGCGTGTCTTGCCCATGCGTTTGGCGAGCAGCGCCTGGCCGACGGTGTTGTTGACCTTGTGCGCGCCGGTGTGGTTGAGGTCCTCGCGCTTGAGGAACACGCGCGCACCGCCGAGCTGCTGCGACCAGCGCTCGGCAAAATACAGCGGCGACGGCCGGCCCACGTAGTGACGCAGGTCGGCCTCCAGCTCGGCGAGAAATTCCGCATCATTGCGATAGCGCTGGTACGCCTCGCGCAGCTGGGCGACAGGACCCATCAGCGTTTCCGCGATGAACACGCCGCCGTAGGGCCCGAAGTGTCCGGACTCGTCGGGCAGGCTTCCGATGACCCGGCCTTCAGCCGGTTCGTTCAGCAAACGTGACACGATTGACCTCTTCTATGAATTTCACCATCTTGGCCGCGTCCTTGATGCCCGGCGAGCGCTCGACGCCGCCGCTGACGTCCACGGCATAGGGCCGCACCCGCGCGATGGCGTCGGCCACGTTGGCCGGCGTCAGGCCGCCGGCGAGCACTACGGGCAAGGCGATGTCCGCGGGCACCAGACGCCAGTCGAAGGTGCGCCCGGACCCGCCCCAGAGCGCCTCGTCATGGGTATCGAGCAGCAGCGCCCGGGCGCTCGCGTAGCGCGCCGCTGCCTCGCTGACGTCCGCCGCCTCGCGCACGCGCACGGCTTTCATGTAGGGCCGGCCGAGCTGCTCACAAACCTCCGGCGTCTCGTCACCGTGAAACTGCAGCAGATCGAGCTGCACGCGCTCGGCCGTCTTCGCCACCGTATCCGTGTCGGCGTTCACGAACAGACCGACCACGGTGACAAAGGGCGGCAGCGCCGCGCGAATTGCGAGCGCCTGGTCGACGTCGACAGCGCGGGGACTGGGCGCGTAGAAGTTCAGGCCGATGGCGTCGACGCCCGCCGCGCACGCCGCCAGGCCGTCCTCGATTCGCGCGATGCCGCAGATCTTCACGCGCGTGCGTCCGCCCGCGCCGGTGCGCGTCACGCCGCCTGTGAACGGCGCCGCCACGGCGCCAGCGCGGTCCGTCATTGCTGCTCGAGCCTCCGGTGAGGAACACGCAGGAAAGCGCCTGAGGTTACCAAAGCAACCACTCCGGCGAAACTGCGGGCAGGGCGTATTGCGCCGGGTAGTCGATGCGGCTCAGGTACAGGCCCTCGGGCGGCGCGGTTACGGCCCCGAGCGTGCGATCGCGCTCGGCGAGAAGCTCCCGCGCCCACTCGGGCTCGCGCTTACCGGTGCCGATCTCCACGAGCACGCCCGCCACGTTGCGCACCATGTGCTGCAGAAAGGCGTTGGCCGCGATGTCGATGAATACGAGCGATCCCCGGCGCGACACCTGGAGGCTCATGACCGTGCGCACCGGACTCTTCGCCTGGCAGCCGGCGGCGCGAAACGACGAGAAGTCGTGCTCGCCCAGAAGATGCTCGCAGGCCGCCTGCATGCGCTCGGTATCGAGGGGCGCACGCTCCCAGGCGGCACGCCGGCGCAGCAGCGCCGGGCGTTCGCGGCGATTCTGTATGAGGTAGCGATAATATCGGCGTATCGCCGAGTAGCGCGCATGGAAGTCTTCGCTCACCGGTTTCGCCCAGCGAACGCTCACGTCCCCCGGCAGGTTGCTGTTGGCCCCGAGCACCCATGCGTGGGGGGCGCGCTCGACGGGCGAATCGAAATGAATCACCTGGGCGAGGGCGTGCACACCGGCGTCGGTGCGCCCGGCGCAAACGGTTCTCACCGGGGTATCGGCAACGCTCGAGAGCGCCGCCTCGAGGGTCGACTGCACGGTGCGCTGGTCCGGCTGGCTCTCCCAGCCGGCAAAATCGCTGCCATCGTACTCGACACCGAGCGCGATTCTCATGTGAAACCGGAAGCCGGGGCGCGTCGCGCGGTGAGTCGGCCGGGCTCAGGACCCCGCCAGCTTGCCGAGCAGGCCCATAGCCGCTTGCTTCTGGCTCGAATTCCCCTCAGCGAGCACCTCGTCGATGATGCCCTTGGCACCGTCGGTGTCGCCCATGTCGATGTAGGCCTGAGCCAGATCGAGCTTGGTCTGCACCTCGTCCACCTCGCCGGTCAGACCGCCGCCGAGCACCAGGGTGCGCCCCGACTGACTGTCGCCCGCCTGCGCGCCGGCCGCATCGTCGTGCGGCGGGATGTCACGGAGCATGAATTGGGTGGACTCGTACTCGTCCTCTTCGGGCGCGGCGGCGTCCTGGCTCTTCGCGGCATCGAAGTCCAGATCGATCTCCGGAAACTCCTCGGCCGGCTCGTCCGCCGGTGGTGGCGGCGTCGGCGGAATCAGATCCGAGCCGTCCATGCTGAGGGCCATCTCGTCCTCGAGTGACTCGGCGCCCCCACCCTGGTCGAAGACACCCTCGAATGCGGTATCCATTCCGGATGGCTCAGCGCCGGCCCCGCTGTCCATGTCCAGGTCCAGGTCCATGCCCAGATCGGAGACGGCGGAATCGGCGGCATCGAACTCCGGGCTGTCCAGCTTCACCGTGTCCAGCGATGCATCGAACTCCTCGGTGCCGAGATCCAGCTTGACGGTGTCATCGGTGACCTCTTCACCGAACGGCTCGAGGCCCAGGTCTGCACCGCCGGCAACGTCTTCGCCCTCGCCGAGATCGAGGCCGAAATCGAGCGCGTCTTCGGGTGCCGCCGAGGTGGCATCGAGGCTCTCACCGCCGATGTCGAATCCGAGCGCCGATGAGGCCTCGTCGCCGGCGTCCAGGCCCGTGCCCGACCGGTCGCCGCCGGCGGCATCCAGATTGAGATCGAGGGCGGTGAACTCGGAATCCGCGCTGAGCGCGCCCGACTCGGCACCCTCGGATCCACCGCCGATGCCTTCCAGATCGAAATCCAGGGCACCGAGATCGTCCGCCTCGGCGGTCTCGGTCGGTGCCTGACCTTGAACCAGCGTGGCATCTGCGAGCCCCTCGAGATCGAAATCCAGGCCGCTGTCGGACTTCGCCGCGCGCTCCGGCAGCGGCAGCTCCTCCTCGGCTGCGAGGCCCTCGCCCAGATCGAAGTCGACGCTGCTGCCACCGCCGGCGTCGCCGGCCGCAGGCGCCCCCTCCGAACCCATGCTGGTGAGATCCAGGTCGAGGCCGGATTCGTCCCTGGCTTCGCCGCCGGCCGCCTGGTCGAATCCGAGGTCGAAGTCGAGGCTCGATTCACCGGAGGCCACCTCGGTCATGGTGCCCTCGGACTCGAAGCCGAGGTCGAAGTCCACCGAGCTCGATTCGCCGCTTGCAGCGGCGCTGCCGGTCGGCACGGTGTTGTCCTCATCGCCGCCGGTAACGTCGAAGACCACGTCCTGTTCCTCGGGCACGGTGCTGTCGCCTCCGGCGAACAGCTCGCGCCCGGGCGACATGTCCTGCCACATCTTGGTCGCCTCGGCCATCAGCGGGCTGCCGGCACCGACGGCGTCCTCGAGCGCGCGCGCGCTCGACTCGAAGGCGCCCAGGTCCTTGGCGGCGTAGAAGACTTCCAGCAATCGCAGCTTGTACTCGTGGCGATCCGGATACTGGGCGATGGCGCTGCGCACCAGCTCCTCGGCCTGATCGTAACGCTCGTAGGCGAGGTACACGTTGACCTCGGCGAGGGGATCCTCCTCGGCCTCGCCGGCGCCCCCCATGACCGCCTCGGCGGCACCGGGCGCGGCGATGTGCGTGGCTTCGAGCGGATCCTCGTGCAGCGTCTGGACCTCCGGCTCGGCGCGCTCGCCGCTGAGATCCATACCCTCGAGCTCGGAGATCGCCGTCTCTTCGCCGGCATCCTCCGGCAGATACGGCTCGCCCTGCTCGTCGTAGAGCAGATCGCTTTCGTCCAGCTCGCCCAGATCCAGCTCGCCCATGTCCTCGACTTCCTCGGCGCCTCTGCGCCGCCGCCACAAGGCCGCGCCGCCGAGGACCACCAGCAGTCCACCGAGGCCGGCGCCGAGCAGCACCGGATCGACGGGCAGGTTATCGAGGCTTTGGCGCACCGAGTCGAGGAAGGTCGGCTGCGGCGGTGGCGGCGGTGGTGCGACCTTTTTCTTGGCTTTCTTCTTCTCGGGCTGCTTCGGCGCTGCTTCCGGCTGGGCCGCGGCCACGGCCTCCGGCGCCGGCGTGGGCGTCGCCTCGACCGCCGGCGTGGTCTCCACGGCCGGCTCCGGCGCCGCCTGGACCACCGGCTCCGGCGCCGTCTCGGTCACCGGCTGCGTGGCCGCCCCGGCTGCCGCGGCTTCTGCCCGCGCCTGGTCGGCTGCGGCGCGTAGCTCGGTGGCCTCCTGCTCGAGCTTGGCCAGCATCTCCTGGAGGGCGGCGATGTTGTCGTCGCGCAGCTGGATGGCACGCTGCAGATCCGCGACGATGCCCTCGAGCTCGGTCACGCGGCTGCCCAGCTCTTCCGCCTGCCGCGCCTTGGCATCCGCCTCCTCGCGGGCCAGCACGAGCTCCTGCTGGGCGCGCGCCGAGTCCGTCGCCGCGGATGCGCTGCCGACGCCCTCGGTGCCCTGGCCGCCGGAGACCAGTGCCAGGCGAGCGCTG
>JABAOE010005433.1_pt3 | contig 13293 bp, 10 predicted proteins | sample 7062141 | NCBI WGS metagenome assembly JABAOE01 (sample SAMN14538627, study PRJNA623070) | marine sediment metagenome | biome: marine biome [ENVO:00000428]; feature: marine pelagic biome [ENVO:01000023]; material: deep marine sediment [ENVO:00002113] | place: India: Gulf of Khambhat ... | reverse complement strand
CGGCTGGAAGGACCGTCAGGACCCGCGCCCGTAGACCAAGCCCAACACGGCACCGGCGATCCCCTCCTCCACTACGTGCCAGGCCCCGTCCACGATAACCAGGGAGAAGGGTCCTTCGAACGCGCCGTAGAAGACCAGGTTCGTCGGGAACCACCAAAGCAGTCCGATGATCGCTCCGAACTTGAGCCCTTCGACCAGAGGCGGTCCCCCTTCGTAGCCCTTGGGATACATGTAGGCCATGATGAGCCCGACCACCACGTAGGCGAGCCCGATCACCCAGAGCATGATGGGATCGCGAGCCGTCGCGGTGGAGGAGGTCTCGTAGAANNGAGAGAAGAAAACCCACCGCAGCTGCGGCCAGGGCACCCATCACGAGCTTCCGTCCGTTCATTACGGCCTCCTAGTCTTGGTAGATCGACCGGACTGCTCTAATCTGCCTCCGATATCCAGCGTTCGATTCGCGCCTCCAGCACCGGGAGCGGCAGGGCGCCTGCGCCGAGAACCGCGTCGTGGAAGCGTCGAATGTCGAAGTCACCCCCCATTCGCTGACGGGCACGCTCCCGCAGCTCCTGAATCTTCAACATGCCGATCTTGTAGGCCGTCGCCTGAGCCGGTCCGCTCAGGTAGCGTTGCACCTCCGAGCGCACCGTGCCCTCCGCGAGCGAGGAGTGATCCCGAAAGTACTGGGCGGCTTCCGCCTGCGTCCACCGGCGGACGTGAAGTCCCGTATCCACCACGAGCCGAATGGCCCTCATCATTTCCGAGTCCAGTCGGCCGAATTCGGAGTAGGGATCGCGGTAGAATCCCATCTCCTTTGCCAGAGCCTCCGCATACAGAGCCCAGCCTTCGCTGAACGCTGCATTTCCGTACTGCGTGCGAAACCGGGGGATATCCTCCAACTCCTGCGCGATCGAGATCTGCAGGTGGTGTCCGGGAACGCCCTCGTGATACGTGATGCTTTCGAGGGGGTGCCGCGGCATCGAGCTCATGTCCGACAGGTGCGCGTAGAAAACGGCCGGACGGGACCCGTCCGGGGCAGCCCTCATGTAGTGCTGAGCCGCTCCGTCCTGCTCGCGAAACGATTCGACACGCCGAACCACGAGCTCGGCCTCGGGGAGGAGACCGAAATAGTCCGGCAGCGCGCCCGCGATGCCGTCCAGGTACTCCTCCGCCAGATCGATGTAGGCCTGCCGTCCCTCGTCGGTGTCCGGGAAGTAGAACTGAGGATCTTCTCGCATGAACGCGAAGAACTCCTGCAGACTGCCCTGGAAGCCCACGGCCGACTTGACCGACTCCATCTCGGCGGCGATACGATCAACCTCGGCCAGGCCGGTTTCGTGAATCTCCTCGGCACCCAGCTCCAGGGTCGTCATCATGTAGAGCTGGTGCTCGTAGTACGCCTCTCCCTCGGGCAGGGACCAGGCACCGCGAGGCTCCTCGTCCGCGTTGGCCCGGTCTCCCTCCAGCCAAGCGCGCGTCTCTGCGTAGGAAGGAGCGATCTGATCGGTCATGGCGTCGCGCGCCTCGGAGAGGAGCTGCTCTCCCTCCGACGCGCTTACTTGGCCACTCTCGACCAGGGCGCGGATTTTTCGGTTTGCGTCCTCCCACAGCGGCGAGCGGCCGGCCGCCGTGAAGGGCTCACCGCTCACGACACGATCGATCTCGTCGATCGCGAAGTCGTAGTCGAATCGTGGTGGGCGGATGCCGTCTTGGGCGGCGATCTGGGCGAGCTCGAGCGTCTGCTGCATGACCCGGCCGATCTCTCGAAGGCGCGCGTTGTAGGCTCGCATGTCCTCCACCGTGTCCACCCGGTGGAAGTTCACCATGAAGTTCGGAAGCCCGGCGTGTGGGCCACCCCGACCGATCGTATAGTAGTGTCGCCGAAACCGGAGAGAGCGCTCCGCGATCTCGAGCAGGTAGGCCCAAAGATCGTAAGAGATCTTGGCCTCCTCGCTCAGCCGGTCGTAGTCGAACTCGGCACGCATCGTGGCCACGCTCTCGCGGAGCCACTCCAGCTGCTCGTCGACGGCCTCCTCCGAGACGTCGGCGAGCCGGTCGTAGTCCTTCTTCTCGCCCAGGCGGGTGCGCCACTCGGGCTCGAAGTCGAGCTGCTCCTCGAACTGTTGATCCAGCCAGGCGTTCAGCCTCGCGCTCTCAGTCTCGGGCTCACCGGGGGCGTTCATCGAGGACGCCTCGCTGCGAGGGGCGCAGGACATGGAAGTGAGGAGAAGCGGGATCAGCAGGGGCGCGCATGCCGCTCGGCGGGCAGTGAGCGTGCCCGGCCGATCCGCGATGTCCCCGGCCAAAGGAAGGTGGTCGACCGGTTTGGAAAGAAGTTGCAGCTTCACCTCGAAGCAGAAGCACCCCGCATGCGGAGGGCTCGGTTGCTCGATCGGGTCACTACATGGTCCCGTTGCCTCGAGGAACGAACGGGAGCTGAACCCACCCTATGGCCGATGCCCAAGATGCTCTCGAGGCAGAGGGGGGGCAAGGAAGGGCAGCGCACCCTCCGAAAGGCCCAGGAAGCCGCGGAGAGCCAGATCCCCTTCCACGTCGAACTCGAGGCCCGCATGTCGATCCCCCGAGCGACCGCATTGTATGCGAGTCCGATCGAGAGGCACAAGACCAGGGTAAGGAGAATCACCTCGACCGCCTTCGGACCCGCGTTGGATCCGAGCAGCACGGGCGGCTCGTCGCCCTCGAGCACGAACGGCCCCGGCCTCGAGGTGTCCTACCCTCCCGCGCCGGAGAACCCTTGGACGGTCGTCCGGCAGCGGCCGCCTCCGGTCGACTCTCTCTGGGCCCAAAACTGGAACTGCGCGAGAGATGGATCGTTCTGGATGGCGCCCACGGTTTCCACGAGCTGTTCGACGTTCACGCCATTCGGGAAGACTTCGGTAGCTGACGACATCGGAGCCTCCTCGGGGTTGGTGGTGCTTCGAGGTTCGCGGAGTGCGGACCGCGCGGCTGCCTGTAGCCCGGGGACGCAGCCGACTCGAAGGAAGTTCCCGAGAGGCTTCGGAGGGTGTTATCGGGGGTTGGGTCGAATGCCGGTCGACTCGATGATCGGTGCCGCGGCTCGAGAGTTGAGGAACGCTATCAATCGCCGCCCCCCTTCCGGATTCTCCGCTGCCTCCATGATGCCGGCGCCGAACCAGGACTCCTGCTGAAGCTCGGCGGGAATCGTCCCGGCGAACTCGACTCCTTCGATGGGAAGGATCTCGCTGACCGCCTGGAAGCCGATCTCGACTTCACCGCGAGCGACCAGAGTGCCGACCCGATCCGTCACGACCCTTACGGACTTGGGCTCGATCTCGTCCCACACGCCGAGCTCGGGAAACACGACCGTCGAAAGGTACGTGCCGCTGACGCTCGCCGAGTACCCGATCGACTCCGCGCCCAAGAGGGTCTCGATGAAGGCCTCCCGNNCGAGATTGACACGACTCGACGGTCGCACATGCCCCTGCTCCGTCAGCTGATCGAGGGAAGCCCGGCCCATGATCAGGACGTCGAATGACTCCCCTCTCTCGATGCGCACCGGAATCGACTCCGGCCCCCCACCCTGCGAAGAGCCGTAGGAGATGATGACCTGCGTTCCGGTGGCCTCCTCGTAGAGCGGCCCCAGGATCTCGAGCGCCGCGGTGAAGGTGCCCGAGGTGATGACTCTCAGCTGCCCCGAGGCGTCGGACGGACCCCCGGCCTGCGCGAGAACGGGAAGAGCGCCGCCACAGACCGCCAGTGCTGCTGCGGCGAGCGATCCGAGGATGGTCTTCTTCAGTCGCATCGAACGATCTGCCAACCTTTGACCGTCGGCTCGCGGGAGCGATCCCAGAGAGCGCAAGCCTGGCTGGGAACGCCGCGACCTATCTCCTCACCCACTTCTGAAGGCATCCCCCCGAAGGACTGGAGTCGCAGCCGCCGGTCAGACCGGCAAAGATGTTCCCCAGGTTGTCGCCCGCCATGCCCTCTGGTCGGGTTCCAGGAATGAAGTAGCGCAGGGAGCCGTTTCGGGCGTCGCCCACTCGGATCCCCACCTGCCAGCCCGGGTTGCGCACGGCCCTGGCACCCTCCGGCGACTCGGGGGGTCCCGGAATCACTGCGCCGGACTCGGAGTCCGCCACCAGCAGTGTTCCGTCGTCCAGGACGGTGATCCCGCTCGGCCGGCCGAAGTGTCTCCATTCGTCGACCCAATTCAGCTCTGGGTCGAGGATCTGGACGCGATTGTTCGAACGATCGGCGACGAACAGGCGTCCGTCGGTATCGAAGGCCAGCGCGTGAGGACCCATGAACTCGCCCGGCCCCTCGCCCATCCGGCCCACCGCACGCACGAACTCTCCCTGGGGCGTCACCACCACGAGCCGGTCCCCATTCTGCTGCGCCGTGGACGGGCGGGGCCAGTGGCCGTCCGCGATGACGATGTTGCCATCCTGATCCACCGCACAGGCGGTGGGCCCGATGAAGGTGTCCTCACCCGCTCGGGAGACACCGGCCCGGCCGAGGCTCATCAGGAGCTCCCCGTCCTGGCTGAACTTGTGGATCTGAAATCCCCGACCCCGAGTCGAGGGGTCGTCCCCGAAGGGCCCGCTGTCGCCTGCCCAGAGATTGCCGTCGTTGTCCATGCAGAACCCATGGGCCTGGACGATCACCCCTTCTCCGAAGCTCTTCGTGATCTGCCCGTCGGCGTCGATGTAGTTGATGGCAGGCTCCGACCGGAACAGCATCCAGAGTCCACCCGTGTCGTCAGGGATCAGGCCGATGGCGGCCCCCCATTCCATGCCCGGCCGAAGCGTGGGCCAATTCTCGAGCATGCGATACGGGTTTTCCATCGTGCTCGTCGGGCGCAGAGAGAGCTGCTGGAGCACCGTCTGCTGCTGCTGGGCCCCTCGAGCGAGCAAGGGCGAGCCCGCTGTCAACAGTGCGACGAGGCTCCCCAGAATCGCGTACCTCATGACTTCGAACCGGGTCATTTTCGTTCCTCCTCTTGGCTCGTGTACGCGCTTCCCTGGGATCGACTGGAGCTTCGAGTGCGGTCGGAGCAGCACACGGGAAAGCCGAACCGACCTGCACTCAGCGAAGAGATGTCCAACGGCGGTTCTGCGCAAGGAATGGACGGTCCGAGCCCGGAGTAGAGCCATGACACCGGGTGGGCCTGCACCGGCGTGGCGACGCCGCGCTCGTTTGGAGCCCGGCCCGGTGGACGGCTCCGAGACGGGCGCCGTACTTTGATGGGTTCCCACGGCGACCGGTCCGAATCGCCGACTTTGGCGCCCAACGGGATGGAATGATGAACCGAGCTTCTACGTCGAAGATCCACCTCAGCGCTGCCTCGTCCTCTCGGTTCGCGTGCTGGATGCTCGCGGCCGTCAGTCTTCTGGCAGCGAATCCCGAGAGCGCGAGCGCCCAGAGGCCCGATCCGCCACCCATCCCGTCCGGGGTCCTCGGAGGGCTCACGATGACCGCTGCCGACAGCATGGCCCAGACGCTCGTCGAGCGCTTGGACCTGGACCACTACAAGCGCCTCGTGGAAGGACTTGCGCAGTTCGGGGACCGACAGCAGGGGACCGAGCGGAACGCGCGCGCCGTGGACTGGATCGAGGAGCAGCTCCGTAGCTGGGGCTACGAGACGGAGCGACATCACTACGAGCACGAGGGAGAGCCTCGCAGCCAGGTGTACGCGACCAAGGTCGGATCGGTGGCTCACCACGAGATGTACATCCTGGGCGCGCACATGGACGGCAGAGGCGGTGGCCAGGCGGTCAACGACAACGCCTCCGGGACGGCCCTCGTCATGGAGATCGCTCGGGTGCTGGCCTCCCCGGACATTCACACGGAGCGCTCCGTGCGCTTCGCTCTGTGGAACAACGAGGAGACGGGGCTGAACGGAGCGCGCGCTTACGTGGAGGACCGGGCAAACCTGCAGGGCATGGAGGATCCGGTCGGATCCGGGCGATATCCGGAGCCGACCTGGATGGGGATGATCCAGCACGACAAGGTCATGTTCGACCGTGGGAACCCCGTTCAGGACGAGCAGGCTCTGAATGCGGACGTCGACGTCGAGTACCAGCTCAACTCGGAGAGGTGGGAGGAGTCCGCGCAGCTCGCGATCGCGCTGATCAACGCGAACCGCATGTTCGCCACCCACCATCCCGCGGCGATGAGCAACGGCATGAGCAACACGGACTCGACGCCGTTCATGGACCTCGTGCCCGCGGTGAGCCTGCGGGAGAACCGCCGCCTGTACGAGACCGGCAACGGCGCGAACCCGCACTGGCACCAGACGACCGACCTGTTCGAGACCTTCTCCGACGCCGACTTCATGCTCGGCTTCAACGCGGCGCAGACGACGCTCGGCGCGGTGGCGAAGCTGGGTGGCATCCGCATCGCCGGCTGAGCGGGGGCGGGGTCCACGGGGGGCGTCCCGGTGCGCCCGGCGCCCCGCGGGTCGCCGGTCAGGAGAGCGAAGAGGCCCAGTGGGCTTCCGTGATCACGGCGATCGGCACCCCCCTCGACCGGTACTGCACGACCTCGTCGACGAGGCCCCCGAAGGCGCTCTGGGACCAGTCGCTCGCGGCCAGGGCGCCGATCACGACGTAGTCCGTGCGCCGGTTGACGACCCGCTCGCACGAGCCCCCGCGCTCCTGCACCTCACGCTCGCAGGCGTGGTCGGGACCGTAGGCCATCTGGCCCGCGAAGACGAAGGTCTGGCCCTCGAACACGACGTCCGGCTCCGGCCGCGTGATGGGAAGGTCGGTGGCGAGCCGGAAGCCGCCCGAGAGGCCGGCGAGGTTCTCGGAGAACTGCGCGAGCAGCGCGGCCAGGCGCTCGCGCTCGGGGCGGTCCACACGGCCGTCGCGGAAGATACGCTCGAGGCGCCGGGCCAGGATGTTGGCCGGGTAGCGCGTGGCGATCTCGGGGTGCTCCCGGGTCCAGTGGGAAAGCTGCTCGGCCTCGTCGCTGGAGACGACGCCGTCCGCGATCACGCCCCGCACCATGCCGACCATCTCGGCCAGACCCCGCTCGACGCGCCGCTGCGCCTCCAAGTCGCGCGCGCGCGCGGACGAGGGGCTCACTCGCCCATGTCGCGGCACCGCTCGACGATACGGTCCTCGAAGTCGCCGGGATCGTCGACGACCTCCCAGAAGTCCTCGAAGTAGTCGAGCGCGTCCTCGGCGTCGTCCTCGTCGAAGTCCTCGTACCCCATGGCCGCGAGCTCCCCGTAGACCGCCTGAATCTGCTCCCGGGCCGCCCGGAACGGCGCGACCGCGGCCTCGTACTGCAGCTCCGGCCGGCAGAAGCCGCGGTACACGCGCTGGCGGACGTTGCGGATCGGAAGCGAGGGGTCGGGGGTGGCATAGCGCGCGTTCACGACACCCGACCAGTCGAAGTCGTAGGGCACGGTGAGGTACCGGCCGTCCTCCGTGCGCAGGAGCTTGGAGTTGTGGAAGAAGACCGGGGACCAGTCGCTGTTGCCGATCAAGTAGTTGAACATCGCGACCAGGACCGCGTGCGTCCCCTCCATGCGCGAGGGGTGGAACTGCGACTGCTCGATCAGCGTCGACCGGTTCCGCTCGGCCATGATCTCCTCGTCCTCGATGAGGAACCCGACCTTGGTGCGCGAGTCGTAGTCGTCCTCGACGTCGACGTACGTGATCTCGACGAGGCGCACCCGGAAGCTGTAGGGCGTGACCGTCTGCAGGGCCCGGTACGCGAGGTATTCGTCGAAGATGTAGTTCTGGTAGGAGTCGCGCCCGTCGTGGCACGGCGTGACCAGCTTGAGCTTGTCCTGCCCCTCGAAGACCGTGCCCTCCATCTGGCCGGTCGGAAAATCGAGGCGCAGGGGAGGGAAGTTGCAGTTCTTCGCGTCGCGCCTGAAGTTGCCGCGCGTGCGCACCTGGACCGGCTTGGTGACCTCGGAGCCGTCCGCGTCCACGAAGACCGCCGTCCCGTCGACCTCGATCGAGTCGTTGCGCTCTTCGCGCAGCCACTCGATGTCCGTCGTCAGCGTCATCCGAATCGGATCGAGGCTCTGGAAGAGAGGAGCCGCCTCGGCGGCCGCGGCGCGACGCGCGTACTCCTCGGGCGTCGGCAGCTCGAACTCCTGCGGGGAGGCCGGCCAGGCCACGACCGTGAGCGAGAGAAGGGCGAGAGCGAGCGAACGGTTCATGGTGCTCCTCGCGGCTGTGGGGGAACGAGGTAGAGTACGGACTGCCGGACTCGATTGTCCAGCCGTCCGTGGGCTTGCTTGCTGTCCGGCACCCCCATCCCGCATCATGGTGGCCGAGCGGAGGCCGGTCGGGCCTCCCGCGGTCCCTCACGCGCACCCATGGACTCCAAGCCCGTCGAGCTTGCCCGCTCCCGCGGCCTCGGTCGCGTGGCCGTGTACTACGTGATCCTGGGTGTCCTCCTCTGGTTGGGCGTCCCGTCCCTCCCGCTGCTCCGAGAGGCCGTCTCGGGGTTGGGCCTGAGCGACCTCGGGCAGGCTGGCGTCGCCCAGCTCCTGGGCACGGAGTCCCCGCCGCCGGTCGGCCCGGTCGTCGGGGCAACGCCCTGGGCCGGAGCGCTGCTCGCGGGGGTCTCGATGCTGGGCGCGCTGGCGATCATGATCCCGGTCGTGTGGATCTACCTCGTCACCCGACGCCATCGGGGATACCACGAGTCGGTCGTCCACACGCTCCTGATCCTTCCGGTCGCCGTCACCGGCATCGTCATGATCGTCAAGGAAAGCGTCCCGCTGGCCTTCTCCCTCGCCGGGATCGTGGCGGCGGTCCGGTTCCGCACCACGCTCGAGGACACGAAGGACGCGGTGTACGTCTTCCTGGCGATCGGCGTCGGGCTCGCGTCCGGCGTGCAGGCGCTCGGCATCGCGCTCATGATCTCGCTGGTCTTCAACGCCGTGGTCTTCGTGCTGTGGCGCACGCAGTTCGGCAACATCTACGCCGACCGGACCGCGCGAGGCGGCCCGCTGAGCCTCGGCGACGTCGTCGCCGGACGCGCGCCGGTGGGCAGCGTGCTGCGCGCGGGGGACCCCGCCATCCTGGAGGCCGCCAACCCGAAGGACCTGGCGGAGATCGCGGAGCGCGCGGTCCGGCTGGAGCGCTACATCTCCGAGGAGCGCACGAAGAGCAAGCGCAGGAGGGCCAACACCTTCCTCATGATCCACGCACACAGGGCGGGCCCGGCCCAAGCCCTCGTCGACGGGATCCTGGACCGGCTGGCGACGCGGTACCGGCTCGTGCAGGTCACCCCCGGACCGAGCGGCCACCTGCTCGAGTACCTGGCCCGCCTGGAGGGCGAAGAGGTCCAGAGCTCCGTCATGGATGCCCTGCAGGAGGCGCCGGAGGGCGTGGTGGCCGCAGCCGAGCTCCGCTCCCTCAAGGGCCTCAAGCCCCGGACGTGAGGCTCGCGTCGCTCCTGCTCGCCGTCGGGTTGGCGTGCGCTGCGCCCCCCCCGGATGCCGGCGCGCAGGACGAGCCGCCCCCGAGCGGGCAGCGGGCCGATCCGGGCGCGGACTCCGCCTCGCCCGATGCCTCGCACCCTGCCGAGGCCGCGGAGCTCCAGCCCACCACCCTGCTCGACCGTCACGACTTCGGACGGCGCACGGGGCGCTTTGACCTGCCCGGGCGCCTGGACGAGATCTCGGGGCTCGCCGTGTCGCCGGACGGCCGTCTCTTCGGCCATGACGACGAGCGCGCGCGGATCCACCTGATCGACCCGGTCGCCGGCGAGGCGGGCAAGCGCTGGGATGTCGGCGATGAGCCGGTGCGAGGCGACTTCGAGGGGATCGCCATCGTGGGCGAGCGCTTCTTCCTGGTTTCCAGCCAGGGCCTGCTCTACGAGTTCCGCGAGGGGCAGGACCGCGCCTCCGTGCCGTACCGGGTCACCGACATGGGGGTCGGCGCCACCTGCGAGGTGGAGGGCCTCGACTACGATCCCGTGGACGACGCGCTCCTGCTGGCCTGCAAGGTGTCGGTCCCGGATCGGGGCGCCATCGTGGTGCACCGAGCACCGCTCGACCCCACCGGCCCGCGCCTGACGCCCCTCACGATCCCCCGAGGCCAGCTCGTCGCGCACGGGCTCGACCCGGAGTTCGATCCCTCGGGGATCGCCGTGGACCCCACGGGCACGCTCGTGCTCGTTTCCGCCCGTCAGGAGGCGATCGTGGAGGTGGACCGCTCGGGGCGGGTCCTCGCCGCCCTGCGGCTGTCCCGAAGCCGCCATCCCCAACCGGAGGGCATCGCCTTCGGCGCGGACGGCACGCTGTACCTGGCCGACGAGCGCAGCGGCCGAGACGCCCGCGTGACCCTGTACGCGAGGGTCCCGCCCCCCGCTCAGGGGGCGGGGGCGCCGTGATCCGCCGCCTGAACGTACCGGTCCCGACCGACGACCTGTTCTGCGAGCTCACGGCGCGGCGGCGCCCGCTGGGCATGAGGGCCGGCAAGCCCACGTATCTCCTGGCCCGCGACACGTACTTCGACACGGTCGACGGGGCGCTGGGCGCTCGCGGTATGACGCTTCGCGTCCGCGCCGAAGCGCGGGGACCCAGGGTCGTGCAGCTGCTGATCCGCGAGGAGATGAGCCTGCAGGGGATCGTGCGCGAGTCGGCCCTCGAGACCCCCGTCGTGGGCGGTGGGCTGTACGCGACGCTGGCCGAGCCCTCCGACGTGTCCACCCGGGTGCGGGCGGTGGTCGAGCCCGACGCGCTCCGACCCCGCGCGGCCCTGGACCTCGACCGGGAGACCCGGGATCTCAAGGGCGGCCTCCTCGGTCGGGCCACCCACCGCATCACGTTCGACGAGATCATCGCCCATGCTCCGGGGGTCACGAGGGCCTTTCAGGAAGTGACGATCACGGAGCTCGGTCGCGGTCCGACCACGCTGGACGCGCTCTGCGCCCGGCTGCGGGACGAGTACGGGATCGTCGGCGACGGGCTGGACTCCTGCGAGCGGGTCCGCGGGGCCCTCGTCCGGGACGACGCGGGATCGCGCCCGGAGGTTGCCTACGACGCTCGCCTGGCCCTGCTGATGCTGCGGGATTGGGAGGTTGCCCTGGTCGAAGCGGGTACGGCCCTGACCTTGCCCGTGGCGCGCGGCTCCGGCGACGAGCTCGCCCGCGAGTTCCTCATCGAGCTCGGCGGCAGCGGGAGCGCAGCGGGCGCAGAGATCGACCTCGTTGGGTTTGCGACGCCCCGGAGGGGCGGGCAGGACCTGGAGGTGTGGCTGCACGAGAGCGTCGGCGGGCCGAAGCCGTCCGGCCTGGTCTGGATTCCGCTCATGGAGCTCATGGAGCGCCTCGGCGGCCCCCGGCTGAGGGCGCCGGAGCTGATCGCGACCATGCTCATGCTCGTGCGGTCCGAGATCGGCCTCCGGCTCCTGCGGGAGGCGCCTCAGCGCAGGCCTCCGCCACGGCTCCTCCCGCTCGGGCCGCGGGAGGAGGCGATCAAGGCGGGCGAGGGACCCGACGACTACCTGGACCTCGAGCTGAGCATCCTGGACTTCAACCAGCGGGTTCTGGAGATGGCGGAGGATCGCGAGGTGCCGCTCCTCGAGCGCTTCCGCTTCCTGTCGATCTTCTCCAGCAACACCGACGAGTTCTTCGTCGTGCGGGTGGGCCGCCTCAAGGACGAGGTCGCGCGCGGACGGGTGGGGGACTCCGAGGAGGGTCTGTCGGCCGAGCAGCTCCTCGACCTCGTGGCGGTGCGCGTGCGCGCGCTCGTCGCCCGCCAGTATGCCCTGCTCGGGCAGGAGCTCCTTCCGGCGCTGGCGGAGCGGGGGACCCGGGTCCTGAGCTGGGAAGAGCTCAAGGAGGACCAGAAGGTCGGCCTCCAGCAGCGCTTTTCCGAGGAGATCTTTCCGCTGCTCACGCCCCTCGCGCTCTCGTCGGGCCCGGGCAGGCCCTTCCCGCACCTGGTCAGCCTGGGGCTGGCCCTGGCCGTCGTGCTGCGCCGGGGGGAGGACGACCGCAGGGAGCTGGGCTACCTGCCGATTCCGGGGGACGTCGAGCGGTTCCTCCCGGTCCCGGACTCCTCGGACCTCATCGCGGTCGAGCAGGTCATCCGCGCGAGCGCGAGCCAGCTCTTCTCCGCGTCGCGGGTCGAGGACGCGTACGTCTTCCGCGCGAGCCGCGTGGGGGCCTTCGAGATCGACGAGGACAACACGGGCTCGCTGCTCGCGGCGGTGGCGGACGAGGTCGAGGACCGTCCGTACCAGCCGGTCATCCGGCTCGAGGTCGAAGCGCGCATGCCGCGCGAGGTCCGCGCGTACCTCCTGCGCGGCGTCCGCGGCGACCAGTCGGCCGAGGCCGCGACGCTGACCCGGACCGACATCTACGAGGTCGACGGTCCGGTGGACCTGCGCGGCATCGCCGAGCTGAGCGACCGTCCCATCGACGCGGCGTGCTATCCCCCGTACCAGGCGGATCAGCCGCTCGACCCGGACCGGCCGATCTTCGACATCCTCGCCGAGCGCGACGTCCTCTGTCACCACCCCTATCAGGACTTCGACACGACGGTGGGGCGGTTCCTCCGCGAGGCGGCTTCGGACCCCGAGGTGGTGTCGATCAAGCTGACCCTGTACCGCACCGGGCGGCGCTCGCCCGTGATGGACGCGCTGCTCCAGGCGCTTTCCGCCGGCAAGGAGGTGGCGGTGTTCGTCGAGCTCAAGGCGCGCTTCGACGAGGCGAGCAATATCCACTGGACGCATCGCCTCCAGGCGGCGGGGGCGCGGGTCGTGTACGGGGTCGTCGGCTACAAGACACACGCCAAGACCGCGCTCGTCGTGCGCCGGGAGGGCGGGGGCGTGCGGCGTTACGTGCACGTCGGCACGGGCAACTACAACGCGACCACGGCCCGCTTCTACACGGATCTGGGCCTCATGTCGGCGGATCCGGACCTCGGCGCCGATCTCAACGACTTCTTCAACGACCTCACCAGCGCCGCCGGCCCTCCCCAGCAACGGTTTCGCAGGCTCCTGGTCGCCCCGAGCTCGCTCGTCCAGGAAGTCGAGCGCATGATCAAGCGGGAGGTCGAGCATGCCCGGGCCGGCCGTCCGGCGCGGATCCAGGCGAAGGTGAACGGCCTGGCCGACCGGAAGGTCGTCAGGGCCCTCTACAAGGCCGCGGGCAAGGGGGTGCGGATCGACCTGATCGTGCGCTCCGTCTGCACGCTGCGTCCGGGGGTCGAGGGGCTGTCCGAGGGAATCCACGTCCGCAGCATCCTGGGCCGTTTCCTCGAGCACGCGCGCATCCTGTTCTTCGAGAACGCGGGTCAGGGCGAGTACTTCATCGGCTCGGCGGACC
>JABAOE010001042.1_pt1 | contig 13295 bp, 13 predicted proteins | sample 7062141 | NCBI WGS metagenome assembly JABAOE01 (sample SAMN14538627, study PRJNA623070) | marine sediment metagenome | biome: marine biome [ENVO:00000428]; feature: marine pelagic biome [ENVO:01000023]; material: deep marine sediment [ENVO:00002113] | place: India: Gulf of Khambhat ... | reverse complement strand
AGGGCTTCAGCTTGACCAGATTGACGGGCAGCTTCTGAGGTCCGGACATTGGCCCGGGTCGCTGCCTTCATGCCGATGAAGCCGCAGGTCATGGAGCAGAGCGCCCCGCCGAGGAAGGCGAATGCGGTCTGATAATTCATGCCGATCGTGATAATCACGAAGACCAGGGCAATAAAAACCGCCAGGACGCGATACTCACGGCCCAAAAAGGCCATGGCGCCGTCATGAATCTGCTCGGAGATGTCCTTCATCTTGTCGTTGCCTACCGGTTGGCTCTTGACCTTATTGTAAAGGACAATTGCGACCACGAAACCGATGAGGCCCAAAATTGGTGCTAGAGCTTGCATGTCTGTCTCCCTTTAACTTTTTTCTTGCACGTTTACTTTGAAGTCAACAAATCACGATTATTGTAACTGTTCATGGCTTCCTGTGCCCCATGCCTGACAAGCAACTCCAGGGCATCGGCCGCCGATTCTATATATTCTTGCAATTGTTTACGTTCTGCGGCATTGAAACGGCTCAGAACGTATCCGGAGACATCGCCACCGGCGGGAGGTCTGCCGACCCCCATACGCATCCTGTGAAAAGCCGTCTCGCCGAGAGCCCCGGCAATGCTGCGTAAACCATTGTGGCCACCATGGCCGCCCCCGGTCTTTATTCGCAGGCAACCGAAGTCAAGATCGATTTCATCGTGAACCACAACCAAATCCCCCGGAGCGAGACCGAGGGATTGATAGGCAGAGGCCACGCTCGCGCCACTGCGGTTCATATATGTCTGAGGCAAGAGGATCGTCACCTCTTCGCCAGCCACCCTGCCGACGCCATAAATGCCCTGATGGCCTTTGCGCTTCATGGAAATTCCGGCTCTTTCTGCAAGGAAACCGGCAAGCATGAAGCCGATATTGTGGCGTGTTGCGGCGTATTCGGGACCCGGGTTACCCAACCCGACAATCAGCTTCAACAGCAGACCACCTATTCTTCGTCAGCAGCCTCTTCAGCAGCTTCTTGAGCTGCCTCTGCAACCTCTTCACCCTCTTCAGCTTCCTCGACCTCTTCAGCCATACGACCAACGACGGTCATAACGGTGAAGTTGACATCGTGTTGCGATTCCACGCCTTCGGGCAGAACCACTTCATCGATGTGCACGACATCGCCGATTTCAAGCTCTGCGACATCAATTTCAATCGCAGGAGGGATGTCAGTTGGCAGGCAATAGACTTCAAGTTCATGACGAACCAGCTGCAGCGTCCCGCCTTCTTTTTCACCTTTGGACTTGCCAAGAGGATGAACAGGCACCATGACGGTGATTTTCTGGCTCAGATCGATGGCATGAAAATCAACATGAATCATTTCGCGACGAATCGCATCAATCTGCGCGTCTTTGAGAATAACCACCTTGCCGTCAAAGGGACCGTCTCCCTTGAGGGTAATCAGGGTGTTCCAACCGGCCTCGGTGGCAACTGCTTGCTGCAAAGCCTTGGGATCAACGCGAAGGTTGAGATTTTCAATCCCCTTGCCATATACCACAGCCGGGACCAGACCGTCAGCACGCACCTTACGGGAACCGCCTTTACCTATGCGAACCCGCGGTTCAACGTTCAATACCGATTTTGCCATTTATCTATTCCTCCATCCTTGGATCTACGTTCGTTTATTTATTTCGGCCGCTCAGACAAAAAGCGAGCTGACCGATTCATCACCGTGAATACGATTGATTGCCTCCGCCAACAGCTTGGCCACGGAGACAATCCTCAATCGTGGGCATTGCTTGGCTTTTTCTTCAGCCGGGATCGTGTTGCTGATCAGCACTTCCTTGAGTGCACTGTCGTTTATACGCTCGATTGCCGGACCGGACAGAACCGGGTGCGTCGCCGTCGCATAGACATCTCCGGCACCGTGTGCTTTGAGCGCTGCGGCTGCCTGGCACAAGGTGCCGGCGGTATCAATCATGTCATCGACAATGATACATGTTTTGCCGTCGACATCACCGATAATATGCATAACTTCCGAGACATTGGCAGCGCTGCGACGCTTGTCGATAATAGCCAACCCGGCGTTTAAACGCTTGGCAAAGGCACGGGCACGCTCAGTGCCACCAGCGTCTGGCGAGACCACAACGACATCATTTGGGAAACGTGACTTGATATCTTCCAGTACGACCGGCGCAGCATAGAGATGGTCAACCGGGATATCAAAAAAGCCCTGGATCTGGCCGGCGTGTAAATCGACACAGAGCACGCGCTGAGCACCCGCGGTTGTTATCAGGTCGGCAACCAGCTTGCTGGTAATAGGTGTTCTGGGGGCAACCTTGCGATCCTGCCGAGCGTAGCCGAAGTAAGGAATGACTGCTGTTATCCGGGCTGCCGAGGCACGTTTCAATGCATCGATCATAACCAGGAGTTCCATCAAATTCTGGTTCGCAGGCTGACAGGTCGACTGAACGACGAAAACGTCTCGACCGCGAACGTTTTCCTTGATTTCGACCATAATTTCACCGTCGGAAAAAGTCTTGACGGTGGCCTTGGCCAGAGGCACTGACAGGTGATCACAGATTTCCTGTGCAAGAGCAGGGTTTGCATTACCGGAAAAGATTTTCATTTCTTGTAGCACGCTATCACCTGTATTTTTGAGGAAACTTCAGGCCATGGGTAACCCATGGCCTGTGAATCACTATCTTATTGATCAGTGGTCACGCCTTAGGCTTCACCGATCTCTTTAAAGGTGGCAGGGGCGACAGGGATCGAACCTGTGAATGCCGGAATCAAAATCCGGTGCCTTACCGCTTGGCGACGCCCCTATGTAATATGCAATCTTATATGGTCACAGAGGGTTGACAACATCAACCCACCAATCTGTCTCCACGGCAAGAACCTGAGCAGCCCGGACAGCACAAGCATGATCAGCAAAGACGCCAAACACTGTCGGTCCGCTGCCAGACATTAGCGCTCCAGCGGCACCACATGCAATCAGTCGTCCCTTGATAGTCGTGATCACGGGGTGGCGTTGGCAGGTGACAACCTCAAGATCGTTGTGCAACAGACGCACTAAAGCACTTGTTCCCACGGGAAACCTCGGAATTCTAGCGATTGGCCTTTGGTGTGTCAACCCCAAATTTTGGAACACTGAAGCTGTCGAAACGGCTACCCCCGGGTTGACCAGAACCAGCCATACAGGCGGCAACCCGGGCCAAGGTTCGAATCTGTCCCCAATTCCCGTTGCCCAGGCCGTTTTCTTGTATAAAAAGAAGGGAACATCAGCCCCCAGCTTGCTGCCAATTGCCATCAATTCTGCCTTCGGCAGGCGCAGACCAAGCAACTCGTCAAGGGCTTCAAGAACTGCCGCTGCGTCCGAGGACCCGCCTCCCATTCCGGCAGCGGACGGAATTTTCTTGTCGATCGAGACAGCTACCCCCTGATTGATGCCAACATGCTCAAGCAAAGAGCGCACTGCCCTTTCTACAATATTTGACTCCCCCTGGGCCAGGTCGATGCCGGGACAGTCGACAGAAACCTGACCATCTTCAGTCAACTCGATATCAAGACGGTCGTAAACAGAGACCCGCTGCATAAGCATGGCAAGATCATGATAACCATCATGACGCTTTCCCAGAACATGCAGGCACAAGTTAACCTTGGCCGGTGCATAAATCGTTTTCATGTTACTCATATTCATTCCACATCATATGCGAATTGCGTCAATGTGCGCATCATAACGATGAAGAGAGCTCTTCGGTCAAGCAGAAACACACCTTTAATACAGCAAGAAAACCCACAGATAAAGCCATAAACTCAAGAAACTTCAGACGAACACAACAAACATGCGCGGCGCTACCGCAATAAGCTTGGCCATTTTTGGCCACACAAAACCATTTTCGGCCACAAGTCGCCACTTTTTAAAGTGACGGGAGCTCAATCTGAGTATACAGCCACCTATAAAATAGTTTTTTATTTTAACATTGCAAGACCACCCAGACATTGGTCCTCTGCATTTCACGATACAGCCCGCTAAACAGCCAATTTGTTCAACAACTTACACCGGTTACTGAAATCGATACGCAAAAATGATGTCATTACGATTGACCGGCACAGGACCTGAACTTGGTCAATACAACAGACATGCTAAAAAATAATCATTCTGTGCCAGTAATCACAAGCCCTTGTCTTTTCGGCATTTTTACCTGCCTGAACATGTTTGCAAAATTATGTTCTATAGCCATGGCACCCTATTTGCTCAGATTACTGCGAACCTGCATAAACAGCATTTATTAACGGCCATATATATGCAGCCCGATAATAATGCTTGATGCATACCGGACCGGTTATGAAAAACAACCGACCGAACTCAATCATTAAAGTGTTGCTTTGGTGGCAACATCGTTTCCATCCCATTTTACAAAGGAGCAAGAAATGGCAAAGAACAAGATTGTGTTGGTAAGTCTTTTGGTCGCAGTGACTATGGTTGCTTCGGCTACGCTGGCAATGGCAGGGCCCATTGTCATCAAGTTCTCTCATGTCGTTGCCGAGAACACCCCCAAAGGCCAGATGGCTAACAAGTTCAAGGAACTGGTTGACCAGCGCCTGGCCGGCAAAGTCGTTGTGGAAGTGTTCCCTAATTCCCAGCTTTTCGGTGACAACAAGGTCCTCGAAGCGATGGCCCTCGGCGATGTCCAGCTCGCAGCACCCGCACTCTCCAAATTCGAAAAATATACCTCTTCGCTGCAAATCTTCGACCTGCCCTTCCTGTTCAAGAACATGGAAGCTGTAGAAAAGTTCCAGCAGGGCCCGGTCGGCCAGAAGATGCTGATGTCGATGAAGAACAAAGGCTTGATCGGCCTTGGGTACCTGCACAACGGCATGAAGCAGATATCCTCAAACGATCCGCTGCGCGTTCCGGCTGATGCCAAGGACAAGAAGTTCCGCATCATGACCTCCGATGTTCTCGCCGCACAGTACGAAGCGGTCGGCGCCATGCCTCTGAAGAAGCCGTTTTCGGAAGTCTTCACCCTGCTGCAGACCAAAGCCATCGACGGCCAGGAAAACACCTGGTCAAACATCTACTCGAAAAAATTCTTTGAAGTACAGCCTTACATCACCGAGACCGACCACGGTGTACTCGACTACCTGGTCGTTACTTCGGCTGAATTCTGGATGGACCTTCCCGACGACATTCGTGCAGAAGTCAAAAAGGCCCTCGACGAAGCCATCGCTTACGGCAACAAGGTTTCTGCGGATAAGGCCATAGAGGATCGTCAGAAGATCATCGACTCCAAGCGGTCGGAAATCTTGACCCTGACCGATGCTGAGCGTCAACAGTGGGTTGAAGCCATGAAGCCGGTCTGGAAAAAGTTCGAAGATGCTATCGGCGCCGAATACATCGAGGCTGCTGTACAGTCCAACAACTAGCATGATACCCGTAGCGGACCCTGGCAGCAGGGTCCGCTGCTTCTATCAAGACCGATTATCAAGGGGCTTCGTATGTTTTTGAAGATAATCAACAGTTTAGAAGAGGCGATCATCGCCATACTGCTGGCAGTCATGACACTGCTGGTTTTTGGCGAGGTGGTTTTACGCTTCGGTTTTGGCACCGGGCTGATGTGGGCCCAGGAACTGACTCTACACCTATCGGCGTGGATGGTACTTTTCGGCGTTTCCTATGGGATCAAGGTTGGCTCACACATCGGCGTTGACGCGCTGGTTAAGATTCTGCCCACCATGGCTCGCAGGATTATCGGCGGAATTGCTGTTGCCGCATGTCTCTTCTACACAGGGCTTTTTATCAAAGGGTCATGGGTTTACCTGGCCAAGATGTACAAGATCGGCATTGAACTCGACGATATGCCTATCCCCAAGTGGGTCGCTCACAGCATTTTGCTGATTGGCATGGCGCTGATCGCCATCAGGTTGGCAATACTGCTCTGGGGAGTTTTTACCGGCAAGAATGAAGGGTTCACGCTCACCGACGAAGCCAAGGAAAGCATGCACCTGGCTGAAGAGACCAAAGCCGCACTGCAGGGAGGACGCCCAGAATGACAACCGCTGCACTTTTTTTCTTTTTGCTGCTCTGCCTGCTGACCGGCATGCCGATTGCGTTTGCCCTGGGGCTATCGAGCATCACAACGATCATGCTTTTTTCCAGTGATTCGCTTGCGTCCATTGCCCTGAAGCTGCTTGAATCCCAATCGGAACACTATACCCTGTTGGCGATTCCATTCTTCATCCTTTCGTCGACCTTTCTGTCAACAGGCGGGGTCGCCGCCAGAATTATCAATTTCGCGATCGATTGTGTTGGCTGGATTCGCGGTGGCCTGGCTATGGCGTCCGTACTCGCCTGCATGATTTTCGCTGCCGTATCAGGCTCGTCTCCGGCAACGGTCGCCGCTATCGGCTCTATTGTTATCGCCGGAATGGTCCAGGCCGGATATCCAAAGGCGATGGCAGCTGGCGTCATCACAAACGCCGGAACGCTCGGCATCCTGATTCCGCCCTCTATCGTTATGCTGGTCTACGCTGCCGCCACGGAAGAATCCGCCGCGCGGCTGTTTATGGCAGGCTTTATGCCCGGGATTCTGATGGGCATCATGTTGATGATCGTCATTTACATTGTTGCCCGGATCAAAGGTTTGCCGGCACAACCCTGGGTCGGTTTCAAGGCGCTGCTACGTTCAAGCGGCAGCGCGATCTGGGGATTGATGTTGATCGTCATCGTCCTCGGCTCGATCTACGGCGGCATTTGCAGTCCGACCGAGGCGGCAGCCGTGTCTGCTGTCTATGCTTTCTTCATCGCCATCTTCATTTACCGCGATATGGGCCCGCTCAAGGGTGTTAAATGGCGCGCCAATGAAGATGACGGCGCACCGAAAATCATCGTTCGCAATCTCTTACTGTCGCTCAAGGCCCTGCCATTGACAGTTTTCCACAAGGACACCAAAAAGGTTTTGATGGATTCTTCGAAGGTCTCCATCATGCTGCTCTTCATCATCGGCAACGCGATGCTTTTCGCACATGTCCTGACGACCGAACGAATTCCGCATCATATCGCAGAGATTATCGTCGGTTGGGGTCTGCCTGCCTGGGGCTTCCTGATCGTGGTCAATATCCTGCTGCTGATCGCCGGCAACTTCATGGAGCCATCCGCGATTCTGCTGATCATGGCACCGATCCTCTTCCCGATCGCCGTACAGCTCGGCATCGACCCGATCCACCTCGGCATCATCATGGTGGTCAACATGGAGATCGGCATGATCACGCCGCCGGTCGGGCTCAACCTGTTTGTCACCTCCGGGATCACCGGCGAGAGCATCACCTGGGTCATTCGTGCCGCACTGCCGTGGCTTGTGATCCTCCTGGTGTTCCTCGTGCTGATCACCTACATCCCGCAGATTTCGTTGTGGCTGCCGGAATATATTGATTACCTCAAAGGCTATTAACTGACACGAATCTGACTTCGGGGAGAGGGGGTGTGCACTCCTCTCCCCTCTTTATTTCTGCAGTTTCTGATGTAACATTTATATAACAGTAACCTAGCAAGGTTATCCTTTTCTCCGGGAGAGTTATATGCTGCCAAACTACGGAAACATTCTGATTGCAACCGACCTGACGCCGAACTCTGAACATGCCTTCAAACATGCAATGCTGCTGGCCAGAAAATCTTCAGCAAAAGTTTTCCTCTTACACGTCATACCGGAAGTGGATGCGAGTTTCCGCAGTTACGTTTCGTCGATGATGGGAGAAGGTAAACTGGAAGAGTTTGAGTTGTTACATGAAGAACAGGCCCGTACTGAGTTGAAGAGAGAACTAGAGGAGTTTGCCGCCAATGAACTGGCAGACTTTCCTGAGGATTTCAAGAATATTGCCGGGGTTGAGGTCGTTCATGGACACGCGGTATCAGAGATACTCAAGGCCGCAGAACGCCATGACGCTGACGTCATCGTCATGGGAACACACGGCAAAGGCATCCTGCAACACGCTTTTCTGGGCAGCGTTGCGGAAAAAGTTCTGCACAAATCCAAGCGTCCGGTTTTCGTTATCCCCATACCTGGCTAGGCGCTGCCGAGCATAATGTCTACTGAAAAGGGTCACATCATGTGGCCCTTTTCTTATTCGGCACGAATAAACACCAACCGCAGCCAGACCCGGCAGTCATCCCTCCACCTGCGCAGATTAAAACACTGATATGAAACTAAATAAATTTAAAAAAAACCTTGTACTTGGGTACTTGACTCCTCATTTAAGGACGGCATAAAATCAATTCAAGCTACCAAAATCTTTGCAATAATAAAACATTGTGATTTAATCTTTAAAGCACGTCTGCTCTACGGCTGACTTGTTTTGCCCTAACAGGCAATTTAAATGTTACATAAATTTTTCGTAGCGAGAATTTCGCAACAACAACCCAAGAGGAGGAAACAATGAAAACTGTTACACGCACCCTGTCACTGATCAGTGCTCTCGCCCTGGTCGCAGCTTTCGCTATGCCCAGCATGGCCCTCGCAGAGAAAACCCGTCTCGGTTTCGGTGGTGGCCCGGAAGGGGGTACCTTCCAGTACTTCTCAAACGGCATCGCGTCCCGCCTTTCCAAGGAGCTCCCTGACGTTGAGGTCTCCAACATGGCTTCGGCCGGCTCGGTGGAAAACCTCCGCCGCGTCAACTCCGGTGAAATTGATTTCGGCATCTCCTACTCCGGGGACACCTACCTGGGCCGCAACGGACGCCTGACCAACGACACCAACAAGTATCCGAATGTCTATGCCATGGCTTTCCTTTACGGCGCACCGGCCCACCTCGTGGTCCTTGAAGGCAGCGGCATCAACGAGGTCGCTGACCTCGCCGGCAAGCGCATTGCCGTCGGCGGTGCAGGTTCTGGTGCCGCAGCGGCCGCCCAGCGCTATTTCAGTGCCCTGGGCCTGTGGGACAAAATGAACGTAGAATTTATCGGCTACAGCAAAGCTGCGGCAGCCATCGGTGACGGCCTGATCGACGCCATGTGGGTCTTTGCCGGATTCCCCAACAGCTCTATTATCCAGGCTGCTGCCAGCAACAAGATCAAGCTCCTCCAAACCTACGAAGCCGGGGAAAAGGGCGGTGCCTTCGAGCAGTACCCCTTCTATGCTCCGCTGACCATCCCTGCCGGCACCTACAGTGGCGTTGACTATGATGTGAAATCCTTCCAGGACTCGGCCCTTTGGGTTGCTGGCAAGGACGTTNNTTTACAAGGCTCTGGCCAACATCTACACCAAGGAAGGCCTCTCCTACATGGTCAAAGTCAAGAGTACCGCCAAAGCCATGTCGGTAGAAGGAGCTCTCACCGGTATCGTCACCCCGGTTCATCCCGGCGCTCAGAAATTCTGGAAAGAGCAGGGACTCACTCTAACCGACGCACAAATGAGCAACTAAATCATCCGCCACACCGGAAGCGGGGCCACCCGGCCCCGCTTCTTCTTAATACAGTTATCTTAACCCTTTGGGCGGCAAAACCCATCTCAGATCTAGGCAGGGACTCCGTATGACAAAAGAACTTCAGGACGATTTACAGGGCCTCTCTGAAGAAGAAAAGGAAAAGCTCAAAAAACTGATGGAGAAGGACTCCAAGTCCTACCGTTCTCCGACCGGCTTTTTCAAAGGTCTGGTCGCAGTGCTCGGTGCCGGCATGGTTCTCTTTTACTTCTACACAGCCGGCCTGGCTGCCGTTGCCACCCAGTATCATCGCGGGGTCTATGTTTTTGTCACCTACGTGCTGGTCTTTCTGCTCTATCCCGCCGGAAAGACATGGATGCGGATACCGCTATCATTGATTATCGGCGCCATTTTCTCCAGTGCGATTGCCGGACTCTTCGTTTATGAGTCAGTTGACTCTTTCCACACTGAGATATCCACTGGCAACTTGGGTCTGATCAGCGCGATTTTAATAGGTGCCTTTATTATCGGTGGTATTGCGACCTTTGTTGACAATATCCTGATGAAAAAGTGGCCGGAGAACCCGACCCTGTCGGATATCCTCTATGCCCTGGCCTCAGCAGCGGTCGTATACTACTGGATTCACGAATTCGAAGTCCTGAACTACCGGGCCGGAGCAGAGACCAACCTGGATGCCATGATCAGTATCGTCGGCATCATCCTTTCATTGGAAGTCTGTCGCCGCGTGCTTGGCTGGTCGATGACCTTTATCGGCATAGGTCTGTTCCTTTACGGTTATCTCGGGCCAATCTTCCCGGATATCATTGCTCATCGCGGTTTCGGCATCGAACGCCTGTGTACCGCTCTTTACCTGACAACCAACGGGGTGTTCGGCGTCATGGCCAACGTCCTGGCGACCTACGTCATCCTGTTTATCTTCTTCGGCGCTTTTCTGCACAAATCAGGCGCCGGGAAGTTTTTCATCGACTTTCCGCTGGCCCTGGCCGGTCGCACCACCGGCGGCCCAGCCAAAGTGGCCGTCATCGCATCAGCCTTCTTTGGATCTGTTTCCGGCAGCGCGATTGCCAACACGGTGTCCACCGGAGCCTTTACCATCCCTTTGATGAAACGGGCCGGCTTTAAGCCACACGTAGCGGGTGCGATTGAGCCCTCCGCTTCGATCGGAGGCATGTTCCTGCCCCCGGTCATGGGGGCCGGTGGCTTCCTGATGGCGGAATTGACAGAGGTCTCCTACGCCTACATCATGATGATCGCCATCTTCCCTGCCCTGCTCTACTTCTTCTCGGTCTTCTGCATGATTCACTTCGAAGCCAAGAAACAGGGGATCAAGGGCATAGATGACGAAGAGTTCCCGCACTGGAAGGAAGTTCTGAAGAAACAGTGGTATTACTCTTTGCCGCTCATCATCATTACGATTCTCATGATCATAGGAAAATCTCCAGGGATGGCTGCTTTCTGGTCGGCTTTGTCCTGCATTGTCGTCAGTTGGGTCAGGCAGGACAGGAAAGTCTCGATCAAGGACAGATTGATTTACGTTCCTTTTACGATCCTGTTTATGATGATTGTGTTCATTGGTTATATCGATTTTCCTGTCAAAGAGTTGTTCGGGTTTAAACTCCAGTTTTACATTACCCTACTGGCAACAGTCTGGTGCGTGTTGGTCAGTGCTTTCCGTAAAGACATCACGATGGATCTGAAAGGGATCTGGGAGGCCATCCTGACCGGCGCCAACAACACCCTGATCATCGGTGCCACGCTCGGTGTCATCGGTATCATCGTTGGTACGATTTCTCTGACCGGAATCGGTCTCAAGTTCTCAGACATCATCATCTCGCTGGCCAGCGGCAACCTGCTCGCGGCAATCTTCCTGGTTGCCTTGGCATCTCTGGTTCTTGGCATGGGCGTTCCGGTTACGGCAGCCTACCTGATTACCGCCGTGCTCGCCGTGCCGCCGCTCATGGAAATGGGTGTCCCGCTGCTCTGCGCGCACATGATCGTCTACTGGTTCAGCCAGGATTCGAATATCACGCCGCCGGTCTGTGTGGCAGCTTACGCTGGAGCGGCGATTGCTGGATCTGACCCATGGAAGACAGGTTGGACCAGTTTCAAATTCGCCAAGCTGTTGTACGTCATGCCAATCCTGTTTGCCTTTACCCCGGCAATCCTGTTCCAACCGCATACGGCCAACGTCAAAATCCCGAATCTTGGCGACGAGATGCCCTTCGCCTCGGTTTTAACCGTTGATGTCAAGGAGGGGCAGCATTTTAACAAGGGCGATGTGGTCGCCAAGATCATGATCGGCGACGAAATCCGTGATATCAAAGCCAAACGCGGCGGTGATGTGAGCGAAGTCAAAGTCTTTGCCGGCAGCATGGTCAACTCCAAGGAAACGATCATCGAGGCAAGCGACCCTGCTACGGGCATGCAGACGGCATCCTCATTCTTCTCGGCGTTCTTGGGCACAATTGCCTTCTCGGCAACCACCATGTTCTTCTGGTTCCGACGCACGAATCTTCTTGAATGGATATTACTGGCCATCGGGACCTGCTTCCTCTATTGGCCGACACTTCTGACAGATGCGATCGGCTTGGCCCTGGTCGGTTTTGCCATTTTCATGCAGATCACCAAGAACAAGAAAGAGCATGGGACGATGCTGGCGCCTAAACCAGGCGAAGAGGGGGCCGCATGATGAAACTGTTCAAAAACATTCTGTTTGCCACGGATTTTTCAGAATCATCAGGCCCTGCAGCTGAATATGCTGTCACCATGGCAAAACTCACCGGGGCTCATCTGCATGTCCTGCACGTTATCAATGAACTCGACGAGCACCAGAGAGTGATGATCCCCACGGAAGCCTTTAAGCTGTTGGAGAAGGAAATCCGGATTGAGACCATCAAGCAACTCGAACGGTTCTGTAAGGAACAAGCTGCAGACTTGCAAACAACCACGTACGCCCTGGTAGGGGCAGCTTTTCAGAAAATTCTCGAAACCGGCGAAAAGACAAATGCCGACTTGATCGTCATGGGAACACATGGACGCACTGGCGTCGAACATGTCATTGTCGGCAGCACTGCAGAGCGGGTTGTCAGGCGATCAAAAATACCGGTTCTCACTGTCCGCAGTGAAAAATAAAAATAGGCGGAGCTAAAGGCTCCGCCTATTTATTTTCAGTGTTTGATTTAAGGTTTATTCCGGCAACAATTTTCTGCGACGCATTTCATTACGCACATCCTCACGCCTGACCCTCAACTCTCGGACCATATCACTCTCTCCGGAGCCTCCAAGCCATTTATCTGCATGAATCCCATAGCCAAAATTCCCACCCCATGAACCAAAGCCGATACCGATGCCGACATCACGATTATCTGTACGACTGGCATTAACGAGTTCATCACTCAACTCCTGCTCGTAAGAGATGAGTTCGGCATCCGTCATGCGGAGGTAATCCTGTTCAAGGAGATACGGTGCTTCAGAACTCACACCGGATGCGCATCCTGACATGATAATGACGGTAAACAACCATAAATACCTGCGCAGGGAATCATTAATCCTGTGCATCATTATCCTCCCGCACTACCAGGGGCAAACCGAGGGTGAAGCAGGTACCGGACTCAACACTGGAAGAAAATGAGACTTCGCCCGACAGGAAGCGACCCAGCAGCTTCATACTGTAAGTTCCAAGTCCGCGTCCAGTCCCTTTGGTTGAGAAATCCCTCTGGAATATTCTCTGCTGATACTCTTTGGGGATGACTGTTTCGTTATGGACCCATAATTTTAACATGCCGCGGTCAACCTTCGTCCCAAGGGTCACTGTCCCATTCGGCAAAGACGCTTCCAGAGCATTCTTCACCATGTTGCCAAGGATACGCCTTAGCAGGGTGA
>JABAOE010001981.1_pt2 | contig 13302 bp, 14 predicted proteins | sample 7062141 | NCBI WGS metagenome assembly JABAOE01 (sample SAMN14538627, study PRJNA623070) | marine sediment metagenome | biome: marine biome [ENVO:00000428]; feature: marine pelagic biome [ENVO:01000023]; material: deep marine sediment [ENVO:00002113] | place: India: Gulf of Khambhat ... | reverse complement strand
CGCCCGAACCGAAAGATGTCCGTATCCCTCAAGAAGAACATACGCTTCTCGGGAAAGAACAGACTGAATCGCGTGAGCTCGACCTGGCGGTCATCCACCTCGGTCGCGGAGAAATCCGTGTTTATCGTGAGTGCGCCGTTCAGCGACGGCGTGAACTTGTAATACACGTCCAGAGACGGCTCCTGTTGCGACTCCGAGACGCCGATTTCGTAGTTCTTGTTGTTTCTCAACGTCAGGGACGGGACGACGTCGAGCCCTCGGCCGAGCTGCAAACCCTCAAAGCCCACGGCTTCGCCGGCAATGCTGGGATTCTGGCTCAAGTTACGCGATACCCAGCCGCTTTTCTCTTGAAAGCGCGAAATATCCCGCGAGAAATTGATCCCCCACGTGTCGTTCTCCGGATTGAACGACAATGTCTGGAATGGGATCGCGATCTCCGCAATCCACCCTTCGTCGTCTCTGCTCGCTGCGCCGTACCAGATGCCGTTCCAGTTCTGATCGTTCCGGTTCGTTTCGAACAGCAACATCTCCATGCGGACGCCGTTCGGGTTGAGCTGAAACCGATAACCGTTACGTTGGTCGTTGAACGGCGAGATGATCACGGCAAAAAAATCGTCCCGCCAAAACTGAGCGCCCTGTCTGAGGACATTCGCGTTGATCGCATCCGGCTGCGAATCAAACATTCGCGCACCGACGTAGAGTGCATTGTCGTCGTAGTAGATTCGGACCAATGTCCGCTCGACCGGCTCCGCATATTCGGTGGGCTCGATCTGATGAAAATCGTCGATCAGGGTCGCCGCCTGCCAGACCGGCTCGTCGAGCCGCCCATCGAGCACGGGCGCATTGCCGCGGACGATGGGCACGGACTTAGTCGTAGCGCCCACGTGCTGAACGTTCTGAGCGAAGACCTGCGGGCAGACGCCGCAGAGGACGATGAGTACCGTGCCTGGTACAGCCGATCGTATGGACGCGGCGCTCTTCACGGAAGTTAGAACCTGAACGTGTAGCTGAACTTCAGGCTGAGGTCGGACCGCTCCGAGTTGAACGTGTTGTCCTTGTCGAAGTCCTGAAGATTGTGGTTCAGGACAATAAAGCCTTCCTGTCCCGCGCGCGGAATCCACTGCAACCGGCTGTTGATACCGATCCGCTCGGAGTTGTTGTCATACTGGAGGAGATTGACCCAGAACAGCGTCGATGAGAACGCATACTCCGTGGTCCAGCCGACCAGCCGGCTGATGAACTGCCCGGTCGGTAGCTCGATGTCGTTCCAGTCGAANNGACGGTCGCCAGGTGATTTCGCCGTTGATCCGGTCACGTACGCCGGATAGAAAATCGCCCGTCTGATAGGTGATCTCGCCGAAGAACCGCCGATGGCGCCCAGTCTGAAGGCGTACGCGCGTTTCACCGAAGGAATAGTTGCCGGGTTCGACCACGACTTCGCGTGTAGGATCCTCGTAGAGCGAGAAAGCCTCGAAGACGACTTCCTTCTGCGCAAGATGCTCGAGCTCGACGTTATCGAAGGAATGCGTGACCAGCCAAAAGGGGCGTATGCGAATGACTTCGGAGCTGAGTGCGCCGCCTTCCAACAGGGTTACTCGCTGCGCATCGACCGTCGTGATGAGGCGCTGCCAGAGATCGTGGTCGAAATAATGGTTGTAGCCGACGTTAACCGTCATGTCGCGAATGCCGGTGCGATTAACGAAACCGAGTGCGGGATTGAAGTTCTCCTCGATCTCGTTGATACCGAAGCCGCCGCGTAACCCCTCGTTGTTCGGGCTGCGAAGACGCAGCCCTCGCGCGGTCTCTTTACCGTCGACGCCTTCCGTGCTCGAGCGCTGGACCCAAGCGTCGCCCTCGAGCTGGCGACCGCCTGGCAGTCGCGTATTCAAATAGCGGAAGTCGATGCCGAACACGGAGTTGTCGAGGTTCGAGCGCGGATCACCGTCCGTGACGATGAAGCCGAGCGAGGATTCCTCCAGCACGTTCGCCGAGAAGCGCCCGACGAAGAGGTCCGTCGGGTCGATGTCCTCGACAACGTTGCCGTCGCTATCGAGATCCTGATAGCCGTCCTGACGGATGGCGAGCGTACCGATGTTCCAACGCCCGACGCGTCCGCTGATCTTGCCGCCATACTCGAGGTCGACGGGCTGGTTGTTGGAATTGAGGCCAATACGCCGTGAGAAGAACGGTCGGCTGTTCTCTCGGTCTGAGCGCGACTGCGCCCGATTGAAGGTCGCGCCGAAACCCTGGCCGCCGATGCGCGCGAACTCGAATAGATCCGCGTCGTTGAGAAAAAAGTCGCGACGCTCGGGAAAGAACAAGCTGAAGCGCGTGAGATTGACCTGGCGGTTGTCGACCTCGACGGCCGAGAAATCCGTGTTGAACGTCAGCGAACCATTCAACGAGGGCGTTAGCCGATAGAAGACATTGAGCGATGGATTCGTTTGATCGGTGACGTCACTCCCATCGTAAAGCTTGCTGTCGACGAGCGCTAGCGAGGGCACAACGTCGAGCCCGATGCCCTGGCTCATTCCTTCAAAGCCCATGGCACGACCCGCGATACTCGGGTTGTAGGAGCGGTTACGCGTTACCCAGGCGATCTCCTCACCACGGCGTTGAATACTACGCGCGAAGTTGAAACCCCATGCGTCGGCTTCCGGATCGAATGCGAGGCTCTTGAACGGAATAGCCATCTCCGCGAGCCAGCCGTTCTCATCGACCGAGCCCGCGCTGTCCCAGATCGCATCCCAATCCGTCTGAACTTGACTGACGTTCTGATAGAGCATGTCGTGACGCACGCCGTTCGCATTCGTCTCGAATCGATAACCGCCGCGGCGTGTATTGAATGGATCGAGGATGAGGACGAGACGATCGTCCGTGCGTCCGAGGCCGACGTTATGCCGCATCGTGTTCGCTGCGACCTGATCGGGATCGCTATCGCCGAGACGTGCCCCGACGTAGAGCGTATCGTCGTCGTAGAGCAGATAGACCTCGGTCGTCTCCGACGGTGGACCGCCGTCAGANNGAAATCGCTGATGGGCTCGGCCTGCCCCCAAGCCGCATCATCTAGGACACCGTCGATGACAGGTGGCGTATCGACTCGAACGGCGCGAATGGTCTTGCCCGCGGCAGTATCGTCTTGCGCGACGGCCGAATGCGCGAGGACAAAGCTCACCATCAGGGCCGCGGTAGTCATCGCGGCCGGATTTAGAACGAGTCTTAGCATGCGCCGTTGCGCCTACCCCCCCGAGGCAACAAGGACAAGGGCCGGGGGTATAGACCGGTGTCCTCATAAAAAATTCCGCGGAACCTTGCAGGAAGCGGCTTTCGAGCACAAGGGCTAGGGCCAAATTTTCCAGAAATCGGTCCGATTCGGCGCCCAATTTGGCATTAGATGTTGCCCGACGGCGCGACAAAGGCTAAAACCTACCCATACAGTTTTCGTCTCGGAGGGGGACGTACCATGTCGATTGCCAACTTTCGGGTATTCGCGGCGGCCGCCGTGCTCGCCTGGACGCTGCCCACCTGGGGGCATCATTCCCACGGTAATTACGAAACCGACCACTACATCGAAATGCAGGGCACGGTCCGGGAGATCCATTGGATCAACCCGCACACGTGGATCTATATGGAGGTCGCCAACGAAGACGGCTCGTCGACGATCTGGACGCTCGAGGGCGGCAGTATCAACGCGCTCATGCGCCGCGGTTGGACCGAGGACAGCTTTGCGGTCGGCGATACGATCGACGTGCGTTGCCACCCTTTGAGAGGCGGTGCCCCGAGCTGCTTGTTCGGCTTCTTGAGAACCGCCGATGGCCAGGAGGCCGAATATGATTAGTCGAGCACTGCGCTTCATGCCTGCACTGATTCTGTCGGCACTGCTTCCGGGTCTCGCGAATGCGTGGATCGTCTACACGAACATGGACGATCTTTTCTTGGTCAACTTTCCGCGCGAGCCCGACGTGCGCGAGTTCGAGCATATCTCCGAGTATCGCGTCGCACTCCCGGCGCGCGAGTATTACGTCGAGGAAGAGAACGGCACACGCGTTTCTTTGACCGTCATCAATTTCAACGGCGCCTTGCCGAAGTATCAAGAGATTCAAGACAAGACCGACGACACCAACGTCCGCTCGATGTGGATTTACGATCAACGCGGCTCGATCGCCCACGAGGCGGCCAAGCTGCGCCAGCAGGCCAGCAGGATCCTCTACGACGGTTGGCACCACATCGACCGTATCGAGGGTCTGAATCTGGTGCTCGAGAATCCCGACGCCTCACAGACCTACGCGGGTTTGTATTTTCACGCCGGGCGCTTGTACGTGCTCAACGCGACCGTCCCCGAGGGCGGCATACCTCAGGGCTTGTTCCAACAGTCGCTCGCGTTCTTGGACGAGACCGGCGATCAGATTCGCTACTGGCTCACGCCAGACGGCAAGCTCTTCCGCGAGCACTAACGGCCAAGATCGTTGGGGTCAGAGTAAAAATTCTTTCGGAATTTTTACTCTGACCCCATTGGTCATGCGATGACCGTCAAGGACGCACCGGCAGGTTACGGCTGGCTTTCGATCGGGCTGCATTGGTTCAACGCCGTGGCCGTCGTCATGCTCTGGTTCATCGGCAACAAGATGACGGGCGCCGGTGTCGCGCCCGACGAAGCCGCCGAGCTCGTGCGCGTGCATACCTCCGTCGCCTTGACCGTTTATGCGCTCATCTGGGTGCGCATCGGCTGGCGGTTCTACTGGGGACACCCGCAAGGTTTACCGGATCAGGGGCGTATTCCCTTCTTGATCGCGCGCACCGTGCATTACACCTTATTAATATGTATCGCAGTCATGCTGATCACCGGACCGCTCAAAGTCTGGTTCGGCGGCGAGGTGATCGAGTTCTACAACTTAGGATCCATTCCAAGCCCGTTCGCGGCTAACGCAGCGCTGCACGATCTTCTGACGGATATGCATCGCTGGGGTGGCAACGTCCTGTTCGTCGTGGCACTAACGCATATGACGGCTGCCGCAAGACAGCTCGTGTTTGGAAGAGGTGAGACCGCCAAGCGCATGACTACGCCGACAGGGCACGATTGAGGCGGCCTAGCCCTTAGAGCCTTGCACGGTCTCGATCTACCGCCGCATTTTGCCTCTGAACGCGGAGCGCCTGTACACTGATGCCGTGGCCGGCATAGCTGGCCCGGTGCATACATCCAACAACAACAAGGGGGTGCGCCATGTTCGATCCGCAACGAACCGTTAACCTGATCAAGGGCGCCTTGCTCGACCCGGAACCGACCTGGCGCAGCTACTTGCCCGAGGCCGGCAACTGGCAGAAGACCGCCGTGCTGCTCACGGGACCGCTGATCGTCGCCTCGGCGCTCATCGCCTACGTGCTCGCCCTGGTTGTCGGCGGCGGGCCGTTCGGGATTCGCCCGACGTTGGTGTCGACGGTCATGAGCATGGTGAGCGGCGCCGTCGCGATCGCCGTGGTCTCGTTCATCCTCAGCGGCCTCTCGAAAGCGTTCGGCGGCAAGGGGGACTTCGCGCTCGGGCTCGCGGCAGCAACGCTCGCGTTCGTGCCCGGCTACGTCGGCCAGGCCCTCGTATATCTACCCTGGATCGGCGGACTGCTCGCGCTGGGCTTGGGCATCTACGGCCTCGTGCTGCTCTGGCGGATCATCCCGATCTATCTCGATGTGCCGGCCGCTAAACGCGTGGTCCATTACATTGTTTCGATCGTCGCGAGCATCGTCGCGATGATCGTCATCTCGACCGTCCTCGGCGGCAGCATGATGGGTGCCGGCATGCGACCGGGGATGGGTCCGGGCATGGGCGGCGGTATGGGCCCGACCGGCTCGACAACGACGGGGAGCGGGCCATTCGGCGACATTGCCCGCCAGGGTGAGCTCATCGGCATGGCCGAGCAGGACCGCTACGATCCACCGGGCGACGGACGCCTCACGGAGGATCAGGTCGAGGAGTTCATTCGCGTCATGCAACGCACGAGCGAGGCCGTCGCCGAGCGCACCGCGCGCGTTCAGGAGATCGCCGAGCGAGCCGAGAACGACGAGGAGGTTTCCTTCAGCGACTTCGGCGCGATGATGAGCGGCATGAGCGGGGTCATGGGCCTCAACACGGCCGAGATCGAGATTGTGAAAACCGCCGGCGGCAACTGGGCCGAGCATCAATGGGTCAAGGAGACGTTGCGAACGGCCTGGCTGCAGAAGGACATCAACGATACCGTCGCGGCCAACTACGCGCTCTATCAGGAATACGCGGACGAGCTCGCCGAGTTCGTCACCCAGTAGGGGGAGCTGGGGACAGTGACCCTAGCCAAGAACGACTAGGGTCACCGTCCCCGATTTTTTGTGCCTCATAGAATACTGACGAATACGGGGACATTCTACTTTTCTCTAGAATAGTGGGTTGCAGCTCGCGCGTTACCGACTGATTCTTAGCGAAAAGTAGAATGTCCCCGTATTCTTAACGTTGCACCCGCCTAGAGGGCGTCGACCTGCGCTGCGAGGATGCCGAGTAGCTGCGGCGTCACCTCGCCCGTGACCTCCATGCCTTGCTCGGCCTGGAACTGCGAGATCGCGATCGTCGTCTCAATACTGAGCTCACCATCAGTATTACCCGGGTCGTAGCCGAGCGCCGAAAGCAGGTTCTGCGCGGATTGGGTCAAGTCGTCCGTCATGAGCGCTGACGAAAGCGACGGACCTGACGGCCGTGCTGCGGCCGGCGCGGCTGCGCCAGGACTCGCACCGGCGGCGGCCGTGCCGGGCACGTTTGCGCCACCGGCAGCCGCGCCGCCGAACAGCCCGCCGAGCATGCCGCCGACTTGCTGCATCGCCGCCTGCTCCTCGGGTGTCATCCCGGCCATCGCCTGCTGCATCGAGGCTGCCGCCTGAGCCATGGCCGCCGCGGCTTCGGCTTGCTGCTCGGCCGACATGCCCGCAGTTGCACCGCCCATAGCGCCACCACCGAATAGCCCGCCGGGCATCCCGCCCGTCTGGTCTCCCGGTCCACCGCCGCCCTGCCCGGGGATATTGCTCATCTGCTCGTTCATATCGGAGACGGCGTAACCCTCGGGGATCGTCGTCCAACCGCACTCCCCTGGCTCGAGCGGCCTGACCGTAATGGACTCGACCCGGGTCCAAGAGTAGGAACTCATGCCCATGGCCGCATTGATGGTCTGGCTGACTTCCAGCGGCATGCCTTCCCGAACCATGCCGTACAGGTTGCGCAGCGTCCCGCTCATGAACGAGCCGATGCCCTGAGCGTTCTCCATGACGACGGCGAGGTTGTCGTAGAACGCCCTGATGATGTCGGATCCGGGCGCCGTGCGGGAGGCCCAGACTTCACCGTTGCTGGTCAGTCGGGTCATCGCGGCCAGCGTCTGACCGAGGCCCGCCGCCGCGGCGGGATCCAGGCCTTCCTCGAGCAAGCCGTCGCCGCCGAGGCTCATGGAGTAGTCGAAGGTATGTTGCTCGGCCGTGTAGCCTGCAATCTCGCGCGAGGCGCCCGTCGGGGTCATGTTGATCGGGCTGCTCGTCCCTGTCCCGGCCACGGCTGCTATCTGGCCTGTGAAATTCGCCAGCAGCACGAACTGCGTTCCTTCCTGACTGGCGTGATCGGTGACTTCCATGACCGCATCACTGCCATCGGGGTCGATGCGGATGGCCATGGTGCCGTCGGGCGACTCCATGCGCATCATGCAGGACGCGTAAACCATCGTGAACGGACTGATCGTAAACGGCTCGCCCTGATCTTCTCGATCGCACACCTCGTCGATGGCCTCACCGAGGTTTTCGCTCGCGAGGTCGATCATGCTCGAATCGAGCCCGGCGCGGGCCATCTGAGTTGCCAACTCGACCTGAGCCGGACCGGAGTACATGGCAAGGCGGTCGGCTGCGTTGCAGATCGCCTGAAGGGTCACTTCGGCGTCGACGCCGCCCGTAAACGGGGACGCGGACTGTTGCTCCAGGTCGACCGACGTGCCGGTCACGATGACTTTCTCTTGCGCGGCGGACGGCGCTGACGCTACGGCGAGCGCAGCCCCGAGGCCGGCCTGAAACGCAAGCAGACGGCGTGACGTCAGATGCGCGGCGCTCATTGTGGGTTGCGGCAGTCTTCGATGTCGGTCTCAGTCAGGCCGAGATCGCGGGCAGCCGATTCGAGATCCGACACGGTCGCGCTAACGTTGTAGATGTCCGACGAAATCTCGTTGACCGCGCTCGACACGTCGCTGCCGCCGATACGCGAGACCGCACGCATGAGACTGCCGAAACCGCGACGCTTGCGCGCGGATTCCTGGGCTTCTTGCGCGGCCGCCATCTTTCTCTGCAGACAAGCCTGCTGCGCGGCGGCAGCCGCCATTGCCGGGTCGGCGGCTGGGGCTTGAGCCGCTGCGGCAGGTGCAGCCGCTGCGGCCGCGGGTGCGGCGGCTGGTCCTTGCTGGCTGAGCGCAGCCTTGATGACGCCGGCAAGCTGCGGACTGGCTTCGCCCGTGACGTCGAGGTCGTGCTCGGCCTGGAACTTGGAGATCGCAATGGCCGTCTCGACGGTTGCCTCGCCATCCGTGTTGCCGGGCGCGTAGCCCAAGGCCACGAGATCCTGCTGAATGATCGCCGTGAGCTGATCGGCGCCGGCCACATTGGGCAGCGTCGCAACCGCCAGAGCCAGCGTGGAAAGCAGTACTCGGATCATGACATTCCCCTCTGAAATGATCGTTCTTATTGGACAGGCTTAGGCTACCCGATCGGCAGGTCCTAAACCACAGCATTCGGCTGTGCCAGGTAGCCAGGCACCCGGCTCAGTGACAGTAAGGTTACATGTCGCGGATAAACGCGAGGTCGGGAGAGCTCGCGTGCTCAAGCTACGCTTACTCGGTTGCGGTTTCTGCGGTTTCCGAGGTCTCCTCGATCAGCGCCTCGTCCTCGAGCATCTCCGCCGGGTCGGCATCCAGGAGCTCTGCTTCTTCCTCGGTGATCGGATAGAACTCCCCGAGACCGCAGGGCATGCCCCTGCTAATACCCGAACCCCATCGCTCGAGCACGAAGATCGTGTCGACATTGCATAAACGATTCGTGCGCACGTCGTAGGAGAAACGTCTCTGGGTCACGAGCCGGGGGCAGTCGTTGGTCAGGCGGTTGACGTACGCATCGCGGCCGCGCATGTGGAAAACAATCGTACGCGCGTCGATGACCTCTGTTCGATCGATGCGCGAGGCCGTGATGCACCGTTCCGGCTCGCGGTCGAAGGCATCGAACGCGCCGATGGCCTCCTCGGCCTCGGTCGCAGTCTCGGTCTCGCCATCCTGCGCAAAGGCAGGAAACGCAATGAGAATCCCCAACAGGCTTGCCGTCGCTAATCGCTCCATCGCTCTACTCGATCGGTTACTTTCCATATAAGTATAGACCCCCGACGTCCGTCGTCGTTCCAAAAATCGACCCGTCAAACGTGTGCATCGAGCAGCGCCTCTACCTGTGCTTTCGGGCGCACACCGACGAGTGTCTCCACGAGTTCGCCGTCCTTGAACACCATGAGCGTCGGGATGCTGCGAATGTTCAAGCGTCGCGAGATTTGCGGATTCTCATCGACATTGAGCTTGGCAACTCTGGCTTTGCCGTCGTATTCCTCGGCAAGCGCCTCGATGACGGGAGCAACCATGTTGCACGGCCCGCACCACGGTGCCCAGAAGTCGATGAGCACGGGCTGGTCGGACTGCGCGACGGCTGTCTCGAACGTCGCATCGGTCAAGGTCACGGGCTGTGTCGCGGACATGGAAACTCTCCTCGGATTCCTGAATTCGTGTACATGCCACCTAACATGGGGGCGCCGTATTGGCATTTCTATGCCTGTTCGTCGAAAATAGGAGTCTGATCGTCTAGATTCGTTGCGTGCGTCGGCGCGCACGGACCGAGCAAACATGGAAGTCCTGAGCGATATCCTGCGCGCCATGCGCGTCTCCGGCAGCGTCTACTTTTGCGAGCGTCTCAGTGCGCCGTGGTCGCAGGACTTCGGCGATCCGGCTCACGCGAGCTTTCACCTCGTGCGCAAGGGTGAGTGCTACTTACAGTCCGGCGGAATCCAGGAGCACCTGCACGCGGGAGACTTCGTCTTCGTCGAGGCGGGCCGCGAGCACACGCTCAGCGACTCGGCCTCTGACGGAACGACGGGCACGCCGCAGGCGATCCTGCTGTGTGGCTACTGCTCGCTCGACGCGCCGGCCCGGCATCCGCTGCTCGAGGCCTTGCGCTCGCTTACGATCGTGCGGGCCGAGGAGCTCGAGCGCCACGCCTGGCTCAAGAGCACGCTCGAGCAACTCAGTAACGAGTACGAGGCCGCCACGCCTGGTAGCGAGGTCGTTGTCGACCGACTCACAGAGGTGCTGCTCGTGGAGCTCATCCGCATCAATTTCGGCCGCTCGGAAACCGCGGGCTTCATTCGCGCGCTCTACGACAAGCCCATCGCCAAGACGCTCGCACTCATGCACGACAAGCCCGAGGAGAACTGGACGCTCGAGGGACTCGCGGCGGAGGCGGCGATGTCGCGTTCAGCTTATGCGGCACGGTTCAAAGAGCTCGTTGGCCAAACCATGTTCGAATACTTGACGTCTGTGCGCATGCAGCGTGCGCAGGGGCTTTTGCGGGACTCGGGCCTGAGTCTGCCGAAGATCGCCGATCGCGTCGGCTACACGTCGCGACTCGCGTTCAGTAAGGCATTCAAAAGGCTCACGGGCACGACACCGAGCCGCTACCGCAGGCAAGTACGGACGAGCTGACCGATAGGAATGGGCGAATTAGCATGGATGTGATGCGTACGGCTCTGGTTCTAACGGCGATGACAGTCGCCGGACCGTTGTGCGCACAACTGCTTCAGCCAGTACAGCCCCAACCGTTGCAGCCTCGAGCGCCCTACGGACCACCGCCGATCTCGACCACGGAGATTGCGCTCGCGTATACGGGCGATGCGGACGGCACGGAACTGGAGATCGAGGCCTGGGATCCAGCCGGTCCGACGATGGGCGAGATGCTCGGCGCGCGCATCGACTACTTTCTCGTCGAGCCCGCAACGATCGTGCTGGAAAACGGTGGTCGTTTCGAGCTCGAGGATTTACAGATCACGGCCTTCGGCCTCGACGGCGACGTGCTCGCCGGTGCACCGTTGAAGCTTTCTCTCGAAGCGCCGGACGGCATGTTGAGCCTGGACTTAGCACTCGAGAGTCAGACCTTATTTGCGCTCGGCCCGGGTATCGCGCGCTTATGGATCGATGCGCTGTTACCGCGCGGCACGGGAACGGGTGAGCACTACCGCCTGCCCGTCTTGATCATCGTCCGTTAGCGGCGCTGCGACAGAATTTCCGCAACGCTCGAGCTGCGTAGCCGCCGGCGAGGGCGAGCGTTCCTACTCCGCGGACTCTGCGCCCGGGCTGACGTAGCCGCCCGCAATGCCGAACTGATTGTTCTCCTGGCAGATGTACTCGAGGAGCTCATCGCCGGGCTGCGCGAGCCGCGCCGTGAACTCGAGCGTGAACGGCTTCTCGTAGGCGCCGGGATCATCGATCGTAACCTCTCGACGAAGCTCGCCGAGACTCGTCCGCGTCCATCGCTCGATGCTGTGCAGCTGCTCGGTCGACGGGTAACCCTGGTTGTCGAACCACGACTTGCCGTTGTAGCCGATCGTGTCGATGACGAGCGTGTCGCCTTCCCACCAGCCGATCGAGTGACCGTACCAGGTCGGGTCGACATATTCGGGATGCTCGCGCCCGTCCATGAAGATCTGCCGATAGCTGTGGATGTTGCCCTCGTGCAGGATGAAGAGATGCGTCGCATCCTTGTGCGTGTAGTTCTGGACGATCCTAAACGGATACGGCGTCGTTCGCGCAACGCCCATCGGCAGACACAAATATTGCGGATTCGCCTCCGGCGTGCGCATCGCCTTGATGGCCTCGCCTTCGGGCGTCATCACGATCTCCTCGCCCTCCATCAGTGCCGGGGCAATGTCTTGGATGGCGCCGCCGCCGATCCATAACCCGTTCAGGTCCGGCGTGCCGTCAGGCAGCCTCGGCGCAGCGCCTTCAGCAGGTGGCGGACGGTCCACACGCTGGCCCAGGGCGCCGACTCGCTCACCGGCCAGCAGCTCGGCGGCATCCTGCTGCACCTGGGCAATACCGAGCGCTGGCAGGATCACCGCGGCCGTCGCAAGAACGAGATTCAAGTTGCTCACGTCGACTCTCCTCGCGTCCGGCCCGTCACTCCGGCGCATCCGGAGCACGGCCGTTGAACAGGCTGCGGCCGTCCGGCAGCGTGACCGACTTGACGTTGACACGATAGGTATTGTCCGCGCGCGCGCCGAAGCCCGTGATGGAGACCGCGTCTCCGACCTGCAGCGAGCGGCTCGTCCAGCCGTTTCGCGATAGCGCGCTCGGGCTCGCGAGCTCGAGGTTCCAGTTCGTCACGGTATTATCGTCATTGACGACATCGATATAAATGCGCGCGTGTGGATTCGTCCACTCGACCAGCGTAACGACGCCCTGCATTGCCAAGGGCTTGTCGGCTGTGTACTCCGAGGCAAAAGAATGATGCGCCCTCGCGCCCACGGCGCCCAGAACGCCTAGACCTATCAGTGAGACTGCAATCGCCGCTTTCATCCGGGCACCCCCTGGACAGCCTGCTTGTTATAGACGTCTGCGCTGTAAAGGTAACGCCGTGACGAAAGTCCCGCAAGCAAGCTATCAGCACGCGAACACGGACGCGCGCGCCGCTGACCTCGAGTGCATGCAGTCGAGTTCAGCGGCCCCTGGTTTCGGCGGCTCAGCCCGCCTCGCGCTCGATGGCCGTCTGCGTCTCGACGCCCGCGTAATAAACCCAGACGTTCTCGTCACCGCTCAGAAGCTCGATGTATTTCGGGTGCACGAACAAGCTCTCGCGACCCGACTTGATTTCATCGAGTATGCCGAGCTTTGCGAGCTCCTTGAGATAGACCGACGCCGTTTGCCGCTGCGCAAGTCCTGCGTTGACGACATTGGCGATGCGACAGTAGGGCTGCATGAACAACAGCTCGACGAGCTCCCAGGAGTAAATCTTCGGCAGCTCCTGCTGAATGAAGTTCGCCGTGTGGCGCATGAGCTCACGAATCGAGCGGATCTTATCGGTCGTCCACAAACACGTATCCTCGATGCCATCGAGCATGAACAGTATCCATGGCTCCCACGCGCCTTTGGTCGTGACTTCGAGCAACAGCCGGTAGTAGTCGCCCTTCTGACGGATGATGTAGCGGCTCAAGAAAAGAATCGGCGAGTCGAGCAGGC
>JABAOE010001695.1_pt3 | contig 13305 bp, 12 predicted proteins | sample 7062141 | NCBI WGS metagenome assembly JABAOE01 (sample SAMN14538627, study PRJNA623070) | marine sediment metagenome | biome: marine biome [ENVO:00000428]; feature: marine pelagic biome [ENVO:01000023]; material: deep marine sediment [ENVO:00002113] | place: India: Gulf of Khambhat ... | reverse complement strand
GGTGGCAGGGTCGAAGCGCACGGGCCTGCGCCGCGCGACGACTATCGCGAACACTACCAGCGCGCCCAGGGCAAGACGCCCGGCGGCGATCTCGATGGGCGCGATCTCGTCGACCAGCACCTTCATGAAGAGAAAGGCGGCGCCGAAGAGGGCGCCGAGAGCGATGAGGGCCAGGGGGGCCTTCCTGCTCAGCGCTGTCGAATTGTTGGTCATCGTCTTTCTCCTCTTTCCTGGCGCCGGCGGGGCGCCGGGCTTGGTTGCCTATGCTGCCTGCGGAATGCTGCACCAGTTGGCGTAGCGGCCGCTGGCGGCGTCGCGCGTCACGTATCCATCGCCGGTCTGCGCAGTGAGCCATTCGCGGACGAAGCCGATCGGCTTGCCTGTGCGCTTCGCCAGCGCCGCCGCCGTCAGCGGCGCCGCGGACATAGCCCTGTAGAATCCGAACCTCTCGCCGACTGTCACCTGGTCGCTCTGTGTTCTCGCTTCGCTTGTCATCTCATCTCCTCCTTGGCTGATGTGACACCAGCGTAGGGGCGATGGCGCCAGCGACGCATGACCAGGAATGGCAGTTCTTTGAGGCGATCGTCGCCGCGAGCGGATAGCCAGAGATGGCTACTCGCCGAAGGGCAGGCTTGTGTGCGCGAGCGACAGGTCAGGGCCGGGGTTTACGCTAGCTTCTTCTTCCTCGCATAGGCCGCCGCCTCGGTCCGGTTGGCGCTCTGCGACTTGGAGAGGATGTTCTTGACGTGGTTGGCGACCGTGTTCCCCGTGATGAAGAGCTCTTCGGCGATCTGGCGGTTGCTCCTGCCCTTGGCGATCAGGCGTAAGACTTCCACCTCTCGCTCGGTGAGCTCGTCGGGGTATGCGGGAGCGCGCGCCGGCTGCGCGGCCTCGGCCGCGCGGGCCAGAAGTGCGCCGATCCCGAGGTCGGATGTCAGAGAAAGCGACTCCTGGAGGGCGGGGAGTGCACGTTCCGGGTCGCCGGCCGCGCGCTGCCCCCCAGAGCCGTCCGGGGGCTGTCCCGCGCGGTCTTCGAGAACCCGCTGCGCCCATGACCTCGTCGCGTGGTCGCTGGCCGGATGTTGCAGCACGAGCGTCAGCAGATCGAGGCCTTCCGTGGCGTCTCCCTTGCGGATCAGCATCTCTCCGGCGCCGGTGACGAGCGAGAGGATCTGCGGTACGTGCTGAATGTCTGCCGCCAGCTGGAGCGCCTCCGCGAAGTTCTCCCTGGCCGCCTCGTAGTCGGCGCGGGCGGTGGCGGCCTTCGCCATGCCGGATAGGGAAGCGGCCAGCCCGCCCTTGTCATTAATCTGCCTGTAGATAGGGATCGCCAGCTGGTAGAGGACTTGAGCTTCTTCGTAGGATTGCTGCTGCAGGGCGACATCACCCTGATACGTCAGCGCGATCGCCATGCCCTCAGGATCGTCGAACTCCCGCCTCAAGTCGTAGCTGGACTGGTAGTAGTCTCTGGCGGCTGCAAGGTCACCGAGCGCGGCGGCTACGTTTCCCAGTTCGATTAGCGGGTAGGCGAGGAACCAGCGGTCGCCGAGCGCAGTGGCGATGTCGGCCGCCTTCTGCGCGCACTCGCGCGCTGTTTCATGCTCGCCCCGGAGGAACGCGGCCCGCGTGAGGACGTAGTAGGCGAGCTCGCGGTTGCTGTCGTTCGCAGATTCCTCGCTTGCCGCGCGGGCTTCCTCACCCAGCCTGGCCGCTGCGGCGTAGTCGCCCTTGATGGTAGCGATGATTCCCAGGCCCAGGCGCGGGTCGGTCGCGAACGCCGGGTCCAGGGGCACCGCAAGCCTGTCATAGAGGCCCCGAGACTCGACGAGGGCGGCTTCGGCCTCCTCCAGTCGCCCCAGACGGATGTCGAACCAGGCGAGCTCCATCAGCATGAGCGCCAGCGCCGGGTCCGTCTCGGCCGCTGCCTCTTGCTTCCTTAGCCTCTCAGCCGCCGCTGTCAGCGCGGCCGCCGCTTCCACGTAGCGGCTCTTATACTGCCAGCACTGGGTGAGAGCGAATACGCCTTCTTTTAGCCTCTCCGCCTCGCCGCGGTCGACGGCCCACTGCCAGGCGGCGCGGATGTTGTCCAGTTCGGCTTCGATCTTGGACGCGGCCTCCCGCTGGCGGCCGCCGAGGAGGTCCTGCGTGCGGCTGTGCAAGAACTCGCAGTAGTAGGAGCAGTGGGCGTTCTGCGCGCGCGTCACGTCTTCCGGCGAATCCGCCAGCTTCTCGAGGGCGAACTGCCGGAGCAGTTCGTGCACGAGATACCGGCTCTCGGGCAGCGACTTGAGCAGCGACTTGTCCAGCAACGTCGCCAGCAGCGGCAGCGATGCGCCCGCGACTCGTTCGGCAGCCTCTCGTCCGAAGGAGCCCCGGAACACGGACAGCCGTGCGAACGCCGCGCGCTCTTCCTCGCCCAGCAGGCGCCATGATTCCTCGAAGACAGCACGCACGCTCCGGTGGCGCTCCGGCACATTGCGGAGGCTGGTCGAGAGGAAGTCCAGAGTCCGCTCGATCTCAGCCAGGATCTCTTCGCTGGACAGGACGCTGACCCAGGAGGCCGCCAGCTCTACGGCCAGGGGCATCCCCTGGACGAGCCTGCAGAGGCGGGCGATGACTGGCCATTCGGTGTCAGGCGAGTAGCCCCTCTTGACGCGCCGGGCACGCTCTACAAACAGCCGCACGGCGTCGAAGTCCTGGGCGCCGGTGGCGTCGGTGTCCTCCGGGAAGCCCATCCCCGGCACCGGAAACACCCACTCCTCGCCCAGCCTGAGTGCCTCCCGGGTCGTGACGATCAACTTGAGCTTTGGCGCCGCCGAAAGCATCTCGCCGAGGAGGTCTGCGGCTGCCGTCACGTGCTCGAAGTTGTCCAGCACCAGCAGGGCGGCCTTCCCGCTCAGGTAATCGAAGAGCTGGATCTTCGGCTCCTGCTGTCCCCGGAGCGAGAAGCCGACCGAATCGGCGATCGCGGGGACCAGGAATTCGGCTGAGCTGACCGGCTCCAGGGGGACGAAATACACGCCGTCAGGGAACTCGCCGGCTTTTGCCCGCGCGGCTTCGATCGCGAGGCGTGTCTTTCCGGCGCCCCCGGGGCCGACCAGCGTCGCCAGCCGGCAGGTGGGATCGCTGAGCAACTCCTGGAGTTCGCGCAACTCTTCCACCCTACCGATGAAGGGCGTGCTCTGAGCTGGCAGGTTCTGCGCTGGCTGATCCATCGGCTCTCTCGAAGATAGACTGGCCGGGCCCGGATGGCACCCCGGCTCGAGCGTTATTCTACCCGCGATGGCGTGCCGGCCGGGAGTTCGTCTGTCGTTCTCTCGGTCTCCTCGGCCGCTCTTCGGAGCTGCGCGGCAGGTTTTACGGGGCGTTAAACGCCGTTAACAACCCGTTAAGAGACCCATAGGAAGCGGCCTCCTACGCTTGATCCAGATGACGGAGAAGGCGGAACGCACGAGCCTGGCCGGTTTCCCGGCGCTCGTGGTTGTTCTTCCGCTGCTGGTTCTGGTGCTGGTCACCGCGGCCTGCGATGACAGCGGTGAGGGCGGCACGATCGATATCGATGGCTCCTCCACGGTCTACCCGATTACGGCGGCCGTCGCCGAGGACTTTGACGCCGTAGCGGGCGACGTCCTCGTTAATGTTGGCTTCTCCGGGACGGGCGGCGGATTCGAAGTCTTCTGCGCCGGCGAGACGGAGATCAGTGATGCGTCGCGGCCCGTGAAGCAGGACGAGCTCGACGCCTGCGCCGAGAACGGCATCGACGATGTCCTGGAGCTTCAGATTGGCCTCGACGCCCTGACCGTGATGGTCCACCCCGATAACGACTTCGCTGGCTGTCTCACAATCGAGCAGCTGCACGAGATCTTCCGGAGCGGCGGCGCTACCAGCTGGAGCGAAATCGACGACAGCTTCCCGGACCGGGCGATCGACTTCTACTACCCCGGCACCGACTCCGGCACCTTCGACTACTTCGTCGAGGCGATCATCGAAGACGTGGACGAGGCTGCCAACCACCGAGGCGACGGCACCGCGTCTGAGGACGACAACGTCCTGGCGCAGGGGATCGGCGGGGACAGGGACTCGATCGGCTACTTCGGCTTCGCCTACTTCCAGGACGCCGGGCAGTCGCTAAAGGCCGTCTCCGTCGACGGCGGCGGAGGCTGTGTCGCCCCTTCGTTCGATTCGGCGCTGGACGGCGCGTATCCTCTGAGCCGGCCGCTCTACATCTACACCCGCGAGTCGTTCCTCGCCGAGCACCCGGAGAACCCGGTTCTCCGCTTCGTCGAGTTCTACCTGGATAACTCAACCGCTCTCGTTGCTGAGGTCGGCTACGTCTCGCTGCCGGCCGACACGCTTCAGGCGCAGATGGACAAGATTGAGCCGTATCTGCCATGACCGTTACCGACCCCGGCAGCATGAACGAGGCGTTGAAGAAGCGCCATTTCGGGCGGCCCGGCGAATCCGTCATCATGGGCGTGCTCACGCTCTGCGCCGCCGTCTCACTCGTTACGACGGTCCTCATCGTCGGCGTCCTCGTGCGCGAGTCGGCCACGTTCTTCGAGGAGGTCTCGTTCCAGGAGTTCTTCCTGGAGACGGAGTGGCAGCCGCTCTTCGAGCCGATCTCGTTCGGCATCTGGGAGCTGGTGGCGGGGACGCTCATGGTCACGTTCTGGGCGCTCCTTCTCGCTGTGCCGCTGGGCCTGGCGACGGCCGTCTACCTGAGCGAGTACGCCCACCCGAACACGCGGAAGGTGCTGAAGCCGATCCTTGAGGCGCTGGCCGGCGTGCCGACGGTCGTCTACGCGTACTTCGCTTTGACGTTCGTGACGCAGGACGTGCTGCGGCCCACGTTTGGCGCGGAGCAGGTCAGCGTCTTCAACGCGCTCTCGGCCAGCGTCATGCTCGCGGTAATGATCCTGCCGACGATCGCCTCGATCTCCGAGGACGCGATGGCGAACGTCCCGCGCGACCTGCGCGAGGCGGCCTACGGTCTGGGCTCGACGCGGCTGGAGGTGGCGATCCGCGTCGTCTTCCCGGCAGCCCTGTCCGGGATCATCGCCGCCATCCTGCTGGCGATCGCCCGCGTTGTCGGGGAGACGATGATCGTGGCGATCGCTGCCGGTTCGACGCCGCAGCTCACGGTCAACCCGTTCGAGGGCGTGCAGACGATGACCGGCTTCATGTTACAGGTGGGCCTCGGCGACGCCGCCCGCGGCACCGTCGACTATCAGGCGCTGTTCGCCGTGGGGATGATGCTCTTCCTGATCACGCTGGCGTTCAACGTCGCCGCCTACTTCTTCGTCCGGCGCTACCGCGAGGAGTACGAGTAGTGGCCAGCGAGTCGGTCCGGCTGCGGGCACAGGGCGCCGTAGCGCGCCGCCAGCTTCTGTCCAGAGTCTCGCGGTATCTGTTCCTGGGGGCGACGGTCCTGGGCGTCAGCATCCTGGCGTTCCTGGGCTACGACACGATCGACTCGGGGGCCTCACGCCTGAGCCTCGACTTCCTGACGGACTACCCCTCGCGGTTTGCCGAGAAGGCCGGTCTGCGACCGGCGATGTACGGCACGCTCTGGCTGATGCTGATCACCCTCTTCTCCTCCATCCCGATCGCTGTCGGCACGGCGATCTGGATCGAGGAGTTCGCGCCGCGCAACCGGGTCCTGACGATCGTCAAGATCAACCTGGCGAACCTGGCCGGAGTGCCCAGCATCATCTACGGCATTCTCGGCCTGACTATCTTCGTCCGCTTCTACGGAATGGACCGCAGCCTTCTGGCCGGCGGCTTCACGCTCGCGCTGATGATCATCCCCATGACCGTGATCGCCTCGCAGGAGGCGATCCGGCAGGTGCCGCCGAGCCTGCGGGACGGGGCGCTGGCGCTGGGCGCGACGCGCTGGCAGGCCGTGAGGCATAACGTCCTGCCCAACGCCATCCCGGGGATCATGACTGGCACGATCCTCTCGATCTCGCGCGCTGTCGGCGAGACCGCCGCCCTCATTATGATCGGCGGCTTCACGTTCATCCGCTTCGATCCCGGTCCGAACCTGGCAGATTTCGCGGATCCGGCCGGCTTCTGGGCCGGCCTGCAAGAGTCCTTCACCATCATTCCGATACAGATCTACGCGTGGACGATCGACTCGCGGCGCGAGTTCCAGGCGAACGCGTCGGCGGCGATCATTGTCCTGATGGTGGGCGTTATGGCGCTCAACCTGCTGGCGGCGGTCATCCGGGAGCGCTTCCGGCGTAGCTAAAGTGGAAAGGCGAGGCCTGCGATGCGAGAATTGAGGGCGGAACTCCATGAGGGAGTGACGATACCGAGGCCGGAGCGCCCAAGGAGTACCTTGATGCCTGATGCTGCCGCGGCTGAAGTCGTTCAGCCCGGAGACCCCATCCGCCAGCCCCCGGAAGACGCCGTCTTCCGCCTGAACGACGTGGGGGTCTGGTACGGGGCGAAGCACGCCATCTCCGATATCTGCCTGGACATTCCGGTCAACCGGGTGACGGCGCTGATCGGGCCGTCGGGCTGCGGCAAGAGCACGCTGCTGCGCTGCCTCAACCGCATGAACGACCTGATTCCGTCGGCGCGCGTTGAGGGGACGGTGGAGTATCACGGCGCCAACATCTACGACCGCAGCGTTGACCCGGTCGAAGTGCGGCGACGCATCGGCATGGTGTTCCAGAAGCCGAACCCGTTTCCGAAATCGATCCAGGAGAACGTTGTCTTCGGCGCCAAGGTCAACGGCATCGAGGGCGATAGCGGCGAGATCGCCGAGCGCGCCCTGAAGCAGGCGGCGCTCTGGGACGAGGTAAAGAACGACCTCAAGAAGTCGGGACTGGAGCTCTCCGGCGGCCAGCAGCAGCGCCTCTGCATCGCGCGGGCCCTGGCCGTCCAGCCGGACGTCATCCTGATGGACGAGCCGTGCTCCGCGCTGGACCCGATCGCCACGCTCAAGATCGAGGACCTGATCCGCGAGCTGGTCAGGGACTACACGATCATCATCGTCACCCACAACATGCAGCAGGCGGCGCGNNACTGATCGAGTACGGCCCGACAAACGAGGTGTTTACTCAGCCACGCGATCAGCGAACGGAAGACTACATCACGGGAAGGTTCGGCTAACCGATGACTCGCTCCGTCTTCGAGAAGCAGCTCGCTGAAGTGCAGGAGGACATGCTGGTGATGGCCGGCATGGTGCAGGACGCGATCCTTCAGAGCGTCGAAGCGCTGAAGACGAGGGACGTGGAGATAGCGCGCCAGATCATCGCCAACGACATCGAGATCAATGACAAGCGCTACGAAGCCGAAGAGAAGTGCATCGAGCTGATCTCGCTGCAGGCGCCGCTGGCCAGCGACCTGCGCACGATCATCGCCGTGCTGCACATAACGGTCGACCTGGAGCGTATGGGCGATCACGCAGAGGGCATCGCCAGGATCGCCCTGATGCTGGCCGAGGAAGCGCCCCTCAAGCCGTACATTGACATCCCGCGCATGGCGCAGATCGCCATTGAGATGATGGAGGGTGCGCTTGAGGCCTACAAGAACCACGACACGGCGCTGGCCCGGCACATCATCGACCGCGACGATGAGGTCGACGAACTGTATGAGCAGCTCTACCGCGAGTTACTCATGTTCATGATCGAGGAGCGCGGCACGATTCAGCGCGCCACATACCTGATCTGGGTCGCTCACAACCTAGAACGCATCGCGGACCGGGTCACGAACATCTGCGAGCGCGTGGTCTACCTGGTTGAAGGCACGATCCACGACCTTAACGTCTCGAAGTACTAGGAATTCCGCCGCGCTCAGGCCGCGAAGCCGTGTAGCGCGGTATCGACGGCCGTTTCAGTCGCGGCTTTGATGCTCTGTAGCCTGCGCAGGCCTCGCAGAAGGGCCGAAATCACGGCATCCCGGGGCAGATCCAGCAGAGCCGACACCTGTTCGCGCGTGAGCTGCGCGTCGAACGTGAGCGAGAGCACCTCGCGGTCGCGGGTATCGTGTGTGGCTTTCCCGACATTGCAGAGCTCTCGGGCGTGGGCGAAGAGAGAGAGGACGAAGGCATCCTCGTCGGCGTGAGGCTCGCTCAGGGCCGCCTCGAACGCGGATACGACCTTGTCAACAGTGGTTGAATGGTCGTCGGACATCGCCCGTACGTAGGCGAAGACACCGGGGAAGTAGCGCGCGAATCGCCGCCTGTGAGTCACCGGTATCTCAGGTGAGCCGCCGTTGATCGCAGTGATCTGTCCCATATCAGTACCTCCGCGCTGGTTGCCTTGACCAACCTACCAGAAGGTGGCACGCGCCGGGACAGGCCGACGGTAAGGGTGCGGTACAGGGCTGGTTCAGATCGCGTGAAGACGCTAGTCTTCTTCGATCAGCGAGGACAGCGGGTCGTCTTCGCGGAAGCGGCCCCTGCGCTCCAGCATGTATCCGAAGCCGCGCACACAGAGGATGTACGGGCTGGTGCTGTTGGAGTCGTTCAGCTTGCGGCGCAGGTTCGCGATGTGGACCTTTACCAGGTTCTGCGCGTCGCGCTCGCTGTAGTCGTGCTGGTGCACCGCGGAAAGCAGCGCACGTGGGTCGACGACGCGGCCGGTCTGCTGGGCGAGGACGGCGAGGAGCCGGAACTCCGTCGGCGTCAGCTGCACGGGCTCGCCCGCCAGAGTCACCTGGTACGTCTCGAAGTCGATCACCAGGTCACGGACGACGGTACGGTTGGCCGTGGGGTGGCCCGGTTGCATCCGGCGCAGGAGCGCGCGCACCCGCGCGGCGAAGACAGCGGGGTCGACGCGCGAGATCACGGCGTCGTCGGCGCCAGCGTCGAGCGAGGCGATAAGGTCGCTCTCGCGGGGCATGACGACCATGATCGGCGCTTCGTGTAGCTCCCGTGTGGCGCGACAGGCGCGGACAGCGACGTCCGGCTCTTCCTGCGCGATCACCACGAGGCCCGGGACGGAGACCTGGGCTGATTCAAACAGTTCGGTCAGCTCGGCACGGGACTCAACCGCGAAGCTAAGTGATTCCAGGGCATGACCGAGCTGGCTGGACCAGACGTTCGGATCCCCCAGCACGGATGCCGTCCTGGTGGCGATGGATTCAGCTGTGGTCGCAACGGACTGATTCATAGCATCTCTCGTAACGGTATTACCGCGTCTGCTATGAAATGACGGCCTGCCGCGGCGGATGTTACAGCGACGAATGAGTCAGTCGTGTTTCCGCCAGTTCGTGAAGGCGGTGCTGGGAGACGGCGGCGTTCTCATCGAACCAGCGTGTGATTGAAGCCTCCTTCGTGAAGAAGAGCACCTGCATGCGCTCGCTCAGCTCCAGCAAGAAGCGCATCATGCGCGGCAGGCGACGCGCATCGAGGTCCACGAACGGGTCATCGAGTACGAGAGGCACCGGTTCGCCGATCGCGCTCATGTGTTGCGCCAGGCCGATGCGCATCAGTACGTAGACCATCGTGCGCGTGCCGTGGCTCACCGGCGGGTCCGTGATCACCTGGCCGGTTTCCGGCACGAGGAGCGACACGCGCAGCGATGACGGGTCGACGTGCGCGCGGCTGTAGCGGCCTTCGGTCACGTACTCAATGCCTTCGCTGAGGAACGTGTTCACGGCGGGCGCGAAGTCACGGTAGACCTGCACCATCGCCTCCTCGATCTGCGAGCGGGCCAGCGCCACGGCGGCCCGCGCTCGCTCCAACCGCTCTACCTCGCGCCGCCAGCTCGATGCTTCTTCCTCCAGCTCGGAGGACGGGCGGTGACGCTCCAGCACGAGGTTCACCTTCTCCTCCAGGCTGCGCTCCTCCAGCTGCAATTCCTGCAGCTCGTCGCGCAGCCGGTCGCGGTCCTCCGCGAGATGCTCGAGCGATCGGTCGGTCTCAAGATCGGCGAGGTCGGGCCGCTTTGTCAGGAGGTCCGCGAGAGCGTGCTCGCACTCTGCCAGCCGGGCATCGGTCTCCTCGACTGTGCGGCCGGCGAGCGCGGCTTCCTGCCGGCGGCTGGCCTCGGCCGCTTCGGCGACGGCCGACTGGTACCGTGCGTGGTCGCGCGCCGCCCCCTCGAACGCTTGCAGGCCGGCTTCGATGCTAGAGTCCGTGATGCCGGCTGTAGCCATCAGGTTGCGCAGTTGGCCCTCCATCGTCTCCAGTGCAGCTTCCTGGCCGGCGACCTCAACCGTCAGACGTGCGGCCTGATCGGCGCGCGGCCGCAGCGAGAGGAACCGCCTGTGACGGTCGAGCAGCGCGCGCGCCTCCTCAGCGGAGACGGTGGGAGCTGTTTCGGTGGCAGGCGGCTCGTCCTTGCGCAGGACGCGCCGGACAAGCTGCGCAATGGCGCGGCCGATCGCTCTCAGCAGGGAGCCGATTGCCGCGAGCACGCCGCGCCGGGCCGGCCGGAAGGCGGCGGCTTCGAGCGCGCGCACCTGGTCATCCGTGAGGCCGCCGGCACCCTCGCGCAGGGCCTCGTACTCCAGCCGCTCGCCGGCGGAGACCGCAGCTGCGGCTTCGTTGCGATCACGTCGCAACCGTTCAACTTCGCTCAGCAGTCCCGACCGGCGGCCCTTGAGCGCCAGCATTTCGTCCCGCAGCGACGCCGGGAACGTGGCTTGTGCCGACAACGCTCGGGCCTCCGCTTCGGCGCGGGCGGTTTCGTCCGCCGCGGCCGCAACGGCGTCCAGCCGCGAGCGCAGCGCCGCGATCTGTGCGCGCAGGGCCAGCACCTCGGTCCGGGCGCGCTTCTCCTGCAGCTCTCGCAGGCGCGTCCGCTTCTCTTCCAGCTCGCGCGCCGTCTGCGCGGCCTGTCCTCGCGCCTCTTCGCCGGCCGCCAGCTCGGCCTGCGCCCGTTCGAGGTGCTGCCGGGCCCTCGGCAGCTCCGCTGTGCGGGCGCTGTCGGAGCCGATTCGCGAGGCGACGGCTGTCAGGCTCTTGATCGCCCGCGTGGCCGAGACGTCGCGGCGGGCGGAGTCGGCGAGGGCGGCGACGGCATCGCCGATCTGGCTCGGGGAGGCGCCCCTGGTGACGTCGAAGATCTCGCCCTGCGAAACGAAGGCGCAGCTCTGAAAGACGCCCCGCGACATCCCGATCTGGCGGCGCGCGAAGGGTACGTTCCCGTGGCGGCCGCGCCCGAACTGGGGCGCGACGTCGACACCCGTTGCGGCGTCGATCAGCTGTGTCGCCACATCGTTGGCGAAGTCGCGGCGCGCCTCGTAGCGCTCGCCGTTCGACAGTTCGTACTCAAGGGCGCCGCGGTAGACGCCGCCGGTCCAGGGGCGGAAGCGCTCGTAGTGTTCGGTTTCCGCCTTCAGCGCGCGCTCGTTCTCGAAGAAGCCGTAGAGGAGGGCGCAGATCGCGGCCTGAAGTGTCGACTTGCCGGCCTCGTTCTCGCCGACGAAAAGGTTGAGCCCCGGCGATAACTCCGCGCCGAAGCCGGTCAGGCAGCCGAACGCTGGCAGGTCGATCCGCCGCAGCCTCAACGGATCTCGACCTCTTTGCGCTCGAACGCCTGCAGGCCGTAGAGTAGCGCGGCCTCGGCGATCTCGCGCTCCTCGCCCTCGGCGGCCTCGATTCGCTCCCGCATGAGCCGCGCGAACGCGCCTTTGGTCGTCGACTCTTCCGCGATCTCGTCGATGCGGTATGCGGGCCGCGTGCGGTCGACGAGATCGAGATACGAGAAGCGCTCAGCGCAGGAGTCGTACAGGGCCTGCAAGGAGAGGTCGACTTCGGGGCTCAGGTCGCCGTCGAGCACGACGCGCGCGATGACAGCTGCGTCGCCGAGCGCGGCGATGGCGGCGCGCGCCTCGTCGCTCGACTCCATGCCCGTGACGTCGGCGGCGAACGTCTGGTAGCGCACGCGACCGAACGGGAGCAGCTCGCAGGAGAAGTCGCCGTCCTGGACCTGCAGCCGGACGATGCAGTGCTCGCCTTCTTCGGCGAAGTCGAGCGGCTCCGGCGAGCCCGGGTAGGCGAACCGGGGGTGGGCCCGCGGCGCGTGGTAGTGGCCCAGGAGCGCGAAGCCGGCGCCCGTCGCCTCCAGGTCTTCGGGGCGAAACGGCGCGTGCGCGGGCTTGCCCTCCGGCACCGAGCGTGTGTCTGATCCGTGGAAGAGGAGCACGTGGCTGCCCCCAGCCGGCGCCTGGAAGCCCGTGAGCAGGTTCTCGCGCACGTCCGGCGCGTCGTGTCCGGCGCCCCAGACAGTGACGCCACTGACCAGCTCCACAGGCGCGAACGATCGCTCGCGGAAGATCGTGACGTTGCCCGGCCAGGCCAGGCGGTGGTAGAGCGAGTCGGGGACGTACGGGTCGTGGTTGCCGGGCGCCAGCAGGGCGGGCACGTCGCCCAGCCGCTCGAGCTGCTGGCGGATGAAGTTTCCGGTGTCGGGCGTGACACGCTCGTGCTCGTACAGGTCCCCGCCGATCGTGACCGCATCGGCGCCGGTCTCCAGCGCCAGGTCGATGAAGCGCCGGAAGGCGTCGCGCAGCTCCTCACGGCGGGCGGAGGCGATGGCCGGACTCATGCCGGCGCCGCTGTAGGCGCGGTCCAGGTGAACGTCGGCGGTGTGGAGGAGCGTCGTCATATGATAAAGCGCTTTGGCGTTTCGTTAATTGTAAGCCGTGCTGGCACGGCGTCAACGCCAAAGTGGCCATCGTCCGACGTTGCCTGAAAGAGGACCTCTGGTTCGCGTTACATAGACTTCAGCTGGTTAGCCGTCTCGGTCGTCGTCTGGATGACGTGCGCGAACGATTCAAGCGGTGTGATGTCGACTTCCGACGTTCCCCAGACGGGCAGCTGGCGCAACATGTCGCCCAGCTCTTCGTTCGACGCCGCGTCGACTACAAAGGCAGCGCCCCGGCGGCCGCTGAGGATTCCGCCCGTGATCTTCCCGCTGTCCTCCCAGCCTTTGGCCGTTTGCAGTGTTGGGAGCACAGCCTGCTCCAGAAAGGCCGCCTGCTCCGCGGGCGGAGGTGCGTCGCCGCTGTCTACTGTCTCTATGGTCACGAGATAGCGCATGTTCGGCTCCTTGATTAGAAACGGGTCTCATCCACCAGTTATAGAAGTTGGGCGCCGCCGCTGGGTGAGGGGTAGACAGGCCGCGCCGTCTACTCGTTGGGTTGAGGCGTCATCCGCAGGTACGGCTTCAGCTCAGTGTAGCCCTTGGGGAATAGCTTGTCGGCCTCCTCGTTCGTGATCGCGGGCAAGACGACGACGTCGTCACCGGCCTTCCAGTTCGCCGGCGTCGCGACCTTCTCGTACTCCGTGAGCTGCAGAGAGTCGATGACTCGCAGCAGCTCGCCGAAGTCACGCCCGGTAGAGGC
>JABAOE010000932.1_pt3 | contig 13314 bp, 40 predicted proteins | sample 7062141 | NCBI WGS metagenome assembly JABAOE01 (sample SAMN14538627, study PRJNA623070) | marine sediment metagenome | biome: marine biome [ENVO:00000428]; feature: marine pelagic biome [ENVO:01000023]; material: deep marine sediment [ENVO:00002113] | place: India: Gulf of Khambhat ... | reverse complement strand
GTTTATTTTAAAAATGAATGTTAGTTTTAATTTAGATGAAAATAAAAAGAATTGCGTATTCTGTAATCAAGAAATTAAACTTAATGATTTTTGTAAGAGGTGTTTAAAAGATGAGTAGTCCTGCAAAACATACTCATATTAATATTAAAAATTGTTCTTACATTAAAGATGTAAATAATATTCCTTTTAGATGGATCGAGTGTTTTTGTGGTCTTACAGGTATAGAACAAAATAAAAAATTACTATGGAATAAATCTAATATTAAAAATGGAGTTATGATCTTTAAATGAGTACAGAAGTATTAAGTCAATTACAATATTATAAGATCGGTAAAACTTTAAGACTAGATTTTAATTTTGTTAATAGACTTTATGAAGCTAATCAAAAAGAATATGATGCTAGATATAATGAAAGTAATTATATTGAAAGTTTAGATAAGGATTTTTATTTTAATAATTCTCTAGAAGTAATTGAATTTATTAATTCTGATGATTTAGAAAATATAGAAAAATCTAATGAAACAATTAACGGATTATTAAGATCGATTAGGTATAATTCTTTATCAGAAATTAAGAATAAAAAAGATGAAATAAAACTAAACGATTTAATTTTAAGAACAGATAAAAAAATTATACTTAGTGAGGATTTAAAATAATTGAATAAAATATTGTTAAAAAATACAAATGTTAAAGATGATTTAAAAAATAATATGTATGATTTTATTCCTAGTATTAAAAAAGAAAATAATCAAATAGATATTTTATTATCTAATGATTTTAGAATAATAATAAATCTAAAAGATAATTATTTTGATTATTATAATTTCAAATGGAGTAAAAATAATGTGTGAGCATAATAAAACTAAAATCAATTACAGTTATCAATTAAAAAAAGATATTGAATACTGTTTAGAGTGCGATAAAATAATTGAGGTATTAAACTAAATGATTCTGCAAAATGAATTATTATTAAAAGAATATTTGCGTTTATCTAATGAAGTAAGATCCGATTTTACTTATGATGAAATAACATTAAAGACTTTAAGAGATTTAGAAAAACAATTAATCAAAAGAGGTTTAATCTAATGAGTTATAATAATGATTTAGTAAATGATCAGTTAAAAAATTTAGTGGATCTATTTTCAAGTAAGGACGCTAACGAATTAAAACAAACTATTACTAAAGCGTATATTGAAGGTTTAGGGAAACCGATCCATAATTGGTCATTAGGTAATCAATTATTAGTTTTAATTCATAAGACTAATGATGCTAGAACCTTTAACCAATGGTCAAAAGTTGGACGCTATATTAAAAAAGGATCTAAAGCCATTTACATTTTAAGACCTAATCAAAGTAAGATATTAAAAAAGAATAAAACAACAAATGAAGAAGAAGAAATTTATATCTTAAATGGTTTTAGTGCTTTACCTGTTTTTAAAATCGAAGATACTTATGGAGCTGGATTAAAAAAATATGAACCTAAAGAACCATTAAGACTTTTAGAAGTAGCTGAAAAATGGAATTTAAAGATCGAATATGATTCAAGTATTCATGGTGAGTACGGATCTTTTAATCCTATAACNNATCACTTTATGTACTGAAGATCAAACAACATTTTTCCATGAGTTAGCACATAAAGCACATAGTAAAATAGAAAAACTAAAGGCAGGACAAGATCCAGAACAAGAATTAATCGCACAGCTATCTGCATGTGTTTTAGGATCTTTATTTGGCTTTGATGTAAAAGCGTACACTTATGATTATATTTCTAGCTATATTGGATCTAAAGATCCTAAAGTTATCGGTAAAAGTTGTTTAAGGGTTTTATCTAAAGTACAAAAGATCCTCAATATGATATTAGAAGAATCTAACATTAAGGAAGATCAAATAAAACTAAGTGAGGTTAAATGTAAATGAATAGAATAAATAAAAAAATCTGTCCCAAATGTTTTAATAAAAATACTAGACTAGCTTCTAAGTTAGGATATTTTACAGGATCTATGTTTTGTTTATCATGTGCTATTTATTATAATCAGTACGTAAAAGAGGAATTAATAAAATGACTTTAACAAAAGATGAATTATTAAAACAACTTGATATTATTTTATCAAATACTGATTATATTAAAGAAGGTTTTAAAAAAGGATCTTTTAATTACGATTTAACTAATGATCTTAAATGTGATATTGAAATTTTTAAACATGACTTAAAAGAAAATTTTGTTTTAATGCCAAGATTTTATGAAGCTGATTATACTAAAATAAAAAAAAGTGAGGTGATAAAAGATTAATGACAGATAAAAAAATACTAGAAAATAAGATAAAGGCATTTAATAAAAAGCATAAATTAAAGCTCGATATTGGATCGCCCTTTGGATCTAATAAATACATATTTTTACATAAGAATAAATCAAATAGTATTTATCAAGATTCAAGTTTAGAATACTTAGATAAAATATTCTTTAAAACATATTCTGAAGCTTTAAAAGCTGTTGAATTATTAGAGAGTTTTATTTATCATGGTAGACTATCTAAAAAAATCTAGAAATACTTAAGTTATAAGTACGCTTAGGGATCACACGTGGAAAAATTTGGTTAGTGATAGTACACATAGAGATCACACATGGAAAAAATCAGGTAGTGATAGTAATGTATAAGAAAAAAATAGGGTAGTGATAGTAATGTATTCGAGGATATTAACTAGTGATAGTATAACACAGAATAAATCTCTACTATCACTACTTTATCATAGAAACATTATAGCCTTATTTCATATCATATTATGTACTAGAAATATTGATCAAGATGCTTATAATATGTTGAACAAGTTGAGTGCTGCAAGAAAAAGCCTAATGTTCGTTCAAATGAACAAACAAAAGCACTTAAACTTAGACCACTTAACACTTGGTATGAGTACACAAAAATCAAAAGACCGTAAAATCGGAGGAAGAAAAAATGAGTAGTATGATCAAAGACTTTTACAAAGAAGCAGGATCTATTCTAGTAGAAACTAAGAAAAAGAAAAAGAAAAAGGCAAAGTACGTTATGGTGAGGATAACGTAAGGAGAAGTTTTGAGGTGATCATTATGATAGTAGACGCATTACAAGATAAAATTATGTTGGAATTAAAAGATAGTGGTTATGATAAATTAGATGTACTGAATGTTTTACTAAGTATTTCTATATCAATAGCAAAGGAATTAGATCCAGAACCAATTAAAGTCATAACTGAAAAGGCTACAGAAATTCATCATTGGCAGGAGAGAAAAAATTGAAGATGAATGAGAAATTAGATTTTAAATTTACAGCAATAACAATACTTTTGTTAATAGTTATGCTACCATTCTTTTCACTCGCACATGAATTAGGCCATGTTTTCATGTGTTACATGGATGGTAGAGAATATAATTTTAGTTGGAATTGGACTAGTTGTAGTGGAAAGTTTGATGATCCTACCATGTATAGAATGATGGGAGGATTTGTTTCTACAGGATTAGCCATGATAATATTTGCGTCTATCAAAGATAAAGCAGTAGGAAAGTACAAACCAATAGCAATAGTATTAGTTACGATTGGAGTAATTGAGTTTGTAAATATGGTTTTAGAAACATTCCTACATGACTTTTACATGGACTTTGGAAGTGCTGTAAGTGGAATGTTGATGTTAGGACTTACAATATTCTTCGTCTTTAGACACTCACCTAGAATTAGGAGGTTAGAAGTATAATGGACGACTTTGAAGAAAGAATGGACAAAATATTTGAAAAAGATGAACAAATTAGAGTATCTGCAAGAGAAACTAATTCAGTTTTCAACAAACAGATTGGATTAAAATCTTCAATAGCTATCTTAGGTAGTGTGTTAGGACTAGTAGGATTTGGTGTGTATTATCTTGTTGTAGTTTTGGAGGTTACAAAATAATGTATGGTGGAGTAAGAAGATGGCCTAATTCATGTGCGAGTGAAAAGAATGGTAGCATAAAAATGAAGCCTAAAACTGTTACTAAATTAATCGGTAAATTCGGAGTAGATTCAGGTAGTGTAATGATTTGTGATCCATGTTACTTTAATGATGTAGGTAGATTTGAACCTAAGAAATTAGAACAACTAGCAAAAGAACATGATGAAAGAAGTGAACATAAGATGGCAGAAAATTGTAGAAGATTAGCAAAGAATAAGGGAGAAATGCAAATGATAACTTCAGATTGGGACTCTTTTTGTGAAACTTACAAAGGAGAACCTACAGAATTTGGAGATGGTGTTATTTTTCCTAGTGGTTATGGAGATGGACAGTATGAAGTCTATGCAAGTTTTAACGAAGATGGTAGAGTATCAAAAATTGAGGTGGTTTTCATTGACTGATACTATGTCTTGGCCTATATTTGATGGAACGAAAAAACAATTTTGGGAGAATAGAGATGCTTTTGAATGGACTAAAACATCAGCAACTAAACAGATTAAGAAAAGAAAATACAGAATGTATTGGAGTTCAAGACAAGGCGGTATTTGGGTGAAAGCATGAAATTAAAACTAGACTTTTTCATTGTAGCAGGGGTTATGACAGGTATCTTACTGCCTGTTAGATTGCTTTTCGTAGAGTATGTTAGTGATGATACTTGGGGATCTTTAGGTCTTATTTCAGCAATTTCAGTTATCATGGTAGTCCTAGTTAAAAAGGGTAAACTAGGTTCATTTGGAAAATTATTTGAAAGAGAGATGTTACGCCTCACTACAGGTAAGAAACGGTTGTTTGTAACTACCATGATAACANNTTTACATGATTGACGCAGGAAACACAATTTACGCAGATGAAAAAGAAAGAATCATGGTACAAGTTTTAGATCATTACGGAGAGTTAGACTTTGAAGATCCTGAAACAGTAATCGAAACACTAGAACCTAAACAAGTAGTAAGTGGAGTACCACAATATGCTAGTTCATTAATGAATAACTTTAAGGCTTTGGCGATTACACAAGCAATAGTAAATGACTTTTCTCATGGATATGTATTACATTTTCATAGTGTATTTTTAGTTGAAGGATTAGAGCTTCTAGGAGTTTACATGTTTTATGCAATTACACTTAGAGGTAAAAAGAAGGAGGTTTCTGCATAATGATGAAGAAAAAAGATATTCAGGATTGGTATGAAGATGTAAAAGAAGATTATGAAGAAGCTGAAAACAATTATGACATACCTGAAGGGGACTTTAATGTTTTAGAATGTGAATATCAAACATTGAGAACAATATTGGAGGTTAAGGATTAATGGTTTATTCTTCTAAATGTAAAGACGGTGGTTCATGTGAGTGTCATTCACTTGCAGGAGGACCATGTGATGTATGTATTGAAATAGGTTGTGAGAGTGACGAATGGTAAAAGAAGTTGATGGAATAGAAATTGACAATGATTTAGTAGAAGCGATAAAAAACTTTGAAAAATCTCACAAAGTCTACTTAGAACATGACGGTTCATTAAATCAAGATGGATGCAACTTACTACATGACGCTGAAGTGAATTGGGGAAATGATCCAAAGTGGCATGACTATGAGAAATATCATCTTCAACCTAGAATCGAGTCTTATTGGTATGGAAATGAAACATTAGAGCAACATGATATTAACTATAAAGCACATTGGAAGGCACTACACCCAAAATTAGCAAAGGAGTATTTTGATGAATCATAACTGTAAAAATTGGTGGGTGAATTTAGCAGGAGGACAAGTATATTGTGATATGTGTGGAGAAGAATATTTCTTTACTGATTTAGGGATTAAAGCTAAAGAGATAATTCATAGTGGAGAATATGATCTAATAGATGAAAATGGAATACCTGAACATGATCTTGAAATGATACAGTTCTTTAAGGAACAAGAGGAAGAAAAAAAATCAAAAAAACTAAAAGTATTTGAGAAATTATCTGGGAAAAAACAAAGACTTTGGATAAAAAATGAATATGATTATCATAAGAAAAACTATAGAAATTTTAATGAAGATGAGATCGAAAGTGCAATACGTGATTCATTATTCAGTTCATTCAACACAAATAATGTAACAAAAATAAAAGCAAGAATACATGAGGTGATTTCTAATTGAATAGATTTAGCGTACAAGTTGTAAATCAGTTAATTAAGGAAAAAATAATCAAACTATCTGAAAATAAAAATAAATACATTATTACCAAAAAGGGACAAGAGTTTAGACGTAAATTCCTAAGAGATGAAGGAATTGATATAGCAGATGAAGTTAAAATTCTAAATAAAGACATACAAAACTACACAATAGAGAGAATAGATCCTGTAAACTTGAAGCAGTTAATTGAAGATGGATTTTTTACAGATAAACAAAAAGAGCAAATAAAATTCTGTGTAGAAAACAAACAACCTATCAACATAGGTTTTACAAAAGAACAAGCAGATAGACTAATGGAGTTAAGTAGGGCATTATGATGGAAGAACCACAAAAGAAAAAATCAAGACTTAGATTAAAACTATTCTTGTTATTTGTTGGAGTTTTTTCATTGATATTCCAACTTGGAAGCTATACACCTGTAACAGAAGATGAAGCTAATCAGTTCATGGATCTAATGAAAGAGCAATTAAAAGATGTAGATGAAGTGGCAATTTGGCTAAACAACTTACGAGTAGCTACTATGATGTTTGTTCCATTTGGTTTTATTATTGGAGGCTTTATAGGATTTCAAACAGGATGGGCCGTTTCTGCTGCAAGTGTTATAAACCCAGAACTATCAGATATGCCAGCTATAGCCTTACTTTACCTTACACCATTTGGATTAATGGAATTAATCTGCTATGCAATAGCCATGTCAAGAAGTGTTCTTTTAGCACAAGCTATAATCAAAAAGAGATTTAACAAACGAATCATGTTATATCCTACTTTGAAAGAATATGGAATTGTAGCAGGAGTCTTACTAGTAGCAGGATTTATCGAGTGGGCTATGATAAAGTGGGCTTCAGAAATGGGAGTGAGTTTGTTCTAATGAAAGAAGAAGAACTAGACAGAATGGTAAACAAAGGATATGTCCATTACAGAAAATTCCAAGATAAATCAACATGTCCTACATGTAATCTACCAAAAATATTTGACTGTATGTTAAACTCAAAGTGGGATGAAGAAAAAGAAACATTTGTTGATATAAAACATGTTCACGATACTGACGATTGTTTTAGAATTTACAACTCTATGATGTTAGCAACTAAAAAAGACAAGAATGGAAAATTTCTTTCTGAAGAAAGAGTATGGGATTTGATAGAAAACGGACTTGATAAATTAAAACGAATGGACAAAAAATTTACGGAGAAGGGAAAATGATTAGTGAAGAATACAAAAAACATGTACAAAATTGTGATAAATGTTGGCAAGAAGATGGAATTGTACCATGTGCAAAAGCAAGAGCTATAGCAAAAATGGATGAGGAAAATGAGTGAATATCATTATAGGTATATCAAAGAAAAACAAGAAAAGACTTTGAAGTTATGGGACCTGTTAATGCTAAGACATGGTTTATTTTCTGATTTTGAAAAGACTTCTACCGTTAAAACCAATGTTAAATCTAGCCAAGATACCAAGACCTCCAAAGATGAATCTGCAACACAAAAGAACGTAGATAGCAAACAACCTATTAAAAATCATAACAGGTTTGGAGATAGCCAACATGGATAAATCAAAAGATAGCGTATTGAAGTTTGCGATCTTAGTGATAATACCTCTAGTGATAACAGGAATAATTTTTTCTATGGGAATACAACAGTTCTTTTTTGCTTCTGATAAACAGATTGAAGAAGAATTACAAGTTGAACAGGTTGAGATAATTCAAAGAGATGAAGAATACTATGAAGAAAAAGAACTATCAGAATCCGGCCTAGCTAGAGAACCTGATACTGAAATGACAGAACAAAAAATAATAACACTTAGAGAAACATGGGGAGAAAATGACATGAGAAGAATGGAGTTGAATAGAAATAAACCTGATAACTATCAAGAAATGGTAATACAAGAATTTGAATCAGGTAAGCTTTCTCACATAGAATCATGTCATGATCTAAATTCCTATTATCTGTTATACTATGGACAAGTCTACGGTAATCAATATGATTTCTCAAATAATAAATTGATTACTGATTATCTGAAAGAAAGAATGTGGGCTATTGATTGTGAGTTTAAGGAACAAGCTGAACTAAAAGAGAAGATAGACGCAGAAAAACAAAGAGTGGATGAAGCAGTTGAAAAAGTAATGGAAGAATTAGATGAGGTGTATAAAGAAAATTGAAAAAAGAGGGTGGTGTTCAAAGAATGAAAACAGTAGAATTGTGTTTGTGCAAATGAACAAACAAAAGCACTTAAACTTAGTCCACGTAAGGAAAGATGATGAGTAAAGAAAATAAAAAGACCGTAAAACCGGAGGAAGAAAACTGTAAAAAATGTAATCATTCAAAACTAGCACATAGTCAAAATCCAAAATTTGAATTAAGTGTGTGTAGTGAACAAATCAATTTAGAAGGACAAAAATATTGTAGGTGTGTAAAATTTGAGTAAAAAAAGATTAACCAAAAAGGAAAAAGAAGCTCTTGAAAGAAAACGAAAATACAATCGAAAATGGGCTAAAGAAAATGCTGATTATTTCAAAGATTATTTCCAAGAAAATAAACAGGATTACTATGATAGATTTGAAGTTTATAGACATACTAAGAAAGGCCAAGAAACAATAGCTAGATACGAACAATCAGAAAAAAGACGAAAAGCAAAAACTGAATGGATGCGTAAAGCAAGAGCAGAAGGACGTGTTAAATAAGATGGCAGTATTAAGAAAGGGACAACACTTGTTCAATGAAATTTCAAAAAGACATGATCTATCAAGTTACTTCACTACTGATGGTACAGAATTACCTTACGTTAATCTGCATAAAATATTATTTTACATGGACGATAAAGAGTTTGATGAAATAATGGAGTCGATAAAATAATGGTAAAAAGAAGAAAGTCTAAAAAGAAAACTACTAGAAAAAAGACTCAAAAAAAGACAAAAGAGAAATCTAAACTAGAAGTTTTAAAGGAAAAACAATCATTACTATTCAGTAGAGTTGAAGAAAATGCCAAAGTAATAATGAATAGTTGTAAGATAACAAGAGAAGAATATGATCAAGTAATTCAAAAATATGGATATGAAGCCTTTGAAACATTAGACAATTTTGATATAATTGATCCAATTTGGGATCAAATGAAAGAACTTTACCAAGTTTATAGTGAAATTTCTGAATACGTAGAAAGATTAAAGGTATTAGAATCTAAATCATTAATTCACGACACAAAGAAAATGGTAGAGGAGCTAGAACAGGAGATAGCACAAAAAGAAAAAGAAGATTCCTACTATACTGAAGAACCTGATAAAGATGGAATAATAAAGATGAAAGAAAAATGGAAGATTGAAAAAGATTATTGGGAAAATCGCAAAAACAAGTTTGAGAAATATCTAAATTCAGAAAATGTCGAAAAACTTTCTGAAGAAGATAAAGCCAAAATGGAAGCTGAATTAGAGGAAGCAAAAACTCAACTAAGTATACTAAACAAGAAAAAGAGATGGGCTACAGCAAAAAACATTCAACCTAATATATCAAAAGTGACCAAGAAAATATCTGAAGTAATAACAGGAGTACAGGATTCAATTCAAGAAGTAACAAAACCATTTGCAGAAATGGGTGATACCTATGGAGGCAAACAAAAATTACCTGATTATGAAAAGATGTTTAGTTCAAGAAATGACCAAAATATAGGAAAAAACTTTGAAAACATGTTTACAGAACCTAAGAGAAAAGGAAAGAAATCAAAGAAAGATGATTTAACAAATTGGGAGAATTACTTTGGATAAGTACACAGAATCTCATGGTTATGGTGATCAGGGAAATGAATCAGTAAAAATGTTAAGAGCTATTGCAAATGAACTAGCAGAAAGAAATCGACTAAAGAGAGTTGAACTTTTAATGAAATGGTGTGAACATGCAGAACAGCATAAAGATGATCTTGATCCAAAATATCAGGGATGTCCATACGCAAAATACATAGAAATTGATGAGGACATTAACCCATGATACCCATGATGTACAGATTTAATCCTACACACATGCCATTATACGCTTTAATCTTCGGACTAAGTTGTATTGGTTTATCATTTGTAATTGAACCATATAAGCAGGGATTGTTTACTTTTGGAATTGTATTTACAATAATGTCATTCTTTGCATGGGCTAAGATTCAGCAGTTACAAAGTAAAAGGAGTGTGAAAAAATATGGGTAAAATCTACGAATCAATAAAAGATATATGTTATCATGGATATTACGATAAAAAGAAAGGATTTGGATCAAGTGTAGTTACTGTAAAAAAAGATGGAGTAACAAAAGAACTAGAGTTAAGATTAGATTTGGGTAATCATTCACCTACAGGTTTTTCATGGGGTTATGGTGGTTCAGGTCCACACCAATTAGCATTAGCTATTCTAGCTGATTTCTTTGGAGATAATGCTGCAAAGCAATATTCTCAAATGTTCAAGTGGGACGTAATAGCAAGTCTAAAACAAACTCCAAATGAATTTGATATTTACGGACATAACATAATTGATTGGGCTAGTGTTCACCAAGTACCATGGGTAGATTTACTGATGAAAAAATATGGAGATAAGGAGAGGTTGAAAAGAAAATGACTTGTGCAAAATGTAAGAATGATGTTAAAACATTTGAGTTCCAAAACAATGAACATGATCCAATTTGTGAAAATTGTTTACAAGACTTCGAACAAGAAGGATACATCTGTGATAGGTGTCAAAAAATTGTTGTAGGTACTTGGGATTTCAGTAGATGGATGAACGGTGAAGATGAGATGGGTTCAATCTGTTATGATTGTCAAGGTGATTTACATTCTTGTATTTCTTGTGTTACTGTAAGTGCATATCTTAGAGACTTTGTAAAACATGAAGATGACAAAGGCAAAGAGTATCTTACATGCAAAGCAATCTGTGGAGGTAAGCCACTTGACTGACGATTCAAAAATGTACGTGTTTGTTCAAGTAAAATCAAAATCAAATAATGAAATAGATGCTATGATAAAAATAGCAGAAATTCAAGATTCATTAACTATTGTTTACTTTAAAGATAAAACAAAGAAAGAATTAAGAGAAGTTGTATTTGATTTAATTATAAAAAGTAAACCTAAAATTTCTATTGAAGTGGATAAAAAAGGAGAAGAATGGATAAGCAAAAAACCTACTAATATTGTTATTGTTAAAGATAATAAATTTACAAATAAAGAATTAAGAATGTTTGATGATTTAATTCATTACAAAGATGTGACATTTAGTTTCGTATCAAAAAAAGAATATCCATATTTACTTGATTTTTTATATACACTTGCAACCATAAGAACAGGCTACAAAGGTAGATTAAAACAATTTCCTGAATATTTGAATGAACCACATGAATTAATTAAAGATGAGAGGATAAAAAAATGAAAAAGATTTTTCTTCCTGATGGAAAACACTACATTGAAATTCACAAAGACATTGAATTGGTATACGTTTTTGATAAAGAAACTAATGAACTTAAAGGTGCTATGGAGTTAAAGGACTTAAGAAAATGAAAAATAGACACTTAACTGAAGAAGATTGCATTTCACCTAAAGGACAAAAAAATAAATGTATTTACTGTCATTGTTCTGAAACTGAACCATATTATTATAATCAAGAATAAGTTGGTGAAATATTACTAGTGTTCGTGCAAATGAACATACAAAACAACTTAAACTTAGTCCACGTGATCTAATTATGGTTAAGATAAATCGCAAGACCGTAAAATCGGAGGCAGAAATAATATTAAAAAATAAGAAATTTTACATATTAAAAGAAGATAAAAGACTAAACAAAATAGTAAATTTAATCAGAAAAAACCAAAAGCAGTTAGGAATAAGTTTTAAGGATTTATACCATTTAGTATTAAATGAAAAAATAAATGGTAAAACAATTTCAAAACCGACATTAAAAAATAAATTAGATTATTTAGAAACTGAAAAGTTAATAAAAAAAATATTTGTAACTAAACAATCATACCTAATTTCTTTAAGAGGTAAATTAAAATGACTAAGTTTGAAATTGATGATGATGGGTTCAAAACCCAGATGAAAGAAGTCCCATTATGGAGATTAACACAAGAAATTATTTCAAATTCATTTGATGAAACAGCAGTAAAAAATATTCAATGTAAAATAACTGAACAGGATAGTGATAAAATCAAAGTCGTAATAATTGATGATGGAAAAGGATTCAAGAAAATTAGCGATATTTACACATTATACGGTGACTCTTACAAGAGAACAGATCCTAATAAAAGTGGAAGATTCAATGAGGGAGAGAAAAGATTTCTTGCAGTAGCAAAAGAAGGATATGTAGAAACTAAAGATAAAAGAATAGTTTTAACAGAAAATGATAAAATTACAACTGATATTCCAATGAGAAAAGGTACTGAAGTTTCAGGAATATTCCTAAAAAAAGACTTTGATAAAACTACAATAGAAAATCTAGTAGAACAGATAAAGAAAATAGCTGTACCACAAAATAAAAAATTATCAATAAATAATGAGAATTTACCTCCAAAAAATCTAGTAAAGAAATTCAAAGCTAATCTATATACAGTAAAATCTAGTGGTCCAAAACAAAAAATGGTGCAGGAAAAAAGAATAACTAACGTTTTCTTATATGAAAAAGAACCTGATGAGTCACCAATTATCTATGAAAATGGTATTCCTGTTCAAGAATTACAGGATAAAATATTATGGCATGTAGATGTTAGACAAAAAATACCTCAAACTACAGATAGAAACGTTATTTCAGATAGATACTTACACAAATTATATTCAATAATAACAGAAAACACAATAGACTTAATTCCTGAAGAAAAAATAGGTTCTAACTTTATTTCAATAGCATTAAAAAACTCAAATGAACAAACAGCAAAAAAGATTTTCAAGAAAAAATATGGTACTGAACAAGTAATGATTAGATCAACTTCTGATTCAGAAGCTAATGAAAGAGCTGAATCAGCAGGAGTTCATCTAATATCAGGTAGTGAATTAGATTCAGATGTTAGGAGTAATCTAAAAAGTATTGGTGCTATAAAGATGGCAGGACAGGAATATGCAACCGATCATTTTGAAGCTGCAAAATCTGTAGAACCTACTGAAGAAATGAAAAAATTTGCCAAAGTGGTAAAGTTAGTGGCTTTAGATACTATCAAAAAAGAAATTATTGTAAATTTCATT
>JABAOE010006420.1_pt1 | contig 13324 bp, 10 predicted proteins | sample 7062141 | NCBI WGS metagenome assembly JABAOE01 (sample SAMN14538627, study PRJNA623070) | marine sediment metagenome | biome: marine biome [ENVO:00000428]; feature: marine pelagic biome [ENVO:01000023]; material: deep marine sediment [ENVO:00002113] | place: India: Gulf of Khambhat ... | reverse complement strand
CTGGCCGAGGCTGGCATTCGCTGAGGCGTGAGTTCGCGTCTGAGCTGATCCACCAGCCGACCAAGGTCCTGGGCGAGCTCGGCGGCTGGACGGAGCCGATGACGATCATGAAGTGCTGTCAGCACCCCGATCAAGAGCAGCGCCGCGAGGCCTTGTCGGATCACCGAAGGGCCGTGAGTGGCTCCCAACAGCGGGAATGAACAGCGGGAATCGGTTCCCGACGCACCACGAAGAACCCCGCCCGAGGCCGTAACCTCAAGCGGGGCTTCCACTTTCCTCAGTGGGCCTGGGTAGATACCGACCTCACGCTCATCAGGCGATCACGCCGGTCTCCTGGGCGAGCTCGGCGCGACACGCGGAGCAGCGAGCCGTCCCTCCGTCCTCCCGTGGATGAACCAGAGCCAGAGCAGGGCCAGCGCCGCGTTCAGGACGCGCGCCCGGAAGTGATCGAACGGCCAGATGAGCTCGGGCAGCAGGAAGGGCAGCGCCGGCAGCGCGAGGGCGAGCGGCCAGAAGAGGCTGGAGATCCGACCCGGCCGGCGACCGAACGCGGGCGCGACCAGAGCCCCGAAGGCGAGGCAGGTCAGGACGAGCGAAGGGCTGGCGGGCAGGCTCGCGACCGCCTCCAGGAGCTGCGCCCGGGGCCCGGCGAGGCTGGGACGCGATGCACGCCCGATCGAGGGGAGGGCTCCCGCCGCCACCCCGGCGAGGATCGGCGCGAAGGCGCCCGTCGAGGATCGTGACTGCTCGTCGTCGCGGGTCACACCCCGAGCTGGCGCGCCTCGCCGAAACGGGAACATCCTCCGAGCGGCCCCGCTGCGTGACGGTTTAGCGGGGGCTTGCGCAAAGCCGGGCCCGCGTGGGCTTCCGTGGCAGGTCGTCCGGGAGGTAGCTTGACCGCCTCCACCCCGTTCGCCGAGCCCCGGAGCCTGCAATGCACAGGACGCTCGTCAGCGCCGCCCTCTTGTCCGCTCTCGCTCTTCCCGCGACCGCCCAGGAGCGCGGCTTTCATCCCGAGGACTACTACGACATCGTAGGCGTGGGCGACGTGGCGGTGTCGCCCACCGGCGCCCACGTCGCATTCACGGTCACGACCGTCGTGGAGGAGGACAACGAGCGGCATCGGGAGATCTGGCTGCAACCGCTGCGGGGCGGACGACCGGACGGTGAGCCGTTCCGCCTCACCTCCCCCACCGTCGAGGCGAGCGGACCGGTCTGGTCACCCGACGGCTCGCTGCTGGGCTTCACGTCCCCACGGGGTGACGATCCGAACTCGACCTGGTTCCTGCGGGTGACCGGCGTGGGGGGTGAGGCTTTCCACGTCGACGGCGTGGACGGGTCTCCCCTCTGGTCCCCGGACGGACGGTGGATCGCGTTCACCCGCACGCCGTCCGACGACCGCGAAGCGGCCGCGCGCGAAGGGTGGATCGCGCCCGACGCGGTCTCCAACACGCTCGACGCCGAGCGCTTCGACGGCCGCGTGGTCACGTCGATGCGCTACAAGCAGGACGGCGTCCTCACGCTCCGTCCCCACTACTCGGTGCGCGACAAGCGCCAGCTCTTCGTCGTCGAGGCCGGCGGGGGCGAGCCGCGCCAGCTCACGGACGTGGCCTTCGACGTGGGCGGGGTCACGTGGGCTCCCGACGGGCGCACGATTCTCTTCACCGGGGACGAGCTTCAGGACGACGAGCACAACCGGGAGCTCACGGGCGACATCTGGGCCGTCTCGGTCGACGACGCCGAGCTGCGCCGCCTGACCCCGAATCCGGGATCGGAGGGCGCGCCCTCGGTGTCCCCCGACGGAACGCGGCTCGCCTTCACGTGGACGCCCGAGCGCGGAGCCGAGACGGACGTGATGGTCGTCGCGCTCGACGCGGACGGGAGCTTCGGCGGGGCGCCGCGCAACCTCACCGCCGACTGGAACCTGAGCCCCCAGGCGCCGACGTGGATGCCGGCCGGGGAAAGCCTCCGCTTCGGCGCGGGCATCCGGGGCAATCGCCACGTCTTCGAGGTCCCGGCGGACGGAGGCCGGGTCCGGCAGGTGACGTCGGGGGAGCGCCAGCTCGGCTCGTACTCCTTCTCGGCGGACGGCGCCGTGATGGCGTACACCGCCACCGACGCCGTCACGCCGGCCGAGGTCTTCGTCGCTGCCGGCGACGGCTCGGGTGAGGCGCGCGCGACGGGCTTCAACGACGGGTGGCTCGCTCGCGTCACCCTGATGCCCGCCGAGCCCCTCACCTGGCGGGTGGCGGACGGCACGGAGATCGAGGGCTGGGTCGTCAAGCCCGCGGGGTACCGGCCCGGCACGCGCTACCCGATGGTCCTCAAGATCCACGGAGGCCCGCACAGCGCCTACGGGAACACCTTCTTTCCGACCTTCCACGCGCTCTCCGACGCCGGGTTCTTCGTCCTCTACACCAACCCGCGGGGCTCCTCCAACTACGGGCACGACTTCCAGTACGCGACCCGTGGCCAATGGGGGATCGTCGATCGCGAGGACTACCTCACCGGGGTCGATGCCGCGCTCGAGCGCTACCCGGACATCGACCCGGACCGTGTCGGGGTCTCGGGCGGAAGCTACGGCGGGTTCATGACGAACTGGCTGACCGCGACCACGGATCGCTTCCACGCCGCCGTCACGTCCCGTTCGATCGTCAACTGGGAGAGCTGGTGGGGAACGTCGGACGCGCAGGGCCTGACCGAGTACGAGTTCTACGGTCCGCCCTGGGAGCAGCGCGAGCTGTACCGCGAGCTGTCCCCCATCTCCCACGTCGAGAACGTGACCGCGCCGACGCTGATCATCCACTCGGAGAACGACTATCGGACGCCGATCGGCGACGGTGAGCAGTGGTTCATGTCGCTCATGAAGCGGGGCGTTCCGACGGAGCTCGTGCGGTATCCGAGGTCTTCGCACGGGCTGTCGCGAACGGGTGAGCCCTGGCTCCTCGTCGACCGCATGGAGCGACTCAGGAGCTGGTTCGTCCACTTCCTCGGGGAGCCCTCGTCGGTATCGGAGGCGGGCAGCGGCACGGGCGCGCGGTAGCCGCCCCACACGCCCGGCACCCGCCCGGCACCCGGACCGAGCAGGCGCCGGCGGCCTACGAGCCGGCTTGCGGCTCCGCCCGCACGGGTCCGGCGGCGCGGGTCGCCCCACCCCATGCGGGCACGCGCAGACGGGTCCGCTGGATCACCCGGTCGCTGCCCATCGAGGCGTTCGCGACCAGGGAGTCGGGGCGCTGGAAGAAGTAGTCCCCCAGGATCTCGCGTGGCCGCAGGTGGTGCTCGATGACCAGCAGGTCGAGGGCCGCTGTTTCCGCGCCGAGCACCACGTCCACCGTCACCTCCCCCGACGCGGGGACACCCCAGTGCGACAGGCTCCGAACCGGCGTCGGAAACCGCGCGCCCTCGGCGCCGCTCAGCATTGCGTCCGAGCCGTCGGGGACGCGAAGGCCGAGCATCTCCCCCCGCAGCCCGGAGCGCACGGCCACCGTGAGCCGGCGGCGCCCCCCCTCGACCTCGGAGGACAACACGCGAGCCACGGGCGCGAAGAGCTCGGCGTCGGGGCCTCCTCCGGCCACCTCGTACGCCTCCTGCGCCGCGCCGGGCAGCATCAGGACCCCGGGATCTCTCGGACCCGCGGCCCCTTCGGCGACCCAGGATCGCGCCCATCGCTCGTCCCTGCCGCGCAGCGTGAGCCAGTCGCCCGACATGTGCCGGGCCACGGCGCGGTCCGGCGGGGCAGGCACGTCCCCGGCTCCCGAGAGGACGTTTCGAACCGGCCTCTCCGTCAGGTAGACCAGCGACGTCTGCATCGGGTGGTCGACGCCTCCGCGGACGGCCGGCAGCGCGAGGCCGGCGAGGGCCAGAGCGACCCCGACGGATGCCACCGGGAGCGGCCACGCCATCGGCCGTAGCGCCCACTCCAGGAAGGGCAGCAGCAGGAGCAGCCCCAGAGCGAACAGCGCCGCCAGGCGTCGAGCCTCCGTGAACGTCCACGCGCGAGCGGCCACCTCGAGGCCGGGCTCTCCCAGCACGACCACCAGCGCCGCCGCGGGCAGCAGCAGCAGCCAGCCCCACGGACCGACTCCGCGCCTCGCACCCAGGAGGCCGATCCCGGCCACCCCGCACAGCGCGGCCGCGAGCGGCCACTGGAGGGCCGGAGCCGCAAGGGGCTCCCGGAGCGTCAGCCACAGGCACGCGGCCAGCGGGACGAGCAACGCGCCGAACGACGTCTCGTCGGCCCGGAACCGCCTNNGGCCAGCGCGAGCCCCACGAGCGCGAGCAGATGGGTCCCTTCCCGGTACAGCGCCCCTTGCACGGAGCCGAACTCCGGGTGCCGTACCGACACGACGTCGAGAAAGATTCCCCCGGACACGGCCGACAGCCCGATGGCCACGAGCCCCACCACGACCCCGACGCCCATACCCCACCAGGAGGCCCGCCGCGACCGGAGAAGGAGGCCAACGAGCGCGAAGGCGACGAGCAGCGCGAGCGAGGTGGGGAGGACCCACCGCGAGGGGTAGTGCACGACGCCCACCCCGGGAAGCGAGAAGTACACTCGGTTCCCGTCTTGCGACGCCGAGCTGTCGACCGGACCCTCGTCCGCGAAGCCGCGCACCGCCGCGACCAGCTGAAGTCCCGCGTGCTGCAACGACTCCTCGCGGACCCGGTCCGGCGTGTCCCACGGCTGCCCGAGACCCCCTCGGTCACCGAGGGCGACGAAGCGAACCACCTGCGCCCCGCTCTCGAGGAAGGGCGCCAGGGCGTCCGACAACGCCCCGCTCGTGACCAGGGTGCGAGCCGCCGCGCTGGGCAGCGGGCGCAGGCCGCCCCGCTCGAACCCTTCGAGGAGCGCGCCGTCGTTCGGATTCGTCTCGACGACCGCGACGGGGCCCGCTCCGGCGAACGCACCGGCGGTGATCGCCACCCGAACCGTTCGGGCCCACGGGTGCCGTGCCACGAAGGCCTGGATCCCGAGCCCACCGAGCGCTTCGCCATCCGTGAACGCCACGATGACGTCGTGGCGTGGAGCAGGGCCCGCAGCGAGAGCCCGGAAGGCCTCGAGGACGGTAGCGACGCCGAAGGCGCCCCCCGCGGCTCCCGGCGACGAAGGAGCCGCATCGTAGTGCGCCACCAGCGCAACCGAAGCCCCCGAGGCCGTCCCGGGGATCCGCGCGACGACGTTGCGCACGGTCGCCGACAGCGCGTGGTCCGAGCCCGGCTCCCCGAGGTAGGAGGTCGTTGTCTGCGTATCCGTCTCGATGCCCAGGGCCCGCAGCCTGGCCAGCAGGTAGGACCGGACACGGTCGTGCTCGGCCGAGCCGGTCGGCCTCGGCAGCCGCGCGATCTCCACCACGTGCGACATCGCCCGCGCCGACGAGAACACCGTATCGTGCGCGCTCGCGGGGACCGGGCCGGGGAGCCCGCGGTGCGGGCTCGCGCCCCACACCAGGGCGGCGAGGACGACGACGGTGGCGAACGCCCAGCGCACGGACGTGTCGCTCCGGCGGGCAGGTCTCGGCGAGACGGCTCCGGGCCGCTCGTGCCGGACTTCCTCCACCCGGTAGCCGAGCTGACGCAGATCCTCGTCACTGAGCCCGAAGAGCCGTGGGCTCGTTCCGGCCGAGCTCGTCACCGACGACTCCACCGCGTCTCGGGAACGACTCGGCCGCGCGCGCGCGGCAGGGAGAGCCTGGCTCCGAACCAACCCATGATCGACTCCGGCACGATGGTTCCGGGGACCTTGGGGAGGTGGCCTTCTCGATTATGCCACCCGACGGCGACCCGAACCAACGGTTTGTGGGGCGCGACAGAGCGCACGCCTGGGTCGCGCGCCGATTGACGCCCGCGGCGCGCCGGGACAATCTCAGCGGAGCACTGCTCCCGCTCACCTTGCCGGAGGTCCGATGTCCCTCTCGAGAAAAGCTGCCGTGCGCTCGGCGATCACCCTCCTCCTGGCCACAGCCACCGCGTGTGCGGCCCCCGACACGCTCGACACCGTCGATTCGCTCGACGAGCTCGCCGTGGAATCGCTTGCCCGGATCGAGGGCGACATCCAGGTGCCCGGCCTGCGGGCGCCGGTCGAGGTCATCCGCGACGAGTGGGGCGTGCCGCACATCTACGCGCAGAACGACGAGGACCTCTTCTTCGCCCAGGGCTACGTGATGGCCCAGGACCGCCTCTGGCAGATGGAGATGTGGCGCCGCTGGCACGAGGGGCGTCTCGCCGAGATCTACGGCCCGGAGGCGCTGCCCTACGACCGCCGCACCCGCCTCATGATGTATCGCGGCCCCTTCGACGAGACGGAGTGGACGAGCTACCATCCGGACGCGCACCGGCTGTTCACGGCCCACGCGAACGGGGTCAACGCGTTCATCGAGCAGAATCGGGACGATCTGCCGATCGAGTTCAAGCTCACCGGCGTGGTCCCCGAGCCCTGGACCGCCGAGACCGAGGTGCTGCGATGGGCGGCGCTCGCGGTCCCGAGCGTCCGCGGGCACGCGATCAACGAGATCCAGCTCGCGCTGAACGTGCAGCGGTACGGGGTCGAGGAGGCGAACCGCCGCGCCGCACCCGATCCCTGGGACGAGCTCGTCGTGCCCGAGGGGCTCGACGTGGCCCTGATCACCGAGGACGTGCTCGCCGCCATGCGGGAAGGAGACGGGGACCCCTTCATCCCGGGCGGCCTCCCGGACCTGGAGGTGGTCGACGAGTACCGGGAGCTCATGCCCGGCGTGCGCTCCGCTTCGCTCACCCCGCGCGAGATCCCGACCGAGGGGAGCAACAACTGGGTCATGAGCGGGGCGCTCACCCCGACGGGGATTCCGATCCTCGCCAACGATCCCCACCGGCGCATCGAGATGCCGGCGCTGCGCTACTTCGTGCACCTCAACGCCCCCGGGTGGAACGTGGTCGGGGGCGGCGAGCCGCCCTTCCTCGGCGTGGACGCGGGAAGCAACGACCGCATGGCGTGGGGCTTCACCTTCGCCGGCACGGACATGGTCGACGTCTTCGTGGAGGAGATGCACCCGGAAGACGACAACCTCGTCCGCCATGGCGACGCCTGGGAGCCGCTGCGGGTGATCGAGGAGCAGATCGCGGTGAAGGGTCAGGACCCCGAGGCCGTCGTCCTCAAGTTCAGCCGTCACGGACCCGTCTTCTACGAGGACCTCGAGAACCGCCGCGCCTACGCCGTGCAGTCCGTCGTGCAATACCCGGGCACGGCCGCCTACAAGGGGAGCTTCCAGATGGCCCAGGCGACGAGCTGTGAGGACTTCTTCGAGCGAGCGAACCACTGGCTCGTGCCGACCCACAGCCTCATCTGCGGCGACGTCGACGGCAACATCNNTTCCGGTGCCCGGCACGGGCGAGTACGAGTGGGACGGCTTCCGTGAGGACCTGCCCCGGGAGTACAACCCCGAGCGCGGCTACATCGCCACGGCGAACAACAACGTCCATCCGCCGGGTTACGAGGGCCGACCGGTCTTCTACCACTCCTCCAGGGGCGTGGAGACGTCACGGATCGCGCGTCTCCACCAGATCCTGGGCTCGGGGCAGCAGCTCACGGTCGGAGACCACATGCGGATCCAGTGGGACAACCGCTCGCTGCAGGCCGAGCTCGACGTCCCCGGCTTCCGCGGCTGGACGTCCGACGACCCGGAGGTGGAGTGGGCCCGGTCGCTCCTCGCCGAGTGGGATGCGGACCTCGACCGCGAGAGCGTCGCGGCCGCCCTGTACCGGAGCTGGTCCGACGAGGCCGACGACGTCGCGCGCGGCACGGCAACCCCCGCCGCCGAGCGCCGAGAAGCTCTCGAGGCGAGCTTGCGCGCCACGCTCGCGCGCCTGACCGAGCAGCTCGGAGCGGACCGTTCGCAGTGGCGCTACGGCCGCCTGCACGAGAGCCCCCTGCCCCACATGATGGTCTCCGACTTCGACCTGCCCACCGTGGAGCGGCCGGGCGGCTTCGGCGCCGTCAACGCCACGGGCGCGAACTTCCGCCGCATCATCGACCTCTCGAACCCCGACAACAACGTGGCCAGCAACGCGCCGGGCCAGTCGGCACAGCCCGGCAGCCCGTTCTACGACAACCTCGTCGACAACCTGGGCAACGGCGACTACTTCCCGCTCCTTTCCAGCCGAGAGGCCGTCGAGGAGCGCGCCGCGTACCGACTGACGTTGAGCCCGGGCGGGCCCTGACCGTCGGCAGGAGACGGGCGGCCGGAGGACCGGGCCCGACGCCGGGATCGACCGCGGGGCCGCGGGCCCGGCCCCGGCCGCTCGCGCGCGCGCTCGTCGCCATGCTGCCGCCGCCCGGGGCGAACGACGCCGGGCGCGTACGCCGCCCTCACGGGTCGCCGAAGATCGCTCCGATCGACCTCGAAAGCAGATCGATTCCAGTTGGGCGGCCTGCTCGCTGCGCACGCTTCGACCCGAGCGCCCACCGGTCCACGGGGTGCGACCGGACGGCCTCCATGGAGGCGAGCGCTCGGGCCCGCAGTTCCCTGGCACCCGGGTCACCCGAGCGTTGCGCATCCGCCTCGTCGAGCGCCCGGAGCGTCTTCTCCACCGCGTCTGCGTCGAGGACGGTGAGCGGCGAGCGGCAGTGGGCGCACGCGAAGCCCCGAGCCAAGTCCACCGGCGCACCGCACCTCGAGCACTCCACCTGCCGGACTTCGGCCCGAAGCCGGCTCCGCTCCGCCGGATTCAGCGAGCGCACGAACTGCTTCTCCTTGAGGAACTCGGAGAACGGCGTCAGCCGTCCGTGGCCGGCCGGACACGAGTAGTAGGAAAAGCGCCCGCTCCTCACGATGTCCCGGCTGAGCGCGAGCCTCCGGCCGCAGTGGGGGCACTGCGAGTACTCCCCGAGCGCATGCCGGGGGTCGTCACGGTGCTCGTGCAGGAAACGGAAGAGGTCGACCGTTCCCCTCGGCGAGAGCTGAAGGCTTTCGTGCTTGTCGAGCCAGATCAGGTGGCACGAGAAGCAGAGATCGATCTCGATCTCCGTCCCGTACACGCCCTCGAGGGCCACACGGTCCATGGGAGCGGAGCAGTTGGGACACTCCATCGCCGCCCCTCGCGCTCCGGGCCTGCCGGATTGCGACGCGCTCCTCGGCGTCTCAGTCCCGCAACCCGAACGTGACGAGCGTGTGACCGGAGATCACGGAGACGTACTGCCGGTCGTCCACCATGAACGTGATGGGGGCCATCACGATCTGGCCTCCGAGGCTCGCCTTCCACAGCAGCTCCCCCGTCCGCGCGTCCAGGGCGTGGAAGTGGCCCTCGCGCCCGCCCGTGAAGAGGAGGTCCGACGCCGTCGTCAGCATGCCGCTGTCGCTGACGTCGAACTGCTCGAACTCCCACACCTCCTCACCGGTGCGCGGATCGAGGGCCTTCACGGAGCCGTGCCCGACGACGTCGGTCCAGTTGTTGATCGGGGTCGTGCGGCCGATCCCGATGGTGGGCGCGCCGGGGACCGGCGCGAGCACGTCGAACCCTCCCCCCAGGAACAGACGGCCCGGGATGTACTCCGACTCCTCCGGCCGGTAGATCGTCGCGTAGTCCTCCCATGCCGCGAAGTAGAAGAGGCCGGTGCGCGGGCTGTACGAGGGCGGGTACCAGTTCGTGCCGCCCTGGTTGCCGGGCCAGGTGGGGGCGCCCTCCGGCTGCGGGGTCGGAATCGGACGGCCGTCGTCGTCGAGCCCGCTCGACCAGTTCACCTTCACGAAGGGGGTGCCGGAGAGGAACTCGCCGGTCTCGCGGTCGAGCACGTAGAAGTAGCCGTTGCGGTTCGCCCACAGCATGAGCTTGCGAGGCGCCCCGTCCCAGTCCGTGTCGACCAGCACCGGCACCTGCACCGCATCGTAGTCGTACCCGTCGTTGGGCGTGAACTGGAAGTGCCACACCAGCTCGCCGGTGTCCGCGTCCAGTGCGACGACGGCGTCCGAATAGAGGTTGTCGCCCGGCCGCTGCGCCGCGTTCCAATCGGGACCCGGATTGCCCACGCCCCAGTACGTGAGGTCGAGCTCGGGGTCGAACGAGCCGGTGATCCAGACCGGAGCGCCACCGTGCTGCCAGTCGTCGCCCTCCCAGGTCTCGTGGCCTGGCTCGCCGGGGCCGGGGATCGTGTAGAACCGCCAAGCCTCGTCGCCCGTCTCGGCATCGTACGCCGCCACGTATCCTCGGATGCCGAACTCGCCGCCGCCGACACCCACGAGGACTTTGTCCTTCACGACGAGCGGAGCCATCGTGATCGAGTACGCGAGGTTCACGTCGCCGACCTCGACGTTCCACAGCTCCTGACCGTTGATCGCGTCGATCGCGATGAGTCGCGCGTCCAGCGTGCCCATGAAGACCCTGTCTCCGAGCACCGCGACGCCTCGGTTGTTGGCGCCGCAACAGACACGCGCCGTCTCCGCCGGCGTGTGACGATAGAGCCAGAACACCCGCCCGGTCACGGCGTCGACCGCCATGACGTCGTTGGGCCTCTGGGTGACGTACATGACCCCGTCGACGACGATCGGGTTCGACTGCCAGGCCCCGAACACCTGGTTCTGAAGCATCCACTTGAGCTCCAGGTCGTCCACGTTGTCACGGCCGACCTGGTCCAGCCCGCTGTGCCTCTGACTCGAGTACGCACCGTTGTAGGTGAGCCAGTTCTGCGGCTCATCCGCCGCCGCCAGGATCCGCTCGTAGGTCACCCCCGACTGCGCGTCGGCGGCAAGCGAGGTCACGGCCAGGAGAGCGGCCGTCGGCAGTACGGCTCGTCGGACCGAGCTCATGAGGCGCCCCCGAGCGAGAGGAGGTATCCGACCAGGTCGGCGACCTGGTCCGGCGACAGGGTCGTGGCCCGATGCGTGGGCGCCGCGCTCACCTCGTACTCGACGAGATCGGCCTTGATGAGGGATCGGAGGCGCTCTTGGCCGTCGATCAGCTGCACGGAGTACGTGTCCTCGTTGAGCCGTCGCCCACGGATCGTCTCACCGTCGCGCGTCACCATGCGGACGGGGCGATGGATCGGCAGGAGCGCACCCTCGGGATCGACCAGGGATCGCTGAAGCGCCGCCGGCGTTCGGAGGATGCCGATCTCGGTGAGGTCGGGCGCGGTTCGCGGACCCCGTCCGTTCACGCGATGACAGGAGGCGCACTCGCCCCTGCCCTCGAACAGCGCCCGGCCCCTCTCGGCGTCCCCCACCCTCACGGCGACCCCGCCGGGGTCGAAGCCGGCCCGTATGTAGGCGACCACGCCGTCCAGCTCCTGCGGACGGAGGTCGAAGGACGGCATGCGGGCTCCCGTGATGCCGGAGCGCACGACCCTGCGGATGTCATCGTCGGACCGTACCTCGCGGAAGCGCCCGAGCCTCAGGTCGATTCCGTCCACCTCGTCGCCGTTGCGCCCATGGCAGAGCGCACATTCGGCAACGTAGACGCGGGACCCGGCCTGGATCGCTTCCGTCGTGTAGCGGTGGTCCGCGACGTTCTGGCCGGCGGATGGATGGGCGGCGACAGCGAGCATGCCCGCCATGCAGCCGGACGCGAGAGCGGCACGAATCGGTGAGCTCATGGGCGTTGCGGTCCTATCGCGATGTCACGACGACGAGCCAACTTCCGACGATCCGAAGGGGCGACGCAAGGCCCCGCAGGAAGGCTGCGACGAGGGCGGACCGGGCCCGAGCCGGTCCCGACGTCGGGGCGCGACCGCTCGTCGGGCTTCTGCCCGCACCCGCGCGACCCTCGTCGACACGGTGCACGCCGAGGTCGCAGGCGCCGGCCTTCGAGCGACCATCGAGACCCGCGCCCCCACCATGCGAGCCTCAGGGGCAGGCGATCACGACCGTATGGGCGTGGCCGGGGGCCGAGCCGGCGGCGGTCGACACGACGGTCACGTCGTCATCGCTGCCCAGGCGCTCGAAGTGCTCCGCTCTCAACGTCACGGCATGGACGTGGTCCGCGTCGGCTCCCTGCATCTCGTACGTGGTCACCTGCGCTTCGGCGACCTCGAGCGGCGTGACGAAGAGCCGATGCTGGGTATCGGCGGACGCATGGTCACCGAGCACGCTGGCGACCGGCCCGACCGTCAGGCAGGTCGTGACGGCCGCGGCGTCCGGGTCGCGTCGGAGCTCCACGGCGACGAGGCCGACCGCCACCACAGCGACCACGACACGCATCACCGTCTTCGAAGACACGGAGCATCTCCTGCGGGCGTCCCGGCGACACCGCGCGGCAGCGAGGCGCGGGGTCCCCTCCTCCGCGTCCACAGTAGCAAGCTGCGGGCGCCCGGGCGACTCACCTGCGACGACCGCCGGCCGGAGCGTACGGCCGCGGGCCGGAGGCGGCCCCCCAAGGCCAACGAGGGTCGGCAACGCCCGTCGCGATCCGCTCGGCGCCCGCGATCCCGATGACGTTCAGGCGGGCGAAGAAGACACCCGCGGAATCGGCCCGCACCGGGTACCCGCGCTCCCGCGCGAGCCACGCCCCGGGTGGCAGCGTGTCGGAGGGTGTCGCCCGCTCGAACACCCAGGTGGCGGAGGGATGGAGCCGTGGCGCCGCCACGGCCTCCTCGATCGTGCGTCCCTCCACCTCGACTCGTACGAGCGTCTCCACCATGGCGGAGATGATCCGTCGGCTTCCCCCGCCACCCATGACGAGCGCCGGACGGCCGCCACGAAGCGCGATCAGGGGGGACTGGGAGGACCACGGACGATCCCCCGGCTCGACCCGCCCCAGATACCCCCCCAGGGTGGCCGCGTAGAGGAAGCCGAGCCCGGGCGTCGCGACCCGGGCACCTCCGGTGGGTCCGAGCGATTGCGTCATCGCGACCGACATCCCGTCCCGGTCGACGACGGAGATGTGGGATGTGTGCTCGGGCTCGAGCGCATCGAGGCCGGATCGCGGCGCCGCACCTCGCGAGAGCGCACGCGCGCGCTCCGAGGCGAGCTCGTCGGAGGTAATCCACGCCGCGTCGGCCGCGGCCGGCCGCGCGTCGGCTCGAGCCGCCTCTCGGTCCTCGAACGCCATCAGGAGCGCACGCCCCACGGTGAGGGCGCGGAGGTCCGGCCCCATGCCGCTCAGGCCCACCCGGTCCAGGATCTGGGCGGCCTCGATCACCGTCGCCCCCGAGGCGGGCAGATAGGTGCCCACCAGCTCGAGCCCTCCGAACGAGCCCCTCACCACGATCGACCGCTCCGCGCGGTACGCCGCGAGGTCCTCGGCCGTCACCCATCCGTGAGCCTCGAGGTCGCGGGCCATCTCCTCGGCGATACCTCCCCGGTAGAACGCCTCCGGCCCCTCGTCGCGGAGGACCCTCAAAACCCGCGCGAGATCCGGC